>SXGS01205447.1_pt1 | contig 18253 bp, 17 predicted proteins | sample 3174681 | NCBI WGS metagenome assembly SXGS01 (sample SAMN11356861, study PRJNA531348) | freshwater metagenome | isolation source: freshwater sample F1-80 | place: China: Fuxian Lake, Yuxi | collected 2017-12-25 | reverse complement strand
GCCCTGCGAGCCCTGGGCAACCGCCTCGTCGGCATCCTCCATGGCTGCCTACGCCACCGCACCCACTACGACGAAAACAAGGCCTGGGCCCACCGTGCTACCGCAGCAGCTTGACGCCTTACAGACCTGGGGTATCTAGGACGGCCAGTTGAGCGCGATCAGCGCAAGGCAGGCCAGCAGCACCGCCAGTGCGGGCAGGTACTTCGACGCCGGATCCTTGGCCTTCGCGTGCATGGCGAGGGCGCCGACCATCAACACCGAGACCACCGCCGCCGGCACCAGGACGAGACCAGGCACCCAGATACCGACGATCAGCAACACCCCGGCGACGACCTTGAGCCCGCCGACGAGATAGAAGGACCAGTCGGGAAGCCCGTAGACGGCGAACTCTTCCTTCAGCGACTGCGCCTCGCCGCCCCGGTAGGCGGTCGCCGACCGGGGCCGCACCAGCCAGACATTGAGCAGTCCCAGCCCGACGATGACCTGAAGTATGCTCGAAATCACATGTGTTGACATGGGCGCCTTTGCCTCCGCGTGCGTCGCTTGACCCGACGATAACCGATCGGAACTCCATGGGTGCTGTGTATGAGACACTGAAGGCGGTTTCCATCGCCGCATTCCTCTTCTACGGCTTGACCGTGCTCTTCAGCAACGCGATGGAGGAGGAGTTCAAGCGTTACGGGCTGTCCCGCTTCCGCAAGCTCACCGGAGCGCTCGAGGTGCTCGGGGCGGTCGGCCTGATCGTGGGTTATTTCGTGCCGGGCCTCACGGCCGCGGCCGCGGGCGGCTTGGCTCTGCTGATGGCACTCGGCGTCGTCGTCCGCTTCCGATCCGGGGACTCGGTGGTCCAGGCACTGCAGGCGTTCGCCATGTTGCTGGTGAACCTGTTCATCGTGGTCTATGCCCTACGATTCGGCGGGCGCTGAGACTCCGGGACCTGCCAGTAGGCTTGACCCTCATGATCGGTATCGAACGTGTCGGCGCCGTGACGACCATCGAGATGCGCAGGCCCGACCGCCGCAATGCGCTGAACTCTGAACTGGTGGAGGCGTTGCGCGCCGCGATCGAGGAGGCGGCCGCCGAGGATGTCCGCGCGATCGTGCTCACCGGGGCGGGCACGGTGTTCTGCGCCGGTGCCGACCTCTCCGGCGACGTCTTCGCCGCCGACTTCCCGGACAAGGCGATTGCGCTGAACAAGGCGATCGACGCGGTTACGGTGCCGGTGATCGCCGCCATCACCGGCCCGGCCATCGGCGCCGGTGTCCAGCTGGCGATGATCTGTGACCTGCGGGTGGTCGCCCCGGGCGCGTACTTCCAGTTTCCGATCGCCAGATATGGACTGGCGCTAGATAATTGGAGCGTGCGGCGGCTGGCGTCGCTGGCCGGTTACGGCCGGGCCCGCGGCATGCTGCTGGCGGCGGAGAAACTCGACGCCGACACCGCTCTGATGACCGGTATGGCCAATCGCATTGGCTCGCTCGCCGACGCCCAGGCCTGGGCCGCCGACATCGCCGGGCTGGCGCCATTGTCGCTGCGGCACTCCAAACGGGTGCTCAACGACGACGGGGCCTACGAGGAACAGAGCGACGTGCACAGGGACCTTTTCGATCGGGCCTGGGGCAGCCAGGATGTCATCGAAGCCCAGGTGGCCCGCTTCGAGAAGCGGCCCGCGAGGTTCCAGGGTTCCTGAGCGTGCCTGGGCTGCCCGACCTGACCGCGCTGATACCCAGCGGTAAGGCTGCCGTGCGCCTCGCCGCCGGCACCGCCACGGTGGCCGCGGGAGGCTGGGTGTTGCAGGCGCTTCGCGAGACCCCCGCCGCGCTCGGTGCCAGCCCCGCGGCCATTCACCCCACGGTCGAGGGGTCGCCCAACTACCGCGGCGGCATCTTCCACAATCTGGAGCCCGCGTCGCCGCTGAAACTCGACGCCGAGGAAAACCGGATGCTGCTGTTCGAGTTCCTCTCCAGTCGCTCCAGGAGCCTGCCGAAGGCGGAGATTCCCCTCGCGACCCCCGCGTCGCATTCCGCCGGCACCCCGGTGGCGGCGACCTGGCTCGGCCACGCCACCGCGCTTGTCGAGATCGACGGCTACCGACTGCTGACCGATCCGGTCTGGAGTGAGCGGTGCTCGCCGTTGCGGTCGGTGGGCCCCCGCCGACTGCATCCGCCGCCGGTGCCGATCGAGGCCCTGCCGGCCCTCGACGCCGTGGTGATCAGCCACGACCATCACGACCACCTCGACATGTCCAGCGTGCGGGCGTTGGCGCGCACTCAGCGGGCTGTGTTCGTGACCCCACTCGGGGTCGGAGCCCACCTCCGTGAATGGGGTGTTCCCGCGTCCCGGATCGTGGAATTGGACTGGGGTTCGTCCTACTCCATCGACGACCTGACGCTGACCTGCACGCCGGCCCGGCACTACTCCGGGCGGTTCCTGTCCCGGAACAACACCCTGTGGTCCTCATGGGTGTTCGCCGGTCCTCAGCACCGCGCCTACTTCGGCGGCGACACCGGCTACACCGCCAGTTTCACCGACATCGGTGCGGCGCACGGACCCTTCGACCTGACGCTGCTGCCGATCGGTGCCTACAACACCTCCTGGCCCGACATCCACATGAACCCGGAGGAGGCGGTGCAGGCCCATCTCGACGTCAACGCGGGCGGCGTGCTGGTGCCGATCCACTGGTGCACCTTCCGGCTCGCCCCGCACCCGTGGGCGGAGCCGGCCGATCGGCTGGTGGCGGCGGCGGACGCCGCAGGAGTCGACATCGCGGTGCCCCGGCCGGGCGGCCGCGTGGTGCCCGGCGCCGGAGCCGTCGAACCCTGGTGGCGGCTTTGACCGCAGCCCGCCGCGCCGGGACCGTCCTGGTGGCCGCGATCCTGACCGCCTGCGGCGCCGCGCCGACGTCACCGCCGCCACTGGCCGCCGACGAGCCGCCGCGACTGGCGGCGGCGATGCCGCTGCCGGATGACGCCGTGGCCAACGCCGTCGCCAAACTCGACGGCATCGCCGAGGAGTTGATGAGTTCCTCCGGCCTCCCGGGGATGGCCGTCGCGGGCGTGCACCGCGGGAAGACCCTCTACGCCAAAGGTTTCGGAGTGCGCGACACCAGGACGGGAGAACCGGTCGACGCCGACACGGTGTTCCAGTTGGCCTCGCTGTCGAAACCGATCGCCGCCACCGTGGTGGCACAGCAGGTGGGAGCGGGGGCGATTCGCTGGGATTCCCCGATGGTCGAGAAGCTGCCATGGTTCGCCCTCTCCGACCCGGCGGTCACCCGGATGCTGACCGTCTCCGATCTGTTCGCACATCGCTCCGGCCTGCCGGATCACGCCGGCGACCTGCTGGAGGATCTGGGTTATGACCGCCGCGAGATCCTCGAACGGGTGCGGCTGCTGCCCCTGGGCCCGTTCCGGATCTCCTACGCCTACACCAACTTCGGTGTGACCGCGGCCGCCGAAGCGGTCGCCGCCGCGGCCGGCCGTTCCTGGGAGGATCTCAGTGAGCAGATGCTCTACCGTCCGCTCGGGATGGTCTCGGCCAGTTCGCGATTCGCCGATTTCCAGGCCCGTTCCGACCGGGCCCTGGGCCACGTCCGGGTGGACGGCGGTTATCAGCCCCGCTACACCCGCGACCCCGATCCGCAGTCGCCCGCGGGCGGGGTCAGCGCCTCGGTCAACGACCTGACCCACTGGCTGGCGTTGCTGCTCGCCGACGGTGCCTCCGATAGCGAGCCGGTCGTCGACCCGGAGGCGCTGCTGCCGGCGCTATCGCCGCAGATCCTCTCCGCCCCGCCGAGTGAGCCCGCCGAGCGGTCGGGCTTCTACGGCTACGGGTTCAATGTCGGGACATCCGCCGCCGGTCGGGTCACCCTCAGTCACTCCGGGGCCTTTTCCCTCGGCGCTGCAACGAATTTCGTCGTCATTCCCTCCGTCGACGTGGCGATCGTCGCGCTGACCAACGCCACCCCGGTCGGCGTCCCCGAAACGCTGACGGCCGAGTTCGCCGACCTCGTCGAGTTCGGTGCCGTGCGCCAGGACTGGCGGCGGTTGTATGCCGACGCGTTCGCGGGGATGAACGAACCGTTCGGAGAGCTCGCCGGTCGGCAACGGCCGGCCAGTCCGGCGCCACCCCGACCGTTGGCCGACTACACCGGCAGTTACGCCAGCGACTACTGGGGCCCGGCCACGGTGACCGAGACCGACGGTGCCCTGACGGTGGCACTGGGCCCCCGCCCGGACGTCTATCCCCTGACCCATTGGGACGGCGACGTCTTCAGCTTTCCGATCAAGTCCGAGAACGCGGCGCCGGGCAGCGTTTCGCAGGCTCGTTTCGACGGCGACAGGCTCACACTGGAGTACTTCGATTCCGACAGGATGGGGACGTTCACCCGATGACGGTCAGCATCGCGACCGGCCTCACCGATGCCGAGGTCGCCACCAGGATCGCCCAGGGCAAGACCAACGATGTGCCCAGCCGTGCGTCACGCAGCGTGGCCGAGATCGTCCGGGCCAACGTGCTCACCCGGATCAACGCCATCCTGGGGGTGTTGTTCCTCATCGTGCTGGCCACCGGGTCGCTGATCAACGGGCTGTTCGGGCTGCTCATCATCGCCAACAGCGGTATCGGGATCATCCAGGAGTTGCGGGCCAAGAAGACACTGGACAACCTCGCGATCGTCGGCCAGGCCAAGCCCACCGTGCGTCGCCAGACCGGGACCGCGGAACGACCGCCCAGTGAGGTCGTGCTCGACGATGTCATCGAACTCGGGCCGGGCGACCAGATCGTCGTCGACGGCGAACTGCTGGAGGCCGCCGCCTGCGAGATCGACGAGTCGCTGCTGACCGGTGAGGCCGACCCGATCGCCAAGTCCGTGGGTGATCCGGTGATGTCGGGCAGCTTCGTGGTGGCCGGCACCGGGGCCTACCGTGCCACCAAGGTCGGCCGGGAGGCCTATGCCGCCCGGCTGGCCGAGGAGGCCAGCAAGTTCACGTTGGTCAAGTCCGAACTGCGCAGCGGCATCAACAAGATCCTGCAGTTCATCACCTATCTCCTGGTCCCGGCCGGTCTGCTGACCATCTACACCCAGCTGTTCCTGACCGGGGTCGGCTGGAGGGAATCGGTGCTGCGGATGGTGGGCGCCCTGGTTCCGATGGTGCCCGAAGGCCTGGTTCTGATGACCTCGATCGCCTTCGCCGTAGGGGTGATCCGACTCGGCCGACGCCAGTGCCTGGTCCAGGAACTTCCCGCCATCGAAGGTCTGGCACGGGTCGACGTGGTGTGCGCCGACAAGACCGGAACGCTGACCGAGAACGGTATGCGACTCTCGGAGGCCCGGACGCTGGCCGAGGCGAGCGCGGATCAGGTCGGTGCCGTGCTGGCGTCGCTGGCGGCCGACGACACTCGCCCGAACGCCAGCATGCAGGCCATCGCGGAGGCCTATCCGCAGCCGCCCGGATGGACCGCGGCGGCGGTGGCGCCCTTCAAATCGGCGACGAAATGGAGCGGAGCCTCCTACGGAGACAACGGGAACTGGGTGATCGGCGCCCCGGACGTGTTGCTGGACCCCGACTCTCCGGTTGCCGAACAGGCCGAGGAGATCGGCGCCCACGGTCTGCGGGTGTTGCTGCTGGGCGCCTCGGACGTCCGGGTGGACAGCGCGGACGCCCCCGGCCGGGTCACCCCGGTCGCCCTGGTGATCTTGGAGCAACGGGTGCGCCCCGACGCCCGCTCCACCCTGGAGTACTTCGCCGACCAGCACGTCTCGGTGAAGGTGATTTCCGGAGACAACGCGGTGTCGGTGGGTGCGGTCGCCGGATCATTGGGATTGCGCGGCGAGACCATCGACGCCCGCGAGTTGCCCGCCGACCCCGACGCTCTGGCCGACACCATGGCCACCTATACGACCTTCGGCCGGGTGCGGCCGGATCAGAAGCGGTCCATGGTCCACGCCCTGCAGTCGCGCGACCATACCGTCGCCAAGACCGGCGACGGCGTCAACGACGTCCTGGCCCTCAAGGATGCCGATATCGGCGTCGCCATGGGATCGGGCAGTCCGGCCTCGCGCGCGGTCGCCCAGATCGTGCTGCTGGACAACAAGTTCGCCACGCTGCCCTACGTGGTGGGCGAGGGCCGCCGGGTCATCGGCAACATCGAACGGGTCTCCAACCTCTTTCTGACCAAGACGGTGTACTCGGTGTTGCTGGCGCTGCTGATCGGACTGGGGGGCCTGGCGTCGCACCTGCTGCACTCCGAACCGCTGCTCTACCCGTTCCAGCCGATCCATGTCACGATCGCGGCCTGGTTCACCATCGGGATTCCGGCCTTCGTGCTCTCCCTGGCGCCCAACAACGAACGCGCGAAAACCGGATTCGTGCGGCGGGTGATGACCTCGGCGCTCCCCGCCGGAATCGTCATCGGCCTTGCGACCTTCGCGTCCTACCTGCTGGCCTACCCGGGCCGCGACGGCAGCTCGGTCCAGCAGACCCAGGCCTCCACGGCGGCGCTGATCACGCTGCTGATCGGGGCGATGTGGGTGCTGGCCGTGGTGGCCCGGCCCTACCAGTGGTGGCGGGTGGGACTCGTCGGAGCGTCGGCGCTGGGCTACCTGGTGATCTTCGCGCTGCCACTGGCTCGCAGGACGTTCATGCTCGACCCGTCCGACCCGGCGCTGACCACCACCGCCGTACTCCTCGGCGTCGCCGCGGCCGCCCTGATCGAGGCGTCCTGGTGGATTCAGGGCCGGGTTCTCGGGGAACCGAGACACCTGTGGCGCCGGGCTGAGTCCGGTGCGTAGATTGACGCGGGGACCTCAGCCGGACAACCGGCCGGCCCCAGCGAATGCACACATTCAAACCACCGTGAAAGGGTGACCACATGTCCTTCATCGACAAAGCCAAGGATGCCATCGCCGACACCGTCGACAAGGCCAAGGACGCGATCTCGGAGAACGCCGACAAGATCGAGGCCACCATCGACAAGGCCGGCGACTTCATCGACGAGAAGACCGGCGGCAAGATCTCCGAGACCATCGACAAGGTCCAGGGCGCTGCGCACACCGCGGTGGACAAGGTGCAGGATGCCGCTGGTGCGGCCAAGGATGCCGCCGAGAACGCCGCCACCGATGTCAAGGACGCGGCCCACAACGCCGCCACCGACGTCAAGGATGCCGCCGAGAAGGTTGCCGACAAGGTCGACGGCCAGTAACTCCCGATGGCGAAGGTCTCGGTCTCCGTAGACGTTCCGCTATCTCCGGAGGAGGCGTGGCAACACGCCTCCGACCTTTCCCGGTACAAGGAGTGGCTGACCATTCACCGGGTCTGGCGTTCGACGTTGCCGGACAATCTCGTCAAGGGCTCCGTGGTGGAGTCCATCGTCGAGGTCAAGGGCATGCCGAACCGGGTGAAATGGACCATCGTCCACTTCGACCCCCCGCAGACCATGACGCTGGACGGTGTCGGCGTCGGCGGGGTCAAGGTCAAGCTGGTCGGTAAGGTCCGCCCCAGCACGAAGGCCGCCGACAAGGGCGGGGCCGCTTCGGTCGTCACCATGGACGTCCATCTCGGCGGCCCCGCTCTGTTCGGTCCGATCGGCATGCTGGTCGCGGCCGCGCTGCGCGGCGACATCAAGGAGTCGTTGAACCGGTTCACCTCGACGTTCGTCGCGGAGGACGAACGTCGGTGAGTATCCGATACGAGTGCGGGGTCGATCTCGACGCGGTGGAAGCCATCGACTTCCACACCCATGTCGAGATCGACTCCGCCGGTCACTGCGCCTACGACCCGGTGCTCGCCGAAGCCACCGGTCGCTACTTCAAGCTGGGGCCCGACCTCCGCACCGGGGTCGACGACCTCGCCGCGCACTACCGTCGGCACAACACCGCCGCGGTGGTGTTCACCATCGACGCCCGGACCGCCTCCGGGCACCGGCCCAACTCGGTCGAGGAACTGATCGAGGGCGCGGCGCGGCACTCCGACGTGCTCATCCCCTTCGGCACGGTGGACCCGTGGGACGGCGAGGCCGCGGTGCGGCGGGTCCGCCGACTCGTCGAGGAGTTCGGTGTGCGCGGCTTCAAGTTCCACCCCAGCCTGCAGGGTTTCGAGCCCAACGAACGCCGGTTCTACCCGATCTACCAGGCGATCTCCGATGCCGGTGTGCCGGCGTTGTTCCACACCGGTCAGACGGGCCTGGGTTCGGCCCTGCCCGGCGGTCACGGCATCAAGTTGCGCTACTCCGATCCGATGTTGCTCGACGATGTCGCCGCCGACTTCGCCGATCTGACGATCGTGATGGCGCACCCGGCGGTGCCCTGGGTCGACGCCCAGATCGCCATTGCCTCGCACAAGGCCAACTGCTACGTCGATCTGTCCGGATGGTCGCCGAAATACTTCCCGCCCCAGCTTGTCCGGGCCCTCGGTCGACAGCTGCGCACCAAGGCGCTCTTCGGCACCGATCACCCCTACATCACGCTGGAGCGATGGCGGCGTGACTTCGCCGCCCTCGACCTCGACCCCGAGGTGCTGTCGTTGATCCTCAAGGGCAACGCCTCACGGGTGCTCGGCCTCGGCGGGGCCGAGTCCTAGCCGTTCGATGATGCCGACCGGCGGTGGCGCCTTGCGGGCACGCCGGCCGCGCTGTCCCTTGCGCAGCGTCTCCAGCAATTCGTGGTACGGCCCCACCAGGTAGGCGGTGTCACCGGCCCGGAAGCTGCGGTCCGGTTGCGGGTGCAGTTCGGCGGCCCCGCCGTCGCGTTCCACGGCGATCACCCGGGTGAGCGTGGACAACTCGAGAATCCGCATCCCGTCCAGTTCGCTGCCGGATGCCACCCGGACTCCGCCCACCATGAAGGACCGCTGGCCGACCGAGAAGGTGCCCAGCACATCCAGGCCCATCGCGGCCCCGATGAACCACGGGGTGGCCAGGTCAACGGTGGAGCGCACGTGGTTGAAGTCCAGCCTGCGGCCGACCGCGGCCCCCAGCGCGCGGTCATAGATCCGCAGGACGATGGGCATCCGGGATTCCTCGGTGGCCTCGGCCGGCCGGGTCATCTCGCGCAGGACCAGGCCGGTCTCGATGTTGACCATGTCGTCCTCGGTCAGCACGGCGACGGCCCGGGCGCGTTGTACGCCGGCCGCCGTGAGGGTGGTGCGCTGGGTGGCGTCGCCGGAGATCACCGGGATGTGCATCTCCGCCGCTGCGGACAGGTAGCGGTTGTCCTCGTCGCGTTCGATGACCACCACGGAATGCCCGGCATCCTTGAGCATCCCGGCGACCCGGACGCCGAACGAGCCCAGACCCACGACCACGACATGCTGGCGTAGATGGCTGACCCGCTGCCGGTTGGCGGCCTCGAACAGCCGGCGGGACAGCAGGACATCGGCGATGAAGGCCACCATGATCGAGATGATCGCGATACCGCTGAGCATCATCACCACGCCCCAGATCCGCAGCCAGGTCGGCTGGCCGAGCAGGTTGAAGTCGCCGTAGCCGACGGTGGTCAGCGTCTCGGTGGCGAAAGACAGCGCGTCGAGCCAACTCATCTCCGGCCGGAAGCCGAATCGCAGCGCTGCCGTGGAGCCCAGCAGCATGGTCAGTGCGACCACCAGCGACCCGTAGAACATCGGGTTCATGTCCTCGCGGAACGCGCGCGCCCCGTCGAAGGCGCGCACCGGCGGGGTGCGTCGTTCGAGGGCGGGATCCCCCTCTGCGCCCACCGGCAATCCCCGCAGGTGCAGTTCCTCAGCGGGTCCCATCACCGTGGCCCGGTCCCCCCGGAACACCTCGACGTCGGGATGCGGGCAGGGGACCACCTCGCCGGGGCTCGGGGCACCCTCGCCGCGCACCACCGCCACCGGGGCGAGGGGCCCGTAGAGTTCGCGCAGGGTGCCGTTGCGGGTGACGGTGTCGCTGGACACCACGAAATCCACCCCGCCCGCGGTGATGGTGTGGGCGGTCCGGCCGAGCAGGGCCTCGACCACCGACGGAGCGGCCAGATCGGCGACGTCGAGCACGGCGCCGGGCCCCGCGCCGTCGTTCATGGCCTGGTGCAGGACGGTGTTCGACAATCGTGCGACCACCCGGACGGTGGGACTGGCCTGCCGGGCCAGCAACGCGACCTCGAGGTTGACAGCGTCGTCGGCGGCGGCGGCGATCACCGCGTGGGCGGTGGTGACCCCGGCGGCCTCCAGGGCGGTCGGGGCGTCCAACAGCACCACCGAGCGCTCCTCATCGTTGAGCTCGTCGATGATCCGTCTGGCGAGCGCATCCTGGCCGCAGACGATGATGTGACCGCGCATGGCCGAAACGGTACTGGGAAATCGGCGCACCGGTCCCCAGCCGGTGCGGGTTAAGGTCGTCTGATGGCACCCCCGCGTCCCGGTTGGGTGGTCGCGGTATGCGCCGCCGGCCTGGCGGTCAGCGTCTGGTTGCCCTGGTTGACCACCGCCGCGCACGGCGGCGGGCGGGCCAGCGCCATCGGCGGCACGTTCGGCAGCATCTCGCTGCCGCCGCGGGTCGGCGCGGGCCAACTGATCGTCCTGCTCGCCTCGGTGCTCCTGGTGCTCGGCGCGCTCGCCGCGCGCGGGCTGTCGTCCCGGCTGGCGGCGTCGGCGGCGGTGGTGATCTCTCTGCTTCTCGCGGTGCTCACCTGGTGGTACTTCCATGTCAACGTCAGTGGGCCGGTCGCGGCGGGTTACGGGTTCTACCTGGGTGCGGCATGTGTCGTGAGTGGGCTGGCCAGTTCGGTATGGGCGTTGGCGTCAGCGCTGCTCAGCCGATGACTCCGCGGCGGTCCGGACCGTGCCCGGCGTACGCCGGTAGGCTGTTGCGGGTTTCGAAGGGACGTGGATGGCGGGCGGATGTGGATGGCTGATGTGAATGGTTGGCAGGCGCGGACACTCGCGGCAGGGCTGGCGGGTGTGCTCGCGCTGACGGTCGCGGGATGTTCGGGTGATGCGGCCAGCGCCGACAAGTGTCAGTCGGTTGCGGCGCCGCTGACCGACGTTCCCACCCGGACCGACCAGGAGCCCAGAATGCGCGTTCCGCTTCCGCAGGGCTGGGAACGCAGCACCAAGATGGACAACGAGCAGATCCGCTTCGCCATTCGCAACCCCGGGTTGGCCGCGGACGGATTCACCCCGAACGCCGTGGTGACCCTGCAGCGGCTGGGCCCTCACAAGGGCAAGCCCGAGCTGATCCTGGAAGCACAGAACGAACAGCTGACCAAGAAGCTCAAGCTCACCGATATGACGTCCACCCCCGCCGAGGTCTGCGGTGCACCGGCGCTCTCGAGCACCTACACCGCGCCCGAAATCAACATGGGGAAGAAGCTTCCACGCGTGCCGCCGCGGTCGGCGAGTCAGCTTGGCGCGATCTACAAGACCGGGGACGTGAACTGGGTGGCGACGCTGACGGTTCAGACTGTCAAGCCGGACAACCAGACCTTCGCCAAGGACTCCGCGGAGATCCTCAAGGGATTCCAGCTGCTTCCGCCAAAGTGACCCCGACCTCGGCCCCGGTCAGCCTGGCGCCGCACCGATCACAGGCCAAGACGGCGTCGAGAACCTCGCCGCAGCCCCGGTGCCGCAGCACCACGGCAGGACCCTCCGGAGCCAGGAACCACCGCTGGGCCCACTGCAGGGCGGCCACCAGGACGCCGCCGAAGGCGCGTCCCTTATCGGTCAGCAGGTAGCACGCGCGCTCGGCGTCGCCGGGAGTGTTCAGCACCCCGATTGCGCAGAACGTCTGCAGACGTTCGGCCAGCAGGCTGGGCGGTACCCCCAGCTGCTGCTGGAAGTCGGTGAAGCGCGTCGCACCCAGAAATGACGCGACGAGAAGCGCTGCCGCCCAGCGATTTCCGAGTACCGCCATGGTTTCGGGGAACAGTCCCCCCTGGCGGGCGGCGGAATCCGACTCGGAGCGGCGGCGGGTCGCGACGACCGGGGCCGACCGTGACCACGTCCCGCTGGGGCCCAGCCTCAGGTCGATATCGCCGGTGCCCACCGCGGCCCCGCAGCATGAACACTCCAGCATCGGGGTGAACAGCTGCCCGCACCGTTCGTGGCGCATCGCCGGAAGGCGATCGCGGTGCGCGTCGACCCAGGTCCGTTCCCATTCCCAGATTGTCAGCAGCACCGGCCACAGCGACCGCGCCCGCCCCGTTGCCGAATACCCGCCCCCATCGCGGGAGAGCAGTCCCTCCACCACGAGCACGCCCAGGCGTCTGGTGAGGACGGAGTTCGAGATGGGCAGCCGCGCCATGAAATGGCTGTAGCGGGTCGCGCCCATCAACGACTGCTGGACGATCAGCAGATTCCACTCGTCGCCGAGCAGCCCCAGCATTCTGCCGATCGCGTTGGTGTCGCCGGCGTGCAATGCCGTGGGTCGAGACCCCGCCACTACAGCCCGACGGCGGCGGCGGCGGAGTCGGTCTCACGCCAGCGCCGCAGGGCGGACCCGGCCACCCAGGTGGAATGCGTTCCGCTGGAGATCCGTTCCGGAAGCCGCAGTCTGCAGACCGGGCCGTCCTCCAGCCGCGCCGCGTCGAACACCAGGCAGTACGAGGCGTCCTCGTTCATGTCGGTGGTCAGGGTCACCAGATATCCGTCGTCCTCGGCGGTGCTGCCCAACCGGGGCGCCATCGCGGTCTCGCTGCCGTAGACCCCGTCACCGAAGCTGATGCGCTGCTCGCTTCCAGTTACCACGTCGTGGCGGATCAGCCCGTCGAAGAGGAACCAGCCGGGCTTACCGGTTGCGGCGTAGGCGTACCGGTACGGCTCGCCACTGTGGGCGGTATTGATCATGCCGAACTCGGAGATGCTCTCGCTCAACGGTTCCTCGGTCGACGCGCCGGTGCGCAGATTCAGCCGCCAGCGGTGCAGGCGGGCCTGCATCCGGTCCAGTGCCAGGAAGCGGAAGGCCCGCTCCCACTTGGTGCCGGTACCGTCGTCGGCGGCCTCGGGATCGCCCTGGTAGAAGCCGTCCAGCACGATCTCCTCGCCGTCCTCGTAGGCGTTGGTGAAGTGCAGCACGAAGGTCGGGTCCGCCTCGAACCAGCGGATCTCATCCGCACCCCCGCGGCGGGGGATCACCGCGAATCGGGACGGCATATCGCGGTGGAATCGGGCGACGTGCAGGTCCCGCTCCAAGAGCTCCGGGTCCCACAACAGGGGAAAGTCGTTGAGAATGGCGTAGTTCCGGGTGAATGCCATGTCGTGGGGCAGTCGCGGGCCGGGCAGGGGAACGTCGACGTAGTGCACCAGATCGTTGTTGGCATCGACCACCCCGTAGTGCAGATACGGGGCCTGCTTGCTGTAGTTGAAGAACAGCAGTTCGTCGGTGCGATCATCGACCTTCGGGTGTGCCGAGACCCCCCAGTCGAACGGGAAAGCGCCGTTCCAGGTGTCCTTTCCCAGGGTTTCTCCGCTGTAGGGATCGACCCGGTAGAGGTCACCGCACTGGTAGAAACTGGTCAGCGCGTTGCCGCGGTGCACGATGACGTCGGTGCTGGAGGCGTCCTTGAGTAGTGTTCGCGCCCCCCAACCGTGGTCGGTCCGGGCCAGCGACAGCGGTTCGGCCAGCCCCGGCCACAGCGGCCCGCCCGACTCCTGTTCGGCCTCGAACCCGTCGGTGCGCACGAAACGGTTGCGGTAGAAAGCTTTTCCGTCGCGGAACCCCACGATATGCAGCATCCCGTCGCCGTCGAAGGGGTGATAGAACTTCAGCGCCGGGTGCAGGGGATTCTCGGTGTTGCGTAGATACACCCCGTCGAGGTCGGCCGGAATTTCGCCGTCGACCGCGATCAGGTCATCGGCGCGCCACTCGGTGGTCTGCGGACGCCACGGTCCGGTCCGATAGGGGTGGTCGTCGTCCTCGGGCAGGGTCGACAGGAACTTTCCGACGATCTCGACGTCCATCACACCTCCGCGTTGGCGATCACGAAACTTACTGTGGTGGCGGTACTTCCGCCGATGTTGAGGGTGCCGAACCGGCGCGCGCCCTCAACCTGGTAGTCCCCGGCGACGTCGCTGACCTGTTTGGCGGCGTCGAGCATCATCCGAATCCCGGAGGCGCCCACCGGGTGCCCGCCGCCGATGAGGCCACCGCTGGGGTTGATCGGCAGCCGTCCGCCGAGGGCGATGTCGCCGGATTCGACGGCTTTCCAGGACTCGCCGGGGCCGGTCAGGCCGATGTGATCGATCGCGAGGTATTCGCTGGGGGTGAAGCAGTCATGCACCTCGAACCCGTCGAGATCCTCCAGACTCACCGCGGCACGGCGGAAGGCGTCGTGCACCGCGGTACGGACGTGCGGGAGCACGTAGGGATTTCCGTTGTCGCGCTCCAGTTTCTGGCGCAACCCGAGTCCGACGGTGCGGTGCCCCCAACCCTCGATCAGGCCGATCGGCCGAACGCCGGGGTGCGCGCGGAGGAACTCGTCGCCGACGAGGACCACCCCGGCGCCGCCATCGGTCATCTGGCTGCAGTCGTAACGGCGGATCCGGCCCTCGACGGGCGGGTTCACCGCGTCGTCGCCGCCACTGGTCGCGAGATCGGGCACCTGCCAGTCGCGAGTCTGGGCGTTGGGGTTGTTTTTGGCGTTGGCGAGGTTCAGTGCCGCGATGGCGTGCAGGTGCGATTCGTCGATGCCGTAGCGGTGGTCGTACTCGTCGGCGACCGCGGAGAACATCGACGGCCAGAGGTATGTCGCGTCCTGGCCCTCGTGGCCGGTCCAGGCCGCCGCGCCGAGGTACTGGGCCGCGGTGTCACCGGGGACCGTCTTCTCCAACTCCAGGCCGATCACCAGGGCGGTGCGGTAATTGCCGGCCCGCAGGTCGGCGATCGCCGCCAATGCCGCCACACTGCCTGACGCGCAGGCCGCCTCGTGTCGCGTCGAGGGGGTGTTCCAGAGGCCCTCGTGCACCGTGGCAGGCATCGCCCCGAGGTGGCCCTGGGCGGCGAACATCTCCCCGAAGGCGTTGGCGACGTGGATGACGTCGATATCGGCGGCGTCGATCATCGACTCGGCCAGGGTCTGGTCGACCACTTCGCGGGTGAGGGCGGCGAAGTCGCGACCCTCCCGGGTGAGATTGCGCGCGAAGTCGGTTTGATAGCCGCCGAGAATCCAGACATTGCCCGCCACGGGGTCGAACTTACTACAGTTAAGAGAGTGCGGGTTCCCGGAATGACGCTCTTTGCTCGCTAGGACATCCGGGCTAATGTCTTCTCAGTTCTTACTCAGCTTTATTCTATTCGGGCCTCATGTCTGCAGTGAGTCACTGCGGACCCACTTTGAAGGGAATCCCACCATGACGATGCGGCCACGGACATTCGCAGTGACAAGTGCGGCACTCGCCGGCGTCGGCGCTCTCGTCATCGCGACGCCGGCCATCGATTCCGATCCGGATCCGACCGCACTGCTTGGCTCGAGCCCGGTATCGACTGCCGTCCAGTTGGTGTCCAACGTCAACTACGCGGGCAAAGACGGCGACAACGACGATGACGACGATGACGACGACAACGATGACTACTACGGCTACCACGACGATGACGACGACGACGAAGACGATGACGAAGACGAAGACGGATTTGGCCGAGGACTCGGCGCTGTCGTCACCGACTTTCTCGACCGCAACGAGGCCACAGTACTCGCGGTGACCGCCAGGATCCCGGTTCTATACCTGGGACCGGTCGCAGTCGGCAACTCGTTGCTCGCCAATGCTTACTACAACGGCTACGAGGGCTCCGCGGCGGGCGTCGAGGGAGTTGTCTCCTACGTCACCAGCCAGATCAGCACGCCGCCCGCCAACGTGCTTCAGGATTTCGTCCTCGGCCTGACGTCGATGGTCCCGCAGTTCAACATCGGTCCGGTCGCGGTGGGCAATTCTCTGCTGGCGACTGCGTATTTCGACGGCTATGGCGGCTCGGCTACGGGCCTCCCGGGTGTGATCTCCTACGTGACAAGCCAACTCGGGGTGCCGGCGAATCCGGCTGCGGTGACCGTCAGCGCCGTGACTGCGTCGGCGTCGCCGGCTGCAGTGACCGCGGTTGCGTCGGTGGGGGTCGAGGACAAGGACATCGCTGCGGTCTCTGATCTGGATGATGGCGTCGCTGAGAAGGCTGCCGTGGCCGATGTTGACTCTCCTCGTCGCACCGCCCCGGAGGCCGCGAGTGACATCGGCGGTCAAAACACGGCACGTCCGACCCGCCGCGTGCCGACGGTCGCCAAGGCCGGCGACTCCGGTGGTCAGTCGCAAGCACGTTCGGCGCGGTCGGCGTCGGCCCGGTCGGGTGGCGGCGAACGCTGAACCTGGCGGCATAATCCGGCAGCACAGCGAAGAGGCCCCGTATCCCACTGCGAAACAATGGAGGACACCGTGGCGGAGAGCCCGGAGAGCAGCGCCCCGGCCGAGAAGGCTCCCGCCAAGAAGGCTCCGGTGAAGAAGGCCCCGGCCAAGAAAGCCGCCGCCAAGAAAGCGCCGGCCAAGCAGGCTCCTGCCAAGAAAGCGCCGGCCAAGAAGGCGCCCGTGAAGAAGGCCCCCGCCAAGACCCTGCGGGGCGGGGAGACGGTCACCGAGGCCAGGCGCTTGGGCGGCTGGGATTTCGCGACCTGGCGGATGGCCACCGACGACCCGGTGATGCGCTCGACCATCCTGGGCCTGCTGGTCCTGGAATCCAGCCCCGACTGGGACCGGATGTGCGAGCGCTACGAGCGGGCGACCCGACTGGCGCCGGTCCTGCGGTCGGTGGTGGTGGAAGGGCCGACGGGTCTGGAAACTCCGCGGGTGGTGGTGGACCAGAACTTCGATCTGTCCTTCCATATGCGGCGCTTCCGGATGCCGGAAGCCTCGACATGGGACGACGTGCTCGAAGAGGCTCGCCGCCAGAGTATGGCCGACTTTGACAAGGACCGCCCGCTCTGGCGGGTGACCCTTCTTGAGGGCCTGCCCGGCGGGAAGTCGGTGCTCGTGCAGAAGCTGCACCACGCGATCGCCGACGGGCAGGGCGCTGTGCAACTCGGTCTGGCGCTGCTCGACTTCACCCCTGAGGGAGCCGATCTGGGTCCGATGCCGCCGGCCCCCGAACCCGTGGTGCTCGACACCAAGGGCTTCGTGCAGGCCGTGATTCGTAACAACGTCGGGTGGGTGGCCAAAACCGCCGAGGACGCCATCAAGGGCATCGGCCCGCTGGCGCTCTCGGCCATCCGCCACCCGAGGACATTGTTCGGCAAGGTCCGCGACACCGCGGGTTCGCTGGCCCGTTTCACCAAGGTGTCGGTCGAGCCGCTGTCGCCGATCCTCAAGGGCCGCAGCATCAATTACCACTTCGACACCATCGACATGGACTTCGAGGCTTTCAAGGCAGCCGCCAAGAAGCGCGACCGCACGGTCAATGACCTGTTCCTCGCCGCGATCAGCGTCGGTATGAACCGATACCACGAGCAGATGGGTCATCCGGTCGACGAACTTCGGATGAATATGCCGATTTCGCTGCGGACCTCCGCCGACCAGAGCAACGCGGTCACGATCGCCCGGTTCGAGATCCCGATCAGCAATGTGATCGACGATGTTCTGGAGGCCGCCGCGGACACCGTTCGCAGCTGGCGGGCCGAGCCCGCCCTGAAGCTGGCCGACTACCTCGCCGAGCTCAGCCGCTTCCTGCCTCCCGAACTGGTGTCGGCGGCTGCGCAGACCTCCGATCTCACGGCGTCCAACGTCCCAGGGCTGCCGGTGCCGGTGTGGCTGGCCGGGGCCAAGGTGGAAAGGATGTATCCGCTGGTGGGAACCGTCGGCGCGGCGGTCAACGTCACCATGCTGACCTACACCGACACCGCCAGCGTCGGGGTCAGCACAGATGACGCGGCGGTCGAGGACCGCGAGGAACTTGTGAAGAGCCTTCGCCACGGGTTCGGGCAGGTGATCGGCGTCCCGGTCCCGGCGGGTGGACCGCTCGGCGGGTAGCGCGGGGCCGGCGGTGCCTACCGGGGCGGGTCGCCTCGCCAGCTGAAACTGTCGACGTACTTGCCCATGTCCTGGGCGATCTGGACGTTCGCCGGCGATGGTGGGCCGGGTCCGACTCCGGGCCCGAACTGCCGGAACGGTCCCTCCGCGACGGCCACCAGAGCCAGGTCGTTCTTTACCGCCGCGATGGCGATGATCCGAACCGGACTTGCCCGTTGCTGGGCCCGGAAGTCGGCCGCCACCCCGTAGCCGGGTTCGTAACCGACTGTGGCGTTGGGCAATTCGTAGGCCACCACGGCATC
>SXGS01669629.1_pt1 | contig 18262 bp, 15 predicted proteins | sample 3174681 | NCBI WGS metagenome assembly SXGS01 (sample SAMN11356861, study PRJNA531348) | freshwater metagenome | isolation source: freshwater sample F1-80 | place: China: Fuxian Lake, Yuxi | collected 2017-12-25 | reverse complement strand
GAGCGGCGCCCTCATGCTGCGCCACCTCGGCTGGGACGCGGCGGCGGACCTCATCGAGAAGGGCATGGACGGCGCCATCGGGGCAAAGACCGTGACCTACGATTTCGCCCGCCTCATGGAGGGCGCGAAGGAAATCCGCTGCTCGGAGTTCGCCACCGAGATCATCCGCCACATGGGCGGCTGAAGCCAACGGCGTGTGCGGCGAGTGACCTCCGTCCGAAGCAAGGTGACCATTTTCGCGCCCGAGAACGGGGCGAGGGCAAGATCGAAATGGACAACCAGGATCTCTTACGCCGAGCGCTCGCGACGCCGCTCGAATCGACCGCACTCGACGTGCTCGGTCGCAAGTACGAAGGCAAGGTCCGGGACTCGTACGTCACGAACGATGGGCGCCGCTACATCGTCACGACGGACCGCATCAGCGCCTTCGACCGCGTGCTCGGCACGCTGCCGCTGAAAGGACAGCTGCTCCAGTGGGTGAGCGCCTTCTGGTTCGACCTCACGAAAGACGAGGTGCCGAACCACGTAAGATGCGTGCTCGATCCGAACGTGATGGAGGTGAACGAGTGCACGCCGCTCGGCGCCGAGCTCATCGTCCGCGCGTACGTCACCGGTGTCACCGACACGAGCTTGTGGACGCACTACGAGCGCGGCGAGCGCGTGTTCTGCGGCCACCGGTTGCCCGAGGGGCTGCGAAAGGATCAGCGGCTCGAGCGCCCGTTGCTCACGCCGAGCAGCAAGGCCCCGAAGGGTCAGCACGACGAGTCGCTGTCGCGCGAAGAGCTCATCCGGCGCGGCGCCATCACGGCTGAGGACTTCGACGCTGCCGAGGCGATCGTGATGCGGCTCTTCGCGATCGGCCAGGCGCACTGCGAGAAGCGTGGGCTCATCCTGGTCGACACGAAGTACGAGCTCGGCAAGGACGCGAGCGGACGGATCTGCGTCATCGACGAGGTGCACACACCCGACTCCTCGCGGTTCTGGATGGCCGACAGCTACGAGGAGCGCTTCGCGAAGCGCGAGGCACCGGAGTCCTTCGACAAGGAGTACGTCCGGCGCTGGCTGAGCGCGCTTGGCTTCAAGGGGGATGGGCCGATCCCCGCGATCCCGGACGACGTGAAGATCGAGGCGGTCGTTCGCTACCTCGCCGCGTGCGAGCGCATCGTCGGCGCGCCGTTCGTCCCCGATCTGGAGCCGCCGGCCGCGCGGATGGCGAAGAATCTCGGGATCGCGTGAGGGACGCATCATGAAAGCGACTGTCTACGTTCGACTCAAGGGCGAGGTGCTCGATCCTCAAGGGGAGGCCGTGCGTCGCGCGCTTCTGGATCTGGGCCTCGCCGGGATCCGCGGCGTTCGCATCGGCAAGCTCATCGAGATCGAGCTCGAGGGCGGCGACGCAGAGGCTGCTGAGAAGCAGCTCGCGAAGGCGGCCGACGCGCTCTTGTCGAACCCGGTGACCGAGGACTACGAGGTCGTCGTTCGGTAGCGGGCCGAATCAGGATTTCACCACGTAGCGGGCCACGAGCTCGCTCGCGCAGCCGAGCGTCGAGAGCGCTCGGGCGAGCTCCGGGCGGTGGATCGAGACGAGGGTCGGCATCCCGCCCGAGAAGCCGAAGAGCGAGACGAAGTCGACGCCGCTGTCGAACGGCGCCGCGAACGTCGCGGTGTCCGGCTCCACGACGACCGCCATCTTTGACTTGGCCTGGCCGAGCAAGAGGAGCCACGTTTTGTCGAAAGGCGCGCGCGCGTCCGCCGGGCCGATGTCCACGAGCACGAGCTCGCTCGTGACTTGTTCGTAGCCGAGGGCCAAGCGCTCGGCTTCGCGCTCGCGCGGCTCGAGCTCGCTCGCGGCGGCGGCGATCCGCGCTGCCGACGGTGCGTCCGTGAGGCCCGACGTGAGCAGCGTCAGGACGTCGAAGGCGAGCGACTCGTCGCGCGTCTTGGCGCGAATGGCCCGATCGATCCTCGCGGCCGTCTCGCTCGGCGTGCCGATGCGCGTGTCGATGGCGCGGGCGTCGTCGTCGCATCCCGGATAGGGCTCGACGCCGCCGCGGAGCCACTTCGCGGCGCTGGCGATGCCGTCGAAATCCGTGTGGCACACGATGGTGTCGATGGCGCCAATGCCGCGGACGAGCTCCGGCGTCACGAGCTCGGGGCAGGCGCCGTGCTCGGCCTTGCTCGTGAGCACGAAGCGCGCGTCGCCGGTGAAGCTTCTGTGGTGGACGCTGTCGTGGTGGTCGATCCACGCGGCGAGCCGCGCGCCGAGCGCATCGATGAAGCGCTTCGTCGTGTGCAAGAACCCGTGCTTGTGCCCGCCGCTCTCGGCGGCGAACGCGATGTCGAGCACGACCACGCGCCCGGGCAGCACCCCGGGGCGCGGCAAGCTGCGCGGCGTGCCGAAGGCGATCGACACGCCGTCGAGCGTCTTCAGCTCGCGTGGGCTTCGAGGCTGCTTCATCTCGTGGAAGTGCAGTAGTCTGCCGAGTCCGTGAAGGCACGAAGCGTCATCCTGTCGGCGTGGCTCGCGTCGCTCGTGCCGTCGACCGCGAGCGCGCAAACAGCGCGGGCCGCATCCGAGGGCGAGGCCGGTGCGCCCCCGGAGACTACGGTCGCGGTCGAGCACTGCGCGGCGACGGCGCGCTGCCGCACCCACGCGCTCGCGCTTCCGGCCACGCTCGGCAAGCACGCGGTCGAGCCCATCGCGCTCGCCGGCGGAGTCAACGTGACGCTCGTCACGGCGCCGGCCGCGGACGGCACCGGGCGCTACGTCGTCGTGCTCGCCGAGGACGGCGTCAGCGTCCTCGAGCTGTTGCGCGGCTACGTCGAGCGACCGCGCGATGGCGAGCCGGGCGAGCGCAAGGAGAAGGTCCTTCTGCGCGAGGCGGGGCCGGCGGGCCACGAGACGCTCATTGTCGGCACGCGCTACGAGAGCGCGACCGCGTGCGGCCTCCCTGTGGTCATGAATGCGAAGCGGCTCGAGCCGGGGACGCTCGAGTGGCAACCGCGGGAAAATCTCGTATTTTCTGCGGCGGACCGCGCACGGATGACGCCGCTCTTTGCGGTGCGCGCGCCGTCCGCGTGGTCGCCGGCGCTGCCACGCCTGCTCATGAGCCGCGTGTCTTCGAGCGCGGCTTCGGGCACGCACGGAGCGCTGACGGACGGGCGGCTCGAGACGAGCTGGGTCGAGAAGGGCAGTGGCGCAGGCTCAGGCGAGCTCGTCGTGATGGCCGCGTCGAGGCACGTGCCGATCGAAGGATTTCAGCTCGTAGTGCGCGCGCACAGTGGCGAGCGGCGGCCGGCCCCGCGCACCTTTCAGCTCGCCACCGACAGTGCCGTCTTCTCGGTCACGATGCCGGAGGACGCCTGGCTGTCCGAGAGCGGCGCGACCTACGACGTGCGGCTCCCCGCGCCCGTCGCCACCGAGTGCGTGGCGCTCGTCCTCGATGGCGCGTATGCGGGCGGCCCCGACGATCTCGGCATCGCCGAGCTGCGCGCGATCACCTCACTCGATGACGCGGGCGCGACTCCAGCGGCGCTCGTGCGGCTCCTGGACGGCAGCCTCGCTAGCTCGCTCGCGGCGCGCACGCTCCTCGAACGCGGGGGGATCGAAGCGCTCGGCGCCATCGCCAGCGCCTACACGAGCCTGAGCGCGAGTGGCAAGGAGCGAGCGCTCTCGGTCGCGGAGAGCGGCGGATGCCTGGAGTCCGCGGCGTTCTTCGTCGACCGCCTCGTGGGCGCCGGCCAACCTGCGTCTTGGGAGCCCGAGCTCGACGTTCCCCGTGAGCGCGCGAGCGGGTGGCTGCGCCGCTGCCGGGAATATTCGCGCGCCGCGCTCGAGGCCAAGGTAGCGAGCCGTGCCGTGGATCGCGAGCGAGGCCTCGCGGCGCGCGAGCTCGGGCTCCTCTTGCCAGGGCAAGCCGTCGGTTCGCTCGTGGCCGCGCTCGACGGCGCGTCACCGGCGCTTCGTCGCGAGCTCCGCAGTGCGCTCGGTGTTGCAGCCCGTGCACCGCGTGCGCGCACCGAGCTCGAAGCGCTGTTCGTGGCCGGCGCGTTCGACGCGAGGCCGCTCGCGGTGAAGATCGACCTTCTGCGCGCTCCGGGCGAAGACCTCGGCACCCTCGGAGGCGCGGCCGACGCGCTCGAGCGCGCAGTCGGTGCCGACCAGTCCTTTCGCACGCGGTACCTCTTACAACAGCCGCTCGGTGCGCTCGCGCGGAGGGGCGACGCGCGGGCCGCTCAGCGCCTCTCAGGGGCGCTGCGCTCCGACGACAGCGCGCATGTCCGCGCACGCGCCGCTGCGGCGGCCGCGGGAGCCCCGTTGACCATCGACGCCCTCGGCGGCGGCTTGCGCGATGCGAGCCCGCGCGTCCGGGCAGCCGCGCTCGGCTCGCTCACGAACGAGGAGCTGAGCCTGTCCGGGGCGACGGTCGAGCGCATGCGCGTGCTCGTCGCCGACGATGCCTGGACGTATGTTCGAGAGGCCGCCGCCGAGGCGCTCGCTCGACGTGCTCGGGAGTCGGGGCAGCGCGCGGAAGAGCTCGATGCGATCGATCGCTCCCTGTCGGGCGCGCTCGAGGACCAAGCGCCCACCGTGCGCCGCGCCGCGCTGCTCGCCCTCGCACGCCGCAACAGCCGCGCGAGCGGCAAGGCCATTCACCGCGTCGCGAGCGATCCGCGCGAGGCGGTCTCGGTGAGAGCGTCGGCGGTCCGCGCCCTCGGCGAGCTCTGCCATGCGGACGCAGGCGAGCTCCTCTACAAGCTCGCATATCGGCTCGCGGCGCCGCAGCTCGCTTACGACGAGGAGCTCGGGCTCGCGGCGCTCGAGGCGCTCGGCACGCTGGGCCCTGCCGATCTCGGCGAGAAGCTCGCGCCCCTGGCTGTGACCAAGGGGGTCAGAGCTCTCGTGCAGGAGCGCGCGCGCGCCGCGATGGCGACGACCGGGCGCTGCGGAGACCGCCCGAATCGCTGAGCTTGGGTCGCTGAGCTTGGGTCGCTGAGCTTGGGTCGCTGAGCTTGGGTCGCTGAGCTTGGGTCGCTGAGCTTGGGTCGCTGAGCTTCGGGAGGTGAGCTCCCGGGCGGTCAATCCGGCGTCGGCGGGATCACGACCTCGTTGATGGACTGCACGCTCGCGCCAGCCGGATAGGCGTACGACACGTATTGCGTCATGAACGAGGCATAGCCGCCCCAGCCCCACACCGTGAGCCCGAACGCTACGGCGCTCGAGATCTCGTGGCGTCCATTCGAGCAATTGCCCACGTTCTGAAAATCGCCGGTGACGAGGTCGATGCGCGTGTACTCGAGGTCGCCGAGCGGCTGCCACCCCGTGAGCGGGCCCGCGCAGTCGAGCGTGACGTCGGCGAACTCGCCACTCTTCTTCGACTTCTGGCGCGTCACGACCAGGCTCGTCTCGGAGTAGGTCGGATCGGTGAAGAACACGTAATTGTCGAGGTACTGGTCGACCGGTACCACGTTGACCCACTCGGGATCGCCCTCTCCCGCGCCAAACCCGCCCAGGGCCGGATCGTCCGCGCCGGTCATGTATTGCGCGACATAGAACGGGTGGTCCTTGTCTTGGCTCGTGACGAAATACGGCCCCGTGCCATTGAACTCGAAGACCTGACCCTGCCCGAGGACGCCCGGCGCGCCCGGGGGCGCCGCGGGTGTGAAGGTCAACGTCGTGCCGTCGACCGCGCCGATGATGCGCCAAGGCGGACTCTCTTCGGCGATGGCCGTCTTGCGATTGCGGTACCGGACCATCGCATAGCGATTGCCAAGCGCCTTGACCGGCGGGATCTGCTGGTGCGCGGAGTCGCACGCCGCGACGGTGACTGGCACGTTGAGGCAGCTGGCGCCTCCCCAAACACCCACCGCCTTATTGGCCTGAATCGGGCTGCCAGTGAGCTCGGCCGGCTGGGAGATCTGCAGGTATTCGCCGGCCTTCAGCTGGTAGGTGACAGGCGTATTCGCGGCCGCCGCAGCGACGTTGGAGCCCCCGAGAATGGCGACCTTCGGAAGCACGGTGACCTCGGTGCCGTCCTGGTACGCTAGGATGTCGAGCGAAGGCTGAGCGCCGGCGAAGGAGGCAATGACGCTCTGCTGGTACGCGTTGACTGCAATGTAGTTGGTGTCCCAGGCGCTCGTCGGCAAGAGCAGGCTCGCGCTCGTGGCGGCCGAGGGGCCACCGCCGTACGGCAGGATCGAATAGGCCACGACCGGTCGATCCGTCTTGATGTTGAACGCTTGCCCGCGTCCGGTGCCGGCGACGCCGCTCTCGCCTGGGAACGCCGACGGCGCCGGGCAGTCGGGCAACCCACCGAAGCCCATCGGCTCGCGCGACAGGAACACAATCGCGACCTCGCCGACGGGCAGCCCGCCATTCGGGTCGTAAGGGGCATATCCAAGGCCCTGGCCCTGGCCCTGCGGGATCACGATGAAGGCGTTGTTCGGGATCTTCGCGCCCTGGCGAAACACGTCGATGTGCACCGGGCTCGACCACGTATTGGCCACGTAAGCGGCGAAGCACGCGCCGCGGCCGTCGTTGAGGAGGTCGGGCTTGATCGCCCAGTAGTCGCAGCCGTAGGAGCTCTTCGACGCCTCGGCCGCGCCGCACGGATCGTTGCCGCAGCCGCCGTCGAGGCAGGCGCCGTCCCCCGAGCAGGTCTCGATGACCTCGCCGTTGCAGTCGACGACCTTCTTCAGGTCCCCGGAGCACGAGAGTCCGCAGGCCGAGCTTCCGCCGGTACCGACCGAGATGCTGGAGAGATCGCCGCCGGTGCCGCTCTGGCTCGAGCCCGAGCCGTTCGAGCTCCCGGTCAGCTCGTTTTTCCTCGTGGCCGAGCATGCCGAGAGACCGAGGCTCCCCGCGCAGGCAAGCAGGACAAGCGCCGCGAATAAGACGGCCGAACGAGAACGCATCCGGGCACCGTACCACGCCTCCGCGCTCCGAAAGGGGGAGCGCGTGTTTACGGCCGCGGGACGGCGAGGGGAGTGGCCGCTCGGCCGGGCGCGAGCGCAGGTGGCGGTTACGCTGGCGAGCGTGTTGGTGAAGCGCGGGAAAATTTGCGCCACTTGGTACCGGCCCCGCGTTGCGTCCTCGATGTCGCGAGGCCCAGGCACGAAGTACGGCCGCCGGGACAGCGGTCAACGAGCGCGGCGCGCGACTCTCGGGCGCGCGACATCGTTCACGCGACCGCGGGCTGAGTGCTGCGTTACGGCGTCGCGAGAAGCGTCGCGAGCTTCTTCCTCTTTGCGTCTGCGTCGAGGCAGACGCGCGCGTGCTCGGCCTGGCTCATCCCCTCGCGCAGAACTCGGGACTCGTCGCCGATCCCGAGCACGCGCTTGCCTTGTTGCACGATCAGCCATTCGGCCTTCGGGCTGCCGAGCACGAGGCGTGCTGCGCGCTCGCCGAGGCCCTTTTCGCGCTCCCCCATGCCGCCGACCAGCGTGTCGAACGCCGCCTTCGCGCTGGCCTCGTCCGCCTCGACCTTGGCGAGCGCGCGCCACCGCGCCTGTCCATCGCGGTAATAGCCGAGGGCGCCAGCGCCCGCTCCCTTCACGTCGAGCACGTCGCTCGCCGCGTAGCGCACGCCGCCCGGGACGCGCGCCTCCGTCGGGAGCGCTCGCGCCGAGGGCGGGAGCTCGAGCGCGCCCGCGAGCGCGTTGCCGATCGCTTGAGCCAGCTTCGGCAGCAGCTCGCGGCCACGCACGTCGATCTGCTCGGCCGATGCATGCGCGTCGTTGTAGGTCAGCTCCGCGAGGTGAACGCCTCGCCATACGTAGGCGTTGCCCATGCCGAGCACCGCCGCGCCTCCGGCCTCCACCGGGACAGGGGCGCCGTCGCGCGCGGGATCGTCATCGCCCACGCTGCGCTTCGTGTACATCGCGTAGGCCTGCTCGGCGCGCTCGTAGCGTGACAAGTAGACATCGATGGTCGCGCCACCGGCTCCGCTGTCGACGTAACGCACCTGCACTGCGCGCTCGATGCCGTGCCGTTTGTAGATCTCGCCCTCGCCGTCGTAGAGCTCGAAGATGCCGTCGAGCGGGTGCTTCGCCCCGGCTCCGTAGCCTTGGTCGCTTCCGGCAGGGTCGAGACAGAAGCCGCCGACGGACTTCGGCACGAGCGCCACGTTCGACGCGTCGTTCACGCGGGCGGGCGCGTCGCAGGACGCTGCCTTTGGCTCGGGCGGCGGCGGCGCCCTTCGCTCGTCGCGATCCGGTTTGCAAGCGATGGCTGCGACGCTGACGAGCCCCAGCGCCAACAGCGAGGACGTGCGGCTCGAGCGTGCCATGGTGGGAGCTTTGCCTACGTCAGTTGCCGCTTATTCGCAAGCGTCGCTAAACTTTTCATAGCGCGCGCAACCCTTAGTCCCGAGAGCCTGGCCGCGGGCCGCCCGTCGCATGAAATGCCGCGAATCGCCGGCGATGCGCGTGGGCACGGGCATTGCTTGGCGCTCCCCCGTGGTCTTGCGCCCGAAGGACTTCCGCGCGCGCCGCTCGCGGCACAGGCGCCGGCTCGCGTCGCGACGCGGCTTCACGATGATGGAGATGCTCGCCGTCGTGGCCCTCATCGCCGTGCTCGCGGCGGGCGCGTCCCCGAGCCTCATTCAGCTGACGCGCGAGCGGCGCGTGGACTTTGCCGCGGCGAGCGTGGCCGACCTCTATCGCACCGCGCGCACACGAGCGATGGGCCGCGGGAGCGCGACGCTCGTGCGGTGGGACAAGAACGTCGCCGAGCCGACGTCGGCGATCACCCCCGGGCACTTCACGTTGCGCGAGGCGGTGCTCGGCAACGGCGGCACCGACACCATGCTGCCGGCCATGAGCTGCTTTGCGGCCGACTGGTCGAACACCGGCGTGACCAGCAAGTTCGTCGCGATGTTCGACGAGCGCCCGAAGCGCTTCAGCCCGGCCCAGGCGACCTTCCTCGACGCCGATGGCGCCGAGCAGACGATCGCAGAGGTGTGCTTCACGCCGCGAGGCCGCACTTTCTACCGCGCCTCGACCGGCGGCACGTTCAACGCACTCAACGGGGTCGTGCGCGCGCGGATGAAGAACACGAGCTCGGGCTCGTGGCGTCAGATCGTCATTCCACCGAGCGGCGCCGCGCGGGTCGTCACGGAGCTCTGAGGCGATGCCCATGGGGACCACGCCGCGATCTTCACGCCCTTCGGCTCGCGCTTCGCTGCGCCGCAGCTTCGGCTACACCGTCGTCGAGGTGATGATGGCCCTCGGCGTCCTCACCGTTGGCGCGACCGGGCTCATCGCCATGCAGAAGACCACGATCGTCGGCAACCTGCGCGCGCGGACGCTCTCGACCGCGAGCGGCATCGCGGCCACGTGGGTCGACCGCCTCAAGGTGGATGCGCTCTCGTGGCGCGCGAAGACTGCCGGGGGCACGACGCTCAACAGCACGCGATGGCTCAAGAAGGTCGGAGAGGACTTCCCGACGAAGTCCGGCGACGAGGGCAAGTGGTTCGTCCCAGCGCCCGACGCCGCCCTCAAGTATTCGGCGCTCGCCGATCTCCACGGCGTCGACTTCACCTCTACCGACAAAGACAAACAGGCCAAGGACGGCGCGTTCTGCACGCACCTCCGAATGACGCAGCTCTTGCCGACCCTGATCCGCGCCGAGGTTCGCGTCTTTTGGCTCAAGAGCCACGGCACCAACGTGAGCTCGAAGTACGCAGGCACCCTCAACGGCATGCCGCTCTGCACCGACGACGCGGGCGTCGTCACCGCCGTCGGCGCCGAAACCACCCGCTACCATTTCGTCTACATGACGACGGGATTGATTCGCCATGGCGCGCCCCTCTGATCCCAAGCCGACCGACCGGCTTCGCGTCCGGCGGTGTCGGCCGTCACGCGCTTGCCCGCGGGCTTGCCGCCGGGGCTTCACCGTGATCGAGCTCATCGTGGCGATGACGCTCGGGCTCATCGTGGCGATGGCCGCCTTCGCGCTGGCGCGCAACGCATCGCAGCTCTTCCTTCACGAGGCGCGGATCTCGGGCTCGCGGCTCGGCGCCGTGCTCGGCCTCACGCGACTTCAAGAAGATCTGCGACGCGCGTCGTTGCAGTCGTCGCCGAACGCCAAGCTCGATCCAAGCGTGTGCGCGTATTCGGTGACCTGGCCCGCGGCGCTCAAAGATCTGGCAGGGATCCGCATCGAAGAGAGCGGCTCGTCGGTGCGTCACCCGGCCGACCTCAAGGTCAGCACCGACGCGGGCCTCACGCCCGATGCGCTCATCGTCGGCGGCATGCTCGCGAGCACCGAGCACTACTCGGTGGCCGCGCTCGAGCCGACGGGCGGCGGCGGCTACGACATCTTCCTCGAGCTCGACGGCGCTTATTGGCGCACGAAGCTCGCGGCGCAATCGGGCGGCAGCGGACTCGATCGCGCGTTCGCGAAGGGTCGCTACGTCCGCGTCGTCGACGCGGATGGAAAGTCCGGATTTGGGACGATCACCGGCTTCGACGACAGCGGCACCAAGCCGCGCGTCTCGATCGGCAACACGCCGGCGCTGGCGAAGCGCGAAAAGACCGTCGTGTGCGGCTGCGAGGGTCACTGCACCGGCGCGCTCATCAGCCCGATCACGCGCGCACTGTACGATCTGCGCGCCGTCACGGCGGCCGCGTACCCGAAGTACGCGGGGATCCACTCGACCGCCGCGCTCGATGCCGCGGCGAAGTATTACAAGGGCCCCGTGGTCCCCGCGCGCACCGAGCTCGTCCGCGTGGAGCTCGATGTGGACGACGCGGAGATCGCCGGCTCGCTCGAGGTCGTCGCCGAGTACGCCGTCGACCTGAAGTTCGGCGTGACCGTGACGAAGCCCGGGAGCGCGCCCGACTACACGCCCGTCGTCACGCGGCTCGCGTTCGGCGACAAGGCCGTCTACGCGCAGACCGCCAAGCCCACCGACAACGGCAACCCGCAGTACGTCTCGGCGGTGCAGGTGCGCTTGAGCACGAGGGCTCCGTTCGGCGATCGACGCGTCGGCCTTGCGAAGACCGAAAATGGTGGCGCGTTGCGCATCAAGATCGGCGGCCCCTTGGAATTCGCGCGGCTCTCGACGCTCTCGACCGAGGTCTATCTCTCCAATCAAGCGGCGGTGGATTGGTGATTCCCAGAACGTCGACACAAGCAGCAAGGCGCGCCGCTCGGCGCTCGCGGTACGGCAGGCGCTCGCGTTGCGTCCGGCAGAGGGGCGCGGCGATCTTCGTCGTGATGCTCGTCATCACCACGCTCTCCGCGCTCGGGCTCTTCGCGGTTCGCTCGGCGAGCCTCGCCGATCTCGCTAGCGGCTATGGGCGCCAGCTCGTCCAGACGCACTACGTCGCCGACTACGCTGTGCTCTCGCTCGCCGCCGATCTCGGGATCGATCCGAACAAGCACGTGCAGAACATGGAGCTCGGCAAGGGCTGCCTCGGCATCACCAATCAAAAGAAGCCCACCTGCGCGCGCTACTCGCTCGACGATCTCCAGAAGAACCTCGAGAAGCACGACAAGACGAACAAGGTCCTCGAGCCTACGGCGGGCACCGTGCCGGGGAGCCTCGGCGCGAAGAACGTCGAGGGCGACATGAAGATCGAGCTCACCGACCGCCATCCTGCCTGGCCGCCGCTCGAGGGCAATCAGGTCAACGAGGCCCCCGGCGGCGCGATGCTCACCTACGTCATGGTGACCGTGTCGGCCGAAGGCATGGTGCGCCCCAAGCAGGCGACCGACGGAAAGTGGGACACCGCGACCGCGACGGCCGCGTCGATCGGGCTCTCTCGCGCGCACCTCATCATCGGCCCGGTCCCCACGCGCTGAGCGCGCCAATTCAGATCAGGCACTCCGAAGTTGACGCGTTACCCGTTACGCGAACCCGTACTCCCGAAGGCGTGACCATGGCGAACCGAAATACCATCAAGGCAGGCAGGGTCCTCGCGGCGGCCGCGTCGCTGGCCACGTTCGCGGCAGCTACGCTCGGCGCGCGCAACGCCCGGGCGCAGGCGGACATCAATCCGCCGCTGCCGAACGTCGTCCTGCTCGTCGACACCTCGGGCTCGATGGAGGAAATGTCCGACGGCACGTTGCCGAAAACCTGCAGCGAGAGCTCGGGCACGACCAGCGACATGAACAAGTGGACGACCCTGCTCGAGGTGCTCACCGGCACCGTGAAGGGCCGCACTTGCTACAAGATGGAGCGCAACACGAGCGAGTTTCTCAAGGAGTACCGCGTCGACAGCAAGGAGCCGTACGACGAGGGGTACCACCTGCCTTACCACCGCATCGTGTCGAACGGCTGTGTCGCCGGCCCCGGCACCAGGCCGACGAAGATCTACGACTGGCCCGACAACGCCATCAGATTCCACAACTACAAGGACAACAACGGCGCCTGCAAGAACTGGGAGCAGACCGACGACGGCTTGCTCGATGTGTTCCGCGACCGGGTGAGGTTCGGGCTCATGACCTTCGATCCGAAGGCGAACGCCGGGACCGGGGTGGCGGGCGGCAACTACGACGCCGGCGACGGCTTCACGGGGATGTGGAGCTACTACCGCGACTGGCGCAACGGCGGCACGCCCACGCAGGGCAACCCGCCGAACTGCGTATCAAACACCCATGAGGTGGGCGTGCGCAACGAGGCCGCGCTGCCTTGGGAGGGGCGCCTCATCTCCCCCGGCCGCAGCGACGCTTCGCTCCTTCAGGTCCGCGAGATCAACGACCACATTCAAGAGGCGCTGCTCGCGCTTCGCCCCTACGGCGCGACGCCCCTCGACGGCATGATGGCCGATGCGTACACGTTCTTGCGCCTCGACAAGTCGAAGGACCCGCTCGACTCGTCGGTGTACTTCGCGCCCGCCGGCGATTCGAAGGTCTCCGGCGGCTGCCGCAAGTCGTACGTCATCGTGCTCTCCGACGGCGAGCCGAACCTCGACTTGAGGCCGCACTGCGAAGAGGCCGGCGGGAAGTGCCCGTTCAAGAAGTCGCACGAGTACGCGACCGATCTCTTCAAGCCCTCCGACTCGAACCTCATCGTCAAGACGTTCGCGATCGGCTTCGGCCTCTCGAGCACGAGCGGCACCGACTGCACGAAGCTCAACATGCCGAACGAGCCGAAGTGCACCGGCGCGACGGGCGCGCTCAAGGCGTGCTGCACGCTCGCGCGCATGGCGTACGAGGGCGGCACGACGAAGGCGTATTTCGCCGACGACGTCGCTTCGCTCAAGTCCACGCTCTCCACCGTGCTCTCGCAGATCGCGGGCGACTCGACGAGCCGCACGCTCCCGGTGTTCTCTACCGCGAGCACCACGTCGGCGACGAAGGGCCTCGCGCCGGCGGTCGCCTACCAGTTCACCTCTTCGTTCAATCCGGGCGGCGACAAGCTCTGGAGCGGCAACCTCGAGCGGCACCGCTGGATGTGCAAGACGAAGAACGGCGAGTTCGTGCCGGAGCTCCAGAAGGTCGAGAACTCGAAGGGCGACGATTTCGCCAAGAACATCAACACCGGCAAGGCGGGGACGCCGCGGCGCTTCATCACGTACATCGCGGAGAAGGCCAGCAAGGCGAAGAAGAAGGACGACGTGGGCTCGACCTGGTCGCTCCGTCCGAACCTCACGACCGATCCCGACGGCTTCGGCGTGTACAAGGGCACGCTCGTCGACGACGGGCTCAACAGCGTAAAGACCAGCCTCGGCGGCTCGCCCGCGGCGCTCGGCATCGCGACGCCGGTGCCGAAGCTCTGCAAGGACGACCTCAAGGCGGCGACCGCCACGGCCTGCACGGAGAAGCTCACGACGTGGCTCCTCGGCGGCGACAACGGCGGTGGGCTGCCGACCCGCTCGGGCGCGGAGTTCGGCGCCATCTACCACGGCACGCCGGCGGTCGTCGGCGCGCCGAACGAGCACGTGCGCGACGCGGACTACGAGACGTTCGCCAAGGACAGGGCGACGCGCCCGCTGATGCTCTATTCGACGACGACCGACGGGCAGATCCACGCGCACAAGATCGCGGCGAACAACGCGGCCGACACGATGCTCGTCGACAAGATCGAGAACAACGAGCTCTGGTCGTTCATCCCGCCCTACGCGCTGCCGGGCATCATCAGCATGTACCCGAACACGCAGAAGATCCTCTCCGACGGCTCGCCGATCGTGAGGGACGTCGTGTTCGAGCGCACCCTCGGACAGGCCAAGGCGGCCGGCACGGCGGCGGGCGCGAGCTGGTCGACGGTGATGGTGGTCGGCGGCGGCTCGGGCGGCGGCTACTACGTCGCGCTCGACGTCACCGATCCGACCAAGCCGAAGTTCCTGTGGCAGCTCTCCTCGGCGCTGCGCAACGGCAACAACGACGACAAGAATCTCAAGCTCTTCGCGGATGCCGCAGGGACGCCCGCGATCACGACGCTCGCGATGCAAGACGGCAACGCGATCAAGGAGGTCGCGGTCGCGATCCTTCCGGGCGGTGCCGGCACGCCGATCGGCGGCGCGTGCAAGAGCGGTCGCAAGTCGAAGAGCTTCACGCACATCACCGGTGCCTACAAACCGCGCACGAGCGTGCGCTGCTGGAAGGGCGGTCCGGGACGCTCGCTGTCGATCGTGCGACTGAAGGACGGCGCCATCCTCAAGACCTTCGCGCGTGACACGACCGACGTCCCGGAGGACATCAAGGCGGGGCTGGTCAAGCTCGTCAACATCGACTCGCCGCTCACCGGCACCCCGGTGCCGTACCCGAGCGGGACCGGTCAGGTCGCGAGCCGCGCGTACATCGGGGACGCGGACGGCGCGATGTGGCGCTTCGACTTCTCGGATCCGGATCCGACGAAGTGGGACGCTCACCTCGCGTTCGATGCGTATTCGCTCACGACGGACCAGTACGACTCGGGCGAGCCGGTGGCGACGCACCCGGCGATCGCGGTCGATGGCCTCGGCAACACGGTGCTCGTGTTCGCGACGGGCGATCAGGAGATGCTCTCGTCGACGACCGGCATGAAGACGCGCGTGTGGTCGATCACTGAGTCGCCGGTCAAGGCAGCGAACGGCGCACCCTTCACGATGAAGACGAACTGGTACATCCCGTTCGCCGACGGAAAGCGCGCGACGGGGCCGATCGCCATCTTCGACGGCGCCGCCTACTTCTCCACCTTCGCGCCCGAGGGCTCGGTGTCGAACGCCTGCGCCGACGGGTACGGCTCGATCTGGGGCGTCACGTACCAGGAGTCGAAGGCCGGCGCCACGGGGCCCGAGCCGCTCCCGCGCCTCCCGAAGGATCCCGACGCGAAGACGATCACCTACGTCGACGAGCTCAAGCAGGAGGCGGGCACCGTGGTCTTCGGAGCGTCGGTGCAGATGGAGCCGTCGTGCTTCGAGACCACGACCGCGACCGACGACTACGTCGGCTCGCACACCGCCATCACGAGCTCGACGCCGCCGAAATTCAACCTCGTCTACCACACCGGCAAGGCCGGCACCGCGTACAACTCCGGTGGCACGACCAAGGCCTCGACGACGCGGCTACCCAGCCCGAAGAACCTCTTGCGCTTCGACTCGTGGGCGGCCGTCAGCGAGTAGCTCCCGTGCGGCGCGCGTCGCCGCGCGGGCTGGCCCGAGCGCTCACGGCACCAACGCTCGCGGCTGGCGTTCGCGCGCGAGCTGACGAATGATGCGCGCGACATGACTCCCCTGGTTCGCCCGTGTGTGGTGCTCGCGATTGCGGCGATGCCCCTCGCGTGCTCACGGGACGAGCCGCCGCACGAGCTGTTTCCGTCGACGCTCGACTCGAGCAGCGTGGACACCGTGCCGAAGGGCGAGCTCGCCGAGGGAAGCGACGTCGCGTTCGGGCTCAAGCTGCCACGCGACCTCCGCGTCGAGGCGAGCTTCGACGACGCCATCTCCGCGGTCGGGACCGTGCCGCTCGAGGCGGTCACCAACTCCGTGCGCGCGCGGGTCGAGACGGAGCGCGTCGAGACGGGCCCGGTCAAGACCGTGTTCGCCGAGGCGACGCTGAAGAGCGATCCGAAGCGCCGCGTCCAGGTCGAGATCGCGCGTGTGGCGAGCGGCAAGGTCGAGGTCACCGTGCGCGAGCGCACTCCGCGACCCTTGAGCGAGCCCGGGCTCAGCGAAAAAGAGCGCTGGCGGCGCGCGGGGATCGGCCCGAACGGCGAGGCGCTGCGGGAAGCGAACGAGTAGGGACGCGGCGCGTGCGGAGGCGGCGTGCGGGAGCGGCGCGAGGCAGCGCCCAGCGCATTCCGCTTGACGGGCCGAGCCACGGCGGCGAACACGTGGCGCGTGAAGCCCGAGCACACGCCGACGTTCATCAAGGCGCCGCACGGCTCCGCGACCACCGAGATCACGTGGGCCGACGGCGTGCGCTGCACCTATCCGAACACGCTGCTGCGTGGCTATTGCCCGTGCGCGCAGTGTCAGGGGCACGGCGGCACGATCGAGTTCGTCCCGGGACAGAACTCGGAGCTTCGCGACCTCGAGACCGTGGGACACTACGCGCTCAAGCTCGTGTGGGGCGACGGACACGAGACCGGGCTCTACACCTTCGAGTACCTGCGCGCGCTCGCCGAGAACGATGGCGTGGCCCGCGTGAAGATCGGAGGCGCGTGATGCGGGACGACCCGAGCCGTGAGCCGTGGGGCATCGTCACCGCGGAGTTTCTGGCAGGCGCGCAACGAGCCGCGCAGCTGCCGGAGGCCGTCGGGACGGAGATCGCCTTCGCGGGCCGCTCGAACGTGGGCAAGAGCAGCCTCATGAACGCGCTCATGGGGCGTCGCGGCCTCGTGCGCACGAGCGGGACCCCCGGTTGCACGCGGCAGATCAGTTTTTTTCAGACCCGCGCGCGCGACGGTCGCGAACAGGTGCTCGTCGATCTGCCCGGCTACGGCTACGCGCGTCGCTCGAAGTCGGAGCGCGACGAGTGGGCCGACCTCATCGAGTGGTACCTCGTCGAGCGCGAGGCGCTGCGCGTCGTCGTGGTGTTGTTCGACGCGCGGCGCGGACTCGAGGAAGAGGAGGCCGGGCTGTGCGAGTTCATCGGCACGAGGCCGAGCGCACGCCCCGCGAGCGTCGTCGTCGTCGCGACGAAGATCGACAAGCTGCCGAAGAGTAAGCGGCAGTCGATGCTCGCCAAGCTCGGTCGCCGCGCGCTCGTCGTCTCGGCCACTGAAGGAGAAGGCATCGCCGCGCTGTGGTCGGAGCTTCGGCGCGCGACGACGGCAGGCGAGGGGCGGGCCGACTCCGCGCCGACTTCCGCGTCGACGTCCGCTGACGCGGGGCAGACTCCGGTCAGGCGTTGACCTCGTGCTGCCGGTACTGTGCAACCTGCGGGCTCAGCTCGAGCGAGTGCTGGATGCGACGCGCGTCACGCGGCGAGCACACGACGAAGATGCGCGCGTTGCCGGTCGTGTTGGGCGGCAGCCCCGCGAACCCGACCTGCTCGGCGTCGGAGTCGGTCATGATCTGCGCCTGCGTGTCGTCGAGCGTCTCGTCCGTGAGGAGCGAAGATCCGTCGTGACCCGGCGCAAGGAAACACTCAAAGAGGCACAGCATGGGCGGCGGATGATAGCCGAACGCGTTGCCGTATGGCAGGGTACGCCCGCGAGTCCGGCCTTGACCCCGAGAACCACGTCCCCTAGCGTTCAGCCGCCCGAGTGCGAATCGAGGCCAGGTAGGCTTATCTGCCTGGATTAATAAGGAAATATCCTAACCTTCGCACCAGGCGTGCGCGGCTATTGAGCGGCGCCGCGGAGCCAACGATCGATGCCCGAGTATTCCGGTGAGCTAACCCACGTCGAGGTCGCGACGATCCCGCTCTGGCTGATCGCGCTCCTCCCGTTTCTCGGCGCTGCCACGAATGCCGTTTTCGGCCGCCGCCTCCAGGCGAGTTCGTGGCGCGCGAAGCTGCAGAAGCGGCTCCACATCGGCAGCCCCGCGGTCTCCGCCGTCGCGGTCGGCGCGATGCTCGGCGCGTTCGCGATCGCCCTCGTGAACGTCATCCAGCTCGTCGGCCTCCCGGCAGAGCAGCGCTACCTGCACACCCACGCGTGGCAGATGGTGCGGATCGGCTCGCTCGACGTGAACTTCGCGTTCGCGATGGATCCGCTCTCGGCGCTGATGACGCTGATTATTACGGGCGTCGGCACGCTCATCCACGTCTACGCCACGGCCTACATGGCGAAGGAGCCGGCGTTCTGGCGCTTCTTCACGTACCTGAACCTGTTCATTTTCTCGATGTTGTTGCTCGTCCTCGGCGACAACTTCGTCGTGATGTTCT
>SXGS01688645.1_pt1 | contig 18264 bp, 11 predicted proteins | sample 3174681 | NCBI WGS metagenome assembly SXGS01 (sample SAMN11356861, study PRJNA531348) | freshwater metagenome | isolation source: freshwater sample F1-80 | place: China: Fuxian Lake, Yuxi | collected 2017-12-25 | reverse complement strand
TGAACATATCGAAATTATCTAATAGCGTTTCACCCACACACCCTTGAGCAGCAATAAGCCGATCTTTACATGTATTAAAAAAATCACGAATGGCTGGGGGGTCACGAGAAAGGTGTCTATCTCCTTTACGCGAATCGTCATCAATATCTTCACGCGTTAAACATAAATTAGCTTCTAGTACTTGTAGTTGTGTTACTTGTTGTAGTTGTGGTTGTGGTTGTGCTGCCATCCTATATAATCTCAATAATAATAAAGTAACAATACTTATATTATTATTATATATTTATTATAAAATCTAAAACTATTTATTATTTATTTATTTACATTATTTACATTTATTTTTAAGTTCGGCATTATTTGTAACCCCATCCCATAGTACTTTCTTACCACAGTGGTTATTAACCCACGTCATCTTATTTTTATAATTAGTACATTCGCTGCTATCGTTTAATACATTATATTTCGGCGCAAGATTTATTGCTCCAGGAACCGAGCTACATGTTCCCATATTCTTACTACTCGGTTCGCAATAATGTTTTCCATCATCATTCTTTTTTAATATCCAATAATCAGGACAAGTCGCCTGAATCAATGTAAATTTACTTTTCTGGTCTTGATAAATAAAATATGCTGTCAGTGCTAATAAAACAACAAATATAATACCGACAACAGTTAACGTAACGCTATTAAATGACATAATTTAAATTTATTGTTTTAAGTAAATATATATAATGTATATATAATTAATTATTTATACAACTAATTATTTATACAACTAATTATTTATACAACTAATTATTTATACAACTAAATATTAAATACTAAATATTAGATATTTTTATATTTAGTTATTATAATATATAACAAATCAAATCTTCTAAAATGTTTTCAGGAAACAGAAACGTAAATTCAACATATATGCCCCGCGACTCTCAAACAGTCCAAAATATATCTACAAAACAAATATCTAATGGTCGTATCGATATCGAAGGTCCTTCCGCTGATGTAAGGTTCGCTATGTGGGATAAAATACCCGTAAATCAGATTACTACATTTAGAGATGCCTTAACCGGCAACTGGACAGATAATGATGTAAGTAACGTTTTTTTCAGTAAAGATAATATCCAGATTATTCAGAATGCTCTTCGTGCTGAAGTGTACCGTCTATCCAACGGTGAATATACTATCTCTCAACAAGACAACGACGAATTAAAAATTATTATGCGGGCTTTATACCTCGAGAGTGCCGTTAACTTGCCTACTAATATTAGGGAACAAGTTGCGACATTAAATCAGCATGTTGTAAATCACTGTGTTCCTAAACTAATTAATGAGGTTCGCGCATACTTGAAATATAAACGTGATGCTAGTAATATGTACACTGTGATGACATGGCCTGCATATGACAACGTTAAAGGTAAGACGCTTGAAATGAAGCCTTGGTTTTAAATACCAGATAGATAACCATATAGATAAAGTTTCACGTAAATAAAAATATTATTTATCTAATACTGCCTACCTGAATGTATAACTTTTTGTTAATATATAGCAACAAGTTTTACTCCTTAACTATTGTTTCATTTAGCTTTCACTTTTTTAGCCTTTCCACCACCACCACCAGCAGCCTTCGCATTGCTTTCACTTGTAGCCGAATACGGATATGTTGTCGCTTCAACGAATTTGTTATATTCAACTTCCAATTCTTCTAAATCTTTTACCCACATTTGTTCCACCGTTTTTGAAGTCAGCTCGCTCAACTCTTTCTCCTTCTTTTCCTTTTCATTTAGCAGTTTCTTGACATTTTCTTCTGACACGCTATCCATCGGCAATTTCAGCAAATACTTGTATCCTTGTTGTCCTTGTCCCGATGTATCATCTCCACCGCTTTCATCGTTGCTCGCATCCATCGAATCATATTTACACTCTTTCAATAACTCCACAAGTTGTTTATTCGTTTTGCGACGAAGATCAATCTTGTCTTCCAACAATTCGGTAATATATCGCGCACGATTGCTCAAGACCATCAACTCTTTGCGAAGTGCCGCAATAAGAGCATCCTTGCGTTTCGCATAAAATTCCAATCGTGTTACGCTATACGAGTCAGCGATTTCTTCTGCGCTACTATACTTGACAAGTTTCTCTTTCGAGTCAAACAGATTCATATTTGTCGTAGACTGTGTTGTATATAATCCGAGCACTTTCTCCAACATATTACATTCAAACTCTGTCGCCTTTTCACTATACGTCTTAATAATATTCGCCGCCATCGTAACCGTGATATCCACATGTGTATCCGTACTCATGTCATTATATTCTTTCACGATAGGTGCGCTGCTTGCTGCTCCATCCTTGTCCTTCTCCTTGCCCTTGTCACCAGCCACGGCAGCATGTGGCTCGATAAGATTTTCCAAGAATTTCTTATAATCATCTGTCCATGTGCCGACAGGCAGTTCCGTAATACGGATTTTCTTCTCATCTAGAATCGTATAGCATCCCTTGAATAAATACTTGGTATCACCTACACGCCGAATTGTTCCCTTGAAGTTTTTATAAAACGGTTCGATTGTTGGTGCAGCTGTCGCCCCCACAAGTTTATGTTTAATATACGCGATAATTTGCGCGGGATTATAACACATAATATCAGTACTGAAACCAGTTCCGATTCCTTTTGTTCCATTCACCAAGACCATAGGAATAATCGGCACATAATAAATCGGCTCGACACTTTGGCCGTCATCATCCAAATATGTAAGAATAGTATCGTCTTCAGAGCGATAAATAAGACGCGTTAACTTACTGAGTTGCGTGAAGATATACCTTTCGCTAGCCGAGTCGCGGCCTCCTTGCAGACGAGTCCCAAACTGACCATTGGGTTCAAACAAGTTCATGTTGTTGCTTCCCACAAAGTTCTGCGCCATTCCGACAATTGCCGCATTCAAACTTGCCTCACCATGATGGTACCCCGAGTGTTCCGAAACATATCCACTAAATTGAGCGACTTTGATTTCATTCTTGAGGTTTTTCTTGAATGCCGAAAACAGAATCTTTCGCAAAGATATTTTCAAACCATCCATCAAATTCGGGATTGAACGGTCGCAATCATATTTCGAAAAGTGTATCATCTCGTCGTTGATGAATTTTTGATATGTCACGCTAGGTTGAAGCGTGTCCAAGTATCTGTCGCGCGAATATGTTGCCAGCCATGTTTTGCGATCATCCGCGCGTTTCTTATTGAACACCATATCAATCGCATTGTCACATGCATCGCCACTATGTGTAAAATCCACGATTTTCTTATGTTCGAAATACTCCTTGAATTCTTTGCCCGTACTTGTTCCTAAACCTTTATAATATTTTGTAGTCCATCCGGACGGTTGTGCTGCTCCTCCTTCCATTGATTCGGTCGCCTCTTTCCATGCGCGATACTCGCCTTCGTTGTAGAATACTTTCTCTTGTGTTCCTTTTTTCGCCTTCAAAATCGGCGTATTCATGAACCCAATAAATCCCGGAATCTCTGTAAGCGATGCCCATTCATTCTGAAACAAGTTGATACCCAGCCCTTTAATATGCGAACCATCCAAATCCTGGTCCGTCATAAACAAGACTTTACCATAACGCAATCGATACTTCACGTCGTCTGGGGTATATTTGCGCCCGACTTCTAGGCCAAGAATTTGCTTGATTTCCATGATTTCATGATTTTCTGCGACTTTCTTCACCGCTTCTCCGCGCGTATTCATCATCTTGCCTTTCATCGGATATACGCCAATCAAATTGCGGTCTTCGCGACTAAGACCCGAAACAATACCCGCCTTTGCTGAATCACCTTCGCAAAATATAATCGTACACTGCGCCGACTTCTCCGTACCAGCATAATTTGCGTCGATTAGTTTCGGAATACCGCGAATCGTTCGTGTCTTTGTTCCGTCCGTCTTCTTCGCCGCCTTGTTTTCCTTCACCTCTGTCAGTGCACACGCAGCATCCATCACACCCATCTTCGCCAACTTTTCGACAAAGTCGTCGCTCACTTTACATGTCGACCCGAACGATGCAACCGCTGTTCCCATCTCATCCTTGCTCTGGCTCGAGAATGACGGGTTGTCGATATCGCAGCGCAAGAATATCGCAAGCTGTTCCTTGATTGTCGTCGGCTTCACGTCCACCTTTTTCTTGTTTTTGATATACTCTGTCAACTTGCGAACAATCTGATTCATAATATACTCGACATGTTTGCCACCCTTTTGTGTGTAGATTCCATTCACAAATGACACATGTTGAAACTCGCCATTCGGCGCAAGAGATACAACATACTCCCACCTCGGATCGGGTGACTCATAGATACGTTTCGTCTCACTCTTCGCGCCAATATAGAGGTCGATATATTGTTGGAAATGTTTTACGGGAACAAGAGCGCCGTTGTATTTGACCTTGACTGACTTGTCGGTAATTGCGGCGATATCATAGATGCGTTTCTCGAAAAGTGCGCGCATATCTGTAGTCAATCCTTCGATACCGAATCGCGCATAATCGGGGCGAAACGACACCTTCGTATATGGTTTCGTTGTTGTACATTTCGTGATTTTTGGCGGACAAATCTCGTCAAGATTGTTCTTGAATTCTTGGATATATTTTAGGCCGCGAACATGGTCAACAGTTTCGACACGACCCCGTGAAGACCAGATGAGAACGAGCTTGAATCCGAAACCGTTTTTACCGCCAACGATTTTCTCTTTCTTGTTTTCGTCGTAGTTTGTAGATGTGCGCAGGTGGCCGAAAATCATTTCGGGAATCCATAATTTGTGCTCGGGATGTTGCGCAACGTCGATACCATTGCCATCGTTTGTGATTGAAATAGTTCCATCATCGCTGATTTCGAATTCGATACATGTTACGGGAAGAGCATTGGGTTTTGCGTCGCGGATTGCTTGCTCTTGGCGAACGAAATGGTCGCGACTATTGACTGCACCTTCATCGAAAAGTTTGTAGAGACCGGGTATATAATGAATTGCGCGCTGTACGATGGAAGATGTAGCAGAATCGTAGACAAATGTTTCCGCTTCTGACATTTCGATGGAGCCGATATATGTATCGGGTTTTTTGAGGATATGCTCTTTGTCGGACATTTTCTGATATTTAGCAAGTTCTTGGGATGGAGCGGGGACCGGAGCATGTGCCTGTGCTGGTGTCCATCCACCGACCAGTGTTGTAATATTCTGAGTAGGAATAGTAATAACCTTTTTTGCTTTAGGTATTTTAGGTTTAGGCGCTTCGACTTGATCGACAACAGAGGCTGATTCAGAGCTCGTGGTGGACATTGTTGATTTCTAGATTGGTAAACCGAGTGGTTTGTTGTGTTGTGTTGGGTTGTGTTTGAAGAGGCTCGTTATATATTATATTATGTTTATTTTATATCAATTTTATAAATGTTATAAAATCGTAAAAAAATAAAAGCGTAAATATATAAGCACGACAATATGTCTGACTTTAATTTTAAACAAAAACCGAATCGTTTAAAACATTTGTGTTGTCCTGAGAAACCGGAAAAGTGGCTTATTTACAATCCATTGTTACTGACAAAGTTTCCATGTAGAATAAAAATGACAAGACAGATTCAAGCATCTGTTGGGTCAAGTAATCATAATCAATGTTTTACGATAGCGAATCAAACATTGAACGCGTATGGAAAATGGGCAGGGTGTCCGGGTGGTTCAGGTCCAGGATATTCTTCAACTATGAGGTATGTTCCTAATGAAAATGGATCAGGTTTAGGTCCAAATATTGGAGAAATTCAGGGAGGTCCAGCAACGACGAGTAGAAATGGATGATGGAATAATGGGATCATGGATATATTTAGAGATTTATTATAGAATTATTTTATAACTTTTAATTACAAATACATAATTACAAATTATGAAATATAATTAAAATAATATTTTTTTCTCATTCTTTTCTATAAGGTATAAAAATGCATCACAGCTACAAAAGACGCCCTGACGGCAAATATACAATCAATGGACGCGTATTTGAGAGACTTGTTGGTTCTCGTGCCCAGGTATGGCATGAGACTGCTTATAAGACTAGCGGTGGATTGACTCGCATGGATTTGGTTATGAATAAACATGGCCGTGTTGTTTCCGCAAAAAAGCATAAGACCGCGAAACATGAGAAGCGTTTATTGAAGCACGGTTACACCGCAAAGAAGGGCAAGTTCGGTGCTGTAAAGATCGGCGCTAAAAAGTCCCGCAAAGCTCGCAAGTAGATTGAGGAAGGATATGGAGGAGGTGGAGGGGAGCTATACGAGAGACTTAAAAACATGAGGTGTTATAGATGCGTGAGATTAATCGAAATTCAATGTGAGAAATAAAAATGTAGTAAACGAATAGAATAATATGTTTCTAACATACGAAATATATTATTATTATTATTATTATTATGTGAAGTAACAATATTTTTTCATTTGTTATACCTTCTTCGCTTGAATGTTACATTTTTCTGGGGGAGCTTTGATTTAGATTTCTTTCTATTTGATTGGGATTTTTGTTTATGCTTTTTATTATTATATGAAGGTGCATTAGAATTATAACTAGACTTAGAATTAGAATTAGAATTCTTTCTACGCTTGTTCTTATTTCTATGAGTGTGGTTGTTTCTTGCCAATTTGTTATATTTATATTTATGTTTATGCTTATTTAAACTATATACTGATTTTCGCCCGCTTTTAAAATCAGAATCATTGCTGCCGCCAACAGCTTCGTATAAATATAATGCACCACTATTTAAATGAGATAATATTTCATAATCTAACTGCGCAACTTTTAATTTTGTATTGTATTTCGAGCTACAAATACATTTTATATGTTCTTTTGAAATACCAAGTTGTATCAAAAACTGAAAAAACATAACTTCGGTTGGTCTTAAAATTTCTTTCGTGAAAGGAAATATTAGGTTTCCTTTCTCATCAACATTAAATACCAGTTTTCCTTCCGAATCTTTAGGGAAATCATTTTTGAAACGAAGCATCGAATCTTCCAAACCAAGAAGCGTGTTTGAACTATGCGGGGATGATGATTTTACTTTAATAGAGAATAAAAATCCCAATATTTTAAGTACTAGAGGTACAGGATCAACGGTATAATCTGTTCCTGTTTCACGATCCATTTGTATAATTGCTTTTATTAAAGTAATTAGGTGAGGATGTATTAACAAAGGAAGCAATCCTCTCTTACATGCTATCATTTCTCGGGAGGTTTTAAATGATTCTAATTCAGCACGTTTATCGGCGTCGGGACATTGGTCGCTAACATCATCTACTAATAATCTTATTTGAAAATATCCACCTAAAACTAACGCTATATATTTTATTCCTGTAACTCTTTTAATATCTGTTAAATTTTCGTTAAAGAAAATTTTTAACCTGATCGCTGTTTTAGTTAAATATTTCCAATGATGATTAAAATAAGTTGATAGCGGCCATGACGTTCCTTCGGGTTCTGGTTCGGGTTTTGAGTTATATTTGAGTTTGACATATGGGGTTGGGAGAATCTTGTCAGTATTACTGGCTACAAAACATTCCTCCATTTTTTCACCCATTCTGGTTAACCTATCGCGTAAGTTTACTTCATATTCAGGGTTTACGGTTGATACTATATCCATAGGGAGAGATAACGAACTACTAGTAATAATACCTTGTAGTTTTTCTGAAAATATAGTTGTGCCGATAGATGCGGCCGAACAAATATTTCCTTGTTGTGTTGGGTAATAAGCAAGACATAACGCGCGTTCTAGATTTGTAGAAGGTCTACCTCCTTGTGTAGAAGCATCGGATTCACTTAACATAAATAATCCCCTAAATTCGAACTTACTGGTAGTTTGAGATACACATGTTACCATGGTTTGAACCCAGTTGACACAAGTTTTTTTAAACTCTGGAGCTTTAAACACATCTGGACCGTGATTAATTCCGTGTTGACACATACTAGCAATCTCTGTTTGGAATATTAATAACTGATGTAAAGCTATTCCGGGGCCAGTTGTACCTCCGTATATTGGTAAACTTTGTAATTCAGTTAAATGATCATTAAGTATTTCCATATATAACTTTAAATTTTTAGGGTCATTGTCAAACTTGCCTACAACCATACGAGCTAAACAATTTTCAGGGACAAAAAGTGTATATAAAACATTTAAAACTAAAGTCCAGACAGTTGCTATACAATTAATAGATGTTGCGTAATTTATTAAAAAATCATAAACATAATCAGGAGCAGTAATACCACAAATTTCAAACATTTTAGTATAAAACCCTTTTAATGTGTAGTGTTTAAATACCCCATCAAGATGAGCAACATTGATTTGTTTATCTAAATGTTGAAAATATTCTGCCATTAATGGTTGTATACGGGCAAGAAATGAAGTAGGGTATTTTTTATAACATTCCCATAAAAACTGCCATGTCGCGTCAAATCTTTGAGCAAATAGATGGTCCATAAATCCAACAATACCAGCAGATTGTGTCATCATTGCTGTGAATTCAGCTAATGTACGAGGATCAAACAAATCTTTAAAAAAATAAAAAGACCCACCCAGAATCATTCTTATAAATACTCTATACTCCTCAGATTCGGGTCCTTTTAGATAAATCATAAAATCGTTATCAGATAAATTACCAAAAGTTTCGTTTAGAATCTGTGTTAATAATCTCGGATCATGTTGTATTGCTTCCCAATTTTTTAGTATTTTGTTTAAAGCTAGATATACACGCGCAGCATTACTTCCTGTTAAAAGACATTTAACATGATCTCTCATTATAGGCAAGTTATTTACAACCTGACAAGTTCTAATGACTTTTCCATAATTATCGGAAGTTCCAAAAAAGTCTGAATATATTATTTTTGCCAATGACCTGAATCCTAAACTAACATTAATAAAGTTATAAAAAATATTACAAAAAAGGGCAAATGATTTTATATTATCTACTGTATATAATGTTGTTCGTATAGATTGTGTTATAGTATACGCATGCCGAGCAACTCGATGCTGAGCAATAATTTGTTGTACCATTTGTTGTGAAACAATGGCAGCATGTTGATGCTTACGAAAGTCATCATATAGACTGTTTTTAAAAGCATCCATAGCATAATTCTGGTTTTTAATAGCATCTTGTTGATACTCCATAATAGTGAAATAATTCTGACTAGTAAAAGTATCTTCTACTCGTACAGCACCAGAATAAGTTTCTTCTTGTTGTGTATAAGCTAGTTTTTGTTCGTCAGGGACCATAATTAGATTTTTCGAAATAGTGAAAGCATCCCAAGGATGAGAAGCATCCATAGCAGCTTTCTGATATGCCAGAACGGTAGCAATCTCTTTTGGTATCATCACTGGAAAACAACTAAGAATAAGTGTTACTTCCTCTTTGGATGGTTCAGACAATGCCGCAATAGGACCGCGATTTCCGCATAATCTTACTCTTACAATAATATCTAATAGTGATAAACACTGCTCTGTCCGTGGATCGCGAAACCAATGCAATACCGGATTGTCAACGCATCCCAATAGTCTAAGCAATGGGTTTACATCCTCAAATACAGGAAATCCTACTACATTTAAAATTGATATTTGTATGACATTGTTTGTAGCAAGTCTAATATATAATATAATTTTTTGGGTATCATACTGAACTGGTGATTTTTCAACTTTACAAGTGAATGCAATATTACGACCAACAGACCATTTTTCAATAATTTCTTTTATATGAGTATTACAATTTTCAACTAATGTCACTATCGCCAGTCTGTGACTAAATGGTATTCTTCCAGCATAATAAATAACTGTTGTATATTTAGATAAAAAGCCACACCTATTTATTCCTACAAATCCTTTTGTGGCATTAACATCGTGTAGATTTGGAACAACATCTAAAAGTCCCTTGTATAGTGCTTCAAAAACTGTATTAAATGGACCAAATAAATCTTTTTTAATTTGAGATTCTATAAATTCCATAATTTGAAAACTAACCAATAGAGGATTATCTATACCTGTTGTTATATCTTCGGTCGTATTTGATGAGACTTCATCTGATTCTACAAATCCTTCACGATCCCTTTGTTCTATTTCGGGAGGACCAGGCTCTGCATCATAATCTTGGGCAGCAGTAGCAGCAGCAGTAGGATCAGTAAAATTTATTAATGGTCTAAAATTAGATTGTAAATAACCGATATCACAAGGAGTAAGAGGACCAGTAACCATAGGTGGCCCTGCTAACACAGGTCCTGATTCTATTTCTGGAATAATACCAATACTAGGATCATCTATTTCAGTTTCTTGTCGAAGTTCAGAATCACATTGACGATCTCTATCAACCTCACAAACATCAGCCATATCAGCCATATTATATTATATGTTTATTATATGATATATTATATACAGAATATATTATATAATAAATATTTATCTTTAAATTAATAACTCCACCAAAGTGTTCCATTCTTTTCTATTAAACTGTCCCCATAGTTATCAATAAAGAATTTCTCAAAGTAACGTTTACTTACCACCATTTTATTATGTTTATATCCCCATTTACAGTAAAAGTCGTATATCGTATGAACTGGAAATGATGATGATGCCGATGATGACGATACTGTAGTCGCCGTTACCCCCGCCACTACTGTAAATGTATTTACATCCTTATTTTTACTCTTACCCTTTCCTAAAGCACCACTTGTCATATTATTACTATTATTATTTCCAGTTAAAGTTGCCCTCTTAAATTCTTCAACCCCGTTCATTATTTCCTGTTTTTTATCCCATAATTTACACCCAATATTCATCAAATATTTATCTTCTTCTATACAAATATCGGGCAAAAAGTGGCGAATAAATCCTAAAATTGTCTGGTCCGTAATTGTCTGAATATTTTTCTGGTTTCCATGGTAAACATTTCCATGGTTCAAAAACAGTGTCGACAATTCATCTATTTCTAGTTCGATTTCTGTATGATTACATCTAATATTTTCATTCCAAAATGACATGAATTTTCCAACAAGTGGTAAATGTTTACTCGTAATATTTAAAAACATCTCTCTATTATCCAGTACTTCTGTATTCACTTCCGTATTCACTTCCGTATTCACTTCCGTATTTACTTCTGCGATTTCTCCTGAATCTCCTACACCTCCTGTGTCCAGCCCTCCCATATATCCTCCACCAATACTTGCAACGACACTTGCATGGATAGGTTCGCACGAATACTCAAGCCGTTTCATAAGATGTTTTTTAAGAACATTCGTGAAAAAAACATTAGGGACTTTCTCTTCTTCTATGAAGATTTTCCAAAGGTAAAGCATATTTTTCCAAGTAATATGGACACCCTTACATGGATCTGTTGTTGACGAAATAAATCGTGAAAGAATATCATCATCGGATGTATTTTTCAAGTAAAAAGCGTGTTCTTTTATGGCACGGTCTTTACACGTTTTTTCGATAAACAAGTCGGCACTGTTAAACCGCGACGAATAGTGTGCTGCTACGCAAAACAAGTCTAGCATGCTTTGTTTCTGAATAATATTCGCGGAGTGTGCGTGTGAATGACCATGACCTGGTGTTGTTGGCGTCTTAGGTGTAGATATTCCGCTATTTGACATGGATAATGACATACCCACACCCACGCCCATACCCCCTACAAGACTTGAAATAGATGAAGAAGACAAAGAGTGACCGAGTCCAGCAGCATGTTTCAAACCTTCGTTATGTGTATAAAAAGGAAAAGAAATCACATTCTCAACAATATCAATCAAGCGACACTCTTCATATTTATGCTCATAAAATTTAAACTTGAAATGATTCATCATATTTGATGTACCAAAAAGAGCATAACTTTCTTCGCCAAGTTCGCTAATAAATTGTTTTGCCTTGGTCGAAATAAAATATGTATTTATATTTTTTTTAAGCAGAATATCGCCAATAACAGTTAGAAAATATTTCGCGCTATCTTTATTCTTAAACACGAAAGGAGTTAGCGCATTTAATACGCGCTGAATTGTTTCTGATTCGGGAATAGATGTTAGAAGGTCTCGCTCCTTTATCTTTTTAATAATCTGGTTTTTAATTTTATACTTCCATGTAGACAACTCGGCATTTTGCTGGTCTGTAATCGTGGTTCTAATATCGTGCTCGATTTCGTCCTCGTTTATTATTTTATATGTATTATTATGATACACGAAAAAGAGGTCGATATTTTGATTATAGTAATAAGAAGAACTATTGATAAATTCGCGAATAAATTCTTCAGATGTTTCTTCGAGGGTTTTGCGGCGCTCTTCGCGCTGAACTCGAGCATCACATTTTTGCTGTAAAAGAGACGGAAGGTTATTCTTTATATGAGAAACTAATGTTGTGCGAGCATAATCGTCTTCTAGGTATTTGCTATATAATTCTTTTACAATAGTTACAAGTTCTTCGCATTCTGTTATGGGATCTGGTTTTGGTCCAAGTTTGGGGGAACATTTATCTTGTGGAGGTGATGGTAATATAGTTATTATCATGATATCGAATCAGGTGTTGATGTGGGTGTTGATGTATATGTATATAATATAATACAACGTTTAATATATTATATTATATTATTTATCATTCTTTTTATTCCTTCTTGTATTAGAATTCTTCGACTTATAACTTTTCCTGTTTTGTTTTTTAAACATTTTTATAAATTCTTTTAACTCTTTTTTATTATCAAATTCTTTTACTTGTTCATGTGAGCCTCCAATTGCTAGTAAATTATCATCATTATACATATTATTATTTATTAATTCTGGTTGTTTAACAGGATGATCTGGAGTTTTTACAGGCGATGGCGTAGGCAGAGTAGAAGGTGGAAGCAGAGATGCTGTTATAGGGACTGTAGCTATAATTTGCGATGATGAAGCATTGAGTAGACTAGGTGGAGGGAGCGATGTAGGAGGCATAGAAGGTGGTGAAGATGGCAAAGATGGCGAAGGTGTAATAGGAGAAAGCGGTCTACTAGGGTTCATGTTTATATCGGCACTACTTTTATAGCTATCGCTACCCACGCCACTAGCACTACCCATGCCGCTAGCACTAGAAGAATCGTATTCCTTTATTGCCGTGCTCATAACTGAATTTGGTTTTGATATATTAACGCTACTACAAATTACCCATGGTTTTTGTAACCTATCTTCCAAATAAGCGCGCTGGTAATTCCATTGTGCATGACGGTTACAAAAGTCATCTCGTTTGAAGTCTGTTCCACAAGCATTCCCCCATCGTGCCAAAAATTGCATGTTATTACATAGTTCACTAGTGCATATTTTCCCATCAACCGCACCTCGTGGTTGGTATGGTTTAGGTCTATTTTCTTGAGACATATATTCGCGTTTATCAAGTTCATAATGAGAGCATATAGTACGAGAGCATGGGTTTTCTTTTTCTAAGTATACATCCCAGTGACTAGAAAGTATTAACTGTGCTTCTTTTGGGGATATTCGTTTTGTACCTTCTGTATATTCTTTAATTTTCATATCTAAGGCAACACGTCGTGCCCCAACATGTCGGCGTATATCAAAGTATCCATGATTTTTACATTCAAGGTTACGAATACGTGGGTCATAACAGGCATTAAACCCTATAAAATATCCATCTGTCTTTTTTTCAATATGTACATATTTAAGACCCAATTCAATTCTCATAATTTCGGCACGTTCTTTACCTGTATCGGGGTCTTTACTCGCCGTATGTCCTATATACCAGGTATTTGCATAGTCTCCGGAATTGTTTTCTCTAAAATACTTAATATAGTCGTCTAGTGTTCCTGAATATTGCATTGCTTTACGACAACGTACGCATGAGGGTGCGTGTAACTCAAATGCGTTAAATCCGCCAATCGTAGTTTCTGTTCCCATCATTTTTGCCGATGTAATAAAAAAATCTGTTGAACTAAATATTGAACCAGGGAAAGTTTGCATAAGTATATTATAAGACGGTTTTTGTGGTGTATGTGAAGATGATGTATCCATAAATAGAATGATATTGTCGAACTGTCCCATAACAAAGTTATCGAACGTAATATGTGCTCCTACGATTCCTCCACCGGCTGTATATTTTTCTCCTATCGCCATAAATGCGCTACATCTATCTGATGCTCCACCTGATTGACTTTGCGAATTTTCACCACCGCGAAATAAATTAAAAAATTTTCCAGTCAATTTACCCGTCCCAGTTGATGCCGTAGTGGGTTGTAAACTTCTAAAATATTCTTTATATACAGACGATTTTTGGAGATACTTGTTACTATTAAAAATATCTTCTAATTTTCCATATACATAGTCTACGGTTACAATACAATTTAAAAGAAAAATTATATCAAAGTTTGGGTCTATTAATATTTTTCCAGTTGTTGTATATTTTTGTGTTTCTTCTCGCGAGGCGTTATTATAAGCTAGGTTACTTTTATCAAGATGTGAATCAGCAGGCAAAACTATTTTATTACCGTCAACAGCTCCGTCGGTAAAATATTTGTCTTTATCCTGTTTAGTAGATAATTTCAATATTTGGTCTGCAACGCCACGAGCAATACCTTTCATTTCCAAGTAATATTCATTATACTGTTTTAAAACAATGGGACCAAATAAATCATTTATCATTTTAGTAAAAAATGTAATATCTCTTCCATATTCATTCCAAAGAAAAAAGGCATATGTTCTTATAAGTTTTACAATCCTATCTGCTAATAAAAACCCTTGAGCATATCCTCTACTTTCAGGGTCTCCTTTTACACTAATATATATAAAACCGTGTTTATCGATTCTTTTTCCGTTTTCAATATTTAATGATGATTGTGAAGAAAACGTGTGTGATGAATGTGACGAAGCAGGTGGAAACGTGGTAGTTAGAGCAGCTGAAGAAGCGGGGGAAGCGGAGGAAGCAAGTGGTGGAGCAAATGATGATGTGGCAGCAGGAGAAGGATTTACTGAAGATAGTAATAAATTAGGTCGGGGTAGTGAGGGTAGTGAGGGTAGTGAGGATAGTGAGGATGTTGTAGGCGACATTAATAATGGTGATTCGATAGGTGTAGCCATACTCATTAAAAATATGTATTAGCTGTATATATATATATAAATTATTATTCTTAATTATTATTCATAATTAATATTGTTTAAATAATATTTATTTACATATTTTTAATAATAGTCATAACTATTTAAAGATTTATGTTAAAATAAGATATATATAAAATCAACGATGAGTAATCCAGATAATGTTCTTACAATCAAGACGGTTCAGATTGCGCCATTTAGAACACTAATGACGGCGCTAAAGGATATTTTATTGGAGACAAATATTACATTTAAGAAGGATGGAATTCGTATTATCAATATGGACAAGTCGCATACGATGTTGGCGCATCTACATCTAGCTGCTGAAAACTTCGAGCTATATGAGTGCGATAAGGAGAAGATTATCATAGGTGTGAACATGTTTCATTTATTTAAGCTTATTAATTCTATTGACAACGATGATACGCTGACGATATATATTGAGAAGAAAGACTACAATGACGGTATTGTATCTCATTTGGGGCTTAAGTTTGAGAATGGAGATATTAAGCAGTGTAAGACGCAGAAGTTGCGACTAATTGAGCCGGATTCTGAGGAACTCGAGGAGCCAAATGTTGTATTTTCGTCGGTAATCAATTTGCCTTCGGCTGATTTTCAGAAGATTATTCGCGACTTGTCGTATTTGTCGGAGAAGTTGGAGATAAAGTCGGTAGGGAATGAGCTTATTTTCAAATGTTCAGGTCAATTTGCTACGGCGGAAGTGCGGCGAGTAGAATCCGATGACAGTATGAAATTTATTCAGAAGCAGTCATCGAATAAAATTATTCAAGGAGAGTTTTCACTTAAAAATTTGAGTTATTTTATTAAATGTACGAACCTATGTAGCCAGATAGAAATGTATTTGGAAAATGATTTGCCTCTAGTTATAAAATATTATGTTGCGAGTTTGGGTGAAGTTAAGCTTGCGCTTTCTCCTTTGCCTTCTTCGTAAAACATAAAACATATAAAATATACCATATAGTTGGTGTTGCTATTATATCAATAGTTCAAGTATTGATATAATATTATGTAATAGTGAATTATATTATGAATCTTTAATTGTATTTTGTTTTATTTTGTGCTGTGTTGTGTTGTGTTGTGTTGTGTTATTAATACTCCGGCATATGTTCTTTAAACAAACAACCGTGAGACGATATTCCGTGTAACTCTTTGATGACACTAGAATCTCTAAAATCACAACTTGCTAACCATACTTTGACGATACAAAAATTCTTCTTAGGGGAAATAGTTATACCATTAATAAGTGGAAGTATAGTTTTATTATCGGCCATAGATTCACCCACCAAAACGTAAGTAAGTTCTTTCCATGCCTGCGAAACATCTTTATTGCTAATTTTATATGAAAAACATCCACCTTTGCGATTGCGCTGATCTTCCCATGTCGGGGTGATACCTTCGCGCATTATAAATAACATACAGTTTGTCACTAATTTTGCCGGAAGTACGTTTATAATGGATATGGTCTCTTCAATAGTAGTAAAAGAACATATTTTAATGTAGCTTTTAATACTCCAGTCGGTATCGTGTGGAAGATGTGCCCATAATATCCATGTATCAGATAATTTATGTAAATTATTGGATTCGCTGGATTTTTCGTCTAATGTATTCACGTCGTTATTCATTTTCAATACAATAGGAGAATTATGAGTATCACTATCAACCATTATGATATATTATAAGCATATATTTCTATATAGGTTTATAATATACTTAATTTATTAATATACTTCTTAATTTATTAATATACTAATTTACTAATATACTTTTTACAAATATTCAACTATAGTTACACTCGACAATTTCAATATCTGCTTCAGTTAAAGCATCACCCGAGTCTTGTGTTGAAGTAGCATTGTCATCATGATCAGATACATTGGACTCATCAGACTCGTCGGACCCATCAGACTCATCGACAAATTTATAAGTTTCATCATCTACTACTTTGAACATATCCTTCTTTACAAAAAACTTCTTGCCCTGTTCAATGGTATACATTTCAATACAGTTATCGATACATGATAATTTATAAGTATTTCCTAAAGTAACACTATAACGGGTAAGAAGGTACATTTTAATAAATGAATAATCTAGGATTGTATTATTTACAAGATAATAATTTACAGGATTTGTCAAATTAATAACATAGTCTTTTCCTTCTGTATTAATATGTATTCCGAGAAATCGTCGTTTTGATACCATATTTTTCATTTCGTCATACGTATAGTGTTCGGGTTTCATATCAGTTTTACGGAAAGTTTCATATTTCAAACAGTAACCAAATGGCGTATTTACTGCGTCGTCTTCAAAGTAAATATTCCTTAGAACGAAATCATACTCACTAGGCTCTAAAATAAGGTTATCATCATTTGAATTATCAGTATCGGTCGCGTCCTCTGCATCGTCGGTGTCAACCTCTTCGCCGTCGTATTCATCGCTCTTGCTTGTTTGGTCCACTTCATGAACATCAACCGTTTCGTGTGTAAGGTCAGCATTTACAGGCGTTTCGACTTTTATATTAGAATCTATATGTGACAGTGACTGTGAATGTGACTCATCCTCGTCTTCATCCGAACCTGATTCGGAATTAGAGTCGGCATCTGATCCTTCGTTAATAAATTTGATAGTATTATATTTAATAAAATCCGACATTGTCTTAAACCTGTAAATAACATGTCCATCTTTAACAACCTCTATTTCGTATAATCCATCATCAATATTCAAAATTTCCATAAGGGGTTTCTTAATATGTTTTCTATATGGAGTATAAATATACTTACTATATACGTCGCAACCTGTAATCATGGTTTTCGCAAATCCATATGCTAAAAACATCGACATATCAAACATAAATCCGGGATTAAAAAATGAGTAACACATTAGTCCTAAAGTGACTGTGCTAAAGTAGTTAAAAAATGAAACGTCCATTCGTTCGTTGGTGGTGGGAGACATATAAGTATGATTTCTCATTTCGGCAAATACTATTTGTAACTGTGTATTATAATATTTATATATGTTTAAATCTTTTACATAAATATTATATTTGCGTTTTAACAATATTATAAAATAAATATACTAACATTCAAATATATTACTATAATTTAATTTAAGCGGGTGCTGGTGCTGGTGCTGGTGC
>SXGS01449308.1_pt1 | contig 18264 bp, 14 predicted proteins | sample 3174681 | NCBI WGS metagenome assembly SXGS01 (sample SAMN11356861, study PRJNA531348) | freshwater metagenome | isolation source: freshwater sample F1-80 | place: China: Fuxian Lake, Yuxi | collected 2017-12-25 | reverse complement strand
TCAAGGCGAGCGGCGTCATCAACAGCGCGTCGATCTCGCAAGAGATCATCAAGGACATGTGGGACGCGACGGTCGGCGTCGTGCAAGGCGCGATCGACTGGGCGCAGTACGCTTCGGGCTTCGCGATCGGCCTGCTCGAGGGCGCGTACGGCGCGCTCAAGGACCTGTTCACGGGCGTCGTCGATCTCATCAAGATGATCTGGACGGTGGTGAAGGGCATCTTCAGCGGCTTCTCCGAGATGAAGGAGCTCGCGAAGAAGCTGTTGGCGGCATGGAAGAACCGCAAGGACATCATGGCCGACGTGGCCACCGACTTCATGAAGAAGTGGGAGAACCCGGCCGACTACGACCGCGGAAACTTCCAGGGTGAGTTCCTGGGCTACGTGATGATGCTCGCGTTCATCACGCTCGTGACCCTCGGCGAGGGCGCGGTGATCGCCGGCGCCGGCCGGTTCGGATCGTTCATCAAGGTCATCCAGGTCGCCGACGCGGCCGGCGACATCTCGACCTATGCGCGCGGGCTCAAACGAGCGCTCAAGCTGCCCGCGAGCGCCGTCGACCAGGCCGAAGATGTGCTCGCGCCAAGAGCCCGCAAGCTCGCCGACGTTGAACCCGAGGCACCCGCCCCCGCCAAAGCGCCCGATGCGCCGGCGGGCAAGGGTGGAGCCCCGGCCGCACGCGGACTGCGCAAGCTCGTCGGCGAGGAGGCAATCGACCTCGGTGGCGAGGTCCATCACCTGCGGATCTGGGACAAGGGTGACGGTACCTTCGAGCTGACCCTGTGCAGCGACTGCGCCGAAGTGCGCGGCAAGATCGCCGAGGTCCTCGCCGACGCACCGGCCAAGGGACCGAACAAGGCGCTGCGACAGCGCCTCGAGAAGCTCGATGCCAAGGTGGCGGCGCTGGAGAAGGGGCTGGCCGACGGCACGGTCAAGCATACGCAAGCGGTGAAGGACCTGAACCAGATCGCCGCGCACCTGCGCGACGCGTATCACAAGTTCCCTGGCCACGAACCGCTGTGCGTGTTCTGCACCTTCAAGGCACGGCTTGACTTCGATCAACTGGCCGCCAGCCTTGGCTTCACGCGTATCGCGGGCCGATCCCACGGCCACCCGATCTTCCGCAAGGGCAACGAGTACATCAGTCCCGACATCGATGGTCACAAGGGCGGTGTCTGGAAGAAGGCCACGGGAAGCAGCCGCAATCTGCGCCCGACCATGCGCGACGGCACCTATAATGAGGACCTCACGGTACGCGTCGATGACTGAACCGATCATGCCAGCGGATCTTCTCGAGGCTTGGGAGCGGAGCTATGGCGACGCTCCGCTGCTCGCCCACGTGCTCCGAGAGCGGCTTCGGCCGCGCTGGTTCCGCGTTCACAGCTTGCCGAGCGGAAAGCGGTACGCCACGACCGACGACGAACGTGCCGAGCTGCTCCGTCGACAGAATGAGCTCATCACCGACGTCATCGGTGACGGTGCACCTTGTCGCTTCATCTTCGGCTACTACGACGAGGAAGCGCAGTTGCCCGACGACGTCGCCAGCGCGCTGCGCGCACTTGCGCCCGAGTTCCTGACCACCATCGAGTCGCGCGACGCTGGCACTGTGGAGGCCTATCCGTTGATGCTCGCGTCGCTCACGTGGGAACCGCACTCCCTGGATCCGATCCTCCTGGCCGTCGCCGACGACGTCCTGGAGACTCCGTTGCTTGTGAGCGCGGACCTCCAGCGTCTCGTCGCCCCCTACGATGGAGGTGTCGACGTCATCGTCGAGACGCCGGAACGTCGCTCCGAGCTGGCGCGGCATTTCAACCGAGGCCTGTTTCGCCAGTACCAGCGGGGCGCATGACGCAGGAACGTGCAGCCGATTCGCTCGGTTCGAACTGTCAAGAATCGCTTGAGAGTTGCCAGGTGTTGCGGCATTTCGTCCTGGGTGCTGTCGTGATCGGCGCCGCATGCGGGGGACCGTCGCCGGGCGGCGTGGACGCGCCGGCGGAGATCGACGCGCCGGCCGTGGACGCAGCGCCGCTCGCCATCGACTGCAACGCGGCGCCGACCGCGCCGCCGGCGGCGCTGGGGCTGGATCCGTTCTACGTGAAGTACGTCGATGCAGGCATTCCCGTCATTGGCTCCGCCAGTGTGCGCGACGCGGCGTTCGCGCCGGCGTGCGAGATCGTGAGCCACATGCTCGCGCTCAGACCGGAGCTCCGCGAACGGCTGCTGGCGAATCGCATCCGGGTCGGGATCATGGCCGAGACCGAGGTCACGACCGACATGCCGGAGCACAGCGACCTGAACGAGGCGTTTCCGGGGACCGACTGGGATGCACGGGCGCGGGGGCTGGGAGCGACGATCGCGCGGCCGCTGACGAGCTGTGGCGAGGAGAACCTGCTGGCTCTGAATGGAGACCGCTACGCGGGTGAGAGCATCCTGGTGCACGAGTTCGGGCACACGACCTGGGATCTGGGCGTGCGGCTGCTTGCGGGAGGGAGCGGCAAGCAGACCGAGCTGAGCGCGGCGTTCCAGGCCGCGATCACGGCGGGCACCTTCGCGAACACCTACGCGGCGACCAACGTCGCCGAGTACTGGGCCGAGGGCGTGCAGAGCTGGTTCAACACCAACCTCGAGGCCGAGCCGGCGAACGGGATCCACAACTCGATCGACACGCGGGTGGAGCTGCGGGCCGCCGACGCCGAACTGGCGAGGCTGGTGGGCGAGGTCTTCCTCGACGACGCGTGGCAGCCGCCGCCCTACTGAGGGTCGGAATCGTCGGTATTGCCGGGACCGTCGAGCATTCCTGGCCGGGGCAACTCGGCTACAATGGCAAGGGGGGGAACGACATGAGCACGTTCGCGATGACGCGTGGCTGGATGGCTGTGTGCATGGTGGTCATGGCCGGCGCGTGCGGCGGGGCCAATCCCGACGTCACGGTCTTCGATGCCGGGACGACCGACGCGCCGGGCTTCTACCGGAGCATCCCGGTGACGCTCAACCGCGACCTCGATGTCCTGTTCCTCGTCGACAATTCGGGATCGATGCTGGCCGAGCAGCAGCAGCTCACGGCCAACTTCCCCGGGTTCATCAACGTGATCCAGCAGGTGCCGGGCGGGCTGCCGAACATCCACCTCGGAGTGCTGTCGTCGAACGTGGGGGCGGCGGGTGTGCAGAGCGTGCCGGGATGCCCCCCGGCCGGTGACGATGGGAATCTCCTGACCGGGCCGCCGGGCAACACGTGTTCGACGCAGTTCGGGTTGACGGGGTCGTTCATCTCGGACATCGCGCAGTCGAACGGCTCGCGCATGCGGAACCACACCGGAGCGCTCGATGGGCTGTTCACGTGCATGGCGTCGCTCGGGACATCCGGCTGCGGGTACGAGATGCACCTCGAGTCGATGTACCGGGCGCTGCAGCCGGGGAAGAACCCTGGGTTCCTGCGCACGGCGGCCCACCTCGCGGTGATCATCCTCGCTGACGAGGATGATTGCTCGACCGAGATGGGGGCGATGTTCGGCGACCCCAACGCCGGGATCTCGTCGCAGCTCGGGCCGCGGACGTCGTTCCGGTGTCACGAGTTCGGCGTCCGGTGCCAGAACGATCCCAACCCGCGCACGCTGGGGCCCAAGACCGGATGCGCGCCCGACACCGCCTCACAGTACATGTACGAGGTCCAGCGCTACGTCGACTTCCTCCGCAACCTCAAGCAACCGGGCGCCGGGGCCGAGGTCGTGGTCGCCGGCATCATCGGCAACTTCGATCGGGCAAGCGGCAGCCTCATGGTCGGGCCCGACCGGCGGACCAACGATCCCAACCTGCCGGAGGTCGTGCGCTCGTGCTTCACCCGCGATCCCAACGATCCCGACGACGGCGCGAGCCCGCCGGTGCGCATCGGCGCGTTCCTGTCCGCGTTCCGGCGCGGCACGCAGCACACGGTCTGCAACGACAACCTGTCCAACGCGCTCATCGACGTCGGCACCGCGATCAAGAACGCGATCGGCAACCCGTGCATCGACGCGGTGCTGGCCGACGAGAATCCCGCGATGGCGGGCCTGCAGCCCACGTGCACGGTCGTCGACGTGGTCAACCCGGACGCGCCCAACCGCGCCGAGACGCCGGTCCCTGCATGCGAGAGCGCGGTGCAGACCGGGACGTGTACGCCGGGGAGCGCCGCCACGCCGTGCTGGTGCCTGCGTCCCGACGTGGCGAGGTGCCCGCCCTCGACGAGCAACCCGTCGAGTTACGCCCTCGAGGTCTTCCGCGCCGGCGCCACGCCGCCGGCGGGCGCGGTGGTCGAGGTGTTCTGCCGCGTGCCCTGATCACGACGAACGGACCGCGTCGGCGGTCCTCGTCGCGGTCGGTGGTGGCGGGGAGTCGGCGGCGGCGGCAGCGCGGGCGGATTCGATGCGGGCGTCGACGATCCAGCGGGCGAGGTCGTGGTGCTCGGCAGCGGCGGTGGGGCGGCAGGCGTCGACGAGGGCGACGCGCATGTCCTCGGCGGAGGCGAAGCGATCGGCGGGCGGCCAGGACAGGGCGCGGCAGATGACGCGGTAGACCGGATCCGGAATCGGCAGGGTCGGCGGCGTCGCCGGGACGACGGGGGCGCCGTCGGGCCAGGGGCGGTGGGTCGCGAGCATCTCGAACAGCAACAGGCCGGCGCCGAAGACGTCGCTGCGGTGATCGACGTCCTTGCCGGCGCGCTGCTCGGGAGACATGTACGCGGCGGTGCCCTTGACCGCGCCGACGCGGGTGACCTGGAGTCGAGTCGCGGCCAGCGCGATGCCGAAGTCGACGAGCTTGACGTCGCCATCGGAGGAGACGAGCAGGTTGGCGGGGGTGACGTCGCGATGGACGAGCTTGAGCAGGTGGCCGTGGGCATCGGTGGCGCGATGGGCGCACTCGAGAGCGCGGAGCAAGGAGTCCATGACGGCGAGGGCGCGATCGAGGGGCACGGGCTCCTTGATGGCGCGCAGCAAGGCGCGCAGGCTGAGACCGTCGACGTACTCCATGGCCATGAAGTAGCTCGAGCCGTCGCGGCCGACCTCGAGGATCTGAGCGATGCACGGGTGCTGCACGCTGGAGGCGAGGCGGGCCTCGTCGAGGAACGCGGCCAGGAGCGCCGGATCCTCGGTGATGTGCGGCAGCGGCTGCTTGAGGGCGACGCGGCGCTCGAAACCGCCGGGGCCGCTCTGCCAGGCCAGGTGGACCTCGGCCATGCCGCCGACGCCGAGGCGGCGCTCGATGCGGTAGCGGCCGAGCTGGCCGCCGCTGCGGGCGCGCTCGAGCAGGATGCCGACCTGGGCGGCGAGCAGCACGAGCTGATCTTGCTCGATGACGCCGTAGCGCTCGCCCGAGGCGCGCGGGCCGAGCGCGAGCATGCCGGCGACGGTGCCGCCGGCGGGGACGGCGGCGCACAGCGCCATGCCCACCGACCACAGGGCGTCCTGGGCGTCGTCGGGGAGCGTGGACTCGGCGAAGGCCGCGACGCCGGCGGCGGTGTCGATGGCGAGGGCGCGGCCGAGCGGGCCGTCGACCTCGATCACGCTGCGGGTGCCGGGCGCCCACGAGCCGATGGCGCGCTCGCGCACCAGGCTGCGGCCGGACGGATCGGCGACATAGAGCGCAGCCTCGTCGCTGCCGAGGGCGCGCAGCGCGACGAAGACGCGGGTGAGGGCGGCGTCGCGATCGTTGGCGGCGACCAGGCGCGCGACCTCGCGCAGGCCGACGGCGAGCTGGGCGGCGGGGGTGCTGGAGCGCTGGAAGCGTCGATCGACCAGGCGCTTGGCGACGCGGTAGAGCGGCGCGATCGACAGCGCGCCGGCGGCGCTGACGATGGCGAGCGCCATGGGCGAGACGTCGGCCTTGCCGTAGAGGACCAGGGGGACGCCGATCAGCAGCGCGCCGCAGCCGGCGCCGGCGAGGGCGAGGGCGGCGCCGTAGGAGACGACGACGGCGGTGAAGCGATCGGCGCCCAGGACGTTGCGGCGCAGGAGCGCGTAGGCGATCACCGCCGGGTAGATGACGGTGGGGATGGCGTTGAAGTGCACGAACCACTTGGCGCCGAAGTCGGCTGCGGTGCGCGCGACCTCGATGACGATGGGGATGAAGAGGCCCAGCGTCACGCCGATCAGCAGGACCCGGTACTGGGCGTGGACGCGATCCTGGGCGTCGCGGCGGGCGCGGGCCAGGCCGGTGGCGAGGAGCGCGAGCACGGCGGCGCAGCCGATCAGCGCGTAGAGACCGGCGACGGTGGCGGGCAGGTACGAGTCGGGCGCGAGGAGCGCGGCGACGCTGATGGCCACGCTGGGGACGTAGAGCAGGCCCGGGAGCCAGGGATGGCGATCGACGAGCGCCAGGCGTCGGGGGAGCTCGCAGAACGTGTGGACGCCGATCGCGGTGTTGAGGGCGAAGGTGATGCCCTGCACGGTCGGGAACAGCGACAGCCACGGCGCCAGCGCCAGCGGGAACAGGATCATCGTCGAGAACGTCAGGCAGAAGGTCAGGAACAGCCATCCGACGCGGCTGCCGGGTCGAAGGACGAAGCCGACCACGCCGAGGAGCAGCGTCAGGCAGCCGACCATGAAGCGCACCCACACGCCGATGGTGTGGATGGGCGGCAGCGGCGCGATCGGCGCCGGGACCCGGAACCGCGTGGCCGCGTCGCCGCCACCGCCGCGCACGACGGTGAGGGTCGCGGTCTCGCCGAAGACCGGGACCTCGGTCATGCGGTGGGGGACGGTGACGAGGTGCATCTCGGTGCCGGCGACCTCGACGATGCGGTCGCCGGGCGCGAGCCCGGGCCAGCGGGAGTCGGCGGAGACGACGGTGTCACCGTCGACGACGAGGCCGTCGCCGGGGATGCGGTGGAGGCGCGAGGTCTGGTAGCCGGCGAGGCCGGCGTAGGCGAAGGCGGCGAGCAGGAGGGCGACGGCGACGGGGAAGCCGCGGGTGCGCAGGATGCGACGGCCGACGCCGAGCGACGACGAGCCCGTCGATCCGCCCGTGCGCTGCCCGGAGGCAGGTGTCCGCCCGGTCCCCGTACCGGTCATCAGATCCATTGTGGCACGATGAGTGGGCCGTGGGTTTGCGTGATCGATCGGTGGAATGCGTCCTTCGACACAGCGCTCGCTCGCGCTCGCGCTGGCTCGGGACGACCGGAGGGTGGCTCGCGATCGCGACGCTGCAATCCGCGGTACCTCTCGTGGTCGCGCTCGTCCCCGCGTGCGCAAACGACCCCGTCCAGCACGAGGTCACCGTCGCCGGCGAGCTCCTCACCGACGACGGACGCCTGCGCGAGCCGGGGTGGTCGCCGGTGATGCTGCAGCGCTGGGACCCGGCGCGGGTGGCGGATCCGGAGCAGCTCCGGCAGTGGGACTTCTTCACCATCCAGAGCGACGCGGCGGCGGTGAACCTGACGCTCGTCGATCTCGGGTTCCTGCAGGTGGCAACGGTGGGCGTGGTCGACCTGGCCACGGCCGAGGTGTTCTCGAGCGTGCGGATCGTCGGTGGTGGCGACACGCTGGTCCTCACCGACGAGGTCGTGGGCGCGGCGTCGTTGACGCTCGGCGGGGCGACGGCACCGGCGATGGCGTTCACGACCGACGCGACCTCGACCCAGATCACGATCGATCTGCCGGTGTCGTCGCTGGGGGTGGCGTCGCAGGGCTCGTTCACGATCCGGAGGCGGCCGGCGATGCCGTACCTGTCGGTGGCGACGCCGTTCGCCGAGGACCCGCACCTGTTCTTCTACGAGCAGAAGCTCCCGGGCATGACCGCCGAGGGCACGCTCACCATCGGCGCGCGCACGTTCACCTTCACCGCCGATGGCACCGACGCCACCATGGACTGGGGCCGCGGCGCCTGGCCCGACACCGCGCTGTGGCGGTGGGGCGCGGCCTCGGGGATCGTCGACGGCGTGCCGGTCGCCTTCAACCTCGGCAACGGCTTCGGCGACGCCCGCGCCGGCAGCGAGAACCTGTTGATCGCCGGCGACGTCGCCCACAAGCTCGCCGGGGTGGTCTGGACCTACTCGGTCGACGATGCTCTCGCCGACTGGCGCTTCGAGGCCGACGACGGCCGCCTGTCGCTGGTGCTCCATCCGATCGCGCCGGAGGTCGGCGGCCTCGACTTCGGCGCCGTGTACTCGCGTCTCCACAAGGCCTATGGGACCTTCACCGGCACCATCGTCCTCGATGACGGTCGTACGCTGACCATCGACGGGATGCGTGGCTTCGCCGAGCAGATGGAGCTGTCATGGTGATCCCAGTCCGCCTCCGCTCACCCGCGTGGCTCGTCGTCGTCGTCGGCGCCGTCGTGCTGGGCGGCTGCCCCGGCGGCGGCCCGGCCAGGGGGCCCGAGCCACCGGTTCCGCCGTCGCCGACGACCGGGCCGTGGCTCGATCCGGTCGCGCCCGACGGCGCGATCGGCGCCGCTGCCTCGGTCATCGTCGAGGCCCTGGCCGCCGACGGGAGCTGGGTGCTCCTCTGTCAGGCTCAGGACACCGATCACGACGGCACCCGCTCGGCGACCTTCATGGACGGCTACGTCATGGGCGACCGGATGGTGTCCACGCTGGTGCTCGGCTCCGGCGAGGGCGCGGCGATCGACGCGCCGCTCGCCACCTCCGTCGACGATCGCTGGCTCGCGGTCTGGCGCACCGGCGGGCTCCACCTGATCGACGTGCGCGCGCGCACCGTGACCGAGGTGACGCCGGTGCTCGCCACCGATCGCGATCCGCCGCCGATCGCCGCCGCGTTCAGCAACGACGGTGGCTGGATGGCCTGGTCCCTCGGCTCGACGATGACCCTGCGCGCGCTCGACACCGGCGCCCAGCGCACCCTCGAGCTCGGCGGCCGCATCTGGTCGCTCGAGCCGGCGCCCGGCCGCAGCACGTGGGTGAAGGCCGAGGTCGTGGGCCGTGACACCGACGGTGACGGCCAGGTGGTCGCGCGCTGGGGCATCAACGACAGCCGACCGTCGCCGTGCTCGCATCCGTGGGACGACGGGACCTTCGGCCGCATCGGCGACGAGGCCGACGTGGTGTGGGTCGATCTCGCCAGCGGCGACCAGCGCACCGAGCCGCCGCCCGTGCATCCGGTCGATCCGCCGTCGCGCGCCGTCATCGCCCGCGAGATGGGCAACGATCTCGTGGTCGCCCGCGACGTCCGCGGCCGGCGCCTCGTCGTCACCACCCGCGCCTCGGATCGCGAGCCCGCCCGCGGGCCGCTCCACTGGACGAAGTGATTCACCAGCGGCCGCGCAGGGACTCGGCGAGCCCGAGGACGTCCTCGATGACGACCGGCGTGCCAGTGTCGTCGAGGATCGTGCCGGCGAAGCGGCCCATGCACTGATGGAGGCGGAGGAACGGCGGGACCACGACGTTGCGCAGGGTCATCGGCGTGAACGTGAGATCGACCCGCGCCGAGCCGCGGGTGCGGATCCGCCACGGCGCGCGGCGGTAGCGAGCGTCGAAGGTGACGTCGACGACGTCGGCGATCTTGTGGACCCGGCCGTCGACGACCACCGCGTTCTCGGTGACGCCGGTGCCGTCGGTCCAGCGGCTGCCCAGGTTGAAGCCGATCGCGTGCCCGTTCCGCCGCGCCGACGCGAACGCCCAGCACCACTCGACGCCCGCGGGCCACCGCCCGCGCCCGAAGTCGCGACACGCGAACGCCTCGCCCTCTGGATCGAACCGGTGCTCGGTCTTGCCCACCCGGACCACGCCTCGCACCGGCAGCGCCTGCTGCTTGCTCGTGAAGTGGTAGCGAGTCTCGTCCCACGGCACGACCACGTTCACGGTCTCGTGGCCGGGCGGGCGTTCGATCGTCAGCGCGACCTCGATGCGGCGGCCGGTGAGGGTGCGGGCCTGGGCCTCGATGCGGCGCGGCCCCACTACCAGGTGCAGCCGCCACGCGTCGAGCACCAGCTCACCCTCCGTGCTGTCCGGCATCCGGACCGGAAGCCCGCGCGGCCGCACGTAGATCCGCTCGACCGGCGAGCCGCCGGCGAGGTCTTGCACCGACACCAGCGCGACCCCGGCCAGCCCGACGTCGGCGACCAGCACGCTCAGCGCGACGGTGCTGGTGGTGAGGCACCAGAAGTCGAAGGCGTGGACGCGGTCCACGCCGGCCGGGAAGGCCCAGCGATGCAGAGGCTGACGAGACCACCCGATGGCGTCGGGTCGCAGGCGTCCCCCACCGTCGACCATGTCCACCGGGCTGGTCAGCTCGCGCTCTTCCACGCCCGACATTGTAGCGGTCCGGGACGGTGGCCTGGGCGTTGGGCGTAGGATTGCCCGGACCATGCGCCGCCGCGATCTCGCCGTGACCGCCGCGCTGGTCGCCCTGGTGAGCGCGCTCGCCGCCGGACCGGCGTGCTCGAAAGAGAGCGGGGACGACTGCGAGCGCGCCGTGCGCAAGATGTCGCGCTTGAAGGAGAAGGCAGCCGAACGACGCCGGAAGCAGCGAGCCGAGGCTCCGCCGGCCGACGAGTTTCAACGCGAGGTGGCGAAGTGTCGCGAGCTCCTGCAGGCGCGGCGAATCGGCGCCAAGGCACACCGGGTGTCGCTCGATTGCGTGCTGGCGGCGAGCGACGACGGTGCGCTGCTGGATTGCATGCGGCGCGGGCGAACGAGCGAGGCCGAGGTGGTGCTCGCGCGCATCGGCGAGCGCGCCGTGGCGCAGCACCAGCGTGCCGCGGCGTTTCCGTCGGGGACGGTGGGGCCGACGCCGTCGGAGGCATCGTGCCGCGGCGGCATGGAAGGCGTGGTGCCCGACTGGTCAGCGCCGCTGTGGCAGACGCTCGGGGTCGACTTCATCGATCCGCTCCAGTTCCAGTTCACGTACACCGGCACGGCCGACGGCTTCGTGGCCACCGCCGAGGGCGACCTCGACTGCGACGGGGCCACGATCACGTACACGCTCACCGGCAAGGTCGTCCGCGGCAAGCCGGAGACCACGCTCGAGCGGCCGATGCGAGTCGACTGACGATCCATGGATGGGCACCGAGGCCTGCCGCGACGAGCTGCCCAGCCGGGCCTGCAGCGGCGGCGGGCCGCTCGATCCGAGCGGCGCGTGTGGCCCGCTGTACCAGCCGTTCCCTAGCTGACGCGAGGGCCGAGAGGATGTAGGGTCCGGCCGTGGGACGCGCCTTCGAGAAACGCAAGCACACCATCTTCGCGCGCATGGATCGCGTGGGGAAGCAGTTCGCCAAGATCGGCAAGGACATCGCCATCGCCGTGAAGGCGAGCGGGCCCAGTCCGGAGGGCAATCCAGCGCTGCGTCGCATCTTGCAGAATGCGCGCGTCGTCAACATGCCGAAGGAGAAGATCGAGAACGCGATCAAGAAGGCGAGCGGGCAGGGCGCCGCCGCCTACGAGATCGTGATCTACGAGGGCTACGCGCCGCACGGCATCGCGCTGCTGGTCGAGGCCGCGACCGACAACGTGACCCGCACGGTGGCCAACGTCCGCCACGCGTTCAAGCACCACAGCGGCAACATGGGCTCGACCGGCAGCGTGGCGTTCATGTTCCAGCACCAGGGCGTGTTCCGCCTCGACCCCACCGGGATCGACCGTGACGCGCTCGAGCTCGACCTCATCGATCACGGCCTCATCGCCCTCGAGGATGGTGAGACCGACAAGGGCGAGAAGCAGCTCCTGGTCCGGGTCGCGTTTGCCGACTTCGGGACCATGTCGTCCGCGCTCGAGAGTCGCGGCCAACACGCGGTGTCGACCGCCTTCGAGTACGTGGCCCAGACGCTGACCGAGCTCCCCGACGAGCAGACCGACGACGTCCTCAAGCTGATCGCGTCACTCGAGAGCGACGACGACGTGCAGAACGTCTACAGCAACCTGGCCTGAGCGGACGCGCCGCTCAGGGCCGCGTGGGCAGGAGCTGCTCGAGCTGGTGGGCCTGGAGGACCAGCCGATGGTGGGCGGCGCGGCTGGCCCTGCCGACGCGCGAGGACTGCAGGCCCGCCATGACCAGAGTGGCGACGGAGGCGATGAGGATGGTGATCATCGCCGGGACGCCGCCGAGGTGCATGGCGTCGCCGGTGATCAGGAGACCGGCGTCGGTCATCTCCCACGTCGGGGTGAGCACGCCCGCGGCCTCGAGGCCCATCGGTCCGACGAATCCGGCCAGCATGATGGCGATCAGCAGCCACTTGCGGACCAGGAAGGTCGGGTAGGTGACCACCGAACCGGTGACGAACGAGAAGATCGCGGCAACGAGGATGGGACCGGCCAGCCGGCCCATGATCGCGAGCAGGAGCGAGTTGCCGATCGCGTAGACGATCATGTAGGCGTCCGACTTGAGGGGACGGCGGGTGAGATCCCAGGCGGCGCAGGCCATCACCAGCGCCAGTCCGAACATGGCGAGCGCGATCGGCCACGAGCGCACCCCGTTCCAGATGATGAACGGCAGGAACGAGGCGATCAGGACGTAGCCGGGCGCCGCGGCGCGCGAGTGCTGGCTGACCGCCTCCCCGTCGGAGGTGCGCAGCCGGCTGCGCAGCGCCGGCGGGTGCTCCGGCGGTGGCTCCAGCATCAGGTGCATGACCAGCTCGGCGGCGTCCTTGGCCTCGGGATCGAGCGCAACGGCCCGGCTGGCCGCGCGCATGGCGTCGCCGCTGCGGCGCTCGCGGCAGGCGTCGCGCGCGGTCTCGACCAGCTCGTGGGCCATGATGCGGCGGCGGGCGACGTCGCGATCGCCGTCGAGGTACTCGTCGATCTGGTCGGCGCAGCGGCGCGCGGTGGGGCGGGTGCCGGGCTGGCGAGCGAGCATCAGCATGCACAGGTGGTCGAGCTCGGGCGCGACGTTGCGATCGGGGCGCCGCGTCGCCGGTGACAGGACGGTCTGGGCCGACAGCGTGCTGTTGATGGCGCCGGGGCCACGGGGGTGCACCGGCTCGCCGACGAGGATCTCGAACAGGATCGAGCCCAGCGCATAGATGTCGGCCGGTCGCCCCGACGACGGGTCCTGGAGCTGCTCGGGCGAGACGTAGCCAGGCGTGCCGAGTACGTCGGGCGTGGCCACCGCGCCCTCGAGGGTGTCGGCGTCGGCGGTGTCGACGATCTCGTGGCCGTCGCCGACGACGCGGGCGATGCCCCAGTCGAGGACGTAGACCTCGCCGAACTCGCCGAGCACGATGTTGGCCGGCTTGAGATCGCGGTGGAGGACGCCGCGCGAGTGGGCGTAGTCGATGGCGCGGCAGACCTCGGCGAAGGCGCGCAGCAGGCGCTGACGGCTGGCGTCGCCGCGAGAGAGCCGCTCACCCAGGGTCACACCGGCGACGCGTTTCATGGCGAAGAACGGGCGGCCCGATGGATCGCGGCCCAGCTCGTAGACGGGGACGATGGCCGGATGCTCGAGGCGGGCCTGGATGCGGGCCTCGCGCATGAAGCGGCGCAGATCTTCCTCCGACGGCGCGCCCGAGTGCAGGCGCTTGACCGCGACGTCGCGGCCGATACGCCGGTCGTGGGCCAGGAGGACCTCTCCCATGCCGCCCTTGCCGATCACCTCTCCCATCGCGTAGGTGCCGGAGACGCTGGTTTCGTCCTCGACGGCGATCAAGCCGGCCACCGAGCCTTGCCTGGGCACCAGCGTGGGGTTGACGTCGGTGACGTCGGTGCGCTCGGGGAACGGCTCGGTCGGCGGATCCTCCTCCGGCTTCATGCGCCGATAGTAGCCATTCTCCGTCCGCTCAGTAGGGCCGGGGGCTGGTGACGAACGGACGCGTCAAGGTCAGCGAGCGGATCAGCGGCATGTTCACGGCGCTCGCGCGAACGAGTGTTTCGTTCGTGCTGCGGACCTGACGCCGCGTCGAGCGCCGCACGCGCCCCTCAGGGATGAACGCGCACGGCGGTGACGACGTCGCTGGTGCCATCGATGCTCTCGCCAACGAGCACGAGCTTTCCATCGGCCTGGAGCGCGGTCGCGAACGCGCCTTCGTTCCCGGAGCCGATGGGCACGGTCACGGTGCCGGCGATGCCAAGACCGGGATCGAGCGATCGGTCGGCGAGCAGCCGCATCAGCGCGAAGGGCTCACTCACCGGTGCGCAAGAACCGCTGGGCCGTGGCCGCCGTGAGCTTGTAGCCCGGCGACACCCGGCCGCTGCGCAGCGCCTCCCCCGACAGCTCGTCGACGACGGCGAGGATCGCGTGCGGGTCGTCGTCGTCCTCGGCGATGTCGAGGTTCGCGCACAGGCGCTGCCCGCCGTCAGCGACGAACGTGATCGAACGGTGCAGGCGCTCGCGCGCCGCCGCCTCGTGGCGCCGCATGATCTCCGAGGCGCCCTTCACCAGAGTCGCGAACGCGCCCGCATCGAGTGGCTTGGGATTCACCTTGTCGCGGCCCATGGTCCACGGTCCCACCAGCGATGGCTCGCTCGCACCGGCCCGGGTCATCGCGACCGCCCAGCCATCGCCGTCGTCGTTCCTGACCACCCGCGCCGTCCACTCGCCCTTCCGCCACAGCGTCGGTTCCATGATCTCGTTGGAGACATCCATCCTGCCGTTGTACACGCCACCCCGGTCGTCTCGGTGAGGCCACCCCGACGAGGCGCTCGCCGGGTGGCCGAAGGGTCAGATGATCTCGGTGGCGGGCCCGATCTCGTCACCCTCTGTCTCGAACGGTTGGACGAAGGTCCCCTTCGGCGCCCCCGGTAACGTCGGCGCCCCCGGGTCAATCCGACGCACTCGAACGGACCCCGGATCCACGCCGCTGCGGTCTTCAGGTGCGGGCTGTCGAACCCGCGCCCTGCCCAGGCTTCTTGGGCAAGCGTCTCGACGCCGCCGCGGATGAACGCTTCGCTGAACGGGTCGGTTCCACTATCGAACGCAGACGGCTTCGCGTCGACCCGGGGAGGTTCCGCCGTGGGCACGCCCTCGCGTGGCGCGGAACGTGACCTGCAGGGCCGAGCCCGAGGACAGAGACGAGGAGCAGCGCCGCCGTTCCAGATTCAGACACGACGAAGCCACTCGCCTCATGCACGAAGGCCAGGCGTTCCTCGAACCGGCCCCACCCTCGCGATGAGCGTCGCTGGTCGAGCCCTCTTGACGACATCGTCACGTTCCTGGACGGCAACCGCGCTCGTCATCGAGATCCGTCGTGGCGGTAGTTGTCGACCACGCGGTAGTGGCTGGCCACGGCGCGGAACGCGATCGCCGCCAGGAACGCGAAGCCGGCGAAGAAGAACATCTGGAAGGCGACGACGCTCATGCCGGTGTCGACGATGGCGTCGTTGATGGCGGGGCGCTTGACGGTGTTGTTGACCAGCAGCACCCAGAGGTTGCCGATGGTCACCGCCAGGCTCCAGAAGCTCATGATCACGCCCTTCATCGACGACGGCGCCTGGCTGTACGCGAACTCGAGACCGGTCGCCGAGACCAGGACCTCGCCGGCGGTGAGCAGCGCGTAGGGCAGGAGCTGCCACACGATCGAGACGTCCTGCCCGGCGTCGATCGCGAGCTGGAGCGCTCCGGCCGCCACCCACGAGGCGCCGGCGAGGGCGATGCCGAGGCCCATGCGCGCGAGCTGCGAGAGCTCGATGCCGCGCCGCCGCAGCTCGGGAAAGATCACGATGTTGTTGAGCGGGATGAGGATCATCACCAGCGCCGGGTTGAGCGCCTGCATCTGGGCAGGGCTGAACCACGACGGCTTCGACATCTGTCCGGCCTGGAACACCCACGTCGACGCCTTCTGATCGAAGAGCGACCAGAACGGCGTCACCAGCGCGAAGATCACCAGGATGCGCAGGACGGCGCGCACGCCGTCGACGGCCTCGTCGGGGTGAGTGCCGCGAGCGCGATCGAGCTGCACCCACGCGCCGATGCCGCCGAACGCGAGCAGGAAGACCAGCGCCAGGCACAGCGCGATGACGATGTCCTTGCCGCCGGTCCAGCCGGCGAACGGGATGAGCGCGATCGAGCCGAGCGCGAGCAGGAGCCCGCCGAGCGCGAGCAGGCGGCCGAGCTGTCCTTGCCCCGGCGCGGTCAGCGCGGTGCGCACCACGCGCGTGAACGAGTTGGGATCGGGCGGCGCCGGCGGCACCATCACGTAGCGCTTGCGCCCGGCCACGAAGAAGATGGTGGCCAGCGCCATCAGGATGCCGGGGATGCCGAACGCGACCGAGGCCGGGCTCAAGCCCCACCACTTCGCCGGGCCCCAGCCAAGGAGCAGCTTGGGCATGAGGAGCGACGCGAAGAACGACCCGAAGTTGATGCTCCAGTAGAAGGCGTCGAAGGCGTAGCGAGCGAGGTGCTTGTTGGTGTGGTCGAACTGGTCGCCCATGAACGACGACACCAGCGGCTTGATGCCGCCCGATCCCAGCGCGATGAGGAACAAGCCGACGTAGAAGCCGGTGGGTTCGTCCTCGAACGCGGCCAGGCACGCATGACCCGCGCAGTAGATCAGCGAGACCCAGAAGATGGTCCGGTATTTCCCGAAGTAGCGATCGGCGAGCCAGCCGCCGAGGAGCGGAAAGAAGTACACGCCGGCGACGAAGACATGGAAGATGTCCTTCGCTTCGCTGTCCGCCATCTCCTTGGGCAGATGCGCGAAGTAAGCCGCCGCGAGGAACGTGGTCAGGATGTTGCGCATCCCGTAGAAGGAGAAGCGTTCGCAGCCCTCGTTCGCGATGATGAACGGGAGCTGCCGCGGCATGCGGCCGGGCGACGACTCGGACATGCGGCGCACTCTATCGGAAGAACGCGCCGGCGACGTTCGCTGCGATGTCTTACCGCTGACAAATGACGAAGATGCGCTGACCGCTACGACATCTTGCTCGAGGTCCTTGGCGAGCTCGGCGTAGAACGCATCGTCGAGCAGGTGGTACGCCCACAACGCCTCGACGGGCGTGACACCGCGCTGCTGTTGCCCCAGGACGCGATCTGGGCGCAGTTCTACGGCAACTTGGTGCTCGACCCGCCGCGGTGGCGCAGTGGCGCGCCGAGTTGCAGGCGCTGCGCGTCGGCTGGGCTCAGCGCCGACGCGCCGAGCTGATCTTCGGCGCTCGCTCGCCGGTCTCGCCGCCCGCCCTCGACCGGATCAAGCGGCGCGCCGACCGCTGACCGCGAGGAGGCGGTGCGGTACCCTCGGATCGTCGCCACGGCGATCCCGTGAAGCTGCGCCACCCCTCGTCACGAGAAGAGCCACCATGACCCGAGCGCTCCTGTTCATCCTCACCGTGCACCTGCTCGCCTGCGGCGGCTCGAAGCCCGGCGCCGCGAAGCCAGGCGACGGCACCGGTGGCGCCACCGGAGACGAGACCGCTGGCACCGCCACTGACGACGGGACGGCGTCGCCCGACAAGCCTGGCCGCAAGACGCGCGACTCGGGCGAGTTCGCGATCAACCAGTCGGACGCCGCGTCGCGCCCGACGAACGGCAAGCTCAAGGCCACCGACACCGAGGCCGCGGTCCGGTTCTTCGTCATCGACAAGGACAAGGGGCCGATCACGGGCATCGTCATCGCGTTGACCTCGCCCACCGGCGAGAAGTACTACACCGCCGAGACCGACGCCGCGGGGTTCACGGAGGTGCTGGTCCCGATCGGCGCGAAGTACGACCTGGTCTTCCTGAGCCTCGGCCGTCGCGACGTCGCCTCGCAGGTCGCGGTCGCGAACGAGCCGCGCCTCAACCTGAAGCTCACGCTGCGCTACAAGCGCGAGGACCTGACCGCGCCGCCGATCGTGACGCCACCGAGCGAGCCCACGCCGGCCGCGCCCGCGCCGCGGTTCGTGCTCGACGGCGTGCAGTTCGAGACCGGGAAGGCCACGCTGACCGCCGACTCGTCCGCGCGGCTCGACGCCATCGTCGAGTACATGACGCACAAGGCGTCGGCCACGATCGAGATCTCGGGCCACACCGACAACGTCGGCGGCAACAAGAAGAACAAGCGCCTGTCCCAGCAACGCGCCGACGCAGTCCGCGACTACCTCGTCGCCAAGGGCATCGAGGCCAGCCGCATCACGGCCATCGGCTACGGCGACGAGCGGCCCATCGCGTCCAACGACACGCCCGAGGGTCGGCAGCAGAACCGACGCATCGAGGCGATGGAGGCGATGTAGCTGGACCGCGCTCGCGTGGTCTAGGTGAGAGCGACACGGCGGCGCCGGCCAAGCGCGCCCGCTCAAGTGCTTCAAGAAGCACCGAGCGCGGACGTGGCGCACCGGGATCAGAAACGAACCCACGCCGAGAGTGTGGCGCCGTCGGCCGCGGGTGCCGGCACGAGCTCGTAGCCGCGTGGCTCGAGCACGAAGGTGATCACG
>SXGS01730609.1_pt1 | contig 18272 bp, 12 predicted proteins | sample 3174681 | NCBI WGS metagenome assembly SXGS01 (sample SAMN11356861, study PRJNA531348) | freshwater metagenome | isolation source: freshwater sample F1-80 | place: China: Fuxian Lake, Yuxi | collected 2017-12-25 | reverse complement strand
CGCCGTGCGGTCGCTCACCGCTTCCGCTTCCGACGGCACGCGCCCACCCTTCCGAGCGGCGCCTCCCGGCTGCCCGCCGCGCCGGGTCGCTGCCTGCCGCTCCCCCGCCTCCACGGCCGCCCCCGCCGGCGCCAGCACCCGCGCTCCCACCCAGAGTCCCGCCAGCACCATCAGCACGCCCAGGCCCAACCGCCACCCCGGCTGCTGCCATCCGATCCACCTGCTCCCATTCGCTGCGCTCATCCTGTGCTTCCCTTCCACAACGGCGCATCCCGCCCTTGTCTCTCCCTTGCTGGAGCCCCGGAGTCCCGCCCGTATTCCCATCCGAAGAACGGATTCTTCGAAACCGCACCGGAATGAGCATCCGCCCGTCCCCAACCGGTCTTCAACCGGTTTCGCGGCAATAGCCCCGGCGACTCATCCCGGGGCGGCGATTCATCCCGGGGCGGCCTATTACAAGATCGGGGGTCCTCATCGTCTCTCCGTTCCAGGAACTTCAGGAGCGAACCCACCCGGTGATGGTCTTTCTGGTTGCGGAAATATTCGGTGACCGGTTCCAGATCCGTGTGCGCCCGAGTCAGCGCCCCGTTGACAGAGACGCGGGTGCGCTGAAAGTCGAGGGTGTGACCGGGATTGGTGGGTAGGAAAACTGCCCTCCCCGAACAACTGCACCCTTCTTCCGCTGCCGCGCCGCTCACTAATTCGTCAGCGGGTCCGCGTGCGCGAGGCGCTTTTTCGCGCTGGGGAGCAGCGTCCGGAAGAACTCAGCCGGTGTGTAGACATGATTCGCGACCAGGGGCGGGAAGACAGGTGCGATGGGAATCAGGCGATCCTGGGTGCGGCGCCCATGTGGGTCCGCTAGCCACACCGCATCTACGTATAGCGCCGGGATGCGGAGGCAACGCAGTACCCACTCAGGCCCCGGCTCGGCGTCCGCCAGAGCCTCCGCTACATGAATCGCGTCCACAAAGCCCTGAACCTGTGGACCCCGGCTCACCAAAGAAAATCGCAGGGGGCCGCCGTCACCTGTGGTGCTCTCCGCCGCCTCCACCGCACGGTCGCCCTCGACCACCAGGTAGCGCCAGCCGACGTGCGTGGCGGCCGCAAGCGGCTTCGCGCCGGCGAGGGCATCCAGGCCAAGAAAGTAGACCTCCTGGGGAGACACCAGCCTGCGCTCCGGCGGAGACCCGGCGCCCGCGGCAGCGACTTCGGGCGCCGGGCGAAGTCGCGCGAGTTGGGCCAGCGCGGACGCTACGATTTCCATGCCGCCGGCCGGAGGCGTTGCGAACTTCAGCCCCATAACCTGTGGTCCCTTCCGGCTTTACCCGGCACGCTGACCGGAGCCAGCCCTCCCACCGAGTGCGTGTGGCCCGTCAAAATCGTCGGTAATGCCACTTCACCGGATTGACGACACATGTTGCGGCACGGAGTACGTGAGGGGCGCTCCCCGCCGGCGACTGGGGTATCAGCCCAACTGCCCGAGCGCTGGAACGATTATGCCGGGTGGATGCAAAAAAGAGGGGCGGCTGCGCCGCCCCTCCGAGGGATCCGCTGGCCGGCTGCTCTTACCCGAAGAGCGCCGGCACGGGGCTGGACTGGACCAGCTCGCGGGGCTGGTTCAGGTGGTTGTAGACGATGGTGTCGGGGGCGATGCCGAAGCTGTAGTAGATCGAGGCGAGGAGTTCGCCCGGATGCACGGGGTCACGGCGCGGGCTGGACCCGGTTTTGTCGGACTCGCCGTGGACGTAGCCGCGCTTGATTCCGGCGCCCGCCATGATTGCCGTGTAGCAATACGGCCAGTGGTCGCGGCCGTCGGCGCTGTTGCCGTTGCCGGAGGTGCTCACGCCCTTCTGCGGGCTGCGTCCGAACTCGCCGAGGGCCACCACCAGGGTGTCCTTCAGCATGCCGCGCTCGTCCAGATCACTGATGAGCCCCGAGAGGCCGGCGTCCAGCATCGGGCCGGACTGGTTGCGCATGCGGTCCGTGAGACCGACATGCACATCCCAGGAGTGGTTGTCCGAGTTGGCGACCTTGGGCCAGATGACCTCGACAACGCGCGTGCCGGCTTCGATCAGGCGGCGCGCCAGGAGGCAACTCTGCCCGAAGGTGTTGCGCCCGTACATCGCTCGGGTCTTCGCCGATTCTCGCTCCAGGTCGAACGCTTCGCGAGCGCGGCCCGAAATCACCAGGCTAAGAGCGCGGTCGTAGTACTCGGGGAGACGGTATTCCTGGACGGCCTTCTCGATCATCGGCATGCCGGAGTTGATCGTCTGGCGCAGTTTCGCGCGGCGCTCCAGACGCGTGGCAAAGACTTCCGGCCGGAGCTGGAGGTCATCCACCTTGATCCGGTTCATCTTCGCGAGGTCCATGTCGTCGCCATCGGGGAAGAGGGTGTACGGATCGTATTCCTTCCCCAGGAAGCCCGCGGTGCCGCCCTTGCCGACCACGTTGCTCTCCTGGAGCGGGCGGGGCAGCATCACAAACGGGAGCATCGGGACAGTCGGCGGGCGGAGCCGCACGAGCTGGGAGCCGAAGTTCGGGAAGTCCTTGGGGCTGGGCGGCTCAAGCTGGCCGGACGGGCTCACCTTGTCGGTGGTCCAGCCGGTCATCAACTGGTAGATGGCCGCCGTGTGATTGAACAGCCCCACCGGGGTGTAGCTCATCGAGCGGATCATGGTGAACCGGTCGTTCACCTGCGCGAGCTTCGGGAGGATTTCCGCGAACTGCACGCCGCTGAGCTTGGTGGGAATCGGGTTGAAGACGCTCCGGATGTTGTCCGGGTTATCCGGCTTCGGGTCCCACAGGTCCAGGTGGCTCGGTCCCCCCTGGAGGTACACCATGATGATGGACTTGGCCTTGCCCCAACCCGGCCCGCCGCCGGCTCCGGTCGCCTCAGCTCGGTTTTGCAACTGGAACATGGAGCCCAGGCTCAGTCCCAGGATCCCCGAGCCGCCCACCCGCAGCAGCTCTCGCCGGCTGGGCTGGAGGGTCTCGTCGCACAGGTCCTTGCCGACCTGTCCGGGGATGATAATCATCGCACTTCTCCTCTGCGGAACGATGCCGCTCTTCCAAGAGATTAGTTGCCGCCCGCGCGGCGAAATTCCTCTCGGGTCCGGCCGCGGGTTGCGGCCGGACCCGAGAGGCTAGTGGTTGAACAGGAATGACGGGCTGTTGATGAGCGCCCAGACCAGATCCTGCGCGCCGGTCAGCCGTTCCTGCTGGAGCTGTTTTGTGCTTACCTCGACATCGCGCCGAAGCTGGACGAGCCGGCCATCCTCGGGGGTGGGCTTGCTTACCAGTTCGACCTGGTCGCGCAGTTCCTGAAGGCGGGGGTCTACGGGCAGGGGCTTCTCGGCCTCCTGCACCGCCCGCACCCGGCCCACCAGGTCCCGATCAATGCTCCGATAGTAGCGAGTGAGGGCGTCACGGTGCGCCTCGGTCCGCTGCTCCGGCGCCGCAGCCAGAATTTCGGCAAGTTCGGCCGAATGACTGAGGCCGACCGGTCGAGTGGCCGTGGTGACCGTAATCCGGAAGCGCCCGAGCACGTATTCCGGCCGGTTGAACTGGTGGTGCAGTTGGATGGTCAGTTCGGTTCCGCCCTCGCCCTGCAGCGGCTGCTCCGGTTCGAAGGTGGCCCAGTGGGTGGCGCCGGGGGCCGGGCTGACCGCCCAGCCGGTGTTTCCGTTGTTGGTGTTGCCGTCAACTGCCTGGCGGATGTCGAAGCCTTCCTGCGCGAAATCCGCCGCCGGATTCACCAGCTTCACGCGGGTCGGGTCGCCGCTGCCCGTGGCTGGAGTGAGCACCTCGAACTCCGTGAGCACGAAGTTGCCGTCGCCCGCCAGGCCGGGGCCGCGACGGGGCAGTTTCTCGTCCGAGAGGGCCTCCAGCCGGATGCCGGTGATCCCCCGGAGGTTGGTCCGCGCTTTCAGAGTGAAGACACCCTTGTCCGGATTTCCGCCCGCCCGGATGGAACCATCGGGGAGCTTCTCCAGGCGCATCTGGTTGGAAGCCTTTACCTCCGTGAGGTCGAGCGGACTCCACTGCACCGCACTGCGCGTCTGCCGAGCGGCCCACTCAGTCGCCTTCTGCGGCAGGCTCTCTTCGTACGTCGTGAGTTCCGTGCGCCGCTGGGCAATGCGCTCCTGGCGCGCCGCTTCCTGGCGCGCCACAAGCGGCGCGATCTCCGTCTCGCGGGCCTTCACGGCATCTTTCGCCGTCGCCAGCGCCGCAATCCGCTCGCGCTCCTGCCGCTCACGGATCGGGCCCATCTCCGTCTCGCGCTGCTTCAGCGCGGCGGTCAGCTTCTCGTGGTCCCCTCGAATGCTGCGCCACGTTTCCAGTGTCGCCGCGATCTCTTTCTGCGTGGCGGAGCGGTTGAGGACCCGGAGGAACAGCTCGTTGATGACCTTCCCATCATCCTTCTCCTGCTGCACCAGCTTCGTGACGGCGTTGTCCGGATCGCCCACAGCGTCGCTGACGATTGGGCCACTGATGAGCGCCAGCACCGGGCCCAACTGCAACCCGCTCGTCCGCTCGCACTCGCAGGCACTTTCCCGGGCCGGACGGCCGAAGGTGCCCAGGAACCCGCTCGGCAGTTCGACGCCGTTGTCCGGCAGCGCCGCCGCCCGCGTGCCAGCAGGCACGCCCGGGATGCGGGTCTGCGCCCCCGCCACCTGATAAATCGCGTCGTAGAGGACTTCCGCAGGCAGCCGGCGGGCGATGGCGTGCGAGTAGTTCGTCTTGTCGTCCGCGTTCCAACGCTGGGTGGCGACGGAAAGCTGATAGGTGCGCGAGGTGACGATCTGGCGGATCATCTTGCGCACATCGAAGCCGCTCCGGACGAACTCCCGCGTGAGATGATCCAGCAGTTCCGGGTTCGTTGCCGGATTTCCCGCACGAATGTCGTCAATCGGCTCGATGATGCCCACGCCGAACAGGTAACCCCACAGGCGGTTGACATAGCTCCGGGCGAAGAGCGGGTTCTCCGGGGAGGTAAGCCACGCGGCCAATTGATTCCGCCGCGACGGCTTGTCGCCCATGTCCACCGGCGTGGTGTAGGGGAACTTCGGCGCGGTGACCTCGCGGGTGCGGTCATGCACCACCTCGCCCTCGCTCATCTCGTAGACCTCTTCCCAGAGCGGCTTCGCCCCTTCGACCGCGGTGCCGCCGATCTGGCGATCGCCGCTCATCGGGTCTCGCTTCAGCCCCACACGGGCGAAGTACGCCGCCGTCTCATAGTACTGGTCCTGGGTCCACTTCTCGAACGGGTGGTCGTGGCATTTGTTGCAGTTGAACCGGACTGCCAGGAAGAGGTGCGTCGTGTTCTCCATAATGGCAGTCGGCTCACGCAGCACCTTGTAATAGGAAGCAGCCGGGTTCTCCCGGTTCGACCCACTCGCCGTCAGGACGGCGCTGGCGAACTGGTTGTACGGCACGTTCTTCGCCATCTGGTCGTGAATCCACTGCCGGAAGGCGACGGCGCCCTCGACGCCGAGGAACTTCCGGTTCACCTGCAGGAGATCCGCCCACTTGTTGGTCCAGTAGTCCACGTAGGCATCCCCGCCGATGAGCCGGTCCACCAACGCCTCACGCTTTACCCGCGACTCGCGGGGATCGGCAATGAAGGCGCGCACGTCGTCGGCGGAGGGCGGCAGGCCGGTGAGATCCAGCATGAGACGGCGGACAAACTCGGTGTCGGTGCAGAGTTCGGACGGCAGGATGCGCATCCGTTTCCACTTCGCGGCAGCCAACTCGTCTATCCGATTGAAGGCCGGAGGCTGCTTCCAGGCGAAGCCGGTGCGGTCTCCCATCACCGTGAGGGTGGTAGCCGCGTACTGGCCCTCGAAGCGCGCGAGCAGCGGCGCTTCGCCGCGCCGGAGGGCGGTCAGCAGCCCCGAACGGTTGGCGGTCGCCACCTCTCCGTTGCCGCTGTCCACGAACGCCTCTCGCGTCACGTCCCGCACACGGCCATCGGCGTAGGTGGCAAGGATACGGAACTGCTGTCGTTCCCCCTCTCGCTGGACCGTCGGATTCTGCGGGCTGATCGAGATCCCGGTCACCCGCGGGGTGCTGCGATTCAACTTCGCACCCTGCGCGACCCAGGTGTGCAGGAGTCGGTAGTAGGCATCCGTGGGGCGAGTCACCTGGCCGCCCATGTGGGGGACGTTGGCCGTGGCCTTCAGCAGCATCAGGCTGTCGGCCGGGGAGGCGAGATTCACGCGTCGGGCCCGGAGATCGTCCGTCAACGCCCGCGTGTCCTCGATGGAGTCATACCCGCGGAGCGACAGCTTGAAGCCGTTCTTGCCGTCCTTCGACCCGTGGCAGGTCCCCGAGGTGCAGCCCAGGCGGGACAACACGGGCTGGACATCCCGCAGATAGTCTACTGCCACGTCGGCACGCGCGCCGCTCACGGTGATCGGCACCCGAGCCGAGCCGGTTCCCAAACGTACGTTCAAGAACCCCAACCCGTCTGCACGCGGCTGCACGAGCCCCAGCGCAGATACCGCAGCTACGGGGGCAGTCACCTGGATTCGGGCCAGACGCGTCACGTCCATAGTCTCGCCGGACCGGGTGCGCCCGGTAACGACGAGTTGTGTGTAGTCGTACGGCCCCGTCAGGCTGATCTGCTTCGGCTCGACGGTGAGGGAGTACACGGTGTTTCCGGCGCGCAGGGCCTCGGCACCCTTCGACTCCTCGGTCCGCATCGGTGTCGCCTCTCGCCGGGCGTCCGACGCCGCCCGACCGGATACCGTGATGACGGGGACCGTCCTGACTACCTCGCCGGTCTCGGCGCGAATCATGCGGATCTGCCCATCGGACCCGCCGGCTGCGAGCAACTCTCCGTCCGGCTGGAACGCGACGGCATACACGGAAGCCTCATTGACCGGCGTCCGCGAAACCTGCCGCACCCCGGCTGTCCAGAAGGCGGCAAGCTTCGCCGCTTCCTCGGCTGAGCGCGAAGACGCGACCTTCTGATTGATCGCTTTGAGCTCGTCCGACATCTTCGGGTCGAACTCGTAGGAGTAGACCCGCACCTCGCCGGCGCCGTCCAGCGCGCTGACCGCTGCAAGACGCTTGCCGTCCGGCCGCACGCTGACGCCGAAGATCCGGCCCCGCTGTTCCGGGAATTCCCGCACCAGGTTGCCGTCGTCTCCGATCACGCGGACCGTTTCGCGGAACATGCGGTAGACGCGCGGGCGGCCGTCCGAGCCTCCGACGACGATCTCGTCACGCTGGGGATGCCGGGCCACGGCCCCGATGCCCCCCTTCAACGCGCCGGGCGTGATCGAGGTCACATTGTCCACAAAGCGCTGGCTGGCGACTTCGGTCAGCTTGGCGGCGCGGTCCCGGCCCACCGAGACCACGTGCGTTCCCTCGCGGGAGAAGACCGTGTCCAGCACCCAGTCGCTGTGCGCGCCCTGGTACAGGACCTGCTCCCCGGTGGCGGTGTCAATCGCACGCACCGTGTTGTCCGCGCAGCCGAACGCCAGCTTTTTGCCGTCCGGCGACCAGCTCAGGCCGCGCAGCGTGTCCGCAGTCATCGGCACCGTGCGCACCAATTTGCGGTCCGCCACATTCCAGATCTGGATCTCCCCGCGCTGCGCCGGCTGTCCCCCGGCCACTGCCAGTTGCTTCCCATCCGGCGAGAAACGGAGCGCCTCAATGCGGGGAGCGGTGCCCACGAGGCGCGCGACCCGCTGCGAGCCGTCGCCGGTGAAAAGCAGCACTTCATAGAAACCCGCCACTGCGAGCCACTTGCCGTCCGGCGAATAGTCGAGCGTCGTGACGACCGGCGGGCGAGTATAGACCGGCGGGTGCTCTGCGTCGTAGCGCACCTGGGCGTGGGCGGCGGTGTCGTCCGGGGCGCCCTGCTGGATCCAGCGGGTCACCAGCGCGATTTCGGCCGGGGTCAACGGCAGGCCGTTCTTCGGCATCGCCGCCTTGCCGGCGACCGGAGTGACCAACTGGAGCAGGCGGCTCCGGGCAGGCTGCCCGGCCACCACGGCGGCCTGCTTCGAGTCCCCGCCGGCCACCATGCGGTCGAACGCCGTCATGTCATAACCGCCGGCCGGTTTACCGGCCTGATGGCAGCCCTGGCACCGGGCCTGGAAGAGCGGGCGCACCTGCTCGTAGTAGCTGATCCGGCCGGCGGACGGCGCGGCAGCCGGCTTGCGGGCCGGCGCGGCCAGCCCAACGCGCGGCCAAGCCGGGAGCGTGGCGGCGAGAAGCAGAAGTGAGGGGGTGATCCAACCGGAGCGTGTCATAGTGCAGGAACTGCTGGAATGGCTGTGGGCCCCGTTGCCCGGGTCAAGCTGCGTCCGTCGCATCGCAGACGGACGCGACGACACTCTGTCTGAACAGGGATAGACACCGGGCACGGACGGTAAGTTGCACCTTACTATACCGAAACTCCCGGGGAGGTGTTTCCGCCGGATGCGGAGCCCCGCGTTGAAACCACGGGGCTATTTCAACAGAAACCGGTTGGGGTGGGGTCCGGCGCATTACAGCCGGGTGCGCGGCCGAACCCGGGGCGGCCTGACGGCGACGCACGCGGGTGGGACGATGGCATACGCATTCCGCCTGAGCCGCCTGTCATCCGCCAGAAACCACAAGAGCGTATGGGTGTCCAGCAAGAGCCTCATGGCATGTACTCCCTGAAGTCATCCAGGGGCGCGTCGAAGTCATCGGCCATCCAAACGGGGAGGTGTTTCGCGGACCCGGGTTGGCACGGCCACTGTCGCACCTCACATCGGGATAGCCGCGCGATCGCCGTGCCTCTTTCCTGAATCAGGAGTTCCTCACCGGGGATCAGGCGCGCAATCAGGTCCGGCAGTCGTGCCTGAGCATCTTCCAGATCTACAGTCAGTGTGCGAACTCCTTCTGTAACAAGGGGTGATTCCGAAATGCACCCCGTCGCAGAGACGCGAACTCCCGGTGCCCTGCCTCTCCCCAGAGTTATGAGGACAGAGATGGGTGGAGTGGGCGCATTCTATTGCTCCGCCCAGATCAGGTCAACGGCCGGGCCGAACGTTCGGTCCACGCCAGCGATCGAGAAGTTCGGAAGTGAGGAACACCGAGGCCTTCAACGTTGTGATCGAGAAACCCGCCTGGTGCGGTGCGCAACCCTGGGAACGCAGACTTCCTGCGCGCACGGCACGGAGCAGAACGCACCACAGCCTGGAACTTGCCCGCGCTCCCAGGGGCGACTGCGCTGCCAGAAACACGAGTTATTGCGGGGCGGCGTCCACCATTGCCGGCTCATAGCACCGATCGCTACGCCCAGAAGACAGCGGGCGTAGCGCAGGTACTACGGGGAACGCTCGCGCGTCGCCATCACCACGTCAGGCGAGGCCCAGTTGTCCCCAGATCGCGTCCACGCGGGCCTTGACTTCCGGGGTCATCGCGATCTCGGGGGGCCACTGGCGCGTGTAGCCTTCGCTGGCCCACTTGGTGGTGGCGTCAATCCCCATCTTGCTGCCGAAGAACTGCCGGGCGCCGGAGTGGTCCAGGTGGTCGAGCGGACCGCGGGTGAAGAGGATGTCCCGCTCCGGGTCTACGCCGGTGCTGACGCGCCAGAGGACTTCGATCGGGTCGTGGACGTTCACGTGTTCATCCACCACGATGATGCACTTCATGAACATGATCTGACCCAGACCCCAGAGCGCGCTCATCAGCTTGTAGGCGTGGCCGGGCCAGCGCTTGCGGATGGAGACGATCACCAGGTTGTGGAAGCACGCCTCAACCGGGAGATTCATGTCCACGACCTCGGGCAGCACCAGCCGCAGGAGGGGAAGGAAAATCCGCTCGGTGGCCTTGCCGAGCCAGGCGTCTTCCATCGGAGGGCGGCCGACGATCGTGCTGGGGTAGATCGGTTTCTTGCGCCGCGTGATGCAGGTCAGACGGAAGACCGGAAAGTCCTCGGGATGCGAATAGTACCCTGTGTGGTCACCGAACGGGCCCTCAACACGCTTCTCGGTCGGATCAATGGTGCCTTCCAGGACAAAGTCCGCGTCGGCCGGGACTTCCAGGTCGGAGGTCTCACACCGGACCAGCTCGACCGGCTTGCGGCGCACCCAGCCGGCAAAGAGCAATTCGTCTATTTCCGGAGGGAGCGGCGCCGTAGCGGCATAGGTAAGCACGGGATCGCCGCCCAGGCAAACGGCCACCGGGAACGGGCCCGGCGACACGCGGGCATGTTCGGCGCCGGACTTGTGCAACTGCCAGTGCATCCCGGTGGTGCGGGCATCATACTTTTGCATCCGGTACATCCCCACGTTGCGCTTCCCGGTCACGGGGTGGCGGGTGATGACCAGTGGCAGGGTGATGAACGGTCCGGCATCCTGCGGCCAGCAGGTCTGGATCGGAAGCGGGTCCAGGCTCGCGTCGTCCTTCAGGATCACCTCTTTGCAGGGGCCGTCCTTCACGTGCCGCGGCGGGGCGGACGTAGCCACGTCCAGCAGCGCCCCTCCCAACCCCAGGCGGTCGCCCAGACTGCGCGGCATGCGCATGGCGCGAGCGATCAGGTCTTCCAGGCGGCGCGCCACTTCGTCCAGGTCGTCCACGCCCAGCGCCAGACTCATCCGTCGGCGTGACCCGAAGGTGTTCGTGAGCAGGGGATAGGCTGCGCCCTTTGGTTGCTCAAACAAGAGCGCCGGGCCGCCGGACTTGACGACCCGATCCGTGATTTCGCTGATTTCCAGGTGCGGATCCGCCGGGTAGCGGATCCGTTTCAGCTCTCCCAGCCCCTCGAGGCGCTGAACGAATTCCTCCAGACTGCGGTACGCCATCAGCCTCCGTCAGTCCTTCGCCAGCGCGCGGAACCGGTCGAACGGCAGTTTCACGCCGGCGGAAGCACCCGTGGAGTACTCCAGCGTCACCGTCACCGACCTGGTTCCCTCCGGCGTGCGCAGCAGGCCCCGGAAGGGCGCCTCGCGCAGGACGCGCGATCCCAGCACCGCACCCTGTCCATCCAGCGCCCGCACCTCAATCAGCGTGAGGTCCTGTGCCGTGCCGGTCCAACGCACCACAAAACTATCTTTGTCGGCGGGGGTTACCCGGAGGCCGAGGAGCACCGGATCGAACACCCCGGCTCCCTCCGCCGGGCGCTCCGGCCGGGGAGCGCCTTCCGGTCGGGCGGGCACAGACTTCTCAGGCGCCGGGCGGGGCGCCTCGGTCCTGCCGCCGGGACGGTCCAGGTAGAACCCGCTCTCGGACGGGGACGAAGAGCGCCGGCGCGGGTAGCCGAGTACCGGCACCCGGATCACGCGCGGCGGCAACTGCACGACGTACGGGCCCCCGAACGGAGCGCCGTAGCCGATGCCGCCGAAGTACCCCGGATACAACCCGGAGCCCCCTGCACCGAACCCGAGCCCCCCGCCGTAGAAGCCGGGCCCCCAGCCCCCGAGCAGGGGCGACCCCTGGTAGTTGTAGAAGTTGACCCCGAATGTCGGGTTCTGATAGCTGAAACCGAAGCCGGGGAAACCACCGGCAAAGCCCGCCGGCGCGAACCCGGCCGGCCCACACGCCGGACCGAACCCTGCTCCGGCCGAGATCTGGACTCCCGCCTGCGCCGGCAGCGTGAGGCACCCCATCGTCACCAGCGCCATCCACGTATTTCTGACCGCCCTACTCATCACGCGTCCTCCCGGATGGAAGCGGGGAGCGCAAAGCGGGCTCCGGGATGCGGAGAGAAGCCCACACAACGATGTGGACCTGAATTCCGCGCTTCCTGCTCCGCGCCCCGAAAAATCACGCAATCCGGCAGGCCGCGGCGGTGGGACGCCAGACTTCCACGTCCGGCTCCTTCCCCAGGGGCTGGTAGTAGTCCCGGGTCAACGCCGCACCGATCGCATCTTGCCTGCCCCGGCGGGCCAGAATCAGCACGTAGCCGCCTCCGCCCGCGCCCATCAGTCCCGCCCCGAGGACCCCCTCCACCCGCTCGGCCGCATCCACCAGGCGATCCAGTTCGGCGATGCTGGCGCCGTAGAACCCGGGCTCATGCCGCAGTGGCCGCCGGGCGCCGCCGGTCACCGCCGTGAGAGCAATGCCCAGGTGGTTGTCCCCGACTCGAACCCTGTTCTCAGTGTATTCAGCCTGATGCCGGTAAAGACGGTCCCCGTCATGCGTGATGCTCATTAGACGCCCAAACTCGGCCATTGCGCTCTCATCTCCCTGTTCCAGGAGTTCGGGCATGACCCAGCCCCGATCCACCCGGCCGAGACCGTAGATGGCGGCGCCCCGGAGCGGGATGTCGGCAGGCAGGCGGGCCAGATCATCCGTGCCGAAGCAGCCGCGAGCTGCGGCCGGAAACCGATCCGGATAGCGCCGGGCGAGTTCCTCCGGTGTGGCGTGCTCGGGCAGCCGGAGGAGCAGCCGGTACAGGTCGGACTCGTCCAGGCGGCCCACGTGCAGATCGCCCAGGCAGGCGGTTTCCGCAATCAACGACTCGGGCAGACCCAGGTCGCGCATGGCGTCCTTGAGCGCCAGGAACGCGAACCGGTAGGCAAATACACCGCGGTTGAATAACAACCGCTCCTCGGCGCTCTTTTCACTGCGGGTCTGCGAGTTGGCGACCAGAAGCTCATACTCCTCGGGAAACCGGGAGTATCGCACCTCCCGCACGCCGACGGGCGCCTCAAACCGGAGGTGCGCCAGACCGCCGCGCCGCCCCAGCAAGATCGCCGCGTGATCGCCCGAGCCGCCCCGGGTACCCACGTACCACTCGCCTTCGCCACCCAGTTCCGCCAGGCGCCGCCGGTCCACCGGGAGACCCGCGTGGATCGCCAGAGTCAACTGAGTGGCGACCACAAGCGCTGAAGAGGAGCTCTGCCCGCCGCCCTGGGTGATGTTACCGTGCAGGGTGAGACGCAGCCCGGGTTGGGGATGGTCCGGGAAGGCATGCCGGAGCTTCAGTGCGCCTGCTTTCACGTAGTTGATGGTGCCGGTCCGCTCGCGCTGCGTGCCCTTGGAGTCTACGTGGGCCGCCACGGTCTGTGTGACTCCGGGAGTCTCCACGTACGGCAGCCACCCCTCACTCCATCCGGACCGCCCCCGCTCGATCTCCTCCGGCACCGAAAACGTCAACTGCTCCCGAAACCGGGAATCCACGTTGGTGATCGAGAAAGACTCGTCCAGAGTAGGACCGGCCACGCAGAGCAACTCGCGCACGTGAGGAGCATAAGGCACCCAGGCGCCCTGATGGTCACAGTGCGGATTCAACGAGAGGCGAGCGGGCGCGCGGTACACCGTGCAGGGAAGATCCCCGTGGGTCTCCAGAAACCGGCGCAGGGCCTCGGCCGCCGCGCGGGCCCGCTCCCGGAGGACATCCGGATCGGGGCCGTACGCGGCTGCGAGTTCGGACAGCAGTTCGGAACCCGGATCCTGGAACCGGGTATGGAGCCGCGAAGCGAGGAGCAACGGGGCGGGTTCACTTCGTGACGACAAAGGGAAAGACGAGCTGAGCATGCGGTTGTGACGGATGTGCGACGGTGACGACGGCCTCCCATTTGCCGTTCATCCCGGTGGTGAGCCCCGACGCCACATAGCGCCCGGGCGCAACGGGAGTGCAGACGGCGGAGGGGCCGGTTTGGTTCATCGAACGGAACATGAGAGCCACGGAGACCTGGGCTCCCGAAAGGGGCCGTCCCTGAGTGGAGAGGAGCACGGTGAAATCCGTATCCAACCCCACACTCGGTGGATCAGGCGCAGGGATCAGCTCGCCCGTCAGGCTGCCGACTGTCCGCACCCGGGTGCTGCCTTCCTGCTTCCGGCCGCACGCCGCCACACACGCCGTCGCGAGGAAGGCTACGGCAAGAAGGCGGCCGGGGAACAACATCGTGAGGCTCCAGGATTACAGGAAGGTCTTTTCGACACCCGCGCTCTCCGTCCCTCCTGCGCATCGGCCAATGGCGAATCGCATCCCCGCCCGGGCCACGCCGGGTGCCCCTGGGTGTTTCAGGTGGAAATGGGAAAACACTTCCCGGTGAAAACACCGAATCACTCGGCCGCGCGCGCCCGAGGTTTCGACCTGCAAACGGAGTTGCAGGACTCCACACGGGGCCGGCAACCGGTTCGAACCGGTTTTCTGCGGAAGTAGCCCCGTGGTTTTGACCCGGGGCGGCCCGGCGGACGAGCGCCACAGCGAGGTGAAACCGCAGACTATCGGGAGCGCGGTGCCGCGGGTTCACCCCGGAAGGGCGCATCCCCGGCGACAGACACAGGAAATGTGGGGGTGAAAGCACAAACCTTCCTGGCGCCGCAGCGGAGCGTGCCGGAGCCGGCAAGATGCCGGCGGTCCCGGGGGCACTCCGGCCCACCCACGTCACTGCGGCGGACGGTGACGACCAGGTCAAGCCTGCCTCTCATCCCCTGACACACGCCAAACTCTTTCCTCGCTTCTCAGCACCCTCTCCTCGCACGATGCCGTATCAGTGGACCGACCTCTTCGCCGCCCCAAACACAGCGGGAGAACCGGCTGGAGTGCGGAACCGGTTGTATTTCGGCGACAATCGCGATGCGCTTCGGGAAATGGCCGGACACCTGGCAGGACAGGTGGATCTGGTCTACCTGGATCCCCCCTTTCGAACAAGTCGTCGCTGGAATGCCCGGGTGCCGGTGGGTGACGCCACAGGCGTGGGACCGACGCGGGAACAGACGCACACGGTGCCGGCCTACCGGGACATCTGGACGCCCGCTGATTACCTGACCATGCTGGGAGAGCGCCTCGACCTGGCACGGGAACTCCTGTCCCCGACCGGCAGCCTGATCGTGCACGTGGACTGGCGGGTGGGACCGCACGTGCAGTTGTTGCTGGACGAGATCTTCGGTCCGGGCGAGCGTGCCGGGCCGGGTAGGGCCGGCTTCCGCGCTGAAATCATCTGGGGGTACGGCGGGGGAGGCGCCCCACACAATACCTACCGGCGCAAGCACGACAATCTCTTCTGGTACACGCGTTCCCGGAAGTGGACTTTCCATCCGGAGTTCCGTCCCTACACCGACAAGACGATGGCGCGCGGGCTGACTGCCGTGAAGGGACCGGCGTACGCACTGCGGCAGGAAGGGGCGGCGCGCGATACCTGCTGGACCGACCCTGGAGTACAGAAGATCCTTTCCCCCACGGCCCGCGAAAACTGGAAGTACCCCACGCAGAAACCCACCGCCCTGCTGCACCGACTGATTCGCATCCATTCCAACCCCGGCGAGATCGTACTGGATCCCTTTGCCGGCTCCGGAACGACCGCCGTGGCGGCGCAGGAACTCGGCCGTCGCTGGGTGCTGGCGGACGCCTCGCCACTGGCGGTCTGGATTGCGATCCGGCGCCTCTGCCAGGTGCAAGACCACGCCGCCAGCGACGCGGAAGCGTTCGCGCTCTATCAACAGGACCTTCCGCCCTGCACCGGAGGCCAGGTGCGGGCGGTACGCAATCAGTCGGAGTCGGGGTCCGTGTGGTGGACTCTGACCGGCTCCCCTCCCGGCAGCTCGTCGGGTGCAGAAGCGGTCCACCGACACCCACTCGATCTGGTGGAGTACTGGGCGCTGGACCCGGCGTTCGGCACGGTGCAGGATCCGGCGGGCCGTCCGGTCTTCCGGCACATGTGGCGGACCTTTCGGGCTCCCGGCAGCCGGAGCCTGGTGCGCAGCAGCGGCCTGTTTGCTCCGGCCGCCGGTTCGTCGCCCGTACTCACCCTCGTGGATCCGCTGGGCCGGGCGGAGCGGGAACGGCTGTGATGCGCTGCGGCCGGCGGGACCGTCGGCGGTCCCGGGGCGGAGCGACGCCTAACCTGTGACGTACATGGCGAACAGGCGCACGGCACTCCGACCCGCGCCTTCGAACCGTACCCGCAGGCGGATCGGCCCGCGCACCCCGCGCAAAGCCTCGCGGCCCTTCCAGAGCACCGGCACCCGGAGCCCGGAGCCGCGAAGTGGGAGCGCATCGGCCCCGGAGTAACCGGGCAGCGGCCGAAACTGCTCGTCAAGCACCTCCACCACCAGCGTGCCCTCCCCCGACAACCCGTCCGCGTTCACGAAGACTCGTGGCGCGCCGTTGCGCGGGCGGAACGGACAGGTGACGCACTGCGGCTCGCCGGCCCCCATCTGTCCCGAAGGTTCATAGTAGCCCAGACGGTCCCGGTCCCAGCTCGCCAGACGGATTTCACCGTGCAGCCAGATCTCGTACCAGAGCAGGGTTCGCTCGCCGACGTTCGCCATCCCCTGCCCATGTGAGAGGGTGTCGCCCCGGTTCGGTGGAGCCTCCAGCTCACCGGCCGCGGGAACCAGGGTGAAGTCCGGCACGGGCTCCCGGTAGTGGAGTGCATCGTGGGTGATGACCAGTCCCAGGTCCTGGACCGTCCGCGCGCGATCGCCGGACGGATGCCCGTGCCACAGGTCCGTCACCCCCAGGATGACGTTGCCCCGATCCCACAGGCCGGCTCCAAGGTGGACTTCCTCTCCCGTGGTGGCGGGGGTCGAGACGGCGCGGGGCGGCTCGGAGTCCCGTCGGAATCCGAGGCAGGGCGTCTCCAGCCAGTGCTCGAAATCGTAGGAGGCAAACGTGATGAGCCGCCGGGGTGCGCCGTGGAAATGGTCTCCCCCCTGCCCGTTCACGTAGTAGCAGTCGCGAAAGCGAATCAGACCGGTCTGTTCCAGGATAGGACCTACCGGATTGTGGGGCGACTCCGTCCAGCGCAAGCCATCAGGGCTGTATGCCACTGCGAACCGGTTGTCGTATTCGGGGCTTTCAAACACCGCCTTGAACCGCCGGCTCGCGTTCGGATCGGCCGGGTCGTGGATGATGGGCAGCGCCGTCACATCCGCGCGTCCGCCGCGCAGGTCCACCACGTTATGGCGGCGGCTCCCACGAATCTCCACCAGGCCCAGTTCCGGTTTTTCCCAATGGACCCCGTCGCGGCTGGTGGCATAGCAGACCCGCAGCCCCCGCCCGTCCTTCCGCGAGTCGTCGAGGGCGCTCCGGCCGAGATACCACATCCGCAGCCCGTCCTCGAACGGGATGACCGTGCCGTAGAAGCGCGCCCGCGCATCGTCCGGCGTGCCCGGACGCCCGTGCGGGAGCACGATCGGGTTGGGGCGCCCTACCTGCTTGCCCGGGATCATGCGCAGCCGCAGCCCCGCCGCGAACGGCACGTTCCCATCGTCGAAGGGAAAGAACACCGCCTCCGGCACTCGCGCGGCCGCGACGCCTGTCAGCACTTCGATCATCGGCGTCGCGCTTCCGCCCGGCGCCCACCCAACTCGCAGTTCCCCGCCATCAGCTTTCCTCCGTCTGTCGTTCGTCGGGATTCTCTGTCAACCGGGCGAGGAACGCGGCAGGCACTTCCTCGGCAAGCCAGACGCCGTTGTCGGAGCACCGGAGAGGGTGCCCGACCGCGTGCATTCCGGCAGCGTCCACCCGGAACACCACCGGACGGCCGTGCCGCGCCCCGACCCGCACGGCGGTCGAGATATCGGCGCTCAGGTGGACGTGCTGGCGCGACATCCGGCGCAGCCCCTCGCGTTCGACCGCCTCCGCGCTCCCATGGCCGGTGCCGTGGAAGAGCACCGCAGGCGGCGCAACCGGCTCAAGCTGGAGGTCCACCTCCACGCTGTGCCCCTGGTTGGCACGAATGCGCTCCCCGACCTCGTCGAAGGAAAAGCGCTGCTTCTCGTTCGTCGCCACCACCTCATCCAGTTCCGCCCGTGTGAACGGAAACTGCGCCCGCCCGCACGCCGCCAGCAGCTCCGCCACACCCACCCAGCCTCCCGGGGCCAGCGTGAGTCCCAGAGCTTCGGGCTGATGGCGGAGGTGCTTGCTCAAGTACCTGCTGATCCGTGTTTTTCGGCGCTCGTCCAACGTGGTAGGTCTCCGAACAGCGTTCGTACTCACGCTCGGGGTCGCCAGTGAGTGGCGCGGACCGCCCGATGGCGTGTGCAGGAACGCAGCCTAGCTCACTGCGCCGTAGTGCGCCCCCCATTTCGCCGCCAGGCGGCGGCCGATCTGCTCCGCCTCCGTGCGTTCTGCAGCGGTCAACGGCTGAAACGCACGCGCCCAGGCCACGTTCCGGCGCAGTTCCTCTTCGGTCGCCATGGCCAGGATGACAGTATCACTGTCGGCAGAAATGGCGACAGACCTACCAACACTAAGGGCTCGCTCAAAAATAAGTCGGTCGTTTTTCACTGCTCTCGACGCGGCCGGATGGTATAGTTCCACTCTCCACGAAAGGCCGCGGGCTCCAGTTGCACCTCTCCTAACTCCGCTGCAGTGACCTTAATCCCGGTCT
>SXGS01138201.1_pt1 | contig 18273 bp, 12 predicted proteins | sample 3174681 | NCBI WGS metagenome assembly SXGS01 (sample SAMN11356861, study PRJNA531348) | freshwater metagenome | isolation source: freshwater sample F1-80 | place: China: Fuxian Lake, Yuxi | collected 2017-12-25 | reverse complement strand
TCAGACCTAGCAGCCACCATGTAAACAGGGCTGCATCGTTCAACCGCCGTATGCGGAAAACCGCACGTACGGTGGTGTGGGAGGGTGCCGGGGCGCAATCCCCGGCACCCGACCCGATCACCGACAACGCGTGGATGCACCAAGCCGGCAGATATTCCGACTCGATCCATTGCTCGTAATCCAGCACTGTCTCAAAGCGAAGCGCGTCCGCGAGATCGTCGGAAGTCTGGATGCCCTCTCGTTGATTCAACGCGATGAGAAAAGAGCGATGGGAGTGCTCTTCCATGGCGAGCTCGGTCTCATACTTCAGCAGATCATGGTTCAGCCGGTCGGCTGGTGGAAGGGATGCGCGCGGAATGGATTTCAGATTTTCGAGCAATTGACGGCGCCGTTCCTGGGCTCTGGCGAGCGCGCCCGCGCTGAGCTCCTCCCATTTGCCGTTGAATCCGCGATCGCCCAACTGGGAGGCCCAAGTGGGATTGGCCTCCATGGTGCGCTCCCACTCCGCCTCGAGCAGGAGGTGAAATGGATTTGAGAGGGCGCTGGCATCGGCGCCCAAGGCTGGCAGGATTGCTCCATGCACCGCGACGAGGAGCACAACGAATCTACGCATAACGATTCGGGTCCAGGAGAGAGAGGTCTGTGGGGATCGGTTCATCCGATAGGATCCGGGCCATCAGCTTGCCTGTGGCGGGAGCGAGACTGAGGCCCATCATGGCGTGTCCGGTGGCCGTCGAGAGGTTGTTGAACCGCGCAAAACGGCCGATGTAAGGCATTCCATCCGGAGAACAGGGCCGAAGCCCGCTCCAGGGCGCAATCCCGCGAAAATCCGATTCTACGAATTCCGGATAATATCCTGGAATGGATTCGAGGATTCCTCGAATGCGGATGGGATTGATCGATTCGTCGAGGCCGGCGATTTCCATGGTGCCTCCAATTCGCAGAGCGTGGCCCATGGGTGTGACCGCGAGCCGGGCCTCGGTCAGGATGGCGCAAAGGGAGGGTTGCTGCCGGGGATGGGGCAGGGTGAGGCTATACCCTTTGCCCGCTTGCATGGGGAGGACGATCCCGAGTTTTGCCGCCACGGTCGGCGACCACGAACCCCCGCACACCACGTACTCATCCGCCACGAAATCTCCCCGGGACGTTTCGACGGCCTCGATGCGGCGCCCTTGCTTTCGCCATCCGAGAACTTCCGTGTTCCATTCAAATGTCACGGCCGACCGTTTGAGGAGGTGCAGCAGGGTCTGCATGAAGCGATGCGGGGTCAGATGGCAGTCTTTTGGATAATAAACGGAACCGGCGATGTTCATCCTCACGCCAGGGTCGGTTTGGGCGGTTTCCGCGGCTGTCAGCACGCGGGCGGGAACTCCCAGTTCGATGGCTTCGCTCGCGGCGTGGGCTTCCTCCTCCAGAGTTCGCTCGGACTTGCAAAGCATCAACAGCCCGCGACGTTGGAGGTCGAAGCCTGGATCGGCCAGGCTTGACAGTTCCTCGAAACAGGAGCGGCTTTCAAAGTGGAGATCGCGCAGAACGGGAGCGCATCGCCTCACGTGCTCGGTTGTGGAAGCCCGCCAGAACCCGAATCCCCATCTCGCCAAATCGAGGTTGAGCCGGGGTTTGATGTAGAATGGACTTTTTGGATTCCACATCCATTTCAGTCCGCGGGCCACCATCCCAGGGGCGGCGAGTGGCACGAAATGGCTGGGAACGACCATGCCTGCGTTGCCGTACGAACAGCCGGGATGTTCCGGCGGATGGCGATCGATGATGCGGACACGGTGTCCCTTGTGAGCGGCATAGTAGGCGGTCGAGAGGCCGATGACTCCTCCGCCGATGATGACGATGGTTTTTGAGTCCGGTTTGCGCATGGTCGAGCGGCTGCGAATCAAAACTTCATCCCGCGAAGCCGCAGGGCATTCGCGATAACCGACACCGAGCTCAGGCTCATCGCGGCGCCCGCGAGGGTGGGACTCAAGGGCGAGCCGAAGAGGGGATACAGCGCCCCGGCCGCGACGGGAATGCCCAGCGCGTTGTAAAGGAAAGCAAACAGCAAGTTCTGCCGGATGTTGCGCATCATGGACCGGCCTAGCTTGACGGCTCGGACGATGCCCCGCAGGTCTCCCTTAACGAGAGTGACCGCGGCGCTTTCCATGGCGATGTCAGTGCCTGTGCCCATGGCAATGCCAACGTGGGCGGCGGCCAGGGCGGGGGCGTCGTTGATCCCGTCGCCGGCCATGCCGACGACTCGGCCTGCGCGTTTGAGCGACTGGATGGTCTCGTGCTTGTCGTGGGGCGAGGCGCTGGCTTTGTAATCAGTGATGCCGAGTTGTCGGGCAACCGCCTCGGCCGTGCGCGGGTTATCGCCGGTGAGCATGATCACTTTGACGCCGAGTTCGCGCAAGCATGCGAGCGCTTCGGATGTGGTGGTCTTCACGGGATCCGTCACGAGGAAAACGCCGCATGCGCGGCCATCCACAGCCGCAAACAGGGCGGTGGCGCCCCCGGACTGGCCGGGCGCCGCCAGGATTTCGAGTTCTTCGATGTTGGAGATGCCGTTCTCGCGGAAGAACGAGGCTTTGCCGACGAGGACTTGGCGGCCTCCCACCTTCCCGGACACGCCGCCCGAGGTTGCGGATTGGAATTCGGTGGCGGACTCACGATTTATCCCGCGTTGGAGGGCGGCCTCGACGATCGCGTGGGCGAGCGGGTGCTCGCTGCTCTGCTCCAATGACGCCGCGAGCCGCAACAGTTCCGCCTCCTCGAAACTCGTGGCGGGCAGAGTTTGCGCAAGCCTTGGCTTCCCTTCGGTGAGGGTGCCGGTCTTGTCAACGACGAGGGTGTCGAGCCGGCTCAAGCTCTCGATGGCTTCGGCGTTCCGGATGAGGACCCCCATTTGAGCCCCGCGTCCGATGCCGACCATGACGCTCATGGGAGTGGCCAGTCCAAGGGCGCACGGGCAGGCGATGATAAGCACGGCCACGGCGTTTGTGAAGGCATGGGCCAGCTTTGGCTCCGGTCCCCAAACCATCCAAGCGGCGAAGGCGACCCCTGCGATCACTCCCACCGCGGGGACAAACCAAGCCGCCACCTTGTCCGCCAGAGCTTGTACCGGCGCGCGGCTGCGTTGCGCTTGGGCCACCAAGCGCACGATTCGCGCGAGCATCGTATTGCTTCCCACCCGTTCCGCCTTTATCACAATCCCGCCCGTGGTGTTCAAGGTGCCGCCCGTGACCATCGCCCCCAGGCTTTTCTCCACGGGCATCGGCTCGCCCGTCAGCATGGACTCGTCCACGGCGGTGCGGCCTTCCGTCACGAAGCCGTCGACGGGGATTTTTTCACCGGGTCGGATGCGGAGCGAGTCGCCGGGTCGGACGTCGTCCAGGGGCACGTCTTCATCGCCGTGCGCGGTCACGCGCCTCGCGAATTTGGGGGTGAGACCGAGCAGCGCCTTGATGGCGCCTCGGGTGCGCTGGCGGGCGCTCAATTCTAACACTTGCCCCAACAAAACGAGGACGGTGACGACCGCGGCGGCCTCGAAATAGAGCGCGGGCTGGCCTGAGTGATCAGGCGAGGCAGGCAGGGCATGAGGGAAGAGAATCGCCACCGCGCTGAACAGGTACGCCGCACCGACGCCCAGAGCGATGAGAGTGAACATGTTCAGGCTGCGGTTCAGCACCGACCGCCATCCTCGAACAAAGAACGGCCAGCCAGCCCACAGCACGACGGGCGTGCTCAGGAGGAATTGGCCCCAGCGAGCGACTGGTCCATTCACCCACGCCGCGTGGCTCCATGAGGGCACGAGATGGGTCATGGCCACGAGGAACACCGGCGCCGTCAGACTGGCGCCAATCCACAATCGGCGCGTCATTTCGCGCTGTTCACAGTTGTCCTCCTCAAGGTCGCCGCCAATCGATTGAGGTTCGAGCGCCATGCCGCATTTGGGACAGTCGCCCGGAGCGTTCTGCTCGATCTCGGGATGCATCGGGCATGTGTAGACGACTTTGGTCTGGGGCAGCCACTCCGGGTTCAACTCCAGGGCCATGCCACACTTCGGGCAGTCCGCCGGTTTGTCGGATTCGACTCCAGGACACATGGGGCAAAAGTATTTTGCCACAGAGGGGAAGGGAATCTGTGTTCCCTGACGTTCCAGCAACTCCTTGGCGGCACAACAGGAGTGGGGCGGGGACTCACGCTTGTTCCCAGACCCTGTTGGAAGGGCCGGGACGATTGGTTGTAGTGACAAATCCCGCTTCTTGATCTTGGGTCCCTGGATGCCGAACGGAGTGATCGGGGGGGCTTTAGGCTTATTATCGCAACAGGATCCTTCGCCGTCCCGTGAGGTTGATCCTGCGAGGAACTTGAGACGGCATCCGTCGGAGCAGAAAAAGAAAGCCTGGCCGTCGCGTTCGGCTCGCAGAGCCGTGGCCTCGTCCACCGTCATGCCGCAGATGGGGTCTTTAGCCATGTCCTTGTGGCGTCCGATCGCGACCGGAAGGATGAGAGGGGGCGGTGAATCAGTGAAGAATCACGAAATCTCCGTTGAGCTTTGTAAAAACCGTGGCGAAGTGCCAGGCCGGAATACCTGGCAGCCGTCCCTTCTCGGCAGTCGACTGTCCCTTGGAATCCAGGACCTGCCATCCGAGGTCTCCTCCGCGTTGCCAGCCGGTGCCTTCCGTCCAGACTACGAGTGTTTCTCCCCGTGAATTCGCCGCGATGCGGGGGTGTTTCGCGGCCCGTTTTGGGCCTGCCGAGTTCGTGGGAGTTTGGCGCTCCAAGTTTGAAAAGTGGGCGAAGTGGATCTGCCCCGCGGTTTCCCATGCGGCCCAGACGCCAGGCGTCGCATCCGAAAGGTTCGCGCTGCTCATGGGGCACGCGTTGATCGACCAGGGGTGCGACAGCGCCTCCGTGAAATGCGCGCCGTGATCCGACGACACCAGCAACGACATGTCGCGTTGCAAGGGTGAACGAGCGGTCCTGAACAGGACGAACACATCGCCGCCAGTGCTGGCTTTCGCCGTCAAGCCGCAGCAGCCGCACGCTCCTGAACCTTCTGGGCTGATGCGACGTTCCGGGGCGAACGTGCTGCCATCATCTTTGGACAATGCCAGGTAAACCGCCCGGTTCGTCTCGCCACTGATCCCAGCCGGCGAGGCGTGCCAGATCACAAACACCCGGCCATCGGAATCCGCCGCGACCGCGCCCCCGCCATCGAGTTCGTGCGAGGCGGTCATCAGGTTGCGCTGCTCCGAGAAGCTGGATCCTCCGTTTTGGAGGCGGGCGTAAAGCATTGGAGTTCCTCCATTGACAGGTTTCGGCAAGGCCGAGGAAGACCCATTCCAAGCGACGTGAACGGCTCCCTGGCGCCCCACGGCCAGCTGGGCACCGCGTATCGTGCCCACGGCGATGGCGCTGCCCGCCTGGCTGTTGACTCGCAGAGGCGCCCCCCAAGAAGTCTGCCCCGCGGTTTTCCGTCTGTAAACGACGTCGGCCGCTTTGGGGTCCCCTTTAAGGTAGATCAGATGCACCGTGCCGTCGGGCGAGGTGAGCGCTTGAGGCTGAAGTCCTGGCTCGGGCAGCTTCTCCAGGCTGACCGCGGCTCCACCCCGCGGAACCCACGCGGCGAGAACGAAGCAGACACCCAGCACCCAACGGAGTGCCAAGGGTTTTGAGATTTGATGAATGTTCATTTTCAAAATTCAGCGATGTGGCGCAAAAGGCAAGCCTCATTGTTTCCAGCGTATCTTTGGACCCGATTTCCTCATTGGAGGTTTGCGGGATCTTCTTGATTGGCCGCCCGACGGGTGTTGGTTTGGAGCTTTTTGAGATGGATGATTCGAGCGTTGTTCGGCGCCTTTTCCAGGTCCATTGGAGCGACCCGAACGCGCTGCCTGGGGGGCTGGGCGCGCTTGCGGGATCGGACGCCGTTCCGGGGGCTTCTGAGCCGCCAAACTGAAGTCCACTTGCTTTCGAAATCGGTCTACTTTGGCAATCACCACCGTGACGCGGTCACCGAGCCGGATGACCTGCCGCGTTCGGCGGCCCACCAAATGTCCACGGGTGGCATCGAAGATGTAGAAGTCATCTTTGATGGTTGACAAGGGCACCAATCCGCTCATTCCCAAGTGCGACACATCGACAAAAAATCCAAAATTCCTAACATCAGTGACCAGCGCCTCGTATTTTTCCGGCTGATCCGAGCGCAATTGGCTCTCGAGAAAAGCGAAGAGCTTCACGTCCCTGCTGTCGCGCTCGGCGTCGGCGGAATTTCGTTCGGCGGCGGAAAGATGCTCCGAGATCTCCTTCATGGCTTGCGCCTGAGCGGAGCCGGCATCGAACAGGGCTCGATGCACAACGAGGTCGGCGTAGCGCCTGATCGGAGACGTGAAGTGCGTATATTTTTCCTTCGCCAAGCCGTAGTGGCCGAGCGGCTCCAAGGCGTAACGGGCTCTCATCAGTGATTTGAGGAAACCAATCTTGAGAGCGGGGCCGATGGACAGATGTGAGAGCCGGTGCAGCAGCTTTTGCACCTCTCCCCGGTTGCTGAGATTGCCACAGGGAACTTGGTGGCTGAGCACCTCCTCGCGATACTCTTGCAACCGGCGAGGATCGGGTTCTTCGTGAACCCTGTGGATGGCGTGGCGTCTCAAGGCGATCAGACGTTCCGCGACGGCCTCATTGGCCAGCAGCATGAATTCCTCGATGAGTTGATGCGACGCGTCGTTTTGAATGCGCTCCATCCGCAGCACGCGTCCCTGGTCATCCAGCCGGATCTTCATTTCCGGAAAATCCAGCTCCAGCGAACCGGCCTTGAACCGCAGCCGTCGAATTTTTTGGGCGAGGGCATGCGCTTCGTGGAGCATGATCTCGATGGGACTCCGCGGCTTCGCTTGGATCACGGCGAAGGCTTCGACGTAGGTGAACCGCCGCTTGGAGTGAATCACGGCGGCGTAGAACCTCTTTTTCAACACCCGGCCATCGTTGGCAATCACGAACTCGGCGCACTTGGTCAACCGGTCGACGTTGGGTTTCAGGGAGCAAAGCTCGTTGCTGAGAGCCTCGGGAAGCATGGGGATGACCCGATCCACGAGATAAGTGGAATTGCCCCGACGGCGCGCTTCTTCGTCCAGGCCGGTTCCCGGTTTCACATAATGCGATACGTCCGCGATGTGGACCCACAACTTCCACGTGTCCTGGGAAAGGCGCTTCAGGAAGATGGCGTCATCGAAGTCTTTCGCGTCGTCGGGATCGATCGTGACGACATCGTGCTCGCGGCAGTCGATTCTTCCCGAAATCTCTTCCGAATGGACGGTGTTTCCGATGCTTCCGGCTTCGTCGAGGACCTTGGAGGGGAAATGAAGAGGGAGTTGGTATTGTCTGAGGACGGAGAGCATATCCACGCCTTCCGCGTCGGGTTTGCCGAGCACCTCGATCACTTCCCCTTCCGGGTTCATTTGGCGCGATTCCCATTCGTTCAAGCGGACCACGACTTTGTCGCCTTCATGCGCCTGCCGGCCGACGTCCTTGGGCTCTGGCACATAAATGTCATGCGGAATGCGGGGATCATCCGGGATGACATAGAGGAACTGTTTCGTCCGGCGGAGGGTTCCGACGATTTGCTCGCGACGCCGTTCCAGGATGCGAATCACCTTCCCGGAGGGGCGTTCTTCGCTCCGCGAGCGGAGTCCCCGGGGAGCCACATCGAGCCGGACCAGGACACGATCTTCGTTCAGGGCCGTGCCCGTGGCATGCTCGTGAACCACGATTTCCTTCACTCCGGGGTCATCGGGTATCAGAAACCCTTTCCCTTGCCGGTTGATGCGGATGCGGCCGGAGATGAGATCGGCCTCGGCTGGTTTGATGAATCGGTCGCCCTTGATGCGCGCCACTTTCCCGGAATGCTCCAACTCTGAGAGCAGATGCAGCAAATTGTCCAAACGATCTGGGGGCAGTTTGAGATGGCGCAACAGGTCGGGCGCGGTGGCGGGGACATAGTCCGCGCGGTTGATGAGCCTTAGGAGGAGTTCTTTCATGAGTCAGTCAGCGGTTGGGGCAGGCGATTCCGGCAAACGATTTGGCAGCGCTGAGCGCCTCAATCAATCCAAGCCCCAATCCCAAGTTGTCCGGGAGGCTATCGCCACGGGGCGGTGACGCGCGAGAAAAGAATTCTTCATTTCAGACTACCCCGAGGCGCTGGTGAGAAAGTTTTGGCCTGATACATGGAGGAATCTTACCAAGCCTTTATTTCCGCCCACAGCACTTGGAGGTCGTTGTCGCGCAAGGCGAGAGATTGAATTGCTTTTTTCCCGCCTGTTTGGCGCGCGATCTCGAGCCACCGCCGGGCCTCATCCAACCGGTCCAGTTGACACGTATAACAGGCTAGGTTGTACGGGATAGTGGCTTCCTCTGGAAAGCGAAGTGTTGCATTGAGCAAGATATGCAGGGCTTTTTCGATGCTCCCAGTGGAGGCTCTGCGCATGGCGTAAGCCCGGTGCAGCCAAGGACCGGCCGTGTCCGGAGTCAAGCCGCAAAGCTGCTCCGCGATGGCCAGTCCTTGATCCCAGTTGGCTTGCGAGGCGCAAAGCAACCAACGGGTCTCCAGCACTTCCGGGTGCGCGGCGAGGGATGGCGATAGTTTCATCAGCTCGAGCTCGGCCTCCATGGGGACGCCAAGCTCTATCCATCCCGCGGCGGCGGACAAGAAAAAGCTGTCCGGCGGTTCGATGGTTGGAAACGAGGAAGTCATGACTCTGCGAAAGAGATGCCGCCCACTCAGAAAGGACTCGTGCTTGCCTCCATCAAGATGGTTTCAATTCCGGAGGGAGTGAAGGGCTGCGCCAGGGGGATCAAGCAGCATCTTGGGTTTGCCAGTGGTTTTGCGGTTCTGGCAGGGCTTTTGTTGAGGATGCGAAGCGGCGCCTCGCTAAAGGCGCGCCACGTTTCTTGCCATGGGAGTTTCAGGGCCTCCGCGGCAAGCTGGACTCCCTTTGCCGGCTCCAGAGCGGACCCCGCGAAGTTGGAGCTTCCTGGTTCCCTCACGATTCTGTCCGATCCCACTTCCACCTCGAGGTGTCCAATGCGATGGCGCCCGGGTGGTGCGCCGGCGCCAGCCATGGCGTCGGTGGTGAAGAAAAGCCTGTCGGAACCCTTGATTCTCCAAATGGACCTGAGAACCGGGTCCGGCAGGTGCACGCCGTCCGGGATCAAGCTCGCTGAGAGTCCCTCAGTGTCCAGGATCCGCCAGAGGACGTTGTCGTGGCGATGCAAATTTTGGGGCACGGCATTGCCGAGGTGCGTCACCGCCGTGGCTCCGGCCTGGACGCACTCCCGCAGTTGTTCGATGGAAGCGTCGGTATGCCCGAGGCAAACAATAAAGCCTTCGCTCACGGCGAGCCGGGTGAATTCCACGGCTCCGGGTCGTTCCGGAGCGAGGGTGATGAGGACGGGGTCGTGTCCTGTGATAGCTTTGACTGCTTCGATGTGCGCGGGTGTGGGGTCCTGCATGAAGCGCGGGTTGTGGGCTCCGTGGAATCCGGGGCGATCCGAGAGAAAAGGCCCCTCGAGATGCCATCCGCCGATCATGCCGCGCGTGAAAGGATGTTCCTCGCGGAGTCTCTTGAGGAACGCCAGGCGCCGCATCATCCGAGGCCATTCGTCTGTGATCAGGGTTGGAAAAAAGAAGCCGCAACCATCCCGATGGAGCGCCGCGCAGAGTTTGAGGAGCCGTGAGAGATCGATGGAGTCGGACTGCAAATCGACGCCACCGTAGCCGTTGATTTGCACGTCGACGAGGGCAGGGGCGATCCAGCAGCTTGCTGAGTTGGAGTTCGCGTTATGCGCCGGATTCCAAGCGGCGAGCCGCCACTCGAGGGGCCCGGCATGGTATTCCGTTCCGGGCTGGAGCTCCAAGGAATGCTTCAATCCGGTGAGGTAGTGGCGGGCCTCAACAACTCGCGTCATGGGAGCGAAGATACCCCGGAGCGTCTGAAAAGATCAATGGAGTGAAGAACCACTCAGATCGGCGGTTATGCGGTGAGGGAGGAAAGTCAACCGTACAACGGCTGGGATGTGAACGTGAAAAACTCGAGGTCACGGATGTGGCGATTCACCAAGTTGGCGGCCAAAACGACGCCTACGGCGGAGGCGATCATGAATCCAAAGCCGTACCAGCGCTCTCCCTGAACAATGGTCCAGGCCGTGACTGCCGTGTTGACCGCGGTGAAGATGATGGTGCACCACATGGCGTCGCGGCGTTTGTCGAGATAATGCAGGATCATCAGCAGGGACATGAAAATCAGCAGCAGAAACGTGGCGAGCACAGAAATCTGGAAGACGCCCGCCTGAACGGCGCCCAGGCCGAGGAACTCAAGAATCCGGCCTGCGGACAGCATGACCAGGACGGAGCAAAGTCCTTGGACTTTGATGAGCAACCCGAAACCTCCGCTCAACGATCGGACCATCTCGCGCTTATGTTCCTTGATTTGTTGCAGTGTCCCTTTTCTCAAGACGTGGGTGTAGAACGCTTCATTGGCGACGGAGAATTCCGTTTCCAATTTCAGGAGGAACACGGCCATGCCTGGAACGATAGTGAGGAAGCTGAAATAGACGACGCGATCATAGATCGGCGATGTGTAAAGGATCCCAGAAACTTGCTCGGCGCCGGGGTCGAACCACCAAAAAAGAAATTTGTCAGCCCAGATTCCGGCGTTATAGAAGAAGCCGCACGCGGCGAGCTCTTTGTAGTGGATAAAATATTTCAGGAAGCCGGTGCTGCCCATGTCATGATTTCCGATTTCCTTATAAACGGCCGCGCAGAGGAGAATCAGGAGAACCGCGTGTCCAATTGCCGTTCCAAACATGGCTCCGGCGGCTTGAAAATTGATGGCGAGCTGCCAAGCCGCCAAGAAACTCACGCCGCAACCGATCGCGAAGCACTTTAGAACCTGGTGATAATTCTTCAGCGCGGTGAGGAAGATGCCGGCGATCCAGATGGAGGCAACCAGCGTCAAGAGCAGCACGGCGGAGAGGCGGAAGAGTATCGGCGCGTTGACAAATCCGACGAAAATCACAACGCCTATCAGCGTGGAGATCAGGGCCGTCCAGGCCAAGCAAAAGACAAATGTGGGGAAGATGCTGTTGGTTTTGCCGCTGTAATCCTGGTCTGCGGCGTAGCGCGTGAGCACCAGTTGCACCGGGCCGGTGAAAATCAGCGTGACGGCGTAGATCAGCGAGATGCTGACGAAAAACAAGCGGACATCGGCGGTCTGCGTGAACGAAGCCATGGCGGCGCCGAGCAACCCAAGGGCGGCGACCGTCACCAACCACGGGCCGCTGCCGATGACGGCGGCGTAAAAGTACGCCTGCAACGTGGCCGCGTAGCCTTGGCGGGAGAGGATTTTATTGAGTTCGAGCCCGATTCCAGCCATGGCGTGACGAATCAGCGGTGGGGTTGGGAGCCAGCCACAGGTTGGCTCGGACGCCAGTGACCCGCCGCCAGCTGGGGCACGCGGAGATGGAAAAACTCGCGCTCTATGGTCCTGCGGTAGAGAACGCGATAACTTCCAATCATTTTCGCCATGCTGTAATGTTCCTCCGCTCGACGGCGTCCCGCGTCGCCCATTTGGCGAACCATCTCGGGATCCTCGAGGATCGACACGAGGGCCGCCGCGGTCTCCGCCGGGGATAGAATCTTCGTGAGCCGCCCCGCCCGGCCGATGGCTTTGTCTTCGGGGGTTCTCCCGAATATCAACTCGCGGCACGCGCCGACGTCACTGGCGACATTGGGCAAGCCGGCCGCCATCCCTTCGAGCACGACCAGCGGAAGCCCTTCGCTGATGCTGGTCAGCACCAGCACATCCATGCGGGGCAGCACTTCCATGATCTTTTGCATGCCCATGAAGTCGACATTTTTTTCAATGCCGAGCAGTTTCACGATTTTCTGGCATTCCTCGAAATACATCGGGTCCTCCGCGTAGGGGCCGGCGATGAGAAAGAGGGCTTCCGGGATGCGCTCGCAGACGAGTCGGGCGGCTCGCAACAAGGTTTTGACATCCTTGATAGGAACGACGCGGCCGATGAATCCTATGGTTTTGACCTTTGGCGGCGATTTCCAAAGTTCCACATGGATCTTGTAAATGTCGTTGAACTTGGATGTCTCGATGCCGTTGGGGATCACGGAGATTTTCTTTGGGTCCGCGCCAAACTCGATCTGCGTATTGGCGTTGCCCTCATAGAGCGTGACGATCTGGTCCGCAGCGTCATAGGCAACGCGGCCCAGGAAGGAGAACAGCCCTATCCACATCTGTTTCAGCTTGCCCAAGCCTTGTTCGAAATTGATCTGATTGCTCTCGGGTTCGTAGACCCAATCGGCCTGGCTGATTTCGGCGATTCGCTCCTTTGTGTAAATGCCGTGTTCCGTGAGGATGTATGGGGTATTGTGCAGTTGGGCCGCCAAAGCGGCGGCAAAACCGGCGTAACCGGCGGAAACACTATGATATAATTTCGCGGGAGGAATGCGTTCATGCGCCAGCCATATCTGCCATAGCGGCAAGTGCAAAAAGCGCGCCGTCCAAAAGAAGTCGATGAACGATTCTTCAGGGCTGAAGCGGGCGTAGGCATGCTCCAAAACGCGCCAGGCCTCGCGGTCCCGAAGCAGGTTGCCGAAAGTGATCTGGCCTCCCGCAGCCTTGAGGGCCTGGACCAGGTTCCAGAACTGGTCGCGCCGTTGGTCGTGGGTGTTGGTTTGGAAAAAGGCGCTCATCGCGTCGTAGACCCGCCTTCGCGCGGGGGAGGCGCCCGGAGTGGGGGTTAATTCGGCTTCATCCAGACGTTCGTGAAGGTACATCTCCGTCAAGGAAACAACATTGGGAGGCAGGGTGTAATGTTGTTTCTTGTAGTCCTTTTTGGCGCTGCCGATGAAAAAGAGGGCGAATTTGAGCTCGGGCAGCCCTTTGATGATCTGATCGACCCAAGCCGAAACGCCACCCAGCACGTAGGGGTAAGTCCCCTCGAGCATGAGGCAGACATCCGCGGGTTCACTTTGTTGCAAGGTCCTGGCACTCATGACGAGAGATGGGGTGCGGTCGTGGCGCGTCGATGTCGAACACAACGAAAGGAATTGTATTGAGACGGTTTTGGAGAGAGATCACCTCGGGTGGTTCGGGTGACTTTCCAGATTGAGCCGTCCCGTCTAGGCGGAGCAATGACCGACGCCTCACGGCGGGCACTGCCTCGAGCTTTTCCTTCAATCCAAAAATTAATTTGGGGATCCAAGAGAATAATTCTGCCTGGATGCGGAGTCAAGGCTTCAAGGCTCTTCACAAGGGCCGGCCAATCGTGGTCCTGATACAGCAGGTCCGATTCCCAAGGGCTGAGGAGGTCGCGATTGTATTTTTTTGAATAAAGAAAGCCAAGCCTCTCCCTGGCGGCGGCGATATTGCCGAGCTTGACCTGGCATCGCAGCAGGTTCATGGAGATGTTAAGATCCTCGGGAGCAATTTGGCGGGCTTCCTCGAGAAGTTCAGCGGAACGTTCCAAGTAAAGCTGCATGGATTCATCACTGCTCAGGCCCAGATAAACGAGCTCGTTGTAAAGCTCCGAGAGTCGGATGAGAAGATCGATGGAGCGCTCGCCGGATTGGAGTTCGGCTTCGATTTTTTTGATGCCGACCTCGAGTCCCGCCATGATTTTATTGAACTGAGTTTGAGCGAGAAGCCGAACTTGTTCGTCGCTATCTTGAATGGCTTTTTGAAGCACAGGGATGGCGCAGCGGGCGTCCAGTTTGCGGAGAGCGAGGATGGCGTTCCGGCGGGAGTGGGCATCGTGCCCCTGGAGAATTTCCACAATCGATTGAGGATTGGTCACGACGTTCTCGAACGATTCATGCATCGTTACCGCTTCGCGGGTGCCGACGACGTAATGGCGATCTGAGTTCTCCTTGACCTCTTGATCAAGAACCCTCCTGAAGCTGGCAATGGCGATTTGGCCCACGAGAGGGAGGGGAAGGCAGAAACCCGAGAGCATCGCGGCGAACGTGAGCCTGGCTTTTCCGTAGCTCGCGGGCAGCCATCTGTGGAAGGCGATGGCCGCGGCAATGAGCGCCAGCGCGTGGAGCGTCCCCACGAACATTCACCCCCCCATTCCTCTCGAGCCTGTGCCCAGCAGTTCCTTCAGGGACCAAGCGTCCAAGATCAGGGAGATGATGAAGCTAATGGTTGCGAGGCCCAGTTTCAACATAATCGATCACCCGCTCCCAGAATTCAGCGCAGGTTTCGTTTTCTGAAAACGTGAGGACCACGCTTTCCACCGCGGGGCCTATTTCCTGTTTCTTGCGGCAAGCGGAGAGCATGCGGGTGAGAAAGATAGACGCGCCGCGTTCTCCTGTAAGCGGCAAGAGAATCGCTAAGCTGGGCACATTGGGACTGACGTCCACCGGAAAGTCGCCATTTCGAACCTCCGCCACCACGAGTCTCTCGAATGCCGCTTGGAGACTTTTAGGCTTGCCGGGAAGAAACAGCACGACGACCGATGATGGCAGTCCGTGTTTTTCGAACGACGAGTGGGTCAGTTCGAGGTTCTTCATGAAAGAGCCCATGAACAAAACCTTTTGATTCTCCATCCCCTCCAGCACACGGGCCTCGTGAGCGGCAGGCCCGCGGAGTTCGACAACCCGGGAAGACCAGCGGCAGATCAAGTCGACAAGATGCAGGGTCTTTTGATTCAAGGCGATGAATGGAATCCCGGTCACCAGCAATAATCCAATCGGTCGATCTTCTGAATCCATGAACGGAACCGCGGCGATGTGAGGGCTCCGCTCGCTCTTGGCCCCTTCCCAGAATTCCGCGATGGTCACACACTGTTTTTGGTTCCAGGCCAGGGCGCCCATTTCGTTGTCGGCCAGACCCATGCGCTCCGGGAGATGCTCGGTCATTCCGATGCTCGCGCGTCGCAGGAGATCGCCCCCGCTATCCAGGATATAAATGGCCGCGTCGGTGATCCGCGCCTGCCGGTTGAGCAGAAACAGGATGTTCTGGAAAACATCGTCGCCTTCGCTGTCAAACAACCTTCGGATATCGGTTTCGAGGGTTGAGAGTGCGGAATCGCGGGTGGCCAGCAGACGTTCGAGCTCCGCCTTGGCGCCGCGCAAGAGAACCGTGTCCGAATCGAGCTTCTTCAGGCGGGCTTTGTAACGGTCATTTTGAGCACGGGCCTGCAGTTCGCTTTTTTTAAACGTGTTTTGAATCTCGCCGCAGACACCGCCGATGACGATCAGCGCGCCGAAAAAGTAGCCGTGAGTTTCAAGAGTGCTGGCGAAGGGGATATCTTTGCGGGCCATGGTGATGGCGAGCAGGCCGGCGGAAGTAGCGAGTCCGCTGGCAATTCCCGAAGCGAATCCGTAACGGGAGCCAATCAGGATCGGCATCAAGAAGTAGGGCGATGGGTTGGACTGGAACCAGCCAATGTCCTTGGGGGATGCGATGCTGTTGAGCAGCACGATGAGCCCCCCAATGACTGACGAATCGACCCAGACATTCCCGGAGCCGGCCGCCATTCCTTCCAGCGGCTCCTGACTCTTGTTTCGCGAAAACCAAGTCATTTGAGAAACTTCTATGGGCTCGGGAAGGCCTGATAAAGGACCGGTCTGGTTCCCGCCGTTAGGTGCGAGCCTGCCCGGTGCCGATTGGCCTTGCGTGATAGCGGCGAAGCCCCCATTGGACCTTAAAACGGCAGTGGCTTTTGCCGAATCGCCTCAAGATCCTGGCGATCAAATCTTTTCGAATCAGTCTCCAGATCCATAAAGGACATGCCTCGGGTTTCGTCGAACCTTTCAAATACAGCCTTTAGCAAATCTCCACGAGGTTCAACCTCGGTTTAAGGTTTATATTTTTTCTCGCATCCCGGACCTGAGCCTATCGGCACTCGGCCAGCAGAACTCAGGAAAATTCGCCGCCCCCTTTTCTTCATCATCGCTTTTTCATCCGGGTTTGTGGGAGCGCTGCCGAGTGGTGGGAAGCGGCAACCGTACGATCAACTGTTCGACGGCGGCTTGCGCGGTGCTGGTGAGGGAGGCGAAGAATACTTTCACTTTAGAGCTCGAGCCTTGCCAGAGTGTTTCCCCGCTTTTCGCGTCGATGAACCTCATGGATATTCCCACCACGGGATCTCCATCGAGATCCGTTTTGTAACGATACTCGTGGACGGTCCCGATCAGCAAATGCGTGGCGCCGAGTTGCTTCGCGGTTTCGACAAAGAGGCCGTCTTGACCGGCGGCTTTATCGCCGCGGCTTTGAACGAGCGCCGGCTCCTTCTGGACGAGGGGGCGGCCTTGTTTCAGCAGGACCGAAGCGGCGATTTCTGTGAGGGCTCGTCCGGCGTGTTCGTCGTCCGTGGCATTGAAGAACGCGGGCATGAAGATCTTCAGGTCCGGATCCTGGACGTTTGAGACGCCTCCATGCTGCACGGTGGACTTGCATCCATTGCCGCAGAGAGAAAGGGCGAGGGCGGTGGCCGTCGTGGCGAGGACCATCATGGATTTCATCGTTTTCATAGGTGTTAAAAATACCATTTCAATCCGCCACTGACGATCCACTGGTCGGACGCAAAGTCCGTTGTGTTCGCGCTGGTAGAGTAGCCAATGCCAGATTTGAGCTCAATACTCTTTCTTGGAAAGAACGACAGCCCGGTGGTCGCATACCATTCGATGGAGGCCTGTTCGAAGACATAGTCGATCCCGCCTTGAGTGTGCCAAAGGAGGGCGCCAGACAATTCATGGCGCAGGTCGAAATAGGTGCCCTGCCGATTGTTCTGCCGCAAGAAGAGGCTTGATAGGATCAGACGCCTCTCATCGATGGTGATGCTGGGGTCGACCGCGGTATCGATGAGCCCGAGCTTCGCGCGAGCGGAGGTCGATGCGGCCCATTGAGCGTGGTAGCCAACCCGGAGCTCTGGTTTGTCGTGGAAGATCAGATACTCGACATTGGCGTTCGCTCCCCACCCCGTGGCGACGGAGTCGCCATCGATGACGATTTTTCGAAAGAGCGTCTCGCCGTATGCCAGCCAGGACCGGCTGAAGAGGTAATTGGCCTTGAGACTGAGGCGGTGGTGGCGGGAATCGATCGCCTCGGCCAACAATCCGTCGGTGGCTCGTTCGTTCCAATAGCCTTCGAGAGTCACGGAGCGCTGCTCGCCGAGGGAACGCGAGATGCTGGCGCCTAGCAAAGGGCCGGCGTCGGCCCCTCCAAGCGAAAAAACGGATGACCATCGGCGGCTTTGACGGAGCTCGATCCGGATCCCGGCTTCATGGCGAACTTGGCTGCTTTCCCTAAACTGCCCTGCCGACTTCAGGCTGAGGTCATCGACGCGCGCGAAGAAGCCAACCACGGCGCTGTCTGTGACATGCTGTTTGTAATCGCCGGAGTAGCGGTTGATTGTGCCGCTTTCAACAATCACGGATTCAAAGTCCGCCGCAAGTTGAGGCAAATGCTTGCGGTAAATGCCCTCGAGCACTTTGCGCGCTTCGAGCCTCAGTGGCTGGATGAGGTTGTGATTTCGCAGCAGATCCTGGTATGCGAGCATCGCTCGATGCCAATCCTCGCCCCCCGTCGCCGCGCTCGCGAGGTCGGTTTGATACGGATAATGGCGCTTTTTGAATTGCGACGACTTCAGATCGCGGAGGATGGCGTTTGCTTGATCGAAATGCCCCGCCTGATAATGCGCTGCGGCCAAGAAGTAGATGGCTTGGTCGTCTTTCGGGTAGTAATGGGCAAGACGTTTGGCTGTTACGAGAGCTTTTTCCGTTTCCTTCAACTCGATGTAGAGGCTAGCCAGCACCAGCAGCGTCTGCCGGTCGGCCGGACTTTCCGAGAGGATTCTTCGGGCGAGCGATTCCGCGACGCGAGGTTTGTTGACGCGCGCGTAGAGATAGAGCAAGTAGCGGCGGGTTTCGAGGTCCAGGGCTTGGATCTCGGATTCGCTCACTCCTGTGATCGAGACATCCGGCGCGTCGGGAAGCGGTGCGGGAGACTCCTGGAGGATTCGGACCGCGACGCCTTGAGGATCGGTTTTCGAAGCGATTCCAGCCGTTGGAGAGGGGGATTGGGCGAGGCCAAGCGCCAGGCGCCCGGAGCACCAAATCCCCATCAAGAACATTGAGGCTAGCCGGACCATCACAGCTCGAGGCCTTTGAACGTTGAATTGGGGATAAGCGGCGATCAATGCGTCTGCTTTTTAGCCCTGATTCCGTCTAGCAACTCTTGCAAGCCCCGGGTGTAGGCT
>SXGS01301018.1_pt1 | contig 18278 bp, 17 predicted proteins | sample 3174681 | NCBI WGS metagenome assembly SXGS01 (sample SAMN11356861, study PRJNA531348) | freshwater metagenome | isolation source: freshwater sample F1-80 | place: China: Fuxian Lake, Yuxi | collected 2017-12-25 | reverse complement strand
CGGATCTGCAGAGTGATCCGTCCGATCTGGTGCTGTCCAGGGAAATTGACGTGCGTCTGCAACGGGCGTTGAATGCACTGCCGACCGAGTTCCGCACTTCCGTGGTCCTTTGCGACATTGAGGGACTCTCCTACGAGGAGATCGCCGAAGTGATGCAGTGTTCGATCGGAACGGTTAGGTCCCGCATCCATCGGGGGCGGAACCAGTTGCGGCGGTTGCTCGGCGTCACGACCTGAGGCGCGCGGGGAAGCCCGGGCGCCGCGCCTCGTACTCGACCACGCCTTCTCTCACGACAGAAGGGGAATTCCGGATGAATTGCGGCTGGGTACAGAACCATCTCTCGGCGTACTGCGACCGTGAGTTGACGGGCGCGGATATGCTGCGAATCCAGCGCCATGTAGGTACGTGCACTGCGTGCAGCCGGGAACTTCAATCAGTCGAGCGCGTCAAGGCGCTCTTCAGTTCCCTCGCGCCGGTGGATCCCGGTCGGAAATTCCGACCGGAAACCCTGGACATCACCCCGACGGCGGTAGCGCTGGATTGCTGCCCTATGTGGGCACAACTTCGGGAGTGGGGGCATCTGGCCCGTCGCCCACTCATCCTGCTGCTCGACATCATGCACCGCCCGGTGGCTGCCCGCACGGCGCAGACGGCTCTGGCCGGCGCCGGCCTGCTGGCTGTAGGCGCAGTGTATATCGGCCTCATGCACCAGCCGCAGCACGCCGACGCCGTCACTGCACTGGTTCCCCGGCATATCGAGTCGGTGGAGCCCGATGTGCCGCAGCGCGCTTCTCTTCACGATCTGGAGGAGACCGAGCGGTTTTCCGGTCAGATCTCCCCGTGGGTCGTGGGGCAACCAGGCCCCTGGTCGCCGCGCGGAGTACCTGTTCTTGTACCTCCCTCCGGCAGTTCCTACCTCGGAGATAGCCTCACACCGGTGCGGTTCACCAGGTAATATCCCCCTGGGCGTTGATCTTTTGCGAGGCACGGAACCAAAAACCCGGAGTCTCCGCTATAGAATGAAGCACGAGAGTTTTTGCCGGGACGGAGCCGGACGTAACTCTACAGTGTCCCCCAAGCCAGGAGCACACGGGAAATGCGAACGTTCAGCGATCAGCTCAAAGATAAGTGGGCGGTTCTGTTGCTGAGTGGGTCACTCTTCACACTCGCCATCAGCAACTGGACCCGACCGGCGGCCATTTCGGCGCAGGGCAACGGCGCCGCACCGCGTCGCCCCGCGGTGCAGGACACTCGGAATGTTCTGAATCCGCTGGAAGATGCCTTCGTCTCCCTTGCCGAGCGAGTCGAACCCTCGGTCGTGACCATCACCGCTACCCAGCAAAGGGGTGAGCGGCCCGGCGGCCCCGCCCGGGAGATGCAGATGCAGGACCGGGGCGAGCAGGAGATGCCCTTCCCGTTTCCGTTCCCGCCGCGCGGACCACGAGGCAACGGCCGGCCGCAGGGCGGTACGGGTTCCGGTGTCATCATCCGAGAGCGCGGGAATGAGGTCTTCGTCCTGACCAACAACCACGTGGTGGAGAGCTTCAACCGCTTCAGAGCCCAACTGTTTGACAAGACGGTGGTGGATGCGGAACTGGTCGGCAAGGATGTGCGCACGGACCTCGCCGTGCTGCGCTTGCGCACCTCTCGACCGCTGCCGGCCGGCAGTGTCGCTCGGTTGGGCGACAGTGATCGTGTGAAGGTAGGGCAATGGGCCATCGCCATCGGTAGCCCGCTCGGTTTCGATTCCACCCTGACCGTTGGGGTCATCAGCGCGAAGGGGCGCGAATTGAATGGTCTGGGCGATGGGCAAACGAATTATGCCGACCTGATTCAGACCGATGCTTCAATCAACCCCGGCAACAGCGGCGGCCCGCTCGTGAACATTGACGGCGAAGTAGTCGGCATCAATGTGGCGATCTCCGCGCAGGGCGCCGGGATCGGCTTCGCTATTCCGGCTAACTCGGCCCGATTCGTGTCCGAGCAGCTCATCGAGCGCGGACGGGTCACCCGAGGCTACCTGGGGGTGCAGAGCGACGGCCGGAATCGGGATCTCTCCCTCGAACTGCGCGAGAATCTGAACGCGATGAACGGCGGAGCGTTCATCGTTGGCGTGCAGCCGGACGGGCCGGCAGACCGGGCCAAAGTGCTCCCCGGCGACGTGATCGTCCGCTTCGGGGAGAAGGGAATCCATAACTTCACTGATCTCGAAAATGCGGTGGCCGTGACTCGGCCCGGTTCGACCATTCCGCTTGAGATTGTGCGGGACCGGAAGCCGGAGCGGCTCCGGATTACATTGGCGGAACGCCCGTCCGAAGAGGAACTGGTGAAGCGCCTGGATCCGGAGGAACGCCGGACGACGGAGCGCGGAGATGGACAGACGATTCGCACCCGCTTCGGAGCGACCGTGCGGCCTACCGAAGATCGCTCCGGGATGGAAGTCGTGGCCATCGCCCCGGGCAGTCCGGCCGCAGAGGCTGGAATGGCCCCCGGAGATGTGATTGTGGCGCTCGACCGCAGTCCTACGACCACTGCCGAAGCATTCCAGGCGGCGCTGACCCGCTCGGCATCGCAGAGCAGCATCGTGGCGCGGGTGCGTAGTGGACGGAACGTTCGTCTGCTGGTTATTCGCCCGTAGTCTGGCGTCGCTGCGGAACGAAAGGAGGGGGCGCCGCAAGGCGCCCCCTCCTTTTTTGCTTTGGTGAACCGGTCGGCGGAACACCACGCAGGACCCCTACCAGTGGCGCATCGACTCGGCGTGAACCTCCGGCGCGTACTTGCCGAAGACCCGTCGCACCGGATCGGCGGCTCCGGGGGTAGTACGGACCATAATCCAGGCCCGCCCGACGACGATCGCATCATACCAGGTCCGTGCAGTGTCCAGCGCGAAGCCGAAGTTAGCCATCGCACCGACAAGCCCCCCCGCCGACGCCCCGACCTGAGCGCCGCCGATTGCGATTGCGGCCGGACCGGCAGTGAGAATGGTATACTGTATATCCGGCGTCACGTGGTCTCGGTAGGGAGGGCGTGCCCCCCCCTGCCAACCGAGGCGTTCCCAGGCGGACTGAACGGCCAGTGCGGCGAACTCCGGCTGCCCCGCAGCCAGTTCCCGACGTTGCGTGACATCCTCCTCGGCCTCTTCGCGTATCGCGAGCGAGATTTCTCCATCCGGGACTCCGGCATCCACCAGGGTACGGATCACCCGTTCGGCGATTCCTCGGTCCCGGAAGAGTCCGGCCACGTACAGGGGCATGTGATGTCTCCAACTTGTCCGACGGGGATCACGGCAGGATCTGATTTGCTTCCCAAAGTATATCCTCCGACGGAAACTCAAGGTGTGCGTGGATGCCCTAACAACGTCTCAGTGAAAAGGGGTCGTTCGGGCGCGCGGCGTTCGGACCGGCCTCTTGGGAACGAGAGCAGCAGAACCGGCGAGATCACCTCGCCAAGGAAAGATCAAAGAATGTCCACGACATGGGACAAAGACACCATCGCGAGTGAGATCAACCGCATGCACGCGGCAAGCGAGCCGCTGAGTTATGGCGCTGTGCAGAAGTCGCAACTGCGGCTTCTGCGGGCGGCAACTCGGCACTTCGGTTCGTGGAAAACCGCAGTAGAGTTCGCCGGCCTGACCTACGAGGATGTTCGACGCTACCGAGTGTGGACTCGCGAGCGCATCATCAAGCGCATTCAGGAGCATCACCGCGCGGGTGCTGATCTCTCCTGGAGGCACGTGTCCACCGTCCTTGATCCGCCGCTTGCCGCGGCCGCCATCCGCCCGAACCGGTTCGAAAGCTGGCAGGCGGCGTTGGAAGCTGCCGGGCTTGACTACGATGAGATTCGCCGGCATCGGACCTGGGACGAGGAAGCAGTCCAGGCCGAGATCAAGCGGCGACATGCGGCCGGGGAAAGCCTGCGCGTGTCTGACGTGGCGCAGGTAGATGCAGCCCTGGTGGCCGCGGCGCGTCGACATTTCCGTACCTGGTACGACGCCGTGACCGTTGCCGGGATTGATGAGATGGAGGCCCGGCGAGGTCTCAGTACCGAATACGACGACGACATGGTCCGGGGCGAAGTTTCGTGGAGCGCGCAGCGTGCAGCGGCGTCGGTCGCGCAGTAGACGCGCCTCCCCGGCGGAAGTCGCCATCTAACGAGCCGCTTGTGCGGGGAGTGTCGCATGTCGAGTGCGTGCATTCCCCGCAACTTGTTTCTGAGGCCCATCGGCGGGCGGGAAGGACTGGGAGTCGCCACTTCTGTTTTCATGATGTAAAGTAAAGTTGCGGAGGGGCGACATGAGGCCGGAAGGCAGCGTCCGAAATCGTTTGCGCACGCACCGGGTTCGGTTGGGTCTGAGCCAGCAAGATCTGGCGCTGGCTGCCGGCGTGACCCGCCAGACTATTGGGGCAATTGAGGCGGGGGGTGGCGCCCCCACTGCCGGAGTGGCTCTGCGCCTGGCACGGGCTCTCGCCTGCCGGGTTGAGGACTTGTTCTGGTTGGAGGACGATCTCCCCGTAGTGTCCGCCGCACCCGGCGCCGGTGCATCGCCGCAACCCGGCACACGGGTCACGCTGATACGTAACGGCAAGCACTGGATCTCCACTCCGCTGCGCGGCGAAGATGCGTTTCGGCCGGAACTGCTGCCGTGCGATGGCATCGTGGAGCACGCTGAGGCCGACGGGGGGGTTCGGGTGCGCCTGTTCGAGGAACCCGAGGCATTCGAGCGGACTGTGCGGCTGACAGGATGCATTCCGGTGCTGTCTCTCTGGGCCCGCGCGGCGGAGCGCTGGCGTCCCGGCCTCCGGGTCCACTGGACTTTTGCCAACAGCACCGAGGCCCTCACGGCCCTCGCGGCGCGGCGTGCGCATGGTGCGGCCATCCATCTGAGCGGACCCGACTGCGAGAGTGCCGCGCAAGAGCACATCACACGATTGTGTCCCGGCGTTCAGGTGGTGCTGGTGCAACTCGGGGTGTGGGATGAGGGACTGCTGGTTGCTCCCGGCAATTCCAAGGGACTGCGGCGCGCGGCGGATCTGGCCCGGCCCGACGTGCGGATCCTGAATCGCGAGCCGGGAGCCGGGTCCCGCTTCTTGCTGGAGGAACTGCTCAAGGCGGACGGCGTTCCCAGGCGGCTCGTCCGCGGGTTTGGCGATGAAGCCCACAGCCATCTTGCCGTGGCCGTCGCCGTGGCGGCCGGCACCGTGGATGTTGGAATCAGCAGCGCTTGTGTGGCGGGGGCATACGGACTCGGATTTGTCCCGTTGCGTCGGGTGCGCTGCGACGTCGCCTTCCGGCGCGAGGACCTGGGCCGGGAACCGATCCGTCAGCTACTCGGCACGCTGGACCAGCGCTGGATTCGCGCGCAGTTTCAGGCAGTCGGAGGATATGACACGGGGCGAACCGGTGAGGTGGCGGCGGAGTTCGGAGGGCCGGAGCGGTGATGCCGCGTCATCTCGGTGCAGGCTTGCTGGGGGTGCTAGCGGCGGTCGCACTGGCAGCGTGGAACCCGGTAGCGGGGACCCGGGCGCCGGACTCCGGGCCGCTGACTGTAGCTGCCGCCTCCGATCTGCAGGTCGTGCTTCCGGAGGTCGGCGGCGCGTGGATGCGCCACTTCGGGGAGACGGTGCAGTTTACCTTTGGGGCGAGCGGCGACCTGGCACGGCAGATCGAGCAGGGGGCGCCCGTGGACCTCTTCCTGGCGGCTGATGACAGCTATGTGGCTCAGTTGAGCGCTGCGGGACTGCTGTTTCAGGACACGCAGCGAGTGTACGCCCGCGGACGGCTGGCGCTGGCAACCCCCCGCCGCCCCGGGGTAGCGGTGCGCTGCCTCGCGGACCTCCTTCTCCCGGGGGTACGGCACGTTGCAATTGCCAATCCGGCGCACGCTCCCTACGGGCGTGTTGCCCGGGAAGCGCTCCGGAAGGCGGGTATCTGGCAGCAGATCCAGAGCCGCCTGGTGTTCGCGCCTAACGTCCGGCAGGCGACCCAGATGGTCGAAACGGGCAACGCCGACGCTGGAATCATCGCCCTCGCTGGAGTGTCGGAGGCGGACCTCGAGTGGACCGCCCTCGATGATGGGCTGTACCTCCCACTCCGGCAAACACTCGCAGTGCTGAATCGTACGCCGCGCGAATCGGCGGCGCGAGACTTTGCGCACTTTCTCTGCGGGCCCGCAGGGCGCCGAATTTTGGCGCGACACGGGTTTGCCCTGCCTCCGAAGTAGCGGGTTGCATGGATTGGAGGCCCGCCTATCTCTCGCTCCACGTGGCGTCGCTGGCGATACTTCTCGCAGTGGCCCTTGGAGTGCCGCTGGCGTGGTGCCTTGCCCGGCGCCGCATCCCGGCGCCGGACCTGGTCAGCGCACTGGTGACCGTGCCGATGGTGGTGCCTCCAACGGTGATGGGCTATGCGCTCTTGCTGCTGATCGGACGCCGGAGCCCTATCGGAGCGTTCCTGGAAGAGCGTTTCGGCCTGGTGCTGGTCTTCGACTGGCCCGCGGCGGTGCTGGCCGGCGCCATCGCCGCCCTGCCGCTGGTGCTGCGCGCGGCCCAGACAGCGTTCGCGGGTGTGGATGCTGACATTGAGGATTCTGCCCGAATGCTGGGAAGCGGCGGGTTGCGCCTGTTCTGGACGATCACTCTCCCGCTCGCGTGGCGAGGAGTAGCTGCCGGGGTGGTGCTCGGGTTCGCGCGGGCGCTGGGAGAGTTCGGAGCGACGCTCATGGTTGCGGGCGATGTCCCGGGGCGCACCCAGACCCTTCCCATAGCCATCTACGATGCGGTGCAGGCGGGGAACCACGAAGTCGCCAACCAGTTGCTGATGCTGATCCTCGCCATGGGAATGCTGATTGTCTGGGTCCTTGACCGCGTCGCGCGTGTGGTCCCCGGGTGATTTCCCTGCTCGACCCGCGAATTCGATGGTGCGAAACTGCAGAGGCAGCAGCAGGCCCGGTATAATTCCTCATGCTGACGGCTCCGGCATGGGCGCCACCGTCAGATTCTAATGATGCGCTGCTGGGGATTCCACGTGAAGTCCGTTTGTCGTCCGCTTCGAGGCATCCACACCGCGTGCTCCGCGGTCGTGCTGGGCGTGCTGACCGTGGCGGCGTGTCGGGGCGCCACCGAGCCGGCGGCGGGAGGAGGCCCCCGATCCGTGGAGCGCAGGGCCAACCGTTTGGCGCGGGAGACGAGTCCCTACCTCCTGCAGCACGCGCACAATCCAGTGGACTGGTATCCCTGGGGGCCGGAGGCGTTTGCGAAGGCAAAGCGCGACGGCAAACCGATCTTCCTTTCAATCGGGTATTCCTCGTGCCACTGGTGCCATGTCATGGAGCGGGAGAGCTTCGAGGATGAAGGAGTCGCGAAGCTGCTGAACGAGTTCTTCGTCCCGATCAAAGTGGACCGGGAGGAGCGGCCCGATCTGGACGACGTCTACATGACCGCCGTGCAGTTGCTGAATGGGAGTGGGGGCTGGCCGCTCTCGGTGTTTGTGCGCCCGGATGGGAAGCCGTTCTTCGGCGGCACCTATTTCCCGCGCCAACCCTTCGCTGAACTGCTGCAGAAGGTCCATGACACCTGGAACGACCCCGAAAAACGTCGTCAGTTGGATGGGGCGGCAGAGGATTTATCTCGGGCGATGGGTGAGACGGCAGCCCGGGCGCCGACCCCAGGCAGCATCTCTCCGGGAGTTTTTGCCCCGGCCGTTCGCGGGCTCCTTGAGGGCCTTGATGCACAGAATGGGGGTTTTGGAGGTGCGCCGAAGTTTCCCCCGTCCAATCGACTCGCCCTCCTGTTGGCCGAGCAGCGCCGGAAGCCGGACCCGAAGGTGGCGCGAGCCATTACCCTCACGCTTGACCGGATGGCCCGCGGGGGCCTGCACGATCAGGTCGGGGGAGGCTTCCATCGTTACAGCACGGATGCCCGCTGGCTCGTGCCGCATTTCGAGAAGATGCTGTACGACAACGCCCTCCTGGCGTGGGTCTATCTGGAGGCCCACAAGGTCCTGGGGAATCCGTACTACCGGAGGATCGGGACGGAAACGCTGAATTTCCTCTTGCGTGAGCTTCGCGATCCGGGGGGAGCCTTCTGGAGTTCGCTCGACGCGGACAGCATCGGCCCACGGGGCGACCGCGAGGAGGGCAGTTTCTACCTCTGGCGCCCACAAGAGGTGGAGGCCGCGCTGGGAAAGGCCGATGCAGCCCTGTTCTGTCAGATCTACGACATCACGGCGCAAGGGAATTTCGAGAAGCGGAGCATTCCAAATCTGATCGCTGCCTCCGTGGAAACGCGTGCCGCGCAGGAGAAGCTCACACCGGCTGCGCTCTGGAAGCGCATTGATACACTGCGAATTCGCCTGCGCGCCACCCGCGGAAAACGCTCCCGTCCCTCGCTGGATGACAAAGTACTTGCCGATTGGAACGGTCTGGCGATTCGGGCGTTTGCAGTCGGGTACGAGGTCACAGGCGACTCACGGTATCGCACGGCGGCAGAGGAGGCGGCGACGTTCCTGCTGACCCGCATGCGGGGCGACGACGGACCGCGGAAGGGAAGGCTCTCCCACTCGTACCGGAAGGGCAGCCGGTTGCCGCACGCTTTTCTGGATGATTACGCGTTCACGGCTGTAGGGTTGCTGGAACTGCAGCGCGTGACGGACCAGGAGAGCTGGGGACGCGACGCACGAGACCTGGTCCGAGTCCTGCAGGCCGACTTCTGGGGGGAGGCGCAGAGCGCGTTCTTCAGCACTCCCCACGGGCACGAAACGTTGCCGACACGGCCTGTGCATGCACGGGAAGGGGCACTCCCTTCGGGGCAATCCATGGCAACGCTGGCGCTGGTCCGGCTGGCCCGCACCACCGGGGAGCCCGAACTGCGGGGGCTGGCACTGCGGCTCCTCAACGGCTACGCCAATGAGATGCGCCGCTACCCGGCAGCTCACGCCGGCATGCTGCTTGCGGCGGAGGCGCACTTCGACCCGGCGACCGAACGCACATCTCCGGTGGCTGGCCCTGCGCCGGTCGAAGCCGAGATCACCAGCGTCGCGCCGGGCGTTCGGCCCGGAGTGCCGTTTCCCGTCACCGTCCGGCTGCGCATTCGTCCCGGATGGCACATCAACGCCGCGCACCCGCACGGTGAAGATCTGATCCCAACTCGCGTCGATGCGCTGCCGCCGTTTTCCGTCGTCTCGGCGCGTTATCCACGACCCAAGGAGGTGAACTTTGAGTTCGCCAGCCGGCCGTTGTTGGTGCTGGAGGGAGACGGAGACGTCCAACTCGTACTTCGCGGTGGTACGGGTTCCGGCCGCGCCACTGCCTTGCGACTGCGAGTGCGCTACCAGGGGTGCAACAATCGAGTGTGTTTGCTCCCGACGAGCCGGGTGCTCTCCCACCCGCTTGGCCGGGCCGCCGGAACCGGACGGTAGGAACGCGCCCGGATCAGTCGGCGGGACCCAGAGCCGGCCACATCCACCATTGCTCCAGCCAGGGTTCGGACACACCGCCCTGCTGGAGCGCATGCACCACGCGCGCTCGCAAGACTTTGCCGGCATGCTCGAGATCGGACGCCTCGTCGGCAGCCAGCAGGGCATGCACCGCCGCCAGCAGGCTTTCTCCCGAGCGAGTTTCTCGCTCCGCTGCCCATTCCAACCAGTGGTCGCCCGGATAGGGGATTCCATCCGCCAGGAATGCCAGGCGCATCGCTTCGCGGGCGGTCTCCCCGAGCCGAATCGCCAGCAGAGTGCGCGCCCGGCTCGGAGACAGGCGTGGAGCCAGCAGATCCTGGCGGGCGCGCCGGAAGTGATAGTAGTGCTCACACCGGATACGGTTCAGGCGACGGGCGAACGTACCGCGGGCCTCGCGCAACTGGTCTGCCACCACGCCGTCCGGATCGCTCCGCACTGCGGCGTGCTCCCAGAACCAGAGTGCCACCGGCAGGTCGAACTGGAACTCCTGCGCGAGTTCAGAAGCCGAGAGGACCCGAATTTCTGCACCTGGAAAGCGACGAAACGGTTCTCGGTCCGGCAGCATCACCCGATAGTCCGCGGCCGGGTCCCAGAGTTGGTGCGCTTGCAGCGCGGCGGCCAGAGTCTCCCGGCGGGCGTCGGAGAGCACCAGGGCCAACTGAAGAGGACTCCGTTCGTCCCAGGCGCCGAACGCAACCGGGCCCACGACAAGGCGCGCGGCATGGGGTAGGTGCGGACGGAAAAGGGGGTGCGGATCCAGGCGCTCCGTCAGGTACGCCCCGAGCAGCGAGCAGGAATCGGAAGTCGCTATCTCGGCTGTGCTCACCATTCTCTCGTGATCCCCCCGTAGCCCCGTGCATACCAGAGCAGCGGGTCTCCCTCGCCGGCGCCCGCGGCGACGATCTCTCCGACGAAAATCGTGTGATCGCCCCCATCATATTCCTGCCAGAGGCGGCAATCCATCCAGGCCAGAGCGCCGTCCAGAATTGGCGCTCCGGTTGCTTCGGCCCGGTGCGTTGCATCGAGCAACTGGTTGCCCTCTTCCCCGCGGAATCCCGCACATTGATTGGAGACTTCTTCTTGCTTGCGCTCCAGGATGTGGATGCCGAAACACCGCTGCTCCTGAATGAAGCCGTGGGTACGGTTGCGTCGATCCACGCAGATCAGCACCAGCGGCGGATTCATGGAGACGCTGGAGAAGGAACTGGCCGTCATTCCGTGGATGCCGCCGTCCCGGCGGCACGTCACTACGGTCACACCACTGGCCCAGCGGCTCAAGACGGTCTTGAAAAGGTCGGGAGGTATTGACATTGGAACTCACATTTCCGGATCGCCGGGGAGCCTCGGCCAGATGTAGTAGCACCACTTGAAAGGCAGGGAGCTGCGCATCTCCCCGTCCTCTCCATCCGCATCGGGAACCGGGTGTGCCTCGCGCGCATCCGCAGCGCTGCAGCCCGGTGGGAGATCCGGAAAGTCCACCACCTGTGTGCAGTGGACGCGCACCTTTTGCCCCCGGCCGAACAGGATGTCGTACCGGTAGTCCCGTTTCGTTGCGGCTCCCAGTTCATACAGCCGGTCTGCCAGCACCGCCGGCAGCCGGTGCGGTGACGGATACGCCGACACGACGTCCTCCGGTTGGATGCAGCGTCCCTGACGTCCTTCTTCTTCGGCCCAGTCCCCCTCATCGGGGGATAGGCGAAGGAAAATGACGGCGTCATGGTGTTCCCCATTTTCCAGGCGCACACCCGCCGGGTGAAGCGTGATGCCGGAAAACGTGTCGAACGATGCAGGAATCTGCGACAGGGCCTCAGCCGCCTCGTCGCGGAGCGGACCCCACGGATATCCGTCCACCGTCAGACCCCCTGTCCGCCGGAAGCGGGATCAGTATCGAGTCTCCCTTCCGGCCGCATGTGGGGGAAGAGCAGCACGTCTCGAATCGAGGTCTGGTTTGTAAGCAGCATCACGAGGCGGTCAATTCCGATCCCCAGCCCACCTGTGGGGGGCATGCCGTACTCCAGCGCGCGAAGAAAGTCCTCGTCCATCGGATGGGCTTCCTCGTCCCCTCCGTCCCGCATCGCTCCTTGTGCTTCGAACCGTTCTCTCTGATCCAGCGGATCATTCAGTTCGGAGAATGCATTGGCCAGTTCTGCACCCGCGACATACAGTTCGAACCGGTGGGTGAGATGTGGGCGGTCCGCGATTTTCTTTGCCAGCGGTGAGATTTCGAGGGGGAACTCCGTCACGAACGTCGGACGAATCAGTTTCGGCTGCACGTACCGGCCGTGGATCTTATCTACGATCCAGCCTACACTCACCGCCTCGTCCAGATTCAGCCCCAATCGGCCTGCCACTCCCCGCGCTCCATCCAGGCTTGCGAAGACCTCGGGCTGCACGCCGGTGTGCTGCCGGATGCCCTCGAGGAGCGGCAGGCGAGGCCACGGGGGCGTCAGGTCAATCTCTTCGTCGCCGAACGGGACAACCGGCCGTCCATAGAGCCGTGTTGCCAGGAAGCAGAGCAGTTCCTCGACGAGTGCCTCGATCGCTCCCAGATTGACGTACGCCTCATACGACTCGAGGAGGCTGAACTCGGGATTGTGCTCCGTGTCTACGCCTTCGTTGCGAAACACCCGGCCGATCTCATATACTTTTTCGAAGCCCCCGACTATGAGGCGCTTCAGGTACAGTTCAAGCGAGATGCGCAGGTGCATGTCCTGCTCCAGCTCGTTGTGATACGTGTGAAAGGGTTTCGCTGCCGCGCCGCCGGCCACAGTCTGGAGAACCGGTGTCTCGACTTCCAGGTAGCCGCGCTGATCGAAAAAGTCGCGGATCCCACGCAAGATGAGAGATCTACGGCGGAACTGTTCGCGGACTCCCGGATGAACAGCCAGATCGGCGTATCGCTGCCGATAGCGGAACTCCACGTCCGTCACGTCTCCGTGCTGCTCCTCTCCGACGAGGTTCCCCATCGGCAGCGGCCGGAGCGCTTTGGCCAGCAACTGGAATTCGTGGACCTCGACGGTAACTTCCCCCGTGCGAGTACGGAATACAGGACCCCCGACGCCCAGAAAGTCGCCCCGGTCCAGCAGGTCGAGGCGCGCGAATGCCTCTGCGCCGACGTGGTTCACCCGGAAATAGAGTTGAACGCGACCTGACTCGTCGCGGAGATCTACGAACAGCGCCTTGCCCATGTTCCGGATGGCGAAGACCCGCCCGGCAACGCACACCCTGGGGGCAGGGTCGGGTTCCGACCCGGACTCCGCTCCGGACGCCGTACGGGTTTCCCACTCTTGAAACCCGGACACTGCCCCGGCAGTTGTGTGGGAACGGTCAAAGCGGTCGTGCGCAAACGGATCCAGCCCCTGCGCTCGCAGTTGTGCGAGTTTGTCGAGGCGGACCCGGATCAGGTCGTTGGTAGTGTCGAGAGGCATGAAGCTGATTCACAAAGAGAGCGTCCCGGGGGACGCTCTTGAACCGCGGGAATGCAGTGGCCGCGGCGCGTTACTTGCCGTCGCAGTGGATCTCAACGATCTCATACCGGATCTCGCCGTCCGGAATCGTGACCCCAACGGTGTCGCCCACGTGTTTTCGGAACACTGCCTGCCCGATCGGCGACTCGCAAGAAATGCGGTCCGCGTCCGGGTCTGCTTCGTAGGTCCCGACCAGCGTAAAGGTCCACTCCTCGTCCAGGTCTGGGTCGCGTACGACGACGACGGAACCGACTCCCACCTCGCCATCCGGAATCTCGGAGAGGTCCACCACCACCGCGGAGCCGAGAATCGCCTTGAGATCGAAAATCCTGCCCTCGAGGAAGGCCTGTTCCGTCTTCGCGGTCTCGTACTCCGGGTTCTCCGCGACATCCCCAAGCTCCTTCGCCTGGCGGATCAGATCAGCGACTTCGTGCCGACGGACCGACTGCAACTGGTGCAGTTCGTTCTCGATCCGCTGGAGCCCAGCGGGGGTCAGCACCACCTGCTTTTCCGTCAAGTGAGGATCTCCGTCCGTACCCGGAGGCGCAACGACACTACGCGAAGCAGGGGCGGCCCGGATATGGCCCTTCCGTAGCTCCGTTTCGCGCCCTCCGCCTCAGGCCGGACCAAGTGTCCGGCGGAGCCGGATCCGGGGTAACCGGGAAGAAAGTGCCATTAGTATATCCGGGGCCCGGTGGGCTGTCAACAGAGCGGGCTCTGCCGCAATCCGCGTTCCGTCGCGCCGTCGCACCCAACCTGCGCACAGGCCCGCACCGCAGGAACGGTGGGATGCGCACGGATTTTCGCCTGTTGCAGACTGGCAGTGCCACCGGGTGGTGCGCCCATCCGCATTGTCCCCACGGTCCCCGGACGACAATTCCGTCTCGTCCGGCACACGGTCCCCTGCCGCATTTCGTGCCGGTGCGGGTAGAATTGCCGGGAAAGGAGTTCTCCGCTCAATGGCTACGCAGTATCGCTTCTCGTTCGGGCCCTGGAATCTGCACGAGGGCGCCGATCCTTTTGGACCCACCGTCCGGCCCACCCGGGAGTTCGCTGAGAAGCTGGACATTGCAGTCCGCCTCGGCTTCCAGGGCATCCAGTTCCACGACGACGACGTCATACCCGCAGACCTGCCCGCTGCCCAGATGGAAAAGGCAGTGGGGGAGGTGAAGCGCATGCTGGATGACCGGGGCCTGGTGGCGGAATTCATCGCCCCCCGGCTTTGGGAAGACCCGCGGACCGTAGACGGGCCCGTGACCTCAAACTGTGCGGCCGAGCGCCGGTACGCGCTGGACCGCTCGCGCCGGGCGGTGGACATCGCACGGATGATCGGCACCAGGGACATTGTGTGGTGGCCGGCGCGGGAAGGCACGTATATCCGCGAGTGCAAGAGTGCGCAGCAGAGCTTCTCGTATATGCTCGACTATGCGAACGCCCTGCTGGAGTACGACAGGGACATCCGCATCCTCGGCGAGATGAAACCGAATGAGCCGATGGATCTGATGTACCTGCCCACCACGGGTCACTTTCTGGCGCTCTGCTATCGTACCGTAGATCCGGCACGGTCCGGCGTTCTCATCGAGAGCGCCCACTGCGTGCTTGCCGGCCTGGACCCCAGCGATGAGATGGCCTACGCCCTCTGGCACAACAAGCTGTGGAGCGTCCACCTGAACGACCAGAACGGGCTGAAATACGACCAGGACAAGGCCTTCGGAACGGTTGACCTGCGGCGCGCGTTCAACCAGGTGTATGTTCTGGAGCAGGCGGGCTACGGAGCCGACGGCGCCTTTGTAGGGCTGGATGTGAAGGCGATGCGCACGCAGCCGTTCGAGGTCGCCTGGCGCCACCTGGAAAACAGCCGCGAGATCTTCTTCCAACTGGTCGAGGTGGCCCGCAAGGTGGATCCGCAGGAAGTCCGGGAACTGACGGACGCGCGAGACTATGAGGCACTCGAACTCCTCATCGTCAAGCACCTGATGGGGTTACGTTAGCTGTGGGGGCCGGGCGGCAGTGCTCCGGCCGCCCGGTCCACCCTGCGCGCAAGCGGACTCCGGGGAGAGTGTCTGCCGGCAATTGGGCGTGCGGGGCCCGATTGCCGACGGCACACCGAGGCACTGGGCCGTTCCCAAACGGGAGCAGCGGGTTTCCGCCTTCCGCCCCCCTCCAGCACGGCGGCCCACACTTCCAGGCGCCGCAGGCCGCGACCGAGGCAGGTTAGCGGGCGGACCCGACGCGTGGGCTTGTGGGCGTGCCGGGAATAGTCAGGGACTCCGGCCGGTATCGGTCCCGGTCAGGACGAAAGCGCAGTCCCGGCCGGGAGGTCATAGGACCGGCAACTTCGGCAGCGGCAGCACCCGGAACTCCTTCCACCCGTCCGGGAGACCGTCTCCGTCGTCATAGTCTCCTTCCGCCAACGCATCGGCGTCAGCAGAGGGGTTCCAGGCGGCATCGCGGATTCCCAGATAGGAGGCGAACCGGTCCACGTACGTTTCGGCCGTTTCGTCACCCGGTTCCGACTCCTCCTCCGGGTGATCACACGCCGTCAGGAGAGTCCAGGCGCACTCCGCTGTGGCGAACGGGGGGAGAAAGGGGGCGAGGTCGTCCGGAGCGAAGCGTCCGGCCCGCAGTTCCTCCAGGGCGTTCCCGTACTCGGACGACGCCGCAAGGTCGAGCATGCACGCTTCCAGGCGATCCGGAATCTGCTGGGGATCGGGCACTCCCTCCCGCTCGAGGGCTTCTTCCGCGAGCGACTGAAGTAGTCCTGCCTCGACCCACTCCGTCGGTAGGTCGCAGCGCCCGAGGAGTTCGCCGTCGCGATACAGTTCGGTCGCCCAGAACAACTCGTCCGCCACCTCGAAGAGTACGCCCGGACACTCCAGTGAGGCGGTCAACTCGCCGAACCATTCGCAGAGATCGTCCAGAGGGGTCCAGAGACTCACCCAGCCGTTCCGGACGCTGGAGAGGAAGAGGCCGTGGGGCAAGGAGCGGGGGGGCCAAACCGCTACCGGCCGTCCCCGGACCACTCCGAGCTCCTTCAATGCGGAAACCACGGACTTCGCCTCGGCGCACCGGACGTGGCCGCTCGCACTCCCCGTTTCGAGCGGAAGGCTCATTCGCTGAACCACCCTTCGCCGGGCTTTGCGTACTGCCGTGCGACTGCTTCGTTCAACTCCGCACCGAGCCCGGGGGCATCCGGCACGGTCACCCTCCCGTTGCGAATCAGCGGCAAAGGCTGTCCCGAGAGCACATCGTCCCAGAAGGGCACATCCTGCCCGTGGAATTCCAGCACGGCAAAGTTGGGGATTGCGCAGCAGAGATGACACGAAGCAAGCAGGCCCAGGGAGCTGGCAATGCAGTGCGGTGCGATCAGCAGGTCGTACATCTCCGCGTGGTCGGCGATGCGCCGTCCCTCGAGCAGGCCCCCCACCTTCTGGAGATCCGGCGACAGGAAGTGGACTGCCTGAGTCTCGATCAGGTCGCGGAACCCGTGTCGGGTGAAGAGATTCTCACCCGTGCAGAGGGGGACTCGGCTACTCTCTCGCAGCGTGCGGAACGACTGCGAGTTGAAGGGCGGGACGGCGTCCTCGAGCCAGAGGATTCCATAGGGTTCGAGGGCGTGCGCGATCCGGATCACATCCGCCAGGGGGTAGCGCCAGTGGCAGTCCAGCGCCAGATCGACTCCGGACCCGATGGCTTCGCGCACTGCGGCAACCCGAGACTCCATCTCGCGGATCTCGTCGGAAGTGAGCGCGCGGAGTTGCCCTTCCTGGGACGGTGTGTCTACGTCCAGATCGAACTTGAGCGCGTCGAAGCCGGCGGCCACCGCCTGCCGGGCCCGTTGTGCCGATGCCTGCGGTTCCTCCAGCGCGTCGGGGGTCAGCTTCGTCTGCGCTTCACGATACCAGGCCGGATGACGCGGCTCCATCGTGGGTCCCACGCTTTCCAGGCCGGTGCCCGCGTGGCAGTCGGCGTAGATGCGGACCTCATCGCGAAACTTGCCGCCCAGTAACTGCCAGATCGGTACTCCGAGCGATTTGCCGACCAGGTCGAGCAAAGCTGCTTCAATTCCGGTGATGGCGTTGTATACGATGCCGCTGACCGAACCGGCTCCGGAAGCGGCGCGCTGAAGCTGCCGCACCAGGCGATCTACGTGGCGAGGGTCCTTGCCGATGATGACATTCCGCAGGTCACGGATCATGGCGGTCAGGCCTGGTGCGAAAAAGCACTCTCCGATTCCGGTGACCCCGTTGTCTGCCTCGATCCGGACGTACGTCCAGTCGTAATTTGCTTCCACCACGGCCGTGGTGACTCGAGTGATTTTCATGGTTTTGCCTCGTTCCGAGTCAGTCTTCGTCCCACTCGTCCGGTTCGTCGCCGGTCTCGCGGCGGCGGAGTTTGTCCAACACTTCGGGCAGCGCTTTCACCACGGCGGAGTTCGGCGCCACCAGATCCGCGCCGGCGTCCCGGCCCGCCTGGAGGAGTTCGCGCTCCACATGCCCCGCGTAACCCAACACCGGCAGGGATGCAAGCGCAGCATGGCCCCGCACCGCTCGGATCAGGTCCGCAGCCCCTCGCCCGGCGAGGCTCACTACGAGCAGGGCGGGGTCCGCAAGCGCGATGCGATCCACAGCGCCGGCGCCGGCCGCGACAGTGCGCACCTGGTAGCCTAACCGCTGCAATCCGGGCGTGACGCGCATTGCGAACATCAGGTTGTCTTCGACCAGAACTGCCGTCCCTGCCATGCTGTAGCTCTCCCTCGCTAACCCGGTCGCGCCATCTCGTAGTCGGCTTGCAGGTCCACGCGGATGAATTTCGCCAGAAATGGGTGGGTCCGCGCTAGCTCCCGATAGACTTCCTGAGCAATGCGACGGTAGGACACATGCCCCTGGCGCGCGGACCGGAGGCTGATGAAGTGGTGCAGGGAGCGGAGGTTCCAGGTGAAGAGGACCCGCTTCCGGTACGCCAGAGGAACCACGTACTGCGCTTCCTCCGGGTACCGGGCAGCCAGGGCGCACCAGGCTTCCGCCGCCCGCGCCATCGCTTCTTCGAACTCGGCGCTGAAGCCAAGCTCCGTGAGCAGTTCGGGCGTATCGAACCCTGCATCGCAAGTCAGACGCTGGGTCGTCTGCGTCGCCATCCGGTGACGTTGGATGTCGCGGAACGCTCCATAGTCCACCAGGATATCAAAGCTGAACACGAGGTGCTCCAGCGAGCGCAGCGGCGGGTCGGTGTAGCCGTGCACGGGATCGCCGTACGTCCGGCGGCGCCGCAGGTATTCCTCGATCACTCGTTCGTGGTCGGCGCGACCAAGCGTCGCCACCCGCCGCTGCACCTCCAGGTAGGGCAGTCCGCAGAACT
>SXGS01222017.1_pt1 | contig 18287 bp, 16 predicted proteins | sample 3174681 | NCBI WGS metagenome assembly SXGS01 (sample SAMN11356861, study PRJNA531348) | freshwater metagenome | isolation source: freshwater sample F1-80 | place: China: Fuxian Lake, Yuxi | collected 2017-12-25 | reverse complement strand
GCGGGCAAGCTGGATCTGCAATACGAGCCGGTCTGCATGGCGCGGTTGGTGGACGAGATTCAAAAACTCTTTTCGATCAAGGCGGGCGAGAAAGGGATCAAGCTCCTGGCGGAGATTGATCCAAAACTGCCGCGCGGGTTGATGCTGGATGAGGTGCGGCTGCGGCAGGTGCTGTTCAACGTGGTCGGCAACGCGCTCAAGTTCACGGACAAGGGGCACGTGATGATAAAAGCGTGGGCGGAGTACGGAGCGCTCGAACCACGCGCCAGCGTCTTGGAGTGTGCGTCCCGCAATCGCGGGAAGCTTTCCGAGGGCGCGCCACGTTCAGAAGGGGCACCGCATTCAGAGACCCCGCCACGATCAAAAGCGATCCCGCCGTCGCGGGACCTAACTCCAAAACCTTCGGCAGATCCGGACGACGTGGACGAAACACGCATCACCCTCGTCCTGGAAATCTCGGATACCGGCATCGGTATTCCGAAAGCGCAGCAGGAGCACATCTTCGGTGCGTTCTCGCAGGTGGCGGGACAGAGCACGCGCAAGTTTGGCGGCACGGGCCTGGGGCTGACTATCACCAAACGCCTCGCCGAGATGATGGGCGGCGTCATCACCGTGGAGAGCGAACCCGGTCAGGGCAGCACGTTCCGCTTCGAGTTCCCCAACGTGGCCGTCACAGAGTTGGCCGAGGCCGAGGCCATCGCGACGGGCGGCGAAGACGACTTCACGCAGTTCGTGCCGGCGACGATCCTGGTGGCCGATGACGTCGCGTTGAACCGCGCGTTGTTGACCGGCTACTTTGAAGGCACGGGCCACAAGGTGGTGCTGGCGATGAACGGCCTCGAAGCCTTGGAACAGGCGGAGAAGCACCGCCCCGACTTGATCCTGATGGACATGCGGATGCCGGAGCTGGACGGGCACGAGGCGACGCGACGACTGAAGGCGAATCCGGCGTTGCAGCACATCCCGGTGATCGCCGTGACGGCGTCGTCGTTCCGCGAAGAGGAAGCGAGGGCGCGGGGGATTTGCGACGGGTTCATCCGCAAGCCCTTCAACCGCACCGGGCTGATCGGGGAGTTGAAACGTTTCTTAAAGCTGGCGGTAACAACCAGTGGCGCTCGGCCGTCCGGAGCACCGTCAACGCCGTCCGCCGAGGCTCCCGCAGCCGTGACCGCGGAAGTGCTGGAGCGCTGGCCGGAGTTGGTGGCGAAACTGAGGGCGGAACAGACCGGGATTTGGCCGGACCTGTGTCAGACCTTGGAACTTATGCCGGTGGAGGCATTCGCCGCGCGCCTGCGAACTCTGGGTGAGAGCTACCACGCATCCATGTTGCAACGTTACGGCGAAGAATTGTTTGATCAGGCGCAGCAATTCGACGTCGACCGGTTGCCCAAATCGCTCGAGGCGTTTCCGCAACTCATTGAAAGCCTGGCAACGCAATGCGAACCCGTGGCATGAACCGGCTCGTGGACCGAAAGCCTTTAGCACAGAGTTCTGGAGGACACAGAGTGGATTTTCTCTGTGCCCTCCCAAACTCTGTGCTAAACAGTGCCTTGCCCGCCACCCGGCTCGAGAGCAATTCCCCACCCGACCCTCTTTAGCATGAATCCCTCAACACCAACCATCAGCCCTTCGCCGGAATCCCTGATCCTCGTGGTGGATGACGTGCAGCATAACATTCAGGTCGTGGGAACGATGCTGCGTGAAGCCGGCTATTCCATCATGCCGGCGACCAGCGGCGCCGCGGCCTTGCAGCGCGTGCAGAAAAAAGTTCCCGACTTAATCCTGCTCGACCTAATGATGCCGGAAATGGACGGACTGGAAGTCTGCCGCCGGCTCAAAGCCGATCCCGCCACGCAGCCCATTCCGATCATCTTTCTCACGGCCAGCAACGAGATGAGCCATCTGGTTCAGGGCCTGGAGGCCGGCGCGGTGTACTACGTGACCAAGCCGTTCAATCCGCCCGAACTGCTCGCCCGCGTGCGAACGCACCTGGAGTTGAAACACGCGCGCGACACCATCGTGCGCTGCGGCCAGGAGCTCCGCTGGCTTAACGAGGAAAAGAACGAGTTCATGGGCATCGCCGCCCATGATTTGCGTAACCCGCTCTCCGCGATCAAAGGTTATGCCGAGATGGTGATGGAGGACGCGCAAGACTTGTCGAACCGAGAACTCGAGGAGAATGGCCGCCGCATTCAGGACACCGCTGCGCGCATGGTGGAGATGGTCCAAAATCTGTTGGATGCGAACCGGATCGAGCGCGGGGAGATGAGGCTCGACATTTTGCCGAACGATCTCCGTCCGCTGCTGCAATCGGTGATCGAAACCCAGCGAGCTCGTGCCACGGCCAAGCAGCAGACAATTCTGCTCGAGGTTCCGGCGACTCCGGCCATGTCGCGGGTGGACGCCAACATCATGTTGCAGGTTTTGGAAAATCTGGTTTCCAACGCGGTCAAGTATTCGCCGCCGGGGAAGAACATCTTCGTGCGCTTGGTGCACTCGGCGGACTCAGTTCGTTGCGAAGTCCAGGACGAGGGACCCGGTCTCAGCGCCGAGGACCAGAAGAAATTGTTCGGTAAATTCGCGCGCCTGAGCGCCAAGCCCACCGGCGGCGAACACTCGACCGGGCTGGGTTTGTCCATCGTGAAGAAGATGGTGGAGGCGATGAATGGCCGGGTCTGGTGCGAGAGCGAGCTGGGCAAGGGTGCGACGTTTACCGTGGAATTTGCGGCGACCTGACCTGGCGAGACATGCCTCTGACATTTAAAGTTGGAAGTTTGGAGTTGTCTGACTGGGAATTCCAAACGCCAAATTTGACCGGTCAGCAACGTGTTTCACGGGTCACGGACACAAGCAACGTTTTCAACCACGAGTTGACCGAAGGGACCTAGGTACCTAGGGTGGCGCGGTGAGAGATGAGCCGCCACCGCTATCGCCTCCCCTGCGAAGGGTTGTGGGTCGACGCCCTGCCACGAGTAATCCTTTGCGGCAGTTGCAACAGCTAAACGATTTCATCTACAAGCACGCGCATGCCGTCCTCGAGGTCGGAGAACTTTTCCCAGTACGAAGAGCTGTTGGTCAATCTCGCCCAAGGCGGCGTTGACTTTGCGGTCGTGGGCGGCGTGGCGGTATCGCTCAATGGCTTCATTCGCGCCACCGATGACGTGGACATCATCGTGGATGAGTCGCCCCAAAATGTTGGCAAGCTGTTGCAGTGTCTCTCGCGGTGGGGCGAAGGCTGGGCCAAGGAACTCCGGGTGGAGGAGTTTGTCCCGCAGGAAGGTTCCATTCGTGTCATGGAAGAGTTTGACTTGGATATCTTTACGCGCATGCGAGGCCGGTCGTTGGCAGACTTCAAGCCGCGACTCCGATATCTGGCAACCGGAGGCGTGCGCATTCCGTACTTGGCCCCTCAAGACTTGATCGTGCTCAAAGAGGGTTCCTGGCGTGAAAAGGATCAGTTGGATGTGAGCGCATTGCGCAAAATCCTTAACGGATAATCGCAGTAGCGCATTTTGCCCGGCCTCGGCTTGTCCATCGTGAAAAAGATGGTGGAAGCGATGAATGGTCGGGTCTGGTGCGAAAGCGAGCTGGGCAAGGGCGCGATGTTCGTGGTTCAGTTTCCCACGATGACAGCGCCAGTGAAGAATCTTTAACCACGAATGAACACGAAGAGACACGAATCCGAAAACGAGCCGAGGAATCTCGTTCTCAAGGATCAAGTCGCAAACCACCTCCGCATCCCCAAACTGCGTTGAGGCGTCCTGCTGAACTTCAAACACGCCACGCTCGAAAGGGAACACATCATCCTATGACCCATCCATTCGTGTCCATTCGTGTCCATTCGTGGTTAAGAACTCTCTGACCCTATGACCAAAATACTTCTCGTCGAAGACAACGAAATGAACCGTGACATGCTCTCACGTAGGCTCGAACGTAAGGGCTACAGCATTGTGATGGCAGTCGATGGCCAGCAGGCGGTGGCGATGGCGGCGTCCGAAGCGCCCGCGTTGATCCTAATGGACATGAGTCTGCCTGTCATTGACGGCTGGGAGGCCACGCGTCGGATCAAGGCCAACGCCGCCACCAAGGGCATCCCGATCATCGCTCTCACCGCCCACGTCATGCAAGGCGATGAACTGAAGGCGAAGGAGGCGGGTTGCGATGACTTCGACACCAAACCGGTCGAACTGCCACGACTACTCGAAAAGATCGAAGCGCTGTTGAAGTGCGCTGGCACGAGTTGATCTGGCAAACCTCTCATCATGGCCGCCACTCAGAATACCTCCGCCGCGCGCACGATAAAACTGGATCTGTCGCGCATCCGCCATGATTTGCGGACGCCTATCAATCACATCCTGGGCTTTTGCGAGATGCTGCAGGAAGAGGAGGGGATGCCCGAGGGGTTTCAGCCCGACCTTAAAAAAATCCACGCCGGAGGTCGGCAATTGCTCGCGCTCATCCAGGAGTATTTTGATGAAGCCACGTTCGAAGAAAAGCGCCATGACTTGCACCTTCTCTGCCATGAACTGCGCACGCCGGTGAACCACATCGTCGGTTACGCAGAACTGATTGAGGAGCAGGCCGAGGAGCAGGGCTTGGTGAAAATGCTGCCGGACCTTCGCAAAATCGCCGACGCCGGCCACACCTGGCTGGGTTTGATGGAAGAGTATCTGGTCCGCCCGGCGGCGAATGCGCCAGCCCTCGTTGGGGAATTGCGCGTCGCGAATCCCATCCTCCTGCTGCCCGGGGTCGAATTCACTTCGCCATCCCCGCGCAGCGCGAAGCCCGCGCACACGATTGAAGGACACCTGCTCGTGGCCGATGACGATCCCGCCAACCGTGAGATGCTCGCTCGGCGCCTGCAACGGCAGGGTCACCGGGTGACGCTGGCGAGCACCGGCTTGGAGGTGTTGCGTTTGGTACGGGCACAGAAGTTCGACCTCGTCTTGCTCGACATGATCATGCCGGGGCTTGATGGCTATCAGGTGCTCACGCGGATGAAGTCTGACCCCGCCATGGCGGACATCCCGGTCATCATCCTCTCCTCCCTCGACCAGGAGAACAACGTGGCCCGATGCATCGAGGCGGGCGCGGAGGACTACGTGGGCAAGCCCTTTAATTCAGTGTTCCTCCGTGCGCGCATTGGCGCCTGCTTGGATCGAAAGCGTTTGCGGGATAAGGAACGGCAAACATTTGAAGCGCTCAAGACGAGCCAGAAGATTCTCTGCGATGAGTTGGCCGAAGCGGCGGCCTACGTGCGCTCATTGCTGCCGGCACCGTTGGATGACGGGCTAGTGCGTGCCGCCTGGAGGTTCCTTCCAAGCACCCAGCTTGGTGGCGACGCGCTTGGATATCACTGGCTGGATGAGAGCCGCTTCGCGGCCTATGTGCTGGATGTCTGTGGCCATGGCGTCGGTGCGGCGTTGCTGTCCGTCTCCGTGATGAACGTGCTCCGCAATCGCTCGGTGCCCAACGTGGACTTTGCGGACCCGGCAGCCGTCCTTGCCGCGCTCAATCGGGCGTTCCCCATGGAGCGACAGAACAACATGTTCTTCACGCTATGGTACGGAGTCATCTCGACAGACAGTCGTGAATTGAGCTTCGCGTGCGGCGGCCACCCACCTGCGGTGGTGCTCAATTCCGCGGTTGCATCGCCGGTGCTATTGCGCGTACCGGGTGCGATCATTGGCGGATTCCCGGAAGCACGTTACACCATTGGGAAGCATACACTGACTCCGGGGGATCGTCTCTACGTCTTCAGCGACGGCGTGTATGAACTGGCGCGCACCGATGGGACCACGGTGCAGTTGGAGGAGTTCGCCGCCGAATTGGGTAAACCGGCGACGACATCGAAGCTCGATGATATTATGGCGTGGGCGACGGCCATTCGGGCCGGGGCGGGATTTGACGACGACCTATCGATTCTCGAACTCTTGGTTCCCTGACTGAGCCTAAATCCAAAGTTTCCTGCCTTCGGGTGACTCTCACGCCACTCGCCGTGTCATCGTCAGGATGTTCCGCCCTGCGTTACGGCGATACTCCACTGAGTCCATCATATGGCGAACCATGTGGATTCCGAGGCCGCCCACCGCGCGTTGTTCCAAAGGGACGGTCGTGTCCACAGGAGGTCGGGTCAGCGGATTGAACTCGCGCCCGTCATCTTCTACCTCCACGCGCGCCTGGCTCTGGTCCGTCAGAAACCGGATCTCGATCCAATGTTCCCGGTCATCGTCGTACGCGTAGGCGATGACATTGGTAATCCACTCGACGAGAGCGTGGTCGAAGGCGTTTCGGGCTGCAGGCGAGAGTCGAGCGGCGTTGGCAAAGGATCGAATCCAGTCCTCTATTTGACGCATTTCCGCCGGGGCGTTCAACAACCGGTATTCCGCAACAAGATTCATTCTGCACAGCGTGACTCGACACGCCGTTTACGGTCGCGCGTCAGCGTTGTTGACCTTCGACCATCTGCTCGCGAAAGCCGGTCATGACCAGCACAGAATCGACTTCGGGGGAGGGATTGGCCACCCAGAGAGCCTTCCCGGTGTTCTTCATCTGGCGCCAGTATTGAAGCAAGACACGCAGTCCAGCCGAACAAAGAAAGGTCGCCTCAGCCAGATTGACGTAAAGCGTCTTTGAACCGCTTCGAATCGCCTGGAGGATTTCAACCTCGAGTTCATTCGCTGCCGAGCCATCAACGCGCCCCGAGACAAACAACTCGAGGCTGTCGCCAGTGGATCTTTTTGTGATAGGCATTTAAGAGGGCTTGAATCTGGCCAGCCTGGAAACGAACAGCAATCCAAATTTAGTGCGCCTGGGGATCTGAGGGTGCATCTCCGAGTTGTCGGACATTTGGAGATCGGCCGTCCCGGGAATTGCTCGAAAGCGGTGGAGGGCTGCCGGAGTCCAAAAGCGCCGCCATTCGAGTGGCGCGATCCTATTGATTTGGAGTGCGGCAGCGGCCGCTTTTCGGAGAAGATCTGGGATATCGATCCCCATTTTCCCCTCCGCGCCTCTTCCGGCCCTGCGGTGTATCATCAAACTGATCCATCAGCCGGTACTTGGTCTCCCGCGGAGCTCGAGGGGAGCACTCGTAGCCTCAGTGCTGAATATTCAATCTCCACCACGCGGTCTCGAAAGAAATCTGCTCCAATATGGCGCACGCCGACCTAGACGCACAGAATGTGCCAGCTGGATCCGTCAGGCAATTTCGGCAATTTCGAGAGATTCCGCCTGCGTTGGGCAACCACGGGTTTTCCAATCTGCTCCTGTCTAAACAAGTCGTCCAAAATCGAGCATGCGGACCTAATTATTGCTGAGGGTTGGATGCTCTGTGTGGACTGGGTGGGAGATTTGCATGCCGACCCTGGGGAGCGAGGCGTCGGGGAAGAGGACTCTCTGCAATATGCACGTAGGCTGGTGGAAAGTTGCCCCAGACTGTAGCGCTGCGACTGACGTGAACGAAACGTTCGCGGAGCAAATGTTGGGTCTTGGCGACCCGCCCGAGGGAACGACTGTGAAGGTAGTGGAAGGTGACGAACCGTGCTCCTGGAGCGAGGTGTTGACTGAGCATGTCGAACAACGCGGCTTGCCGCGGCTCGCTCCAAAGTGCCCAAGGGAGCCCGCTAATGATGCGGTCAATCTGTCCGAGGCCGAAAGCGGTCGCGAGTTTTGGGAGTTCTTCCACCGATGCTGCGATCACTTTCGCCCGCGGAAAATCCCTTTTTAAGCCCGCCGCAAGGTCCGGTGAGAGTTCAAAAACTGTTAGTGGATTATCGGGGTGACATTCCAGAATCTCCCGGGTAAACGATCCGCTCCCTGCGCCGAGTTCGACGACGACCTGGCCAGGTTGAATCTGAGCCGCGCGAACCATCGCGCGGGCGAGTTGGCGACTAGAGGGTGCGATCGCACCCATTTGGATGGGGTTACGGGCGACGCCGCGGAGGAAGCGCAGAGTGGACCAATACTCTGGCGTTGCGATCCGGGCTAGTCCGAGACGCCAACCCGAACGGGAAGGAGCCAGCGGCAGCGACTTTGCCAGTGGCTGATCGTCATCAAATTGTCCCGGAGATGGATTATTGATTGGAATTGCGATTTTGAGGGATTGTTTTTGCCGGATCACTGAGTTCGTCGCCGGTCAGTGCTGGAATTAAAGGTGTGTCGAAATGATCAGGTCAAGTCATCGTTACTTGAGAAAATGAGCGATGCATCGCGAACGGTGGTCGGCACGTGTCGTAGCGCAGGCTGCCTAGCTTGCTGTTTCGCAGGTTGCTACCCTGCGAAACCTGGAGTGGCGACGACGCGATGCCAAGGGTTCAAATGCTCGTCCGGTGGTCAAATACTGCGCCGACTGGCAGTTGGCGAAATAGCAGGAACGTTGCCCAATACAAACCAGATTCACCCCTGATGCCGATCAATTGAGATCGAAAAGGATCGCTTCGGTCGGTCGGGAGGCAGTCAGGGTCAACGTGCCAGGGTGTTCGCTACTGGCGCCATCGCCTGTTTGCAGTTCGACCCCGTTTAGAGTCAACCCACCTTCGGCAACTTGAAGCCACGCCCCGCGGCCGGACTTTAGTTCGTGTGTTATGGTTTGGCCCGGTTTTAACCGGACGCGAAAGATGTCCGCATCTTGATGGATGGTCGCCGAACCGTCGTGACCGTCGGCCGAGATGACGAGCACCTTGGGAGCGTCGGTGTGTTCCGGTCTTGGAAGCCACTCGGTGTAACTTGGGGTCAGTCCGCGGGTGCGGGGTTGAATCCAGATTTGGAGTAAATGCAACGATTCGGTAGCGGACGGATTGAACTCACTGTGCGTGACGCCTCGGCCTGCGCTCATGAGCTGGATCTGGCCTGGCTTGAGCACGCGGCCATTGCCCATACTGTCCTTATGTTCCATGGCGCCTTCCAGAACGTAGCTGAAGATTTCCATGTCTCGATGGGGATGCGTACCGAAACCTTGGCCTGGCGCCACGTGATCATCATTGATGACTCGCAATGAACGGAAACCCATGTGCGCTGTGTCGTGGTAATCGGCGAAGGAAAAAGTGTGGCTTGATTGGAGCCAGCCATGGTCTGCATGGCCGCGATCCGCTGCACGACGTCTGTGGATTGAGGTTGCTGTCGCTTTCGTTTCCATAGGGACAAGATACCGATTAGTTCTGAAGTCGCCTGGCCATTGATTTAGGTCTTTTTTGCGTCTCAAAGTCCATACTTTGTCTCAATTGATTCATGGAGAGCCGATTGATCCGTCTGGATAACAATTGCCTAACAAAAGTGGAGTTTTATTAAGTGGATTTGCATTCTTGTCCACGTTTGGTCTATTCATCAATCACTCAGTGTCTCATTATTGTCCAATAAAATGGCTGACGCCTTCCATGCAATCAAAGCCGTCGCTCGGCTCACAGGGTTGAGTGCCCATGTCATTCGGATTTGGGAAAAGCGCTATGGTGCTGTTGAGCCGGATCGAACCGGGACGAATCGTCGTCTTTACTCCGACGACCAAGTCGAACGACTCAGTTTGCTCAGGGAGGTCACGCAGAAGGGGCACAGCATCGGGCGCATTGCGATGTTACCAACAGAGAAACTCCGCGAACTGTCCCGCCAATCGGATGGAACGGGACTCCATACGACTGAGACGAGAAATGGCGGCGCGACAGCTTCTGCGTTGCTTCACGAAAGCATCGAGGCGATGAAGTCACTGGACAGCCACGCGTTGGACGAGACGCTTAAGCGTGGCGCCATTGCCCTCGGCGCTCATGGGTTGTTACAACGAGTGGTGGCGCCGCTCGCGCAGGCCATCGGCGAATTATGGCGCGACGGAACTATCACTGCGGCACACGAACACCTTGCCAGCGCGGTGCTCCGGAGTTTTCTTGGTCATGTCGCCAAGCCATTCGCTGGAACGGATAACTCCCCAGTTTTGGTCGTGACGACACCGGCGGGACAGATTCACGAGCTTGGGGCGATGCTTGTCGGTTCCGCCGCGGCGAACCTTGGTTGGCGAGTCACCTATCTCGGGGCGAGCTTGCCTGCAGCGGAGATTGCCGGTGCGGTTCGTCAGAAACGAGCTCGGGCCGTGGCATTGAGCATTGTGTATCCTGAGGATGATCCGAGGCTGGCGGGGGAGTTGACGTTGTTGCGAGAGTCACTGCCCGCAGAAGTGGCAATCCTGGTGGGTGGGCGTGCCATGATCGCGTACCAAGATGTTTTGCAAAAGATTGGGGCTACCCAGGTCATGGACCTCACGGACCTCTGCACGAAACTCGACGACTTGCGCAAAACCTCGAATCGATCCATGCCGTAACATCCTCATGTCGGAATGTGGCTAAGCAGACTGGTGCTCGGGTGTTTGTTTTTTGGGGTCACCAACAATGTGGCGATCCCCATGCCGCCGCCGATGCAAAGGGCTGCGATGCCGGCCTGTGAGTTGCCGCGTGCAATCATCCACGCTAAATGAGTTAGCAATCGTGCTCCACTGGCAGCCAGCGGATGACCGATGGCGATGGCACCGCCCTCTCGATTAAAGTGAATGGCGTGGCCATCGGCGGTGTGCACGGTCGTCGCTTCGAGACCTGGATCTAACTTCAGTTCCAACTGAGACAAGCAAGCCAATGTCTGGGCTGAGAAAGCTTCATTAATTTCCAGAGTATCGATGTCCGTCCAACGGCATCCGGTTCGCTGCATCAATCGCTGAATGGCAGGAACTGGACCGAGCCCCATACGAGCGGGATCACAGCCGACGACAACTCCGTCAATCCATTCCGCCAAAATCGGCCAATCGTTGGACTCGGCAAATTGCAGTTCGGCGAGTAATAACACAGCGGCACCATCGTTGATACCGGATGAGTTACCTGCGGTCACGGAACCCGGGCGCCCCAGTTTCTGAAACGCGGGTTGCAATTTGGCGAGATCCGCCGACGTGATTTCGGGTCGTGGATGCTCATCGACGTTCAGGTCGCCTGCGGTGACCAACTCGTCGGCAAAACTGCCGCGGCTCAAGGCGGCGCGATACAAGCGCTGGCTGCGCTGGGCTAGCGTGTCTTGGGCAGCCCGAGAACTGCCGAAGGCTATAGCTAATTCTTCCGCCTGTTCTCCCATGTGGCAGTGGCTAAACGTGTCCACAAGCCCATCCCGTTTCATGGAATCAATCACTGTTGAAAGCTCCGGATCTTCCCCTTTTGCGGGTCGCGCTATTAAAAGCGGCGTCTGCGACATCGATTCCGTTCCGCCTACCAGGATAGCGCGGGCTTCACCGGCACGGATGGCACTGACAGCCATCAATGCCGATTGCATGCCGGATCCGCACATCAGATTGACCGTTGTCGCCGTAGTCTCGATGGGTAAATCGAGATGACGAGCTACCTGACGGGCCAGGTTCATGCCGTGACCTGCGCTCAAGACATTTCCCAGAATGACTTGGTCGATTTGGGTGCGATCCAATCCCGATAGCGCCGCCTTGCCGGCGATCACGGCCAAATCAATCGGTGAGAATTTTGCCAGAGCTCCGCGAAATTTGCCAAACGGTGTGCGTTTGGCACTGACTATGACGACTCGCTTCATACGATAGTCCTCGGTGCTGCCGTTCCAGACTTGCCCATGGCCATTTCTGCAACCAAGCGGATGATAGGGACAAATTTCATGCGTTCAATGATGTCTCGCTGCAAGTCCATTCCAGGAGCAGCTTCAATCAGTTCGAGGCCTACTCGGCGGAACATACTTTGGCTTTCAACGGGGCCTGGGGTTGGGGTGGTTGACGCATGGGTCGCATTTCATCCATGCCAGCCACCGTTGACATGCAGGGTCTGGCCGGTGACATAGGAAGACAGGTCGCTGCAGAGATACAGGATGACCGAGGCGATTTCCTCAGGTTCTCCGAATCGTTTCATGGGAATTTGGGTCAACATTTGGTCTCGATCAGCCGTCGGAATGGACGCTCCCATCTCGGTAAGCACCACTCCAGGTGCCACCGCGTTTACCAAGATCCGGCGGGACGCCAATTCACGGCTGAGTACTTTGGTGAATGCAATGACGCCAGCTTTGGAGGAAGCGTAATTGGCCTGACCGAAGAAACCCAAGACTCCGGAAATGGACGCCAAATTGATGATGCGTCCGCCATCCTGAAGAAAAGGCAATGCGGTTTGAGTGACTTTGAACACCGCCGAAAGATTCGTATCCACGACGGCATCCCACTCGTCATCGGTGAGTTTCTTAATGGATCGATCGCGCAGGATCGCCGCGTTATTCACCAGGAAATCGACGCGGCCAAAACGTTGTTCAATCGCTCCAAAGAATTCCTTCATGTCCTGGCGACGGCGCACATCGGCTGCCATGACCAACGCTGCGTCACCCCATTCCATTGCGGCTGCTTCCGCCCGCTGACGACCCATGCCCGTCGCGTCGTCGAAATAGTTTACGGCAACCCTTGCTCCGGCACGGCGCAGCATGGACGCGGTGGCTTTGCCCAGCCCTTGGATGCCGCCAGTAACGACAGCTACTTTCCCGGTAAGGTCGATGGAGATCATAGGGTGTTTCGAGAACCCAACTTAACTGGTGCGTGTCCAGTGTGGTAGGAAATCGCCTTTTGCGCTCTGCGAAGAGCCAAGCGACAACGATCCATTCACTTGCTAGCAATCCGAGGGCGAACCCCTTTGGATGATCTTGTCGGGCTCCAAAAATCCTGATTGATCGAACGTGTTGAGAGGTTTTTGGCTTTGGCCTTGCGAGCTGACTACTTTGCGCTGACCCGATAGAATTGATTTGCAGCCGAAGCGTTGACAGTGATTCGACCCTTGGACGCTCCGGTCGATTCGACGGTTGCGCCAGGCGCCGGGGTCCACGACTTGAAGTCGGTGGTTTGCAGGAGTTGGTGGGATGCCGCAGGCGCAGCCGACTCAAATTCGATGCCGAAGACCCCGCCATTCAGTGTCACTTTTCCAAGGACGATTGGACCAATGGCGGATTTCTCGGCGACAATAGTCCATCCACCTTCGGCTCCAATTAGTTTCCATGTGTCCGTCTCGGAATCCTCGGCGAAGGCACCTTCGGCTGAATACATCTCCACGTTGGCGGCCCCGGTTCGATTCCAACTGATCAGTTCAACCAGATAGTCACCAGCTGCGGTAACTTTCAAAACTCCGCGGGTATTGCTGTCGGCGCTGGGGTTGGGCTGGATTAGGTATTCGGGATAATTCTCGTCGATTCGACCCAAGCCAGAGACGCTCACGAAAGGAACTTCGGAAACACGGAGACCAAATCCTTTTTCACTGTGCACTCCGATAGTCCAGTCGCCGGCCCTAGGAATACGGACGAGCGCTCGACCGACGAGAACAATATCGACCGATGTCGCGCCTGCTCCTTCGGCGGGGAACGGGTGATCGTCTGGAAAGATCCCGCCGGCGCCGGGGCTTAGGCTGTAGGCAAAGTTCACTACGGGCGCATTGGTGTCGTAGACTCGACCTGTGAAGGGCGTCCGTGTCGCGGCTCCGGCGATTCCCACCGCGGTCACCAATGCGTCAGCCCGTCCGCCGCGCCAGATTTGACGAATGCCCCAATTTCCATCGGCGCTCTTTGGGCCGCCCAGCCCAGCGATTGGGAACGGCGTTCGAGGAATCGAGAAAGTGGCCTCGGTTCCGACGTTATTGCCTTCGCCATCTCGGGCTTGAAGCTTAAACGGATGATCCGATCCGGGAGCGAACGGCGCCGATGGCTTGTGAGAAATCAATAGGCTATTGCCAGAGCTCGAAGAGTCGAATCGAGCCGTCGCCCCGTCGATGGTAAGCCGGAGACTGTCGACGACTACCTTGCTCGCCGCGGTATTTTCCAACTCGACCACAAATTCGTTCATTTTGGCGGTCCATTTCCTGACGAACGCCAGATCTTTTGAATTTGCCGCCACGGTTTCGATATCAAATCGATCAGCTGTCACCACGCCATCGCCAGCGACAGTGACCTTCAAGACATGCTCCTTGTTTTGAAGCAACGGGCTGCTGAAGACGTGGACTTGTTCGCCGCGTTGAGGCAGTTTTTGGTTGATGATGTACTCCGTTCCGCCGTCGATGGTTGCTTTCGCCGTCCCGTGATGGCTGGCCACCGTCGCGAAGACATCGATCTTCACTCCGATAAATCTCACCTCGTAGGTTGCTCCTTTAACGTCTGTATAGTGGTCGTTATTCTTGAACCGCGGGTCGCTCGCGTTGCCTGGAGCCAGGTTCCACGCCCCGGTGTATTTGATCTGATTGAGGCCGTCGCCAATGTCCGCCTCGTCGTCGACTTGGACGATCTCCGAGATCTGCACGTCGAAGCGATCGGCGGTGATAACCCCATCGCCTGTCGCGGTCACTTTCAAGGTATGTTCCTTGTTCGGAAGCTTCGCGCTGCTCCAAACTAAGACCTGCTCACCCCGCTGAGCCGCCTTGAAGTTGATTGTAAATTCTGTCCCGCCATCGATGGAGGCTTTCGCTGTTCCGTGATGACTGGCGACCGTCGCGTAGACCTCGACTTTCACTCCCACAAACTTCAATTCGTAAAAAGCTCCCGACGCACTGGCGTAGTGATCGTTTTGCTGAAATCGCGGGTCATTGGCGTTTCCGGGTGCAAGCGTCCATCCGCTGGTCGAATACGAAATTTGGTTTTGGCCAGTGCCCTCACCCGCGGTGTCGTCAATCTGTTCGATCCGGCCGTTGACCACTTCCTTTGCCAAGACATCGACCGTTGAAAACGATTTGTGGCCGGCTTTGTCGGTTCCAACGACGCGGAAGGTGTGTTCTCCGGACGCCACGGTTTTGTGGATCCACTGGAATGGCGCTCTGGTGACTTCGCCCGTTTTGATCGCGCCATCGTAAAACTCCACCTTGGAAAGGTCATTGTCCTTGTCAGTCGCTTTTACCTTCAGCGTGTAGTCCTTGCCCGAGAGGATCGCATCGCCATCCTTCAGTCCGTCAATGATCACAACGGGCACGCTTCCTTCTATTTGGCCGGATTCAAATCGAGCCTCCGCAAGGCCAACAGCAAAACCATGCCCCCAATTTCGGACGCATTTGAGTTTGACCAATCGGACTTCCGTGCCCGTTACATTGAACGTTTGGACGGCGGTTCCGCCTTCAGTGAGGGAGATTTCAGCAATTCCCGTGAAGTTTGTGGTGTTAATGTCGGAGTCCGACGAGATCAGCACTTGAACGTCTCGCATGCCCTGGTCGGTTTCGGAACCGTTGTAGTTCCAGAGGTACACCTTGGTCAGATCGACGGTCTTGCCCAGATCAAAGACAGCCTCGGCTTTCGTCGATCCGACCGAGTTCCACATCCCTTCGCCTTCGGCATGGGTTGAAGTGGGGCTGCCAACTGGACCATCGTCGAGAGCTTCGCCCTCGATAAGCGCCCCCTTGCTGCCCTCGCCGTTGGATACCTTGACGTCCACAGGCTGTATATACTCTGAACGGGCAGACAATTGGAACAAGCCGATCGCCATGACGACGACCATCCACGACCTATTAGAAATTTGAGGGCAAGTGTCAGCGCGTGTTTTCATTGGGGAACTGCCCCAAGATCTATTCCCTCTATCAAGATTGTGCAACAGGCAAACGAACAATCCAAGAAATCCCCGCTTGATTCCATGGTCGGTGGCTGGCCAAGTTAACCTCATGAGAATCCCCACATGGCTCGGTCGACTGATCGGGTCCACCCTCTGCATGGTTTGCCTGACCACCGGAATCCGGTTGACGGCCGACGAAGCGCGGCCGCTGTTTGTCGAGGGTTACGCCGGACGCGTGAGCTATGCGCCGACGGAGGAATTGACCCTGCACGTGTCGTGCAGTGCTCCCACGTTTTCCGTCGAGATTGTTCGCCTTGGCGGTAAACTGGAGACGGTCTGGACGTCTGCTGCAATTACCGGCCGGGAACAGCCTGTACCCGAGAATGCGTCATCGCACGGGTGCCGTTGGCCCGCGACGGTCAATCTGAAAATTCCCGCGGGGTGGATGAGTGGTTATTACAAGGTTTGGTTTAGGGCGCGTGATGGGGGAGGGACCTATAGTCATCGCGGCACGCGAGCCACAGAGAGTAGTTGCTATTTCGTGTTGCGAGCTGCCGAGCCGGGCAAGGCTTCAAAGATTCTGCTCCAACTCTCAACGCACACTTACAACGCCTACAACAATTGGGGCGGGTCCAGTCTGTATGCGTACAATAGTCGCAATAACAACCAAGGGCACCGTGTTTCCTTTGAGCGACCGCCGATGAGTCAGTTTGACAGTTGGGAAAGACCATTTGTCGAGTGGGTTGAGCGAAATGGTTATATCCTCGATTTTGCCGCAAATGGCGACCTCGAATCGAGACCTGAATTGTTGCGCGCCTACCGATTGGTGCTCAGTGTCGGCCACGATGAATATTGGTCTGGGCCCATGCGGGACAGTTTAGAGAAGTACATTGCCGATGGGGGTAATGTCGCCTTCTTTAGTGGCAATACGTGTTGTTGGCAGGTCCGAAGCGAGGAAGGAGGCCAGTCCTTCACCTGTTGGAAGCAGAACTATTATTCGGACCCGGTCTTTGCCGCCCGCGAGGGTTATGCCACGTTGTCCTCGCTGTGGAGCCATCATTTGGTGAAACGCCCGGAGAATCAATTGACGGGGGTTGGTTTCCTGCGAGGCGGATACCACAAAAGTCATGGCCAATTGATGGATGGAAGTGGGGCCTTTACGGTTCACCGTCCGGAGCATTGGATCTATGAGGGCACGGGGCTCAAGAAAGATGATAGTTTTGGAGGAAAGGACACAATTGTCGGCTACGAATGTGATGGTTGTGAATTATCTTGGAAGGAAGGACTCCCGACACCCACGTATCGCGATGGTACTCCGGATACCTTTACCGTCTTGGGCACAGCCCCGGCCCAGTGGCATCCCGACGATTGCTACTGGTATGAGAAGTGGGAGAAAGGCCGGAAGGGAAATGCGGTGCTCGGTGTCTATACCAAAGGCGGAACCGTCTTTACGTGTGGTAGCACCGATTGGTCTCACGGTCTCCGCGGAGGGGATGCCGCCGTGGAACGGATTACTCGAAATATCTTGGATCGTTTGTCGAAATGAGTCTTGGTGAGCCCATATGAAACGGACTCAACTGGCGCCGCGAGGGCCTGAATTTTCACGCATGGTTTATGGCACCTGGCGACTTCTCGATACGAAGCCTAGCGCTCAGGAAATCAATCGCCGATTGAACGATTGTCTCGAACTTGGAATCACGACGATTGATACGGCGGAGATCTACGGGCTTTACGAGGTGGAGAAGCTGCTTGGTGCGGCGCTCGGCTTGTCGCCGGGACTTCGCGACAAGCTGCAGATCATCACCAAGGCGGGTATTTATGTTCCTTGCGCCTACCATCCGGATCGTCGCACAGCGCACTACAACGCCACTGGACCCCGTCTGATCAAGAGTCTTGAAAAATCGTTGCGCTTTCTGGGCACCGACCATGTCGACTTGTTTCTCGTCCATCGCCCCGACTGGCTGACACGCGCTGAGGACACGGCTGCAGGCCTGAATGATTTGGTGCGCAGTGGCAAGGTTCGCGCGGCGGGTGTGTCCAATTACAACGTGTCGCAATTGGATCTGTTGAATACAAAAATGGAGCAGCCGTTGGTGACGAACCAGATTGAATTTCATTTGCTGCGCCCGGAGCCGATCCACGACGGCACGCTTCATCAATGCGAAAATTTGGGCATACTCCCGATGGCGTGGAGTCCGCTCGCCGGCGGGCGGCTATTTGATCCCAATAATCCTGCGGCGGCACGCTTGGCTACAGCGGCGAAGAATATGTCCCCCCGGTATCATGGCGCGACGTTGGAACAACTGGCCTACGCTTGGATCCTTGCCCATCCGAGTCATCCGCTGCCGGTTATCGGTACCAACAAACTCGAACGACTTCGATCCGCAGCTCAAGCCGACGATATCGTTTTGGAGCGTGAGGATTGGTATGGGCTTTGGGAAGCGGCTCAAGGTCGAAGGATTCCATGATTTGATAACGGGGTGAGGGAGAGTTGGTCACCTTGGACGGAAGGCCTCGCGATGTTGTCTGCGAAGCCATGTTCCCGCCAGTGCGCAGATCAAACAGGGAAGGGGAGTCTAGCGAACGGTATCCGCCAATGAATAGGATCGGATTTCCTTGTCATTGCGCAGATACGAACGGTGTTACTACCTCAATGAGGTCTAGTCTGAACGTATGGCTTGTATAGCTTGCAGGATTCAGTTTAGACGACTCATAAAAACCCACTCGTACACCGGATTGATCGACACTTCGGAAACTCGCCATT
>SXGS01198022.1_pt1 | contig 18301 bp, 14 predicted proteins | sample 3174681 | NCBI WGS metagenome assembly SXGS01 (sample SAMN11356861, study PRJNA531348) | freshwater metagenome | isolation source: freshwater sample F1-80 | place: China: Fuxian Lake, Yuxi | collected 2017-12-25 | reverse complement strand
GCAGGGCGTCAGCCCTCCGAGTCAAACAGATCGATTCACTCGGAGGGCTGACGCCCTGCCGCTCGCCAAAACGTCTCATTCGGGTTAGTTTCCAGAGCACTTACCTAAGTTGCGAGCCTCCCGCGGCCCCGATAACTTGCCTCGCGATTCAAGGCTTGGTTCCGCCCCCTCTTTGGCTCGGAGAACGACATGCGACAGTTGACGATCTTGGTGGCTGTGATCGGATTGTTGGGAGTGGCCGCGACATGGAAAGTCACGGGGGCTCCGACAGGTGGCGCTCCGGCGACGGCCAAAGACGGGTTGTCGATTCGTGTTGAGGCCAAGAATCCGTTCACACACCTGGAAATCAACCGCCGGCCAAACAGCTTTCAATTCGCGATCGTCTCCGACCGAACCGGCGGACGTCGGCCGGGCGTGTTCTCGAAGGCGGTCGAGAAGATCAACCTCTTGCAGCCGGAGTTCGTCATTTCCGTCGGGGACTTGATCGAAGGCTACTCGGAAGACCCGGGTACATGGGCTCTCGAATGGAGCGAGTTTGAATCGAAGCTCAGCCGGTTCCAGATGCCGTTCTTCTTCTGCCCCGGCAATCACGACATCGCCAACCTGCCGATGAGCAAAGAGTGGCACCGCAAGTTCGGCCGCAGCTACTACGACTTCCGTTACCAGGATTGCCTGTTCGTGGTGCTCAACACCGAGGACGAGCCGAAGAAGGATCGCGAATACTTCTTCAAACCCGAACAACGAGCGTGGTTGAAACAAGTCTTGGAGAACAACAAAGACGTCCGTTGGACGTTCGTGTTTATGCACAAGCCGGTTTGGTCGATCACGACGCACAAAGATCCGGCCGACACTTCCGCCACGCTGGGCTGGGATGAAATCGAAGCCTCGCTGCAAGGCCGCAAGCACACGGTCTTCTCCGGCCACAATCACGTCTACGCCAAGAGCGTTCGCAACGGCATGGACTACTACATCCTGGCAACGACTGGCGGTGCATCGACGCTGACCGGCCTAAAGGACGGCAAGTTCGATCACTTCTGCTGGGTCACGATGAAAGATTCCGAGCCAGTCCTGGCCAATATTCTGCTCGACGGCGTCGAAGACAAAAACATCCGTACGGTCGCACCGAACGGAAAGTAGCCACGCTGTACCTGGCGAGCGGCTGGGCGTTAGCCCACCGAGAAAATCATCGACCACGAAAACTCACCAGGGAAAACACTCGGAGGGCTGACGCCCTACCGCTCGCCGGTGCCAGTTACTTTCGCCGGTAGAACGGCAGCTTGACGATCGTGGCTCGCTCGCTTTGGCCGCGGATGTCGACTTCGACGTTGGTGCCGAAGCTGACTGCCGCTCGTTCGAGGTACGCCATCGCGATCGGTTTTTCGAGCGTTGGCGAAAACGTTCCTGACGTGACTTCGCCAATGCGGACTTGCCCCGCCAAAATCTGCGCCCCTTCGCGAGCGATCCGCCGCCCCGCCAGCACGAGACCGACCCGCTGCATCAGCGGCGACTGTGCCTTTGCCAGCAGCGCGGCCTTGCCGATGAAGTCTTTGGCTTGCGGTTTCACCGCGAACGACAGCCCCGCCGAGATCGGATCGATCGACTCCGACAGCTCGTGTCCGTACAGCGGCATCGCGGCTTCCAGTCGCAGCGTGTCGCGACAGCCGAGGCCGCAGGGCAGCAAACCGGCCGAGGCTCCGCGTTCGATCAACGCTTCCCACAGCTTCATGCCATGCTCGCGCGAGGCGATCACTTCAAAGCCATCTTCGCCCGTGTAGCCGGTGCGGCTGACGATCCCGCGCACACCGAACACGTCGGCTCCGCAACTGAAGTAGTACTTCATTCCCACGAGGTCGAGATCAAGCAACGAGGACAGGAACTCCACCGACCTCGGCCCTTGCAGCGCAAGCATTGACCATTCCGTCGTCTTGTCTTCGACCTGCACATCAAAGCCGGCACGATGCCGCTCAATCCAATCGACGATCTTCAGTCGATTCGACGCATTCACGACGAGCAAATGCCAGCCGTCGAATCGCGTGACGAGTACGTCGTCGAGCACTCCGCCTGTTTCGTTGCAGACCAGCGAATACCGCACTTGTTCCGGCTTCAGCGATGCGACGTCGTTCGTCAGCAAATGATCGAGAAACCTTTCCGAATCCGGCCCAGAGAATCGCAGCCGCCCCATGTGCGCGATGTCAAACAGACCCGCCGCGCGGCGCACGGCGTGATGCTCTTCGGTGATCGAGCGGTACTGCACCGGCATGTGCCAGCCGCCAAATTCCACCATCCGCCCGCCATGCGTGGCGTGCCAGTTATGCAGAGGCGTTTGCAACAGAGCGGACATGTCGGATTTCCTTTGGAGTGCGACGACCCAAGTCGTCGCTTTTCAAAACGGGTTGATGGCGAATCCACGGTCAAAAACGCATCTGCGTGTGTTGGAAAGCGGCGACTTGGGTCGCCGCACTCCAAATCTCAACGATTGCCCGCAATCAACTTTGCCAACGCATCGACGTCATAAACGCACCCGCCCCAAGTGCCGCCGCCGAGCTGTTGCAACAACGCCCAGAGTTTCGTGTCGTCGGGAAGTTGCGGATCAGGCAGCAATGGCTGAGCCGGTTCTCGCTCTGCGAGGATTCGCGCACCTGTTTCCGGCGAGAATCGGCGATCCGCATCACCGACGAGATTCAAACTGCCTTCGAGCGAGTTGCGGTCGATGAGGATTTCGATCATGTCACCGTCGCGGAGCTTGCCGATCGGGCCGCCCGCTAGCGCTTCGGGACCGACATGGCCGATGCAGGCTCCGGTCGAAACGCCGGAGAAGCGGGCATCGGTGATCAATGCCACTTGCTTTCCAAACGACAGGTACTTCAATGCGGAGGTGAGCTGAAACGTCTCTTCCATGCCGGCTCCGAGCGGTCCTCGGCACATCAGCACGATCACGTCCCCTGCTTCGACTGTTTTTGAGCCACGCCCCTTCACCGCCGCGATCGCGTCCCGTTCGGACGTGAAGACCTTCGCGGGGCCGAGCTTGCGATAGACACCGTCGGCATCGACCACACTGGAATCAATCGCCGTACTTTTGATGACCGAGCCTTCCGGCGCGATGTTGCCAACGGGGAATGTCACGGTGCTCGTCAAGCCGCGAGTGCGAGCACGATCCGGCGACATGACCACGTCATCGGGATCGACACCGTCGGCCGAACGCAGCAATGCTCGCAGCATGCGGCGGCGATCCGATGTCTCCCACCAGTCGAGCACTTCGCCCAGCGGCCGCCCCGTCGCCGTCAGCGCGTTCAAGCGCAGCAGGTCCAACGTGCGCAGATGCAGCATGACTTCGGGAACTCCTCCCGCGAGAAAAAACTGCACGGTCGGATGTCCCTTCGGCCCGTTCGGCAGGACATCCACCAGTCGCGGCACCTGCCGATTGATCCGGTTCCAGTCATCGACGACTGGCCGCCTCAACCCGGCCGAGAACGCGATCGCTGGAATGTGCAGCAACAGATTTGTCGAGCCGCCGCAGGCCGCATGGACGACCATCGCATTGTGCAGCGAATCGTCGGTGAGCAGCTTGCGCATCGTCAGCCCCGCAGCTTCCATCACGACAACCGCGCGAGCCGATCGGCGAGCCGCGTCCAACCAGATCGCTTGCCCCGACGGCATCAGCGCCGTGTGCGGCAACGCCAGACCCAGTGCTTCGGCCACGACCTGTGATGTCGCCGCCGTCCCCAAGAACTGACAGCCGCCACCCGCACTGCCGCAGGCTCGGCAACCCATGTCCTGCGCGTATTCGAGCGTCACTTCGCCATGAGCGAAGCGTGCTCCCAACGATTGCACCTTGCCGGCGTCTTCCGCATCGCGAGTCGGCAACGTGACTCCGCCGGGCACGATCACGCAGGGCAAATCGTGCTGAGCCGCTAGAGCTATCATCGTCGCGGGCAGTCCCTTGTCGCAGGTCGCGATGCCGATGACGCCGCGCCGAGTCGGTAGCGAACGAATCAAGCGTTTCAACACGATCGCCGCATCGTTGCGATACGCCAGGCTGTCCATCATCGCGACAGTCCCCTGCGATCGCCCGTCGCACGGATCGCTGACATAAGCCGCGAACGGCAGCTTTTCGAGCCGATTCAATTCCTCGGCCGCCGCCCGCATCAACAGGCCGACTTCCCAGTGTCCGGTGTGATAGCCCAACGCAATCGGCCGCCCACTTTCGTCCCGAATGCCCCCTTGCGTGCTGACGATCAAAAACTGAGGCCGCCCCAACTGCGACGCCTCCCACCCCATGCCGGCATTCTGCGTCATGCCGAACAAGTCGCCCGACGGAGCATCCAGCAACATGCTTTCGGTAAACGGCATTCGCCCGACGGGGCCGTGCCCGTGCGTGGCAATGTTGAAGAGACTGGAGTCCGACGAATCGAAGAGGTCATTCATGGAGGTCAAAGCTTCCCATTAAGGCGCGAGGAGGTCGAAATCAGCCGATGACGACTACGAGGCCGGTCGTCGTCTCTTTTCGCGAAGCAGCGTATCAGCCCAGGCCGCGTCGTCCGCAGGCAGCGGCGGATTGGGTTCCAGGCTGTAGTCGGTGTCGTCATACCGGCCATTGACGTATGCCAGATCGAAGACCGCTTGTAGGTCGAGGACGACATCGCGATCGGTTTGTCGCAGCGGGATCGGAATTTTCGGAAGGGATTCGCGCAGCGGGATGCGGTAGTACTCGAAGCTCCACTTCCACGGCCGGCGAATCAACACGCAATAGGGTGTGTTGTAGTCGCGTGGAAGGCTTCGACGGTCGAGTGGTTCCATGCGTCGGCCGCTGCGCAGCAGGTCGATTTCCACGATGCTGACTCCACCATGCACCAGCTCTTTGCGTTTGCGAAGAAATTGACGGCGGTCGTCGCCGGCCAACTTGTTCGTGGGGCTGAGCACTTCGATCACCGTCACGACGTGCTGTCCGCTGGAGGTATCCACGATCTGGATGAAGCCTTCCGTGACCGGTTCGTCATCGGCGATGAGCAACGGCTCCCCCAAGCCGATCGGGGCTTCGAGCATGGCCACTGCACCACCGCCGCCATGATCCGGCCGCTCGACCACGCGGACGTCAGGAATGACATCCCGCGTCTGTTCGTGAAACGGCGAGCCAATCGAGACTCGCTCCTCGGTCCTGGCCCTGAGGTCGCGAGGCAGTTGACTCTGAATTTGGTCGCGTGAGTAAGTGATTAAGCTCTGGTGAATGTCCCCCCAACTCGATTCGAGGTACGGGTCCATTCCGGGGAACGGGCTGCGGTTCATGGCTGAGATTCCACGAGGGGGATGTCGAACTACGACTCGGAGTATATCAGCCAACGTGATCAACTCGATCAAGATGGATCGCTGAATTGTAGGTTGGGACTCCGTCTCGACCGCATTGATTCGGACTCGATTGGTCGGGACGGAGTCCCCACCTATAATCTGACACAGTCAATGCACGCGAGCTGCGTGCTCCACGAGGAAACGTCATGCCTGCCACATTGCCGATTTTGGGACAAGCTCCCGCCGCCGAGGAAGACCCGCTCGATCTGATGGACGAGATTGAGCGGCTCAAGAAAGAAAAAGACGCGACGATCCTCGCCCATTTTTATGTGGATGGGGACATCCAGGACGTCGCCGATTTCACTGGCGATAGTCTGAAACTGGCACGCGATGCCACAAAAGTGACGACCTCGACGATCGTGTTCAGCGGCGTCCATTTCATGGCCGAGACGGCCAAGATGCTCAGCCCGACAAAGCGCGTTCTGCTGCCGGACATGCTGGCGGGGTGCTCGCTGGCCGATAGCTGCCAGCCGGAAGAGTTGGCGAAGTTCCAACAGAAGCTGAGGGCCGAAGGACGCGATTTCGAGACGGTTGCGTACATCAACACCTCTGCGGCGGTGAAGAGCCTCGTCGATTGGATCGTCACTAGCGGCAACGCTCGCGAAATCATCGACCGCGTGCCGGCAGGCAAGGAAATCTTGTTCGTGCCGGATCAGCATCTCGGCCGGTATCTGTCCGAGGTCAGCGGTCGCAAGATGATCCTGTGGCCGGGAGCTTGCATGGTTCATGAGGTCTTCAGCATCACCGACATGCTGCGAGCCAAACGGAACAATCCCGGCAGCCTCATCATCGCTCATCCGGAATGTCCGGCGAACATTCTCGAACATGCGGATTTCATCGGCGGCACCGAGGCGATGCGCAAACATGTCTCGTCGATCTCCGAGCCGCAGACATTTCTTGTCGCGACCGAAGCCAACATGATTCACCCGCTGCAAAAGATCGCTCCGCAGCACAACTACGTTCCGATCCCCGGACTTATGGAATCCAGTGGCGAGACCTGTGCCTGCAACCGCTGCCCGCACATGGCTCGGAACACTTTGCAAAAAGTCCGCGACTGTCTCCGCGACGGTCGGCCGGAGATCGAATGGAATCCGTGTTTCGACAAGGCGCGAACGGTTGTCGAAAAGAGCCTGTTGAAGTGAATTTGAAGATCCCGGCGAGCGGCAGGGCGTCAGCCCTCCGAGTTCTGAAGACGACCTGTCAATCAGCTCGGTGGGCTGACGGCCTGCCACTCGCCAAGAAGACAGAAATCAGGAGACGAACATGTCGTTGGTAATTCGGGCTGTTTTGCTGGGTCTCATGTCGTGGTCCTTATGCGAGGCGGCCGATCCGCCAATCGCCCATTGGCCGTTGCGACAAGACGCGAAGGATGCCGGACCACTCGGCCTACACGCAAAGGCTCACGGTGGCGAGTTGACCTTCTCGGCAACGGAGGGCGTGAAACTCGATGGCCACGATGATTGGCTGGAGGTGCCAACTCATGACAAGCTGAAGCTCGGAGCGAAGGACTTCACGGTTTCGTTGTGGCTGCACACGAGCGAGCGACTCGACGACGTGCCCGGTGACCTGCTGAGTCAGTTCGATGCGGACAAGCGCCGCGGTTGGAATTTGAGTTTGAAATCGCACTCCGTCACGGCGAGCCAGGCCAACCTGCGGACTCTGCATTTCGGCATCGATCAAGATCGGCTCGAATCGAAGTGGACTGATCACGGGCAGGTCGGCAACGGGATGTTTGTGAAAGCTCTGGCGGTGTTCGACGGGCAATTCTTCGCGGGCACTTGCGAGCAGGGGAAAGATCAGGCTGGGCATGTCTATCGCTTTGGCAGCAACCAAAAATGGATCGACTGCGGTAGTCCGGCTCCGTGCAACGCGGTGTCGGCGTTCGCGGAACTCGATGGGAAGTTGTACGTCGGCGTGTCGAAGTATCGGCTCGGCGGCTCGGCGTTGAAGGAATCCGAGAACCCGAATCTCGGTGGCAAAATCTTTCAGTACGACGGCGACAGAAAATGGATCGACTGCGGGCAGCTTCCGGAGACCGAAGGGATTGGCGGCTTCGTGGTCTTTCAAGGCAAGTTGCATGCTGGGTCGCTCTACAAACCCGCCGGTTTCTTTCGGTACGAGGGGGGCCAGAAATGGACTACGCTGCCGGTGCCGAACGGCAAACGTGTCGAAGCGATGTGTGTCCACAACGGTCAACTCTTCGCATCGTGCTACGACGAGGCTCACATCTTTCGCTACGACGGAGAGACTTGGACCGATTGCGGCCAAGTCGGCGAAGCGCTCAACACGCAGACGTACTCGTTCGCGATTCATCACGGGAAGATGTACGTCGGGACGTGGCGAACCGGCAAAGTGTTTCGCTACGACGGTGACAACCAGTGGGCCGATTGCGGCCGGCTCGGCGAGGAGTTGGAAGTGATGGGGATGCTGGTCCACAACGGCGGCTTGTTCGCTGGCTCGCTTCCGCTCGCCGAAGTGTTTCGCTTTGACGGCAAAGATCGCTGGGCGAGCGTCGGCCGTGTCGATCTCACTCCAGATGTCACTTTTCGCCGAGCCTGGACGATGGCCGAGTACCAAGGCCGGCTGTTCGTCGGCACGCTGCCAAGCGGTCGCGTCCTTTCGATTGCGGCCGGTGCGAATGTCACTCTCGACCGCTCACTTCCGGCCGGTTGGCATCACGTTGCAGCACAGCGAGCTGGTCGGGAACTCAAGTTGTTCGTGGACGGAAAACGAGTCGCGACCTCGGCACCGTTCGAACCGTCGCAATTCGATCTCTCAATCGATGCGCCGCTACGCATCGGCTTCGGCCCGACTGACTCGTTTCATGGCCGGCTCCGCGAGGTGCGGATTTGGGATCGTGCCTTGCCTGTTGAAGAAATTGTTCGTGAGCAAAGTCGCTGACGCGATCGACGTCGTTTCGTCCCTTCTCCCCTTGGGAGAAGGTGGCCGAAGGCCGGATGAGGGACTCATGAATCATCGGCTCCCTCACCCCGAAACTCTCCCAAGAGGAGAAGGAGGATGACGGCCCGAAAACCGTATCAGCGGGTGTGACAAAACAACCTGGAAGACAGTCCTGCCAACACAGCGAATGCCCAATGTCAGAGATCACACAGTCGCGCAGTCTTCCGAAATGGTCGCCTGCCGACAACGCGATTCTGAGGGAAAGGGTACGACGAATTGAAGGAGACGACGAATGTGTTCGTCCGGCAGATTCGTCGTCTCCTTCAATTCGTCGTACCCTTTCTTTGCCAAACGTCCGCCCGTTGTGAATCGGCCAGGATCATTTGTCGCACCCGCGTCAGCGCAACCAACTCGGTTGGCTTGCGAGACGCCGGAGCGCTGGGCACACTGATTCGCCTTTTCGAGTTCGAGCAAAGGATCAGAGCATGAACGTCGCGCGACTTCGAGTTTTCGCTGGGGCACTCTTGGTCATCGGCACCGGAGTCGCGAATGCCGCCGACGCGCCGCTCGTTGCGACTGACGTAAAGCAAGTTGATCGCGACTATTGGTTCCAAGGGGAGTATCTCGGCTCAGCGAGGAATGCGTGCGGACGATGCGAGTCATGCGGTCTACAAGTGGTGGCGCTCGGCAAAAACGAATTCCAAGCAGTGCTGTATCGCGGCGGTTTGCCGGGCGGCGGCTGGTGGACCGGGATGACGAAGCATGAATTCAAGGGTCAACGCGATGGCGAGATGCTGCGGTTGATCGGTGATGATGCCACGCAACGGATTGAGATTTCCAAAAGCACGGCGACCGTGCAGGCGGTGCATCAGCCGCCAACTCCGGCAAGCGAGCAAGTCGTTTCGCTCGGTGAAATGATTCGTGTCGAGCGTCGCAGCCAGACACTCGGAACCGCGCCGCCGTGCGGTGCGATCGTACTCTTCGATGGCAGCCACACGGATCACTGGAAAAGTGGTCGCAAGACCGACGACGGTTTGCTGATGATCGGCACCGAAACGAAAGTGTCATTCCAGGACTTTCACTTGCACATCGAGTTTCAGTTGCCGTACATGCCGAACGCTCGCGGGCAGGGGCGAGCCAACAGCGGCGTCTACATTCAAAGTCGTTACGAGGTGCAGGTGCTCGACTCGTTCGGCCTCAAAGGTGAGAACAACGAGGCGGCCGGCCTCTACAAGTTCAAAGCTCCCGATGCGAACTTGTGTTTTCCGCCGCTCGTCTGGCAGACATACGACATCGAATTCCTCGCCGCTCGCTTCGATGGCGAGAAGTCAAAGACCTGTCCTGCCACTGTTTCCGTTTGGCACAACGGAGTGCTGGTGCAGAACCGCGTCGAATTGGCAAACAAGACCGGCGGCGGAGCGGCCGAAGGTCCGACGTTGCTGCCCACCAAGCTGCAAGATCACGGCAATCCGGTCCGTTTCCGGAACATCTGGCTGATCGACCGGAGCGGATCGGCACACGCACAATCGCTCGCCCTGCAAACGAAGTGACCCGAATGATCAGCAAGGTTTGACGCGCTCTGGAGCCAATTTTCTGGATTTGTTAGAAGCCCGCCCCTTTCTTCACGCGGAGCGTGAAAGACTTCAGGCAAGGAGGCGGCTTCATGGCGAACAAACCACTGTCGCGGAATTCACCGTTGCGAATTGCGGTCCTGGCGGGCGGGACGTCCCGCGAGCGGAACATCAGCTTGGAAAGCGGCAATGCCGTCGCGAAAAGTCTGTCAGAGCGCGGTCACATCGTCTCGCGAATCGATCCAGCACACATTGAACTGACTGAGTTGGACTGGTCGAGCTTCGAGGTCGCGTTTTTGGCGCTGCATGGCACGTTCGGCGAGGACGGGCACGTTCAGCAGGTTCTCGAAGAGGCCGGCATCCCGTTCACCGGCAGCGATTCGGTCGCGTCGCGATTGGCGTTCAGCAAATCAGCCGCCAAAGAACGCTTCGTGCAGAACGGAGTTCCGACACCGGCCTATGTGCTCATTCACGAATCGGACACAGCGGCACGTATCCAACAGCAGGCGAACGCGCTGGGGTTCCCGCTGGCGGTGAAACCCGATGGGCAGGGATCGAGCCTTGGCATCACGATCGTTCGCAATCCGGAAGAGCTGCCGCAGGCTTTGTCCCGCTGCTTTCACTTCGATCCGTTCGGACTATTGGAAGTCGCGATCGACGGGACCGAGTGGACGCTCGGAGTGCTCGACGGCGAGCCGCTGCCGCTGATTCAAATTGAAACAGGCCGAGGCTTCTTCGACTACACGGCCAAGTACGAAGACGACGACACACAGTACCTGTTCGACTTCGCGTTTCCGACGAGCGTCATCAAGTCCATCGAAAACGCTGGCCGCCGCGCGTACGAGGCGCTCGGTTGCCGCGGACTGGCTCGTGTGGATCTGCGAGTCGATCGCTTCCACGAGCCGTGGGTGCTGGAGGTCAACACGATCCCCGGCATGACCAGCCACAGCTTGGTCCCCAAGGCAGCGGCGCGGATTGGACTCAGTTTGGGAGCGATCTGCGAACGGTCCATTCACAACTGCTTGAATTGTGAACCGGTCTCGCCCGTTCATCACAGTTTGCAGCCGGCCACATAGCCGAACCATGCCCGCTCACATGCCCGATGAATCTGATCCGTTGCCGCGACGACCCTCGACTCCGGTGGAGCAACTGCTGGATTGGCTGTTGCAACCGATGGTTTTGCTGTTGTTGTCGTGTTCGGTCGCAGCCTGGGTGTTCGTGCCGAAGCTGGGTGTGAGGCTGCCAGATTTGAGAAACGATCATCAGTACCGCTTGGCGACTTCGCAAATCGAAATCTCACCTCCCCCGCACTGGGTGCCGCACGACTTGGCCGAGCAAGTGGCTCGACGAGCCGGGTTGCCTGACGAACTATCGTTGCTCGACCTGGACATCACGCGCCGCGTCGCTGCGGCATTCGAGCAGCATCCGTGGGTAAAAGGTGAAGTGCGGGTCAGCACCTCGGTCCCCGCAAAAATGCGTGTGAGTCTCGAATACCGTGAACCAGTTGCAATAGTGCGGGTCACTCAAGCTGGCAAGATCGGACTGTTCCCGATCGACGCGGACGCGACGCTGCTCCCCTCGGCGGATTTTGCGCCAGCGGAAATCGCCAAGTATCCGGTGATCGAGAATGTCTTGGTGCCGCCTGGCAGTGCGGCAGGCACTGTCTGGAAAGATGCAGGCGTGCTCGGTGCGGCGCGGCTGGCCGTGGAACTCAAACCGTTTTGGGAGCAATTCGGATTTCAGTCGATTCTCGCGCCGGCGAACTCGGATCGAAAACTGACATGGGACAATCTCTGCTTGCAGCTCAGCACTCGCGGCGGCTCGCGCGTGATTTGGGGCCGGCCGCCAGGAGCCAAGCACCCCGGAGAATTGCTTGCCGACAAGAAGATCGAGAGGATCAAATTCTATCTCCGCCATCACGGCCCGTTCGATTCGTCGACGCATGGCCCGTTTGAGTACGACATCACGCGCTGGACCGATATTTCGCGCAAACCAATCGCCGACCGCAGCGGTTCGCAACGACGTTAGCCAGTGACTCGTCACCGCTTCTTTTTTTTCTTGGCCGAGGACTTCCTTTTCTTGGCAGGTTTGTCACTGGGTTTGAAGACGTCCAATTCGATCGTTTCGTGGATTTCGTCCGGCTCATCGCCCGAAATCAGCTTGTCAATCTTTGCAGACTTGGCTTCGTCGAATTGGCCTCCGGAACGCAGCACCATCTCTGCTAAGCCGAGCGTGTCGGAATCGACGCCACTGTCGCGCATGTGTTTGAGCGTTGCGTCGATGTCATATTTCACTCGACGAAGTTCCACTTTTCCATTTTCGATGATGGCGTAGGCAGCACGCGGGTCGCCGTCGCGCGGCTGGCCGATGCTGCCGGGATTGATCACCATCGGACCATCGAGTTGCAGCGCAAACGGAATGTGTGTGTGGCCGACCAGCACGAAGTCGGCATCGATCCCCTTTAGACGTGATTCCCAAGCGGCCTTGTCTTCTCGCAGGTATTCGTCGAACGGATCACGCGGTGTGGCATGCACGAGGTAGAATCGTTTGTCGTCAAGCGTCACTTTTCTTGTCACCGGCATCCGCGTCAGATATTTCATGTGCAGCCCGCTGAGCAGTTTCCAATGCAACGGACGCGTTGCCGCCGCCAAGCGATGCAGGCCGGAGACCTTCTTCACGGGAATCCGCTGAGCGACCGCGTGATCGTGATTGCCTCGCACCGAAACCGCCGCATGTTTTCTGACCCAATGGATGCAAGGAACCGGATCGGTTCCGTAATCCACGAGATCGCCGACGAACAAACACGCATCGAAAGGCTCTTTTACGGCGGCGAGCGCCGGCCAATTCGAGTGAATGTCCGCCAAAACCAAAATGCGCATCGACGTGAATTCCGAAGGGGAAAGTCGTCTCACCATTCGATCAAATTGGCGAAACAGAATGGCCCGTTCCACTGGGCGACATTTCCGCCAAATTGCCAGCGAGCGTCATCGACACCTTGACCATTCGCATTCTAACTGGGTCTAATTTTACAGCCTACGGATCGAATCCCTCGAATCCAGGAGTGAAACGGTGGCGGAGCGACCAGTTTCCCAACAAACACTACGTGAGCAATTCACGAACGCCGAACAGCTCACCAAAGAGCTGGTCGATCATCTCGAACATCATTTGTTGCCGAAAATCCACGACCTCAAAAAACTCGTCCAGATGGAACTGAAGGGCGAGGCGGTTGTCGAAGACATCACGATGCGAAATCACGCCTCACATGTTCTCGAAAGCGCTCGCTTTGCGGGCGAAGTCAGTGACAAAATGACGACCTATTTCACCTCAATCAATCAGGCCGTCGCGCGGATTATCAGTCCGCAGTAGCCCCGGCCGTTCGGCCATACGCGGTTATCCGCTCTTCATAACATCCATTCGACAAGCATTCGTCGTCAAACGTTTTCGTTCTAGTGGAACGATTTGTGTCCGTCATCTGTCATGACGCCCTCTAACTGACTGCGATATCCCACGAGAAATCATGGACCAAGCCCGTTCCGATTCCGCGATCGCGTCGCAGCCGCCCACCACGGCTTATCGCCCCGCGCGCGTCGGACACAGAACGGAAACCGTGATTAACCCTGAGCGGCGTGGAGCATCATTGCCATTACCCGAAGGGCCAGGTTTGCCCAGCTCGTCAGTATGGTTGCGGTTGTTTCCGTCAGAGGTTGATTATCAAGACCCGGCACTGATCCCCGCACCAGCCGGTTTGCGGTTGGGGCACTTTCAGATCGAAGCTCGCATCGGTGCCGGAGGCATGGGAGCTGTGTTCCAGGCGATGGACACCCGATTGCAGCGAGGCGTTGCGCTGAAAATTCTCTCGCCGAGTCTGTCTCGCGATGAGACGGCGGTCCAGCGATTTCAGAATGAAGCTCGCGCAGCGGCACGCCTGGATCACGAGAATATCGCTCGCGTGTATTTCATCGGCGAAGAGCAAGGTCTGCATTTCATTGCCTTCGAGTTCATCACCGGCACCAATCTTCGTGAATTGATTCGTGAGCGAGTCCGCATCGATCCCAACGAGGCGGTCAACTTCGTGCTGCAAATCGCCGCCGCGTTGCGGCACACGTCGGCAAATGGCGTCGTGCATCGCGACATCAAGCCATCGAACATCATCATCACTCCTTCTGGCCGAGCGAAGTTGGTTGATCTCGGACTGGCTCGCAAAGAGAGTACCGAATCCTCGCCAGACTTGACGATGGCCGGCACGACGCTGGGCACGTTTGATTACATCTCTCCTGAGCAAGCGAAAGACCCTCGAAGCGTCGATGTCCGCAGTGATATCTATTCGCTGGGTTGCACGCTGTATCACATGCTCACCGGCGAGCCGCCGTATCCCGACGGGACCGTGCTGAAGAAGTTGCTCGACCATCAAAGTGGCGAGCCGCCAGATCCGGCAAAAAAGAATCGCCGGGTCTCGGATGATCTGTCTCTGGTCTGTCGCAAGATGATGGCCAGCGATCCCAAGCGGCGCTATCAAACGCCTGACCAGTTGATTCACGATTTGATGCTGATCGCCGGCTCGCTGGGCCTGCGCGGCATTAGCCAGGAAGGCTTGATCTGGCTGAAGTCGAATCGCTCCATGTCCGACTTCTGGCGGAAAAACGTCGGAGTCATTGCGATGGTTGCGCTGCTGATCGTGATCGTGGTTCTTGTCGAACGATTTCCTTATCCCAGCGGCAATGGGAGCAACGGCACTCAAACTGCGTCCCCCTCCAAGATGGACGCGTCTCACTCAAAAAACGTCAATCACCAATCCATGGAAACCGACCGAAACGCGATACCCCCTCCGACGGACCTCTCCGCCAATGGCTCCAGATTCGGATCGACGAAATCGAACAAGACATTGAGCGACGAAGATTCCGTTTTCGTTTCGAAAGATCAAACCAAATCCGCCGACCTCATCGGTGATCCATCGCGATTTCCGATGCCGTTGCTACCGGATTTTGACAATTCATCCGACGGTTCCACATTCCCCTCGGTGGTTCGACCTCCGGATTCGGTTTTGTTTGGACCCACCGAGAAGGCGGCATCCGGTTTGAATTCCAGTGAGAAGCAGACCAAACCTGAACCGCCAACAGTCGCTCGCACGACTACTGGCGGATCTGAGACCGAGGGATCGCGCGACAGCAATCCAAACACGGACAAGTCCGCAACGACTGAGGAAATGAATGGGGTCATCGTCCTGGCTTCGGATAGTTCGTCCGCAAAACGATTCCCGACATTGGAGGCGGCTTGTGCGGCGGTCAGCGACGGCAGCGTCATCGAACTGCGGTACAACGGTCGCCGTTCCGAGAAGCCGCTGCGGATCAGCAAGAAGAACGTCACGATTCGAGCCGCACGCGGTTTTCGCCCGATCGTCGAGTTCGCCCTCGGCAGCGTCTCGGCGGATGCACACCTGCGGTTGATCGGCGTCAGCAGCGGTCCCGTCCAGATCAACAATGTGGCCTTTGAGATTTCTGTTCCGTCGTTCTTCGCGGCGGATCGAATCAGTCTGTTCGCAATTGATCGTGCGGACAAGCTGCGACTGCAAGATGTTGCCATCACGTTGAGCAATCCTGGACAGCGTCCAACCGCGTTGTTTGATATCTCGACGGAAGCGGGGCAGATGCTGGCCGATATGAAAATGAGCACGACCGGAGTGGCCCGCGATCCGCTGGAGATTGAATTGACCGAATGCTTCGTGCGTGGGCACTGCGATTTGATTCGTGTCCGCAACACGAAACCCGGACATCTCACGCTGCGAGACTCTGTGATCGCAGTGGACGGCTCGCTACTCCAGGTGGAAGGGCACTCCGAAAAGCCCGCCGAACAAACTCGATTGGATTTGCGGCTCGAACATGTAACGGCCCTTGTCGGTCACAGTCTCATCCGGCTCGACAGCGGTGACTTGCCGCGCGAGTTGCTTCCCGTCGCGGTCGAAGCGCGCAACAACATTCTGATGACGAGCAGCAGCGGCCCGCTAGTCGCCATGAGCGGCAATACCAGCGAGGCTGACTTCCGCAAGCTTTTCGTCTGGTCGGGTGGCAAAAATTTCTATGACGGTTTCGATGATTGGAAGACGGTCGGTGATGTCGGAGCATCCAATGACAAACTCTTTTGGCTGGCCGAGCGCGGCGACGTGGCCACGATGTCGCTCGACGCGCTGACGCTCGATCGAGAATCCCCGTCCCCCAATCCGGGCATCAACGCCGCGACCGACGGCAACAACGCCGGTGCCGACATTTCCAAGCTGCCGCCACCGGCGGAAGCTGACCCGCGCAGCGAGTAAGCCGTCCAACCTGGATCGATTCATCGCGTTGGATCAGCAAATGCCAAGAGGTGATCGCTAGAAATTCAGTCCACGATTGACAAGTAGAAATTCGGTTCATAGCGTTCGCACCAGTCGCTGAACGGCGGCGCTTCATATCGACCCGTCATCTCGGTTCTGCAAAACGATCGCTGATTCGCGAAAGTGGAGGATGGCCATGAGTGGACCTCCTGAACGCTGGCAACGGGCTGACACGAACAGTCCGTTTTCGCAAATGACGGTTCATAACGGCAATCAGGTCACTGCGATTCCGATCGTCGGGTGGACCTGCCGTGGGAGCGCACTGTCTGTGCAACTCACCAACCGCACGTTCACTTTGAGTTACGCGGGATCACCGTCACACGTTTGGAGAGTCAACGAACCCAGCCCCAGCGCGTTCTTCATCGAGTTGGGCTACGATGCGTACCAGCATGTGACCAGCGCGGGAACACGTGGACCTGTGCGTACGAGCTAATGAGTCCCTTTCGGCTGACAAGTGTCAGCAACCCGCAATCGAGCAACCGAAGCTACTCGTCCGCGCCCCCAGACGGGCTGATCGCCACCGAGAATGGCAACAGCGTGACTAACCACGGCTACGACACGATGGGTCGCTTGACGACTGTGACATACCCGGATTCCAGCACGACGGCGTACGCCTACGATGCCAACGGCAACCGGACCAGCCTGACGGACAGCACTGGTACGACAACGTGGGTCTACGACAGCGTCAACCGCATGACGAGCGAGTCGAAGGCAGCCAACACCATCACCAATGCCTACGACGCCAACAGCAACCTCATCAGTCAGACCAACCCGAACGGCACCACGGTCACCGAAGGCTACAACTCGGCCGATTGGCTGACGAGCGTCATCAACAAGAACAGCTCCGCCACCGTGCTGAGCAGCTTCACCTACGGCTACAACACCGATGGCCTGCGCAGCAGCGTCACCGAAGCCGACGGCAGTCAGGTGAGCTACGGTTACGACTCGCTGCATCGTCTGACGAGCGAAGTCCGCACCGGCACAAATCCGTACAACCTCAGCTACGGCTACGACCCCGCCGGAAATCGTTTGAACCAAGTCCGCGACGGCGTGGGGACCAGCTACACCTACGACGATGCCAACCGTTTGTTGACGGCCGGAAGCACAACCAACACTTGGGATGCAAATGGCAACCTGCTAAGCAAGACCACAGGGGGCGTAACCACCAACTTCGCGTACAACTTCGACGATCAACTCACCAGTATCACTGGCCCGACGAACGTGAGCTTCGCATACGACGGCCTCACCCGCCGAGTCAGTCGCACAACCGGCGGCGTAACCACCAGCTTTTTCCATGACGTCGTGCGGATCACCACGGAAAAGCAGGGTGCGACACTGACCGCGCACTACACATACGGCCGCGACCTTCTGAGCCGCGACGACGGGACGAACTACGCGTATTACTTAGTTGATGGCCTCGGAAGCGCGCGACAGCTCACGGACGCCAGTCAAGCGGTCGTGTCCGCCTACGTGTCTGAGGGCTTCGGCAGCATCGTCGCCCAAACAGGAGCGGCACCGAATTCCTACAAATTCGCCGCAACCTCAGCTTATCGTGACGATGGAGACGCCGGCCTGCTGCACGTCGGCCTGCGTTACTACGATCCTTCGGTTGGCAGGTTCACGACGGCCGACCCTCTGTTGGGAGACGGCATCAACCCACAATCGTTGAATCGTTATTTGTACGTCACGAATAATCCCGTGAACCTCGTGGATCCGACGGGAACTCAAGGGACAGCACTAAGAGTAATCGGCGTCGTTCTCATCGCCCTTGGTGACGTGGCAATCGTATTCTCCATTATCACCGTAAATCCGCTAGCGGCGGTTATCGGAGTCGGACTGATCGTAGTGGGGGTAATCTTGTATTCGTTGGGGAATAACTTCCCGAATCTGTGAGTGATGTCCGAATTATTTCAGTGTTTTCTTACCATTACATCCCCACACCAAGAATGTTGAGCGGTGGCTAAGACAGGTCTTGGGCGATGGCGCTCGCTCATCTCAAACGCAACGGTTCTGAACAAAGCAGAAGTAGAGGAAAAGATCGCTGGGACGTTCTCATTGGGTGTGTTTTGGAAAGGCCCTTTGGGAATGGAGTCCCAGCGATGTGTGCGCAGATTAAGTT
>SXGS01286359.1_pt1 | contig 18311 bp, 12 predicted proteins | sample 3174681 | NCBI WGS metagenome assembly SXGS01 (sample SAMN11356861, study PRJNA531348) | freshwater metagenome | isolation source: freshwater sample F1-80 | place: China: Fuxian Lake, Yuxi | collected 2017-12-25 | reverse complement strand
TTCGCTGTCGGTCGCATTCGGCAACTCCGGCACCGGCGAGATGCTGGTCACCGATGTCGAATTCAAACGCCTTGCCGATGGCGAAGCCGCGCCGCCCGATGTCGCGTCGAAACCGAACGATCAACCGCCGAGCTTCGGTTCGACTCCCGCCGGAGCGATCGCCGATTATCGGATGCTCGAAGGAAAGGGCCTGTTCGTATTCAACCACGCGAGTGCCACGCCCTTTCAGGGCGTGCCATCAGCGCAGGGTGGCACGCCAGGCACGGGCGTGGCTGCGTTCCCTCCGCTCGGCCATCTCGACCTCGCGAACCTCGATTGGGTCGTTGATTCCGGTCGTCCGGCGATTCGCTTCGCCGACAATCTGACAAACCGAAAAGACTACCGTCGCGACAGCGGACTCGGCCGCTCTTATCTCGGACACTCTGCCTACGACGACAAGGACACTCTGCCGCTCGCACTGACCGGCCATCACGGCGGTGGAGCACCGATGAAGGGGGTGACGCTCGCCGCCTGGATCAAGCCCGCCGCCGAAATGGGCAAGGGGGGTCATGGAGCCAGAGGCGACATCATCGGCTTCGGAGCACGCCGCTTCATCCTCGGCCTGCACGGCCAGAAGGCCCCGTATCAGCTCGCCGCGCGGATCAACGTCAACGACATCGTCGAATCAGCGACGAAGATCGAAGCCGACCGCTGGACTCACGTCGCGATGACCGCTGAACCCTCCGCCGGCCAGTGGCACATCCGCCTGTACCTCGACGGCAAACCTGTTGGAGAGGGGATGACGAAGAAGTTTCCCGCCGATTCAGGGATTGTCCCGTCGTTGATCCTCGGCGCGGAGATTTTCTACTTCCACGACGCCTACTACCGCGGACTTATCGGCCACACGCTGGCCTTCGAGAAAACGTTGTCACCAGCCGAGGTCGTCGAACTGCAAGATGCCGCTGGCAAGACGCCGATCAGGCCGGACGTTTCTTGCGGCCGTTGAGCAGTGCTCCCAGCCAGGTGTAGCGGACGAGCCATTCGTAAGAAGCCAACAGCAGCCCGGTCACGACGACGCACAGCAACAGGAACTTGATTCCCGCCGGGATCGGCCACGTTCGGATCAAGTGTTGACCCACGATGACCAGCGGCAAGTGCGCGAGATACAACCAGTACGACGAATCGGAGACGTATCGAATCCATTTTGATTCGCGAGTCAACAGTCGGCGGAAGAGGCCCATCGCGGCGAACGACATCAGCCAGGCGTAACTGACTTGAGCGATCCCGCCGAACAGCGGCGAGCCCATCATCGCAAGGCCCATCGGCAGCGCAACGGCCGTTGCGATCGACAACGACATCAGCCACCGGCGACCGACTTGAGCCTCCGTGTCGTTCGCGTCGAAGTACAGCACGCCGAAGCCAAAGAAGAGGCCGTAGTACAACAGCAAATGCGGCTGCGGAATCAGGCCGACCGATGTGTCCGGGCCGAAGACCGGGCCAGCCGTTCCCATCAACAACTGCGGCAACAGAGTCAGCGGCAGCAACCAACAGAAACGGATCGGTGAAAGGACGAGACGCCGCAGCAGCGACGGCTCGCCAGCGGCGATCGACGTGCGAGGCGCGAGGCTTTGGACGATCGCGAACCCGCCGACCATCCAGCAGAGAAACCACAGGAACCACAAATGGTCGAAGATGGTGGTCTGAAACAAATGGATCGGCGGTTTGGTCGCGGACCAGCGCACGTTCCAGACATCGGACTTCAACCAGGCGGTGTATCGGGATCGAATCGATGTCAGCCACTCGAATTGGCTCGGTGCAGCACGGGCCGTTGCCGGCAACAGTTCGCGGCACTTGGCCTGACCGCGTTTCAGCTCGTCGTCCGGTCGCATTGGGAACTTCATCAGGTTGGCGAAGTACTCGATCGTGCCGCGATCCGCCAAGCTCACCTCCGCTGACGAATCGCCGCGATGAGTCTTGGCGGCGGAGTTGGCTCCGTGATCGAGAAGCTCTTTGACGATCTCTGCACGTCCCAGCAAAGCGGCTCCGTGCAGCGCCGTCGATCCGTCACGATTCGTGGCGTTGACGTCGGCTCCCTGCTCGATCAGCCGCCGCACGAATTCGACATTCCCATGCAGCGCACCCCACGTCAGCGGCCGAACGCCGAACTCGGGGTCGGTCTCGTTGACGTCCGCGCCCTCGGCCAGGCATTGCTCGAAGCGGGCGGAATCTGCTTTGCGAATCGCGTCAATCAGCGGCAGTGACGGAACGATCGCCGCAACCGACTTCGGAGCATTGGCCATCACCCAAGTCGTCAGCCCGTGCAGCAACGGGACGATCGTCAGCACACCGAACACGCACGGCAACAGAACTCGCTGAGCACGATGCTTGAGCAGTGCGGCCAATCCTTTCTGCCGACACAGCATCGCCGTGAAGAAGCCGCTGATCACGAAGAACAACGGCATCCGAAAGCCATGAATGGCAAAGAAGAGCAGCCCAAAGAGTTCATGCTGCCGACTGTCTTGCACCATCCACGGAAACGGCACAAACGAAAGTGCCGCATGCAAAACAATGCCGAGCAACATCGCAGTCGCTCGCAGGGCGTCGAGATCATGTCGTCGATCAAAAGGCATTGTCAGCGAACCATCCTTTCCTTGAGTTACGCTTGAATTCGACGGCAGTCTCAGAATCTTGCAAAGTAAACGGGACTCACTGTCGGAATTTCGCCAGTCGAAGAACTCCTCTGTTCTCTCTGTGCCTCTGTGTTTCTCAATCATTTTGAAACACAGAGTCACAGAGGACACGGAGAGACCGACCGCAGAATGTGACACCGCTGATCGAGTTAATGGCTGCGGTTGGCGTCATCCGTTTGCAAACTGGCCCAGCGGTCAACTTCCAGTGTCACGGCCTTGAGGCTGGTTCCTGAGATGCCGTCGAGCACGGACTGCCACCAGCGATGACGATGGCATTTTTGACCGAGCTTGCGTGCGATGAAGTGTCCCAACGGGACGAACAGCACGCCGAAGACAATGTTGCCCACGATCCACCAGCCATCGAGCTTGCTGAGCAGGTCGGCACGTCCGCCGGAAACCCAGTTCAGTAATCCTTGGATGGCCACAAGCAACCCGCAGAAGCCGGCCAGCGGCGAGAGAAGCATGATCCACTTGAACTGTCGGATCTTCGCGACTCGCAATCTTTCGAGCGAACCCTGAATGACCGCCACAGGGCCGCTCCAGTCCACCGCCGAGAGCCGCTCCAGTTGCCGAACGCTGTCGAGCAGCAACGCCAGAAAGCTGGCAGCGACCACGCTCGCGGGAAGCACCAGCCGCCAGTCGTGCCATTGTTGGCTGACGGCCGCTCCCACGATCAGCAGCCCGCCGATGCAAAACGCGACATCGATCGCAGGCCAGATGGCCAAACGATGCACCCGCCGCCGCGCGGGTTGCAGGACGACCTGTCGCACCAGTTCCGTTTCCAGAGCCAGCGACCGATCGAGCTTTTGGTCGAGCAGACGCCACTGTTGCTCAAGTGCTTCGAGTTGCATGGCTATTCCCTTTCGAGTGGGTCGGACGAGTGTTGCACGGATTGTCTCAGCGAATTCTTCAGCCGGTTCAGCCGTGTGCCGACGTTGGTCTCGCTCATGCCCAGGATGTTGCCGATCTCGCGGTGCGAGTTCCCTTCCAGGTACAGCAACAAGAGTGCTCGGTCCGAATCGGTTTGTTGATCCAGCAACTCGCGCAGTTCGCCGAGCTGTTGGACCTTCGTCTTGTCTTCATCGACCTCCGCCGGATCGGTCTCTTCACGGTCATCAAGACTGATCGCCTCCCGCCCCCAGCGCGTCTGTCGGCGTCGAAAGTCGATCGCCACATTCAACGCAACGCGAAACATCCAAGTTGAGAATGGGCGGCTTCGGTCATACTTGTCGAACGCGGACCACAGCCGGCTCGTGATCTCTTGCAACAGGTCATTGCGATCGTGCCAACTTCGACCGTAGACCCAGCAAACCTTGAGGAGCTGCCGCTGGTGTGATTCCAACAGCGACAAAAACTCGGCATGGATTGAAGGCTGCGGTTGCATGTCGTCCACTTCGCAGGAAGTCGCTCGTGCCGGTCGGTCCCTCGGCTTCCGAGTCGAGTCAGCACACACTGTGATTCGTTTGCTAGAGCCAGTTTGTCACAATGAATTGGCAGAAATGAGCCCTGATCAGCTTCGGTCGTCAGAGATTGTCGAATATGGTAACCCGGCGCGTCAGCGAGGGCGGGCGCTTCAAAACGCGAGGATTTGATGTCCGGTGAAGCGTTCACCCTCGCTGACGCATCGGGTGACAAACGACGCTGACCATTTCGGAAATGACGCTGCGAATTACCGACAAAGAGAAATCGGCGAAACAAAGGAAGACACTCCATGAATCAGGCCAGCTTCAACAGCGGAGACCATGCGAACGATTCGAGTGGCGTTCGGGCATTGATTCGTCGTCTCATTTCATTCGTTGGACTGCTGCTGTTTGTCATGCCAACGGCACTTGCGGCGGACGTTTCCGTGCGGCTCGCGGCCGAGGGTAAGCCGCTTGTGCCGATCATCGTGGCCGAGTCTGCCAGTGAGCCGACGCGAAAGGCTGCTCAGACGTTGGCGGCTCAGCTCAAGCGGATCATCGAAGCGGCGTTTGAAGTGCGAGTCGGTGACGGCGACAGCGGCCTAGTGGTTGGGACGGTGCGCGACTTCCCAAAGCTGGCGGGTGAGTTGCCGCATGAGCCGAAAGAGGATGAGCGCGAAACGTATCGGCTGCGGTCGCATGAGCGCGGGCTGTGGTTGATCGGGACGACGGAGCTGGCGGTCGAACATGCCGTGTGGGATGTGCTGTATCGGCTCGGCTATCGACAGTTCTTCCCGGGGCCGACGTGGGAAGTCGTGCCGCATTCGCCCGACCTGTCGATCTCAGTCGATGTTGTCGAGCGGCCGAGCTATCTCGCGCGGAGCATCTGGTACGGCTACGGGCCGTGGGATCACGCGAAGGAGCATTACGAAGACTGGTGCCGGAAGAACCGGGCAACAAAGGGGATCGACCTCGATACCGGGCATGTTTACGAGCTGATTCATGCTCGGCACAAAGACGAGATCGCCGCACATCCGGAGTACCTCGCACTGGTCGATGGCAAGAGATCGTCGGACAAATTCTGTATCAGCAATCCGGGACTGCGGAAGTTGGTTGTCGATCACTCGCTCGATCATTTCGCGAAGCAACCGCACGCCGATTCGATGTCCGTCGAGCCGAGCGACGGACTCGGTTGGTGCGAGTGCGCCGAGTGCGCGAAGCTCGGCTCACCCAGCGATCGTGCGGTGTTGTTGGCGAACGAGGTGGCGACGGCCGTCAGCGACAAACATCCGGGAAAGCGGTTCGGGATGTATGCCTACGGCGGACACGTCGCGCCGCCAAAGCGAGACGTGCATCCGCGCATCGTGGTCAGCGTGGCGACGGCATTCGGCAGTGCGGGGCTGACGCTGGATGACTTGATGAGTGGCTGGCGCGATCGTGGTGCGACGCTCGGCATTCGCGAGTACTACGGCGTGCATCCGTGGGATCGCGATCTGCCCGGAGCGGCTCGCGGGGCGAACCTCGAATACCTTGCGAAGACGATTCCGCATTTTCATCAGCACGGAGCACGGTTCTTCAGCGCCGAATCGAGCGATAACTGGGGACCGAATGGCCTCGGCTATTTTGTCGCCGCGCGGATGCTGTGGGATACGCACGAGGCTTCTCCCGAACGTGTCGCCTCGCTGCGAGCGGATTTTCTCGATCGCGCGTTCGGCGCGGCTCGCGAACCGATGGATCGGTTCTATCGACTGATCGAAGGCTCTCGCCGGCCGTTGCTCAGCGAAGACTTGATCGGGCGGATGTACCGTCTGCTGGATGAGGCGCGGCGAACTTGCAACGGCGAGCGGCAGGGCGTCAGCCCTCCGAGTGATGACGCGCGATCAAGTTCAGCGACTCGGAGGGCTGACGCCCTGCCGCTCGCCGGAATCGCAGACCGGCTCGACGCGATCATCCTTTACACACACTACGTCGAGCGTTGGTTCGATTACAGCAACGCGACCGGCCCGGCTCGGCAAGCGGCGTTCGAGCGGTTGATTCGGCACGCGTACCGGATGCGCGGAACGATGATGATTCACACGCTCGGCCTGTATCGCGACGTGCCGACACGCGACAAGCTGATCCGCGTGCCGCCCGAAGCCGAATGGGACATCCCCGAGGGCCGCAACCCGTGGAAAAGCACCGAGCCGTTCGCCGCCGCCGAGATCGACACGCTGCTGCGCGAGGGAATCGCGCGGCATAGGCTGCTCGACTTCGAGGCGGTCTCATTCAGCGACGACCTCGTCCCAGCAACGCCGCTCAAGCTGCCGGAGGTTGAGCCGGGGCAGTACGGCTTGTTCTTCCGAGATGAGTTCGACCTTCACACCTGGGTCGAAACCGCACCTGCCGAGCTACCGTTCTCGGTCAAAGCGGGACTGATTTATGGTCGCTTGGGAGATGCGAAGTTCTCGCTGTTCCCACGCGATGAACTGCAAGGTAAGTCTGTCGCGAACGTCGCGGTCGCGCCGGACAAGCAGAAGCGCGATGTGTTGTTACGCTCGCCGATACGCGGCCTGCAACGACTGCATCTCTCCGACGGCGGCGACGGAACCGAGATCACTTGGCCCGCGAACACGCCGCTCACGATCCGATCCGACCCAACCAATCCCGTGCTGCTGCACGGCCGCTGGACGCTCTACTTCTACGTCCCGCGCGGCACGACAGTGATCGGCGGCTTCGCCGATGGCCCCGGCGAACTCCGCGATCCCGATGGCAAGACCGTTCACCAGTTCGGAGACGCTCCTGGCTATTTCCGCATTCCGGTCCCAGCGAATCAGGCTGCCAAGCTGTGGTGCTTTCATCACGGCAACGGCCGCCGCCTGCTGATGACCGTGCCACCGTATCTCGCTCGCAACCCGAAAGAATTGCTGCTGCCGCGCGAGGTCGTGGCGAGCGAATGAGTTAAGCTCCTCTTGTCCAAAGCGGATCACGCATCGCAATGTTACAAATGGAACCAGTCCAACGAATCAAAGGAGACGATGAATGAAGATGGAAATGATCGCGCCACAGAATCATTGCGGGGGAGCCTCTGGCAGTAGCACGCAGGCCGTGCGGGCGGGGAATTTGATTTTGGTCGGCGGCCAGATGTCGCTCGATGAGCAGGGTCGAGTAATTGGCGACGACATCGCCACGCAGGCTCGGAATGCGTTTGAGGCATTGAAGCGAGTGCTCGCCGAGGCGGGGGCTTCAATGAAAGATGTCGTCAAGCACAACATCTATTTTCAGTGCGAGGGCGGCGATGCGGAGGTGGCGAAGTTTCTGGATGAGATCGACCGAGTCCGGCTCGACTATTTCTCTGACCCCGGCCCGACGACGACCGAAACGCGAGTCGGCCTCGATCGCGAAGGAGCGTTGATTCAGATCGATGCCTGGGCCGTCGTAGGTGAACCGCGAGAACGCTTGATGCCGGAAGGTCACTGGAGCTGGAGCAAACCGTTGCCGTTCACTCACGGCTGGAAAGTCGGCGACATGATTTTCGTGGGCGGTCAGCGGTCGCTCGATGCACACGGCAACGTGCTCGGTGTCGGCGACATCGAGATTCAAACCGATCATGCGTTTCGCAATCTCGACACGATGCTGCGAGCCGGTGGCGGTGACCGCAACAGCCTGATGCGACAGAACACGTTCTTCCGTTTCTTCGGCCAGGGCCGCGAAGTGACCGACTATTGGGAGAAAATGACGAATGTCCGCCGGCGTTACATGTCGGTCCCGTCCGCGGCCGGTGCGGGGTTGCGGATCACCGGGTTCCCGAACTCGGCCGAGCTGATTCAGGTCGAAGGGATCGGCGTGCTCGGCGACGACAAGCAGCGGCTGCAACCAGACAACCACTGGGACTGGAGCATCCCCAACACGCAGTTCACTCAGGGCTGGCGAATCGGCAAGCTGGCATTCATCGGCGGCCAAATCTCCTGCGACAACAAAGCCAAAGCGGTCGGCAAGGACATGGAGACGCAGACTCGCAACGTGTTCCAGTTCATCCGCAAGGTGCTGGCTGAAGGGGGCCTCGACGAGAGCGATGTCGCCAAGCTCTACATCTATTACCACGGCGACGGCGACTGGAATCAAATCGCCGAGACGAAAGCAACGATCGACCGCGTGCAGAGCGAGTTCAATCCCGCGCCTGGCCCAGCAGCGACTTCGATCCGAGTCTCCGGCTTCGCGTTCGAGGACCTGTTGATCGAGATCGAAGCATTCGCCATCTGCCGCGACTGAGGCCGAATCAACCGAAGTATCAACGGCATCACGGCAGATGTCTTTTCCACAAGAACGAAGCGGCTTGGCCACCGGCGGAGGCGATGTTTCGGCCGTCGGGGCTGCACGCAACGCCGCGGACTTCGATGGGATGACCGGTCAGAGTTTGGCTTTCAACCGCAGTATCGAGGTTCCAGATCTTGACGGTCATGTCTTCCCCGCCGGAGACAACCTGTTTGCCGTCTGGCGTGAAGGTCGCGTCGTTGACCGGTCCCGAATAACCGACCAGTTTGAGAACCTGCTTGCCGGTTTCGACATTCCAAATGCGGACGGTTCCGTCTGCGCTCGCGGAGACCAGTTGCTGGCCGTTGGGATGAAACACGATCGAGTAGACCCCATTGCGGTGTCCGACGAATACTCGCTTTTGCTTGCCGGTCGCCACGTCGTACATGCGGATGCTCCAGTCCCAACTGCAGGTGGCGATCGTTTTGCTGTCGGAGGTGAAGCAGAGGCAGTTCACCTGCTGCGTATCGAACTCGCGTATCAGCTTCCCCGATGAGGCATCCCAAATTCTGACGGACTTGTCCCAAGCACCGGTGGCGATGAGCGTGCCATCCGGACTGAAGGCGACGCCGTCAACGCGTTTCGTGTGGCCGTGCAGCGTGAAGACTTCGACTCCTTTTTCGACATCCCACACCTTGGCCGTATCGTCTTGAGAACCGGTGATGACTCGCTGGCTGTCGGGGCTGAAGTTGACCACCATGATGTGGCCGTTGTGACCTTGCAGCGTGCGGCGCAGCGTCCCGTCGTTGGCCGAGTAGAGATACAGCGCGTTGTCGTCGCCGGTGGCGGCAAGCCAACGACCGTCCGGGCTGAAGGCCACGCAGACGACCGGCTTCTTGGGACCGGCCAGCGGAATCACAACCGGACGCAGGAAGAAGTACCAGACGCCACCGGCTCCCAAACCGCAGACCAAGAGTAGGCTCGCGGCGACGATGATCTTGGTCCGCAACGAAGTCGAAGGGGTCGGGCGATAGACATACGGGAGAGGTTTTGTCGGCGACGTAGGGATGACGGTTGTTGGCGGTTGCGCGGGAGTTGGAGTTGTTGGTGGTGGCAAGGGCTTGGAAACGGTTGGCGCTGAAACGGGGCTGGCGACAGCGGCGGGCGCGTTTGCCGACGGCTTTGATTCCGGTTCCTTGGAATTCGGTTTGACCGATGAGGTCGGCTTCGATGGTGGCGACTCGTGCGGTTCCAGTGACTTCGTGGATGTTGCGCCGCTGTTAGTCGAAGTCGGCGTGAAGAATTTTTGGAACTCCTGGACGGCAGCCACTCGTTGCCACTGCTCCGAACCGCCGCGACAGACCTCGTCGTCGGGGCCGAGCGTGCCGTTCTTCGCCAGATCATTCAACGCGGTCGTTTCGACCGGGCCGAATTCTTGTCCAAGACTGCGCCACTTCCAGTTGCTCATGTTGGTCTCGCACGGCGTTTCTTCACACACGCCGGGGTCAGGTCTTCAAATTTCATTTTTGGCCGACGATCCGCCATCGACGTTCATTCCGCGTCGATTTTCCAATTTACATCGCGCCTGATTCGTTCTGCCAAAAATGAAATTTGAAGACCTGACCCCTGATCGGTGGAGCGCTCGCCCTCGCTGACGCTTCGGGTTACTGAATCGTCACCACTCACCGGCGACCTCTCGATTTTGGCTGGTGAAGATCGCGTTCAATGTGGTTTGGCTGACCGACTGGTTTGCGAATCGGACTGAACCGTCGCCGAGCAACAGGTGTGCTCCGCCGCCGTGTTGGCTTCGCGGGCCGGCGTTGCTGTCCACGTTGTTTTGAAACGTGCAGGGCATCCCGCCGATCGGATCGCAGAAGGGAATCCAGTCGGAGGTGGGATCGCTGTTGATGCCTCGGCAGAGCGAATCGCAGTCGAGTCCCACGCTGGCCGATCCGGCACTGTGAAACGCCCAGACGCCTCGATTGTCGCGCGGCGAGGGTTGAATCCGCAGTTCGGCAACGACAACGGTCTGGCTGGACCCGTCGGTCATGTCGGCATGACGAACCGCGACGTTTTGTCCCATCACGCCTCGGTATTTGGTCTGTTGCCAGTCGTCGGAACCCCAACTGGCCGCGCCGAAATTCGCTCCGTAGTTTCCTCGGCGATAGGTGATTCCCAATCGCGGCTCGAAAAGAATTTCGGAACCCGTGTCGGTCGGACACAACATGCCGGGGATCGAAACGGCTCGCAACTGGCTGTTGGCCGGGCATCACTACTCACCGTGGGGACGTACGATTTGAAAAGCGGCGATGCATCGAGATACGGCAAGATCGAGATCGTCCAAGTGCTTCGCGGCTCATCCCGTCCGTTGTTCAAGAAGGGAGTCGCTCGAATGGAAGCCGGGGGATAGATGCGGTTCGTCGCGTGATAGTTTTCCAACGCGACCCCAATCTGCTTGAGATGATTGCGGCACTGCGTCTTCCGAGCCGACTCGCGAGCCATTTGCACGGCGGGAAGCAACAGGGCAATCAAGATCGCGATGATGGCGATCACGACCAGCAGCTCGATCAACGTGAAGCCGGTCGGGGAATGATGTCGCAACGGAATTGGGTGGGGCTTGAGGTTCATGGAAGGGACTCGGTGTGTTGTCGTGAACGTCACGATTCTTGAAGTCGCTCATTCGCCCCCACCGACCTCGCGTCGGTGGAGCGCTGATTGGCCAGCTAGAAAAACGATCGAACGAATTGCTCCGCCCCCGCCGAGCTTGTCTCGGTGGAGCGATGATTTTCACTTGCCGCGCGAGTTGCCAATCACGGCTCCACCGAGACAAGCTCGGTGGGGGCCAATTCATTCTGTGTCGTTGTGCTAGTGGCCAATCACTGCTTCCACCGACGCGAGGTCGGTGGGGAGCCTTGCCTCTTGCAGCGTCCGCCCTCGCTGACGCTTCGGGTTAGTTGTTCGGGGATGCACTCGCGGCAGGCGGCGCGGTTGGCTGTTGCTCGACGGAATTCCTGATGGCATTCACTTTCGATTCGGGGCCGTCCTGCGACTCCGGTTTGGTCATTGAAGTCGGCAGCGACGGGGCGAATTCCGAAAGGCTCACGAAGCCGTTGCCGTCCACGTCGCGCCGGCGAAACCACTTTTCGGCTTCTTTGGGTTTCCGCTCGTCGGTGAACTCGGCCAAATTCAGTTGGCCGTCGTGATTCGAATCAAGCTCCTTGAACTTCAGGATGCGGGGATTGATACCGCCGATGACCTTCAAGTCCTGAAACTTCACGGTGCAGCCGGGCTCCGTGTTATTCGTCAACGAAACGCCGACTTGCACGGCACCCTTCAGCTTGTCGAGCTGATACGGCGGCAGTTCCTTCCACGTCTTGCCTTCGTCTTTGCTGAAGCTGCTCAGCAGCATTTCGTCTCGGCGTTCCAACCGCAGATGAACGACGACGTCTTCAATATCCTCGGGCACATACAGCATCCGTTTGCCGTTTTCCCACACCTGCAATTCGCACGTTGTGGCATGGTCGCCTCGAGTGTTCTTGCTCCCTTTCTCGAACCGAATGAAGTTCTTTTCATTCGTGCGGACCAGCAGTGCTCCCGCGTGATACGCCGTGGGAAAGCTGCCCAGACTTTTCAACACGGAATTCGGTTGTGAGGGATCAAGGTGAGTGACCGTCACTTCGATTGAGAAATCGCCAAACACTTCTTGCATCACTCGCGGCGCGTTGACCTTTCCTGGTGGGTAGTTATCGACATAGATGTCCGGAGTCGTCATCACGAGCGTCGTGCCTTGCAACTCGATCGTCGTGCCGCCTGCCGGGTCTTCTTTGCGACCCCAACCCTTGATGTCGTCTGCGGACATGGCCGCGTAGTTGCGAGCAACGGGCACACCGCTGGCCGCACCAGTGTTCGAGACGACCAAGTGACCGTCTTTGTTGGAGACGACGGACACTTGTTCGATTCGCTGGCGTTGAGCCTCGGCGGCAGCATCGGCCGCAGCCATATCGGCATTTCTTTGACTGGAGCAACCGGTCAGGCCGAGCAGCAGTAACAAGGCGAGAAATTGTCTGTGAAATCGCATGTTGGTTCTCCTGTTTGGCAGCAGTGTTGATGAACTTGGAGTCCGTAATTCGTGGTGATTCGGGATTGTGGTTTTGCCCGAAGGGCTTCAACAAATTAGCCCAGGGCAAGCGACCATCGGGAGCGCCGCCCTGGGTACGAACGAAAACAACACCGAAGCCCTGAAAGGGCGGAACAATCGTTGTTTTGCCCTTTCAGGGCGACCTCGTGCGATCTCACGAAACCCAGGGCGGCGCGAAATGACAGTCGTCATTTCGCTCTGCCCTGGGCTGGTTTGTGGCTGACCCTTCGGGCCGAACCATCGAAACGAATCACGCGCTAGCCCCCGGTTTGAACCGGACGCGCCCGCGTTCAGGCTGGTCTCTCGCAATTCAAGCCTTGAAGACGCACTAGCGCCGTGCGGCTCACGACTGTTGAACTCCTTCCAGAATTCCGCAGTGGTCTTGTCGGGCTGGTAGGCGGCGTCTTCTGTGAAGCTGAGGCGTTCGAGATTCGTGAGATCGCGCAGGGACTTGATGTTTTTCGCCAGCGGTGGAAGAGTGGTGTCCTTCAGCGTGCCGATTCCGGCAAGGGGCGTGAGGTCGATGGCTTCGGTGCAGTCATGCAGGCGGAGTCGGGAGAGCGGCATGTCGCGCAGCGGCGAGATGTCGGAGACTTTGGTCCCGCTCAGGTGCAGGTAATGGATCGGCATGCCTCGCAGGGGACTCAGGTCGGTCACTCGCGTGTTGAAGAGTCGCAGTTCTCGCAACGGCATTCCGTGCAGCGGAGTCAGGTCCGAGACGGCCGTGTTCCCCAGCCAGAGGCGGCTGATCGGTGCTCCTTTGAGAAATGTGAGGTCCGCGACCGCCGAGTTCTCCAGGTTGATGAACCAGGTGCGGTCGGGAAGTCGTCTCAGCACGTTGATGGTGATGCCGGAATCGCGCAACCGCGTCAACCAGGCATTCGCCGCGAGATCCTTCCAGAACTCTTCGGCCGTCGAGACCGGGAAGAACGGGAATTGCTCCGCCAGTTCAAAGGCCAGCATTTGCAGCTTCGGGAGTTTTCGTAGTCGCTCGATGTTTCGGGCCACGGTCGGGACGGTGACCTTCTCCAGCGTGGCGATCTCCATCAGGGCGGAGAGGTCGGTCAAGCGCGGGCACCCATGCACATAGAGCTTCTTCAGCGGCAGTCCGATGATCGGCGACAGGTCCGCGACGTTCGTCTTGCCGAGACTCAGTTCTTCCAGCGGCATCCCGCGCAACGGGCTGAGGTCTTCGATCGGATTGCCGTCGAGCTTCAAGAGGCGCAGCCGCAGATCCTTGAGCGGCTCCAGATTCGTGACGTCGCAGGAATCGAGCACGAGCTCCGTGATCGGTGCTTCGCGCAGGATCGAGAGGTCGCTCAGCGGCTGCTTGAGGAAGTTGAGCTGATACGTCCCGTCGGTCAGCTTGAAGAGGTCACACTTCAAACCTCTCTGGCGGAGCACCGGCAAGAATGTCTGCTCGATATCCCAGTCGCGCCAGAAGTCGGCTTTCGATCCCGTCGATGCCGCGTCCATGAGATCCGAACTGAGTTGCCGCAGTCGGGGATGTCCGCGCAGTGCGGCGATCGCGTTGTAATCCGCCTCCGGCAGATCGCGGTACTCGGCGGGCAGCAGCAGCGATTCGAGCGTCTCAATCTTCGTGAGCACGTTGAAGTTCCGGGCATCCCGGCAGCCCCAGAGCACCAGTTCCCGCAACGGCATCCTGCTCATGACAGACAGATCGGTGATCCGGTCGTTTCGCAGGTTGCAGTACTCCAACGGCAGTCCGGCGAGCGGCTTGAAATTGACCACTGGCACATAATTCAAATTGAGTCTCCGGAGCGGCATCTCCGCCAGCGGCGACAGGTCCGTGACGTGCGTCGCGCGAAGCGAGAGTTCTTCCAGCGGAGCTCCACTCAATGGCGAGAGATCGGTGACCGGGCAGACCGAAAGGTCCAGAAACTTGAGTGCCAGTCCTTCCAACGGCGACAGGTCGAGCACCTGCGTGTCCGCCAAATGCAAAATCTCAAGCGTGCGCATCTCGCGCAGAGGCGAGAGGTCCGACACGCTCGTTGCATTGAGCACCAATCGAGTCAGCCCCATTCCTCGCAGTGGGGAGAGATCGGTCAGACCTTTGACGCGGCTCAGATCCAATTGCGACAACGGCGCACCGGCCAGCGGCGAGAGGTCCGTGACCTGCGAGCCGCTCAGATCGAAATGGAGCCGACCATCCGGGCCAGTGTAGAGACATTTCTTCAGCGGCTTCTCTGCGGAGATCGGCAAGTCGCTGAGCCGTGCTCGCCAGTAATCGGCGAGATGCGCCTTCTCTCTTCCCAGCCGACGAGCCACCGGCATCAATTGAGCCGTCGGCCGTTGATGCAACAGCATGAAGAGATGCAGCTTGCTGAGGCTTTCCAGCGTGAGCTTTCCGCCATTGCCGGAAGAGGTGGCGAGCAGTTCGTCGCAGAGCGCGGCATTGATTTTGGCCCGCATGTCGTTCGGACGTAACGCGAGCGCGGCGCGGTACGCCTCGGCCGCTTTCGCGAAACGGAATTGGCACTGCAACACATCCCCCTGCTCGACGAAGTATTCCGGCACGTCGGGCCGCAGCTTCGAGGCGTAGGCGAGTCGTTCGAGGGCCTCGTCAAACTGTTCCTTCGCCACCAGCCCGCGAGCCTGTTCGGCAAACGCCGGTGCCGCCTCACGCAATTCATTGAGCGCGGCCACGGCTTCTGCCTTCGCTAGCTCGGCCTGCGCCCACTGCCAGAGACTGGCCGTGATGCCGACGATCAACGACACCGCAATCGCACTGCCCGCAGCAAACGTGAGCTTGTTGCGACGGATCAACTTCTGAAGTCGATACGACGAACTCGGTGGCCGCGCAACGACCGGTTCGTTGGACAGATACCGCCGCACATCGGCCGCCAGCCCGTTGGCTGTCTCATAGCGCCGCGTCCGGTCTTTCTCCAAAGCCTTGAGCACGACCCAGTCCAAATCGCCGCGCAACAGTTTCGACAGCCGCGCCGGTTCGATCCCCCGATTGGCCGCAATCACCGGCATCGTGTCCGCGAGACTCAATCGAGTGCTGGGCTTCGGCGGCTCTTCCTCGCGGACAAGCTTCAGCAATTGATCCAGCGGCGAGCTCTTGACCGTCTCGCCGGTGATCGGAGTCGTCCCGGTCAGCAACTCAAACAGGATCACGCCCAATGAGTAAACGTCGGCGCGCGTATCGACATCGACGGCATCAAACGACGCTTGCTCCGGGGCCATGTACGTCGGAGTCCCCATCACGTTGCCAAACGTCGTGAACAGCGTGTGGTCCGTGAGCGAAATCCCAGACGTCGCCTTAGCAAGCCCGAAGTCGATCACCTTGGGAACCGGCTTGCCGTCGTGAGTCTCGACGAGAATGTTCGTTGGCTTCAGATCGCGATGAATGATCCCCTTCTGATGCGCGTGCTGCACCGCCGAGCAAATCTGCTGGAACAGATCGAGCCGCTCCGGAACGCCGAGCTTGTGCGCGTCACAAAACTCCGTGAGCGGCACGCCCTTCACCAATTCCATCACGAAGAACGGCTGCCCCGCCTCCGTCGATCCCGCATCGAGCAGCCGAGCGATATTCGGATGGTCCATCAGCGCGATCGCCTGCCGCTCCGCCTCAAACCGCGACAGAATCATTTTCGAATCGCCGCGATCCACACGAATCAACTTCAACGCAACGCGGCGTTTGACCGGCTCGGTTTGCTCGACCATCCAAACGCTGCCCATCCCCCCTTCGCCAATTTTCTGCAGCAGCTTGTACGGTCCAATCTGAACCCCGGGCAGAACCGGAGCCGGCAGCACGATCGTTGTCCGACTCGCCACGTCCAAGGGAGGACACTCCAGAAAACTCCCGCCGTTGTCGTAAGCCTGCAACAGCGTTTCGATGCGTCGCAGCATCGCGGCATCATCGCCGCACGCTTCGAGCAAGTAGCCTTGCCGCACCGACGGCACGCCAATCTTGCGAGCGACTTCAAAGACCGCTTGGTCATCCAGTTTCGTGGCCACCAATTTCCAATCCTCCGCGGCGTGTAGCGTTACTCCGAAGGAGTTGCGTCACATAGCCCAGGGTTGCTCGCGAAGCGGGCTACCCTGGGTTGAGAATCAAAACGATCGTTGTACCCCGAAGGGGTTCCGTCATCGTCATTTCTCGAATGACGCAACCCTTTCAGGGTAGAGCAGGCAGCTTCTCCCATCCCAGGGTAGCCCGCAGTCGCGGGCAACCCTGGGCTATGTGACGCAATCCCTTCGGGATAAAGGCAGTCGCAGTTCGGTCAAATCGCATCGATAATTCCCCCTGCTCTGCAACCGTTGAGAATCTTGTCCGAAGAAGTTGTGACCTGACCTAATTCGCCTGTCCCCCATTCGCCTGTCATGTTTTGTATTTGACGACAGACAGACGAATGGGGGACAGGCGAATGAGTTCCGACGCGGGCCTTCACGGCTCAGTGCGAAATTAGCGTCCGATTTCCCCGATGAAAAATCGGCAGTTCACAAAAAAGGTTCGTTCGAGCCCCGAGTTCATTGACCGATGCGAACCCGCAGCCACGACTTGGCGTAGGCCCAGTCGGCATCCGCCGTGGACTCGGAGATTTGTAGCGCGTCGGCGGCCTGGCTGATCGTCAGCCCTGCAAAGTACCGGAGCTTGACGAGTTCCGCCTTGCGCGGGTCATGCACGGCCAGCTCGTTGAGCGCCTCATCCAAGGCGATCAAGTCGATGCTGCGGGTCGGCGCTTCAATCCGGTCTTCGTCCAAATCGACTCGCTGAAGCTGTCCCCCGCGTTTGAGACTCTGCTTGTGCTTCGCGCTCTCCACCAAGATCCGCCGCATGGCTTCCGCCGCTGCCGAAAAGAAGTGTCCCCGGTTATTCCAGTGCTGTGCCTGCTCCCCATCCACCAACCGGATGTACGCGTCATGCACCAGCGCGGTGGCCTGCAACGTCTGCCCCGGCTTCTCCTGAGCCAGCTTCGCCGCCGCCAACTTCCGCAGCTCCTCATAGACCAACGGCAGCAACCGTTCGGCCGCCAACGGATCGCCGGATTCAATCTGCGACAGGATGAAGGTGATCGAGGACAAGAGCAGACTTCCTGATTCATTCAATGAGAAGTCTAGTCCCCCGCTTTGTTCACGGGGGCTGTCCATTTCAATTCCTTCATGCCCGTCAGCTCCGGCGCGGTGTTCGCGATCGCCGTCAATCTGGGGTCGCCGATCATCAAAAGGATCTCTTCGTTGCCATCGAAATGACCTTCGACCTTCACCGAATTCTCGCTGCGGCGGATGAGCAACTTGTTCGCGTCTCCCACTGGTGGCTCGGCCAAAGTGGTCTCGCGGTTGGGGGCGTTCGCTGCGGGTGATGCCGCATTCCATTGTTTGTGTGGGTTGAGCAAGTCATCGATGCGGCGATCAATGATCTGCTGGCTCACGCGGTCGCGGATCTCGACGGATTGCTGCAAGGCGTGCAGACGTTTTGCCAATTCGGAGTTCTCCGCTCGCAGCAACGCTTGGCGGGTGGCAAAGGCTTGTTGGACGGTCGATCGCAGCAACTCCTTCTTCTTTTCCGCTTCGTTCAAATTGGGAAACGGTCCTTTGAGCTGTTCGGCCAATTCCCGCGACTGTTGTTCGAGCGCCTGGGATCGCTCGCGAAATTCATCGGCAGACTCTTGGGACGTCCCGACGGAGAAACTGAATACCTTCGATTGCGAAGCCCCGTCATTGAGGTCAATTGTTTGCGGTGTCGGTCCGAGTGCTGGCACATGAACCCTAAGGCAGCCGGTCTGAAATGTTCTACCGGTTATTGCGGGCGGATTGTCAGGCTCCATTTGGGCAAGGTGTCGGAGCGTTGGATGTGAGGAGCGTATTTTTGGAGGGCGGTCTTGGTGAGTGTCACGCCGCGTTCGT
>SXGS01597342.1_pt1 | contig 18312 bp, 15 predicted proteins | sample 3174681 | NCBI WGS metagenome assembly SXGS01 (sample SAMN11356861, study PRJNA531348) | freshwater metagenome | isolation source: freshwater sample F1-80 | place: China: Fuxian Lake, Yuxi | collected 2017-12-25 | reverse complement strand
TTCTTTGCTAGCGAGGTAACGTTGGGGAATTTAGGAAAACTGGTCATTGGTCAACTTATGTCAAAAAAGATGTGGGGTATAACAAGGCTGGAAGCTTATCCCACGTTCGTTGAACGGTATTGCCATTAAAATGATCGATCGGCAGGTCCAACCAGGAAAATTTCATCGAAGGTTGCTTTTGGGACTAGTTCAATGATTGCACGTTTAACACTGGCTTGGAGTTTAGTTCTGTGTCTGCTAGCGCTAGCAGCCCGTGGAGCTGAGTCGCGAGTTTGCGATGTATTGGTGTATGGCGGCACGCCCGCTGGAATTATGGCGGCGATTTCCGCGGCCGAGAATGGCCGGACCGTGATGCTGGTCGAACCTTACCGGCACGTGGGAGGTGTGATGACTTCGGGCCTGTGCGCGACCGACATGAACTCGCACAGCCGCATTGGCGGACGGGCGCGATTGTTCTTTCAGCGAATCTACCAGTACTACCAAGATCCCACTGTTTGGCGCAGTGAATCGCGCGAAGCCTATTTCGCTCGCTCGGCGAATCGAGTATTTACAGGTAAGAACGATCCCTTTCGGATGCAATGGGTGTTTGAACCGCGCGTGGCCGAGAGCATTTTCGAAGACATGCTGCGCGAGGCGGGCGTGACCGTCTATCGGGGAGAACGACTCGAACTAAGTCAAGCTGTTGAGAAGCAAGCCAATCGAATCCAGGGACTGCGCATGGAGAGCGGTAATCGTTACTCGGCCAAGATGTTCATCGATGCCACGTACGATGGAGACTTGATGGCTCGGGCCGGTATACGTTACATCGTAGGGCGCGAATCGAACGAAACCTACGGCGAGCAGTTCAATGGAGTGCGCGGCAAACGATACGCAGAATTGTATGCCGCTTCATCTGGTCCAATACAAATTGACCCGTTCCTGTCGCCAGGTAATCCGGCGTCGGGTCTGCTCCCCTTTATCGCATCTGCCCCGCCCGGAGTTAACGGTCAAGCCGACCAGCGCGTACAGGCTTATTGCTTTCGATATACGCTGACCAACGATCCCAACAACCGCCGGCCAATCGAGAAACCCGCCAACTACAATCCGCGTTGGTTCGAATTGCTGGGACGTACCTGTGCTGCGAATCCGAATATCACATTGCGAAGTCTGATGAGTATGGGGCCACTCCCAAACCGCAAAGTGGACGTCAATGTGTCGAACATGCCTGGAGCGAATTACGGCTGGGCGGAGGGCGATTATAATCTGCGAGCGAAATTGATGCAGCAACACAAGGACTTCGCCTTGGGCAAGCTCTACTTCCTGGTGAATGATCCACGTGTTCCTGCTGCGGTGCGCGACGAGTTAGCCCAGTACGGCTTACCACGAGACGAGTTTGCCGACAACGACAATTTTTCTTATCAGTTGTACGTTCGCGAAGCTCGCCGCATGGTTAGCGACTATGTGATGACGGAGCACAACGCGCTGCGCGGTGGCACGCGCCAGGCCGAAGATGGAATAGCCATTGGCAGCTACATGGTCGATTCGCATCAAGTGGGCTATTACGTCGACCCCCAAGGAGAACTTTACGTTGACGGTTCTCTAGGTGAAAAACCTCGCGCCTATGCAATTTCCTATCGTTCGATTGTCCCCAGTGAATCTCAGTGCAGCAATCTGCTTGTGCCGGTTTGTATCTCTAGCTCTCATCCCGCCTATGGATCAATCCGCATGGAGCCAGTGTTCATGGTCATGGGACACTCGGCGGGCACGGCTGCCGCGATGGCCATCGACCGGAACACGAGCGTACAACAGTTGCCGTACGAAACGCTCCGCCAGCGACTAGCAGAGGAAGGACAATTCTTTATGGATTCCGCCAAATAACCACGATGCCACGCGCGCGAGAGGAGTCACTGGTACACTTCGCTCACACGCAATGTGGCAAATCCCCAGGGACTGCTACATGTCGGACCTACCAGATAATGTTGACACAAATGAATCTCAGCCGCTTCGTCGCCCAACAGGTTACGTTGCTTGCCCAGATCCGTTCTTGCGCATCGAGGCGCTTGCGACGCATGCCGATTCACTTCAGCATAGTGGCCATGTTTTTCGCTACGAATTGAAAGATCGATCCGAATTGGACGGGTACACTTGGGGCATTGGAGGTGTAAGTGTACTTGCGGTCGCGGTTTGGATTGGCACGTTATCGATCGCCAAATACTTCGAATCCGTGCCACCCCCCACATCTGGGACAATGACGATTTTTCTACTAACGGCTTTTGTTTCTCCTGCCCTGGCGTCGCTGGGTCTGCTCGCGATCTTGCCCTGTTTATTGCCGTTTCGGATATGGGTCAAAACGCTCTTGCTATCTCTGGCCATTGTCTTTTTCTATACCCCAGTAACCACCGTTTTCTTGTTGCTATTTTCCGGACTTTTCCCACAATCACAACGCAATTGGCCAAACAATAACGAGTTGATAGAAATGATCTTCTTGATGGCAATATTCGTCGCCATGATTACAATTCCCGTCGCTTTATTGGTTCTTTTGCGACAGTTGTTCAGTAAGCATGCGCTAGGTGCAAATGAAGTGCCTGCACAGAGTCGCGATTTGACAATCGGAGGACTGTTTGAATTGACGACTGTTGTCGCATTGGCTGTGATATTGGTCAAAGGTCTTTTTGCGGGCGTTTCACAATTCGCTAATCCGATCGATAAAAATCTTTGGCCCTTGGCAATTGGCGCGATTATCAGTTTGATCGCAGGATGTATTGCCTTTGGATGGCTTTCGCTGTTGCTCCGTCCGACATGTCACAAGCTGGCTCTAGGTGGAGTCGTGTTGTATTGCGCAGGAGTTCTCGTGGGCGGGATACCGATTCTTGTAATCATGATTATCGAATTCGGTACATGGCAATGGCACCTTTCGTTGTTTGCAAGTCTACTGGGCGGTTGTTTCGTAAGCCTGGCGTTTTCCGGAACGGTGATCTTGGCTCTCGTTTGGCTTCGATTTTGTCAGTTGCGATTCTAATGCTGAAGGTTCATCGACAAGTGTGCGCGGAAAGTTGCGAGCCATGCCTCTGATTACCATCCGAGATTTGCGAATAGGATTTCGCGGACCGTCCTTGCTGGACGGAGTTTCGTGCCAGATCGAACCGGGACAGCGAATCGGATTGCTGGGACGCAATGGTTCTGGCAAGACAACTTTCATGCGTATTCTGTGCGATGACGTCGAGCCCGATAGTGGTCAAGTGTTATTGAATGCAACGGCCAGAGTTTCGCTCTTGCCTCAAGATGTACCAAGCAACTTGCACGGTAGAGTTGCCGATGTTATCGCGCAAGGCTTGTTGAAGGAGATCGAGAACGCGTCACTTTCCGCTGGTCATGGTGATCATGAATCCGAGTGGCGCCGCCAACATCAAGTCGAGCAAATTCTATCGCGCATGCAGCTTGATGGTGGCTTGTCCTTCGATGCCTTGTCGTCGGGAATGAAGCGGCGAGTACTGTTAGCCCGCGCGCTGGTAGCTGAGCCGGATTTGCTGTTGCTGGACGAACCCACGAATCACCTCGATATTGGTGCCATTGAATGGCTGGAGGATTTTCTCGCGCGCTGGAACGGCACGCTGATCTTCGTTACTCACGATCGAGCATTTCTTCGCCAACTGGCGACGCGCATATTAGAAATAGACCGCGGGCGGCTGTTTGATTGGTCGTGCGATTACGACACTTTCTTGAAACGCAAAGCGGACGCGTTGGCCGCCGAAGAAAAGCAAGCGGCTCTGTTCGACAAGAAACTCGCTCAAGAAGAAATTTGGATTCGTACAGGCATCAAAGCTCGTCGTACACGCAACGAAGGTCGTGTCCGAGCTCTGGAACAATTGCGACGCATTCGGCAAGAGCGTCGCTCGGCTCCGGGAAGTGTAGATCTGCAAATACAGGAGGGTGAACGCAGCGGCATGTTAGTGGCCGAGGTCAAGGGAGTTTCATTCGCCTATGAAGATCGAACCATCGTTGGCAATTTTTCGACGACGATAATGCGTGGAGACAAGGTCGGCATCGTGGGGAAAAACGGAGCTGGCAAAACGACTCTACTTCGTATTTTATTAGGCCAGTTGCCACCCCAGCAAGGTTCAGTGCGCTTGGGCACGAAATTGCAAATCGCCTACTTCGACCAACTTCGCCAACAACTGGACGATGAAAAGACAGTGCAAGAAAACGTAGGAGACGGCTACGACACAGTTTGGATCGGCGACCAGTCGCGACATATTATCGGTTACTTGGAAGATTTTCTGTTCAGTCCCGAACGCGCGCGAACACCAGTCCGCTTTCTATCCGGTGGCGAACGCAATCGAGTACTCTTGGCGCGACTGTTCGCTAAACCAGCCAACGTCGTTGTGCTCGACGAGCCAACCAACGACCTGGACGCAGAAACATTGGAGTTATTGGAAGATCGGTTGGTTCAGTTTGCAGGAACGGTACTGCTGGTAAGCCACGATCGTGAGTTTCTGAATAATGTAGTTACCAGCACTATCGTTTTCGATGATTTCGGTCTCAAAGAATACGATGGCGGCTACGACGACTGGCTGCGGCAAAGACCTATAGCTGAAGCCGCGATGGATAACCGCAAAGACAGTCGAAAAAAGGAAACGACAGTTTCCAAGAACGATACGTCATCGCAAACGAGGCGACTTTCGTACAAAGAACAGCAGGAACTGGTTACGCTTCCCGCGACAATCGAGAGTCTCGAAATTGACATCGCCTCGCTGCATCAAGCGATGGCGCAAGCGAATTTCTACCAGCAGCCGGGCGACGCAATTGCCCGCGAGCAACTTCGACTCAAAGAGCTAGAAAATCGGCTGGCCGAATCATACATTCGCTGGGAGGAACTGGATAGCGTTCAGTCGAAAAACGGACAGTGAGCATGTTGAATGCCAGCGCAAGTGACCGTGAGCTTGCTGAATGTTTGACCTTCGCAGGCTCACCTTTGAGACTGCACTTTAGGAGAGTAGTCCAATACGACGATATTCGCGGCGATTGGCCTCCGGGATCGATGCGTCGTTCTATAGGAAATACATCAACCCGAGAATGGTATTGTCATATTGGATACTTCATTTTGTGGCTATTCGAATAGTCCCGTAGGGACGAAATGTCGGTAGAACAGCGTCCGCGTGATGCATTTTGTCCCGTAGGGACAGCCTGTCGGTAATAGTAGGGTCTGGCCGTCATGTGTGTTCGTCCTTGTTGTTATCGACAGGCGCAAACGTGTAGCCTCTTCGTTTTTCTACCGACAGGCTGCCCCTACGGGACAAAATGCAACGCGACCATCTTTTTACGTTGTCTGCGCGCGAGGGTAAACATCGTAGGTCCCCGTCCACTTGCGAACGCCGACGTCCGCTTTTTCGATAGCCGTCCGTTGGGCATCGGTTACCTGGACCGAGATTGCGGCATGGTTGTCATCTCTTCTCATCAGGTTCATTGGACAAAGGACGTTTACGCAGTTCAATCACTTACCAACTAGAAGATCCGGTTGACTATGCAGCATTCGCACTTCTTCCTCGGTGATCGCTCTGCGGAAGATGGCCAACTCATCGAGCAAGCCAATGTAGTTGACAGCGATATAAATTCCTGTCCGGTCGAGGTCCCATTTCATTGCCAGCGGACGGTCTCGAATTTCACCGATTCGTTTGCCATCGATGTAGATCTGCGATACGGCAGGCTCCCCTGAATCGAAACCGTTCCAGTTCAGAACTACGTGGTGCCAGTCGCTCGCCCGCCAGTCGATCTTCGGGATGCGCACAATCGGGGCCTGTGGATGGTCCTCGGCGATTGGCTTCTCACCTTCGGGTACGGCGGGAAATGCTCCGTGACGCATGTCGCGCGGACGAGCATTATTGAAATCGAACCACAAACCACCGTTGTTGGCTCCTTTTTGCGTAATCTGAATTGGGTCGCAAAAGGTCGTCTTCAGCAAGCGGTTGGGATCCGTCTGGCACCACACCGACAGTGCGCCGCTCCATCCGTGACTGTCGTACGGGAGGTTCCCTTTGGCTGGGAAAAACACGCGACCATTGTTCGGCAACACATCCATCGCCTCCAGCGCCCCGCCGTGAATGCCACGTCCCTTGGCGATGCGAAACACCTTCGCGTCGAAACCCTTTTCAAACACGAACTGTCCAGGCTTGGTTGGATCGTTGAACCGCGTATCGAGTGTTCTCTGGCCACCTCCGACGTCGGCCTGCAATACTTCGTCAAATGATGCATAAAAGACTACCGAACTTCGCAGTTCCTCTCCATGGAGCGATCGTCCTGTTGTGAACATGAATGCTAATCCGACAACTAATAGAGTTCGCATAATATGTTATGGCGTAAAAGGGAAACTATATCCGCTGCTCGCGACACCAGCGCGCGTGCATTATAATCGATCTTGAGATTTCGTTTGTCGAGCCGATGTCCATGTCCATGAGTTTTGGAGGAATGCAAATGAGCGTTGTAGCGAGACTCACGGGAGCTGATTTTGATTCGATGGCGGAGCGGGGAGCTTTCGACGGGCTGGGGCCTCGCAAGATCGAACTGATCCGAGGGGAGTTACGATTTATGAATCCGGCTGGCCCTATTCACGACGACTACATCGATTATCTAACTCGCTGGTCGACAGATCAAACCAAAGCAACCGAAGTCACCGTTCGTGTCCAGTGCGGCTTTGCCTGTAACGACGATCGACCGGAGCCCGATGTCTTGTGGTTGAAACCCCGACGTTACCGGCGAACGCGACCGACGGCTTCGGATGTTCTCTTGTTGATCGAAGTCTCCGACAGCAGCCTCGCTGGCGACCTTCAAGAAAAAGCGGATTTGTACGCAGAGAGTGGCGTTGCTGAATATTGGGTCGTCGACGTTCCCGCGTCGCGGATTCACGTGATGACTGAAAGCGATGGGTCGCATTTTCGCAAGATTGAGACCGTTGTTCCACCGCAGCAGCTAGCGCCCAAGTGCAGGCCAAATGCAAAGCTCGATACCGCCGAGCTGTTTAATGTTCCGGATGAAGACTGAACATTCATGTTAATGAGCTATCGAAGTTGATCGCGACTCAACTTACTGGCTGGCCGTTTGGCAAGGACTTATGTGACATGTGGCGATGGGTAGGCAGAATTAAATTCAGCGGATCGATCGCAGTCGCCTGGGCAGTTTTCGTCGGCGGTCTGCCGAGCGTTGCCTTATTCGCACAGTCAGAACAACGTAACGATTCGGCGGGCGTCGAGTTTTTCGAAAAACGCATTCGCGCTATTTTGGTCGAACAGTGCTACGAGTGTCATGGCACCGACAAGCAAGAGAGTGGTTTGATGCTGGCCAGTCGGTCCGGCCTGCGCGCAGGTGGCGACCGCGGCAGGGCGGTATTGGAGGACCAGCCAGGAAATAGTTTGCTCCTACGCGCGATCGCGTACAGCGACGAAGATCTGAAAATGCCGCCGCGCGGCAAGTTGAGCGACGAACATATCGCAGACCTGACCACCTGGGTAAAACGCGGAGCTCCGATGCCGGCCGAATTGAGTTCGCAGTCCCATCGACCGCAGCCAGCCGCTGCTTTCAATCTGTTGGATCGCATGGACCACTGGGCGTATCAACCTGTCCGGCCCGCCGCGCCTCCGATCGTCAAGAATGCGGATTGGTGCACTCTTCCGGTGGATCGATTTGTTCTCGAAAAACTTGATGCGGTTGGATTGGTCCCAGCGCTTCAGGCGGACCCAGGAGTGCTGATCCGCCGGTTGACCTTTGACCTAACGGGCCTGCCACCGACGCCGGCTGAAGTTACAAGTTTTACGAGCGACGATCGGCCGGATGCGTTCGAACGATTGGTCGATCGCTTGCTTGCTTCGCCACACTATGGCGAGCGTTGGGCCAGGCATTGGTTGGACGTGATGCGGTTTTCCGAGACTCAAGGGTTCGAGTTCGATTACGACTTGCACAACGCTTGGCGTTACCGCGATTATGTCATCGGCGCACTGAACGACGATCTTCCGTACGATCAGTTTGTAAACGAACATCTGGCGGGCGATTTGCTGACCGAGCCTCGCAGGAACGTTCTCGACGGGTCGAACGAATCGATCCTGGCCACGGGATTCTACTGGATGCTTGAGGGCAAGCAGTCGCCGGTTGACATTCGGCAAGAGCAAGCGGACCGAATCGATAATCAAATCGACACGATCGGTAAAGCTTTCTTGGGTCAAACGATTTCCTGCGCTCGATGCCACGATCACAAGTTTGATGCAATTTCGACGCGCGATTACTACGCCTTGGCCGGTTATCTGCGAAGCTCGCGTTTCCAGCAGGCATATATCGATCCGCCCGAGGCGACGTATGCGACGATGCAGGCACTGAGGGAACTGCGCTCGGCATTGCAAGTGCCGGCCCGAACACTCTTGGCCAGCCGTTGGAAGACTCAGGTTAACGACGTCGATCGATATCTGCGGGCGTCCGTGGAAGTCGAATCAGAAGCGGGCAGTTTTTCGAACCTGAATGCTGTCGCGCGGAAGTTCAACCTCGAGTCTGTTCGACTAGAATCTTGGTGCAGAGCTTTGGAAGCAACTTCGCTCGACGCGGTCGATCATCCGATGTACGCTTGGCGAAATTCGCTGCGATCGACTTCAAAAATTTCATCCGAGACTCAAAAAGCTCGACTGCCCGCCGTACTTGAAACACCGACCAGCGACCCGCAACGAAGCATGCCATCTCCTGATCCAAGAAGGCGTTTGCCCCATGACGTGCCAACAGTGCAAACCCGAACGACGTTCGCCGCCAAATCGGCGCGATATGTTGCGGCGCTCGTCGAACGGATTTGGAGCGGTCGCGCTGGCCGCAATGATGCTCGACCGTGGGTTGCTGGGGCAAAGCAACGAAGCAAACTTTGCTGGCCACCATCCGCTGCTGGATCGCTCGGGACACCACAGCGCGAAGGTTAGGAGCATCATCTTTTTGTACATGGACGGTGGGCCATCGCAAGTGGACACGTTTGATCCTAAGCCGCGATTGGCACGCGAACATGGCCAGCCGATCAAGATGATTGCTCCGCCTACGCAGTTCATACCGCGTGAAACCACTCCCACGGTTCTGGCTTCGCCGTGGAGATTTCGGCGATATGGCGACAGTGGAATTCCCGTCAGCGACCTGTTTCCGAACATCGCCACATGCGTTGACGACATGGCTATCATCCGCTCAATGGTGGCCAATTTTACGGAGCACGCCAACGCGAATTTGTTCCTACATACCGGTTCGAATCAACAGGGCAAGCCCAGTATGGGATCGTGGGTGACGTACGGATTGGGTTCACAGTGCGAGGATTTGCCAGGGTACATTGTCCTCAAGAACAACCAGATTCCCGCCGGTGGCCCAGATAACTTTCACAGCGGATTTCTCCCGGCGGTCTACCAAGGTTCGATCTTCCGCGATTCCGTTTCGCCTGTGGCCAATCTCCAACCTACCGAACCGAGTTCGTCCGTGCAGCGCGGCAAGTTGGACTTGCTTTCCAGGTTGGACGAAACAATGCGCCAGCGTTTGGGGCCTGTCGACAAGATCGAAGCCACGATCGCCAATTACGAACTGGCCTTTCGCATGCAGGCCGCGGTACCCGACTTGTTAGACACCTCCGACGAATCGATCGCCACGAAGCGCCTGTATGGCATCGATGACGAAGCGACTCAGGTGTTCGGCCAATCGTGCCTATTGGCCAGGCGATTGGTCGAGCGCGGTGTGCGGTTTATCGAATTGACGCCACCATTGATCGCGGGTGCCAATCGCTGGGACCAACACGACAAGTTGCAAGAGGGGCATGCCAAGATGGCGTTGGCCACCGATCGACCCATCGCTGGATTATTGAAGGACTTGAAAGCGCGCGGATTGCTTGATCAAACGTTGGTCGTGTGGGCCGGTGAATTCGGGCGCACACCGGTCGCTCAAGGCACGTCGACCGGACGCGATCACAGCCCATACGGATACACGATTTGGCTGGCAGGTGGTGGCATCCGACCGGGCACGATCTACGGAGCCACGGACGAGTACGGTTTTCACGCAATCGAGAACAAGGTGGAAGTTCACGATCTGCACGCCACCATGCTGCACTTGATCGGCATCAACCACACGCGATTAACCTATCGCTTCGGCGGTCGAGATATGCGATTGACAGACATCTACGGCAACGTCCTGCACGAGATTCTCTCTTGATCGATTCGACCGCATCTTGTCCGATGCACACTGTTACTCGTCGCTCACCAGCGGTCGAACGTACCATCCCGCCGCAAGCCTAAAAATAGACACGATGTCTTGTCGATAGTGCATTGATTTGGTAAGCTATTCTTCTACGCACGTCTCGTCGTTTCGGTACTTGGCAGAGGGAGCCGGGAGATGGTAGTTGGCAGATCGGGTTTCGCGGGCTGCGTTGTGCTAGCATGGTTTTGTGTTCAAGTTGGAGGCGGAAGAGAACTGCTTTCCATCGAACCGGATTACGTCAAGGCTGTCCAGGAGAGCATCGACGTCGTTACGGTTACAAACTTGGACAACTTGCCGCTTAAGCGCGTCTCTGCCTACAAATGGGCGAACTCTGCGTCGCCGCAACAGGTTGGTCAGTTGCATTTGTTTGTTCTAGACGATATGCGTCCGGTTGCGAGTTCAAAAATTGGTCCGACAGTCGCCAGGTTTCGTGAAAAGCCAGATCCGAACAATACGCAAATTGATCATGTGATCGTTTCCATGACGGACCAGCCTTTGCTGTGCAAATTTGGTGACAAAGTGATTTGGCAAGCGTCTCCTACGAACACTCAATTCACTCGTTTCCTTCAAACTCCCGAGCCACACGTTACGGCATCACTTCGGCTATCGCAAGCCAAGACTTTGTCTCGAGAGTTTAGCGCTCAGATCGATGAGAGCGAGGCGGTTCATGCAAGTTCCAGTCGCGAAATGCGTTTGCTGGCCGCGCCTGTGTACCGGTACGGTTCGCAGGATCACAACAGTCCTGGTACGATCGATGGCTTTCTGTTTGTGTTTGTCGTAGAAGGTGGAAATCCCACGACCTTTTGCCATATCGAGGCCATTCGCGAAAAGGACGTCGTATCCTGGCAATATGCGATCTCGCGTCGCGGCGTTAGCGGCCAATTGGTTCGATACCGAGGTTCGAAAATCTGGGACGCTCCACGCATCAGCGACTCCGTTCGCAGTCAATCACTATTTCGAATAAAAGATCCTCGGGCGAATCTGTGATCCAAACTCCAGCCTTCCGTTATTCACCCGCGAAGGTGGCAAAGCTTAAAAACACTGGAGGGCAGGTGCGCCAAGTGACGCGCCCGTGAAACAAATTCCTTGTCGCACGCGACGAGTGTGAAAGGGTCGACAAAGGTTGAGCATATCTGACGAAAGGCTTCAACGTTTTGCATTATTTCGCAGGGACAAAAGCAATCGCCAAGATCGCTGTGTCGATACTACGAAATAGCACCATACTACCGGGCATAGCGATCGCTCAAACCGACAGGCCACACTGATACCCAAGTCGGAGCCACACGAAGTTCGATTGGCAGCACCACCAACCATCTTTGGCAAGGTTGTGGACGCAAGCACGGGTGCTCCCATTCCTCGATGCCGCGCAATTCGCGTGAAGGCGTTTCGTCCCGACTTTTATTCCACCGATTTTCAGGCGAGCAGCGTCACCGAAGGGAAGAACGGTCAATACACTCTTACGATCAAGAGTAACAGTCGACAGGGAAACCGTTACCGAGTTCGAATCGAAGCAGATGGTTATCGGACTGCCTTGGGGCAAAAGGACATGGCAGTTGGTGATCCACCCCTGGAGGAAGACTTTAGGCTTGAGCCGAAACCTGCCTGGATCGGAATTGTGCAAGACGCAAGCGGAAATCCGGTAGATAGTTTTAGAGTCGCAGTCGGTTCGCCCACGTCAGCTCCTCATTTCAATCTGGATGAAAACTCAGTTTCGATCCGACCGGTCCGTTCAATCTATCGTGGACCAAGCAGCCGGATTTCCACAGTTGGCTGTCTTCACATCACCATCACTTTGTCAAACTCGGTGCGGACGGTCGATTTTCGATTCATGGAGTCGAGCCTGGAGAGTATGAACTGGTAATTCAACTTTACGAACAACCCGCCGGGTGCCTGGTCGAAGCAGTTGGCCAGAAAGTCATTCCCCTGGTCGTTACTGAGTTACAGGCTCAGGAGAATCAGTTGCAATTGGGTGAAGTGGAAGTTCCCTGCCACATTGGCCCTCGCGTCGGATCGGACATGAGTGCCTATCAGATCGCAAACGCCAGTGGCGTGGTGCGCAATGTCTATGATTTGCGAGGCCAACACGTGCTGTTCCATGTCTGGGCCAGTTGGTGTGCGCCTTGCTTGGAGTCAATGCCGTCGCTGAAAGCGACCCTAGACAAATACTCCAACAAACCGCTCACGGTTGTTGGCTTGAACATTGACGAAGACCGACAAGCGGCTCAACGTGTCGTCGCGTCACACAGTCTGACTTGGGCGCAGAATTATCTTGGCAAGGAATCACCGCTCGCGCGGCAGCTTGCGATCAGCAGTGTGCCAGCCTATTACCTGATTGGCCACGATGGCAAGCTGGTCGGTTCATCGAGTAATTGGGACCAACTGCAACAAATGCTTGAGTCGGGACTGGAGAAGTAGTGTGAGAGCAACCATCCCTTTGGCGCAGTCATGTTTGCGTTGGTTTGAATTCAGATATTCCAAATTGGATTCAAATCAAGAACCAACGCGTGCAAAACCTCGTTATTGGAGACCGTTTCGGGAGAAGTCAGGATTTCCACTGGTTTTCCAGGTTGGTAGACGTGAATCTGGCGACGGAACGGATCGATTAACCAACCAAGAAGGATGCCGTTACTGAGATAGCTGTTCATCTTGTCCTGAAGTTCCTGCAACGTATCACTTTCGGATCGCAGTTCGATTACGAAATCTGGGCAAATCGGTGGGAACTTCTTTCTCTCTTCTTTAGACAATCCTAGCCATCGATTCGACGCGACCCAGGATGCATCCGGCGATCGCTTCGAGCCATCGGGAAGGCAAAAGATAACGGACGAGTCAAAAGTGAAACCTCCGTATTTCTTCGACCACAAGCGCAACTGGAACGTTATTTCTGCATTACGATCGGAGCTTTCGCCGCCCACCGGTGACATTATGACAATCTCTCCATTCGATTTTTGCTCGACGTCCAATTCGGGATTCAAGCGAACGAACTCTTCGAAAGTCTCGGCAACTCGCAATGTCAACGGTAATATCTCCCACGTTTCTCGCTGCTGGTAATCTTCGCATTTTGAAGCGATAGCCATGCGCGTTCTCTCTGGCAACAAAGACACTTGCCGATGAATTTAACACTGCCTCTAATGTACTTCGACAACACTCGCAATGAAATCACTGGTCAAAGGGTTGGCAAAATGCGTCGCACTGCGCTGTTTCTGAATTGCTATTGCATGATTGCAGGACCTGTCGCGGTACACGCTTCTGCCGAGCCTGTTGTGACTCCTGCGGTCAAGGACAATTCAATTGTATTGGTCGATGGAGAATGGAGCCGTTGGGTATTACTGCATCGTTTGCAGAATGGGGCAGTAAACTCAAACGGTTGGCTCGTATATTGAACTGCCACGTTGCCTCAACCTCATCTGGTCGAGTCGACGGGCAAATCTCAGCGTTATTTTTTCGGATTAGCTGTGCTATTTTCCTGGTCAGGCAGACGTTCCTTTCGATGAGATGGACCGTCTTTGCTGGGTGGCCGCCAGCGAAACGAGCCCCCCGCTCCGCGTGCGGCATCGACGACTTCGCGCGGAAATTCGAATTTTTCGCCTTGAAGCTTTTGGAGTGCATTAAGCTGTTCGTTTGTCAGCGAGGATTTAACCATTTCGCGATGCGAATCTCGCATTTCTTGAAACTCGGCGGCAATCTCGTCTCTGCCGGCTCCCATACGGACAAGCTCCCGAATTTCTTCGAAAGCATTTTCGGCCAAGTGCTCCTGCTTTTCCAGCATCCTAGCTAACTCTTGTTCAGAGATCCCGATCCGCTTCGATACTTCGGTGTGGCGGAGAACGGAAGAATAACCATGCAGTTGAGCGTATAACCCAACAAGTCTCTCAAATCCTGCGTCGCTCAAGACTTCATCAATCAGTTGTTTCGCCTTTTCATTGGCAGACTTTAAGGCCTCCATACCAACGGCCGGGTCTCTTGGCGGTGGTGGGCCTTTCTTCTTACCTTCCTTGCGGTCAATCAACTCACGACTCATTCTCTGCCATTGCCGAAATTCAACTATGCGCTTTTGATTCACTTCCGATATCCGCAACTCATCTACTAACTTCTGGTGCTCAAGGAGTCCAACCAATTGAAGATAAGTTACCGAGCGAGCAAACTCGCGCCACCTGGCATATCCATCGGACCGTAGTTCCCGTGTACCGTCTTTTGGCACACCATGCTCGGTTTGTGGGGCGGGTGGGTCACCAGCGCTTGACGTTGAAAAACATACGCAGGCCGTGATGGCGATGGCCGGAAACAAAATTGAAGTTTTCATAGGAGCGCCACCAATGCCTGAGAATTTTCCCAGCAATAAAGGTCTACCTGACGATTATGTTCCGTAAAGTCAAATTTTGGGTTCGAGAGTCGAGCAATTGTCCTCAATTGCTCAGAAAACGATTGAGGACAATCGTGCTGCTCAATCTAGACACCCCAAAGCTCTAACTGGTTGCTACAAATATCGACGGGCAAACTCAAGGCTTGCCCGTCGAATTGCAAAAATTTACTAACTCAAGCGTTAGGTATTGTCACCAGCCGGACGACCGCCAGCTCCGCCGCGTCCACCCGGGCCACGACCACCACCTTGACCACCGCCAGATCCTCCAAAGCCGCCGAAACCGCGGTTTTCTGGGAATTCGAACTTAGCGCCCTTCAGATCTGTCAATGCTTTTTCTTGAGCATCGTCCAAAACTTTGGCGACTGCTTCGTCGTTTAATTTCGTGGACTCTTCTCGAAGTTTCGTAAAGGCTTCACGAGTTTCACTGCCGGCGCCAGGTCGGTCGCCACCGGGACGGTTGCCTCCGGGTTGATCGCCGCCACGTGGCCTTTCGCCGCCAGGTTGATCGCCGCCTCGTCCGCCACCAGGACGACGTCCTGCATCCCCTTGTCCACCACCACCCTGTCCACCACCACCAGGACCGCGGCCACCGAACATTCCCGCAAATAGCTCTCGCTGAACTTCGCGGATGGCGTTGTAGCCCTCTTCACCTAAGCCAATTTCTTTACGAACTTCTTCCATTCGAAGAACACCAGCCAAATCTAACGCAGCACCCTGCGAACGCCCCATTGGCCCGCCACCGAAACCTCCGCCAAATCCACCGAATCCGCCGCGTCCACCAGGACCTCCCGGTCCACCGCCGCCACCAGGACCACCGGCACCTGGGCCGCCACCGCCAGGCCCTCGCCCGCCGGGTCCGCCGCCACCGCCTCCGAATTGTGGGAACAGCTCTCGCATCTTCTTGCTCTGCGCTTCAGCGACCTTCTGAAGCTCATCAGTCAAGGATTTCTTTTGATCGTCAGTAATATTGATCTTCTTGGCAACTAGGTCATTCAAGACACCTTGCGCTCCGCGGTCTTGGACATAAAGCCCTAGCAGTCGATCCATTCCTTTAGGCTCAAGAACTTCGTCCAGAATGCCCATCAGCTTCTCATTGGCCTCAGCAACTTTGGCTGGATCAGGAGGCGTAAAGTTGAAACCACCACGACCTTGCCCTGGCTGAGCCTGTTCCTGCCCAGCGGCCACTGTACTTAACAGGGCTGCCAGCAGCAACTGACTGCCTATACCCAAAATGCGGGCTTTCATAGAAACTCTCCTAAACTGCAGTAATGGACTGAGGCATTTCCGGCTCCAAGGCCAACGAATGCTTCTGATGTCCGGGGGAAGAGAATGTTGCCAACTCAGTGTGCCAGATTTGCGTGAGAATACACTATTCAACTGGCCCATACAGTCTATAAAACCATTGATTAAAGAAAAAGTTCCGTTCCTAAATACTTGACGAGCCAGTCAGCGCCACTAAACGCGGTTTTTCGCATGAATTCAACGAGCCCCCCCAGTGAAATGCCGATCCCGCGGCTATTTACTCCGGTCCAATATTTGCCCGGCGTTGGACCACTTCGCGCGCAGTTGCTGGCTCGACTTGGAATTCACCGAGCGGTTGATCTGCTGTTCTTTTTCCCACGAGCTTACGAGCCCGTGGCGGCACTTCGGTCGGTGCAAGAGTTTGCTGAGAACGAACGCATTAGTTTTGTTGGCACGATCGGCGACTTGGATCAGCGCGTTACTCAGTCTGGCAAGCACTTACTTGGAGCAGTTGCCCAGGTCGATGGCGGCGGGTTCACTCGGCTGCTGTGGTACAACCAACCGTATCGCTTGAATGAACTGAAAATTGGCCAGCGAATTGTTGCCACCGGGACGGTTCGATCGACCGTGCTGAATTGGGAAATGGTCCAACCACAACTGGTGCTGCTGGGAAACGACGAAGTCCCTGAATCTCAAAAACCCCTACCCATATATTCTCTAACCGACGGTTTGAAGCAATCATCGGTGCGTAGAATGATCGCGGATGGCTTGCCAGCGTTGATCGATCAAGTGGATGAAGTGTTGCCAGCGGAGGTTTGCGAACTTCTTGAGTTGCTGTCAATTCGGGACGCGCTGCGGCAACTGCATTGGCCCACGGACATGCGCGGAGCGGACAATGCACGGCGCAGGTTTATCGCGCAGGAGTTGCTGGTCCTGCAACTGGCGATCGCGATCCAGCGACAGTTGCGCGATAGCAAATCTTCCGCGCCCTGCTGCGAACCCAGTGGCAAAATCCACTCGCGCATTTTGAATCGGTTGGGGTTCATGCTGACTGGCGATCAAGAGCGCGCAATTGCTGAAGTCGGTCATGACATGAATCGGACAGTGCCCATGAGCCGATTATTGCAAGGGGATGTTGGGACCGGTAAGACTGTCGTCGCTCAGTACGCTATGTTGCTGTGCGTGGCCTATGGTTATCAAGCTGCGTTAATGGTACCCACCGAGGTTTTGGCTCAACAGCACGATCGCACTCTGCGGCGCAGTTTGGCCTCCAGCCGCGTGCGCATGGGATTACTAACAGGTTCCCTCGCTCGTGCCCAGCGCCAGCAACTGCTTGAGCAACTGGCAGCCGGCGAGATCGATCTGGTGATCGGGACTCAAGCCCTGTTGTCCGAAGAAATCAAGTTCAAGAATCTGGGCTTGGTGATCGTCGACGAACAACATCGGTTTGGCGTCGAACAACGAGCCAGATTGAGGCAAGATGGTTTGCAGCCGCACTATCTAGTGCTCAGTGCGACACCCATTCCTCGGACTATTGCCATGACTGCGCTGGGAGACCTGGATGTCTCGGTGATCCGCCAGCGTCCTCCTGGGCGCGGCGATGTAAAGACTTATTTGGGTTGCGCCGATTCGAAAGAGAGTTGGTGGCGTTTCGTCGATGAGCAAATTGCCAAAGGTAGGCAAGCTTACGTGATCGCTCCCCGAGTGAATGACGCGTCCGATGAAGAAATCGCCAGCGTCGAAGGAGTAATGCTACACCTCGCTAAAGGCCCTTTCTCGCACCGTAAATTGGAAATGCTCCACGGCCGATTGCCAAGCGAACGCAAAGAAGAAATTCTCATGCGATTCGCCGAGGGTGAAATCGATATCCTGATATCTACTACCGTCGTCGAAGTCGGCATTGATGTCCCAAACGCGACCGTCATGACCATTTTAGATGCTGATCGCCTGGGACTTGCGCAACTGCATCAGCTCCGAGGGCGAGTCTCCCGCGGGACTGGTCTGGGCTATGTCTGCGCTTTTCCGTCGGTCGGGAGTGACGCTGACGACAACCAGCGACTCGCCGCGTTTGAAAAAACCAACGACGGCTTCGAGTTGGCCGAACTCGATCTTCGCTTGCGAGGACCAGGCGATTTGATGGGTACGCGCCAACACGGATTGCCACCACTACGCATTGCCAACTTGTCCCGCGACGCGCTGCTGGTTGAACAGACCCGTGAAGTCGCGCGGATGCTGATCGCCAAGTACCCCGGACTGGACCATCCTTCCCTAGAGCGACTCAAGAAACAAGTGCTTAATCGTTACTCGCAAACACTGCAATTAAGCGACGTGGGATAGTTTAGTTCTGCATGGGATATCACAAGCCGAAGGCCAGCATGCGAGCATACAGATAATGGGGACTTCTTGACAGTCAATGTATGTCATGATAACCTCACATACCAACAACAATCATCGACCTCGGGGGTGTAGCTCAGTTGGGAGAGCGC
>SXGS01732684.1_pt1 | contig 18313 bp, 14 predicted proteins | sample 3174681 | NCBI WGS metagenome assembly SXGS01 (sample SAMN11356861, study PRJNA531348) | freshwater metagenome | isolation source: freshwater sample F1-80 | place: China: Fuxian Lake, Yuxi | collected 2017-12-25 | reverse complement strand
ATCGTCCATGGCTGACAAATCCTTTTGTCTGGATGCGAAGTTAGGCAACCCAGGCAAGAATCATGACAGCTGTCATTACGAAAGGAAAGACCGAAAACAGCGTTTTCCCCCGGGATAATCAACCGGCCGGGAATTGCTGCTTGCAGCCGAGGTTGGATGCAATCTATTTCCTGGGCCCAATCCCAAGAGCCAACCTGAGGGCTCGAGCCATTGCCTGGGGATCCTCGGATTGGCAAATGGCGTTGCTGATGGCGATTCGTACGGCTCCCAAGGCGCGAACCTGGTCAATGGTTTCCAAGTTTATGCCTCCAATCGCAAACCATGGCGGCCTTTGCCAATCGGCAAAAGAGTGAAGGTAATCCGGGCAGACATATTCCTGAAATGCTTTGGTTTTCGAGGGAAACATGGGTCCAACCCCCAGGTAATCGGCCCCACCCATAGTTGCCGCTTCCCGATCGGGGACATTGTGGCTGCTTGCTCCAATTAAACTGTCTTTTCCAACAATCCTACGCGCCTCGGCCGGGGCAATGTCCGAAGTACCCAAATGAACGCCATCGGCTTCGGACAGGACAGCCAGGTCTGGACGGTCATTGAGGATAAAGAGGGCCCCTTCGTCCCTGGTCCATTGGCGTGTTTTTTTTGCCAAAGCGAGTAGTTCGCGATCGGGCAGGTTTTTTTCCCGCAATTGAATCATATCCACCCCGCCTCGTATCGCTTCGCGAACCGTTCGCTCCAAGCCCAAAAGACATTGGTTGGAGACCAATAGCATCATGGCCGCCTGGGAAAGGGTGGAGGAAGGGGTTCCGGATGCCTTTTTTTCCAGGGTGTAAGCCTCGTAACGGAGGCCCTCCCACTGCCTTGAAAGCCCCGGTATAGCCAGTTTGGCGTGTTCCTCAATGCTACGGAAGGCTTCCTGGACCCGTTTCCAATTGGACCTTTGGAGGTCGTTACCTTCCTTTCGGGGTCGCTCGGATCCGGTCCAGAGACCTGCCCCAGAGTCGCCTTCAACATCCCGGTTATCAAGTATTTGCGATGTCCCGGGAATTTGCACCAAAAGGGTGTCCACCTGGTGACGCATCCTTTTGAGGCGTTCCACCAGCCACCGATCTTCCTTTACAAAACGGTAAAAATCCTCCAGGACCCGAAGCCCTTCCCTAAGGCGATTTCCCACCGCATCCACCAATCGAATCCACCCCATAGGGATTTCCCCCCGGTCCAGATCCAGGGGCTCCTCCAAATGGAGGGCGGGGCCGAAAAGTGTTTCAGAAGCCTTGTCTGAATGGAACCCGGCTTTCAGAAGCCAGCGTTTCCCCTTTGGGCTTCGCTCAAAAACGGCGGCCAAAAGTGCCTCGCTGTTAATGGTGGGGTCACAAAACTGTTCCGAAGCAAAATGGCGGGCCGATCTCAATAGGCCGGTAAGGGAAAGGGGCATGAGGCGCAGGAGATCTTTACCATGGGAACATTCCTCGCATTGGCGTTGTAAAAGGGAGGCATCCCTAACAAGTAAGGTTGGTAAACGGGATTCTATCCATGTGGAACCATCGACACCCATGGAATGAAGCCACGCCACTCCGGATCCCTCCGGGTCTTCGGTCAGGGCGGCCAACAATTCCAAACCGGAATCCCATTCCAGACCAGCCTGGTTTGGAATGGTTGCCTGAACCTGGAGAAGGGCCCGAGTTGCCGCCTGTGTAAATTCCCAGCGCATAGCTAGCTATCTTTCGTATTTTCCCGAGTTTTCCAAATAAAAAGGGCCGTAGGTTTGGCCCAATTCCTCTGATCCTTGCAATCGTTAGATTCCACCCAATTGGTCCTTGTTCCCACATGCCTAGGGCTGTAATCTGCCCTTTGAAGGATTTCTGCCAACCAGCCAACTGGGCTTTTGCGGCCAATAGGGAGCTGGACGGCTTTTTTGACTCTAGGACGGGGAGGTTTGGGTTATGTCGTTGATTGTAAAGTATTTTGGCCGGAATGGATTGGCCAAGTGGGCATTTGCCTCGGTATTTGTCGGCTCGTCTGTTTTATTTAGTCATGCCCAGGAAAGTGCCCCCAAAGTGGCTCCGATGACGCTTGAGCAGTGTCGCCAATATGCGTTGGCCAATCAGCCCGCCATGGCGGCCGCGAACCTTAGTGCGGTTGCAGGGTCCCAGCGGGCCGGTTCACTCAACCGGCTAGGGTTTGCCGGAATGATTTCCAGGGAAGTTCCCATTCGCAAACAACAATCCGGTTGGGGTGTAAGTGCCACCGCTGCCATGGCGGACCAAGCGGCCTTGGATACCTGCTTTGATGTAAATTATACCTATTTGAGTATCCTCTACGGCCAAAGGCAGCTTGCGGTGGCGGAGGCCGCCATTGCGGAACTCACCAGCCTAAGGGATATCGCCAAAACCATTGTCAAAGAGGGCACCCGCCCGGATGTTACCAACAACCATGTCGAGAAAATCGATGTCATGCTTTTGTCGAGCAGGGCTCGAAGGGATGAAGCGGTAGGGGGCATTGCCCGGGCTAATGCAGCCTTGAGGGAAGCCATGGGGTTGCCTTCCGGAGAACCTGTCCAATTAGCAGTAACCTCGTTTCCCACCTCAAAACAGGTGCCTGACAAGGCGGTATTGGTGGCCGGGGCCAAGAATCAACGGGGAGAAGTTGTTGCCTCACGAGCGGCGGTGGAGGTAACCCGATGGGAAACCAAAGCCCAAGGGGTTGGATTCTTCAAATTCCAGGCTCATACTTTTGCTTCGGGATCGGACCTTCATGCCATTGGCGTCCCTTTGCCCCAACGAAGTGAGGATTATTTGCCTGGGGGAGTGGCACCTGAAATGCCTGGCAGTTTCGCCGGCAAAAAGCGTGACAGGGTGGCTACTGCGGGCATTTATGCCGAGCGGGCGGCGTCAGTTGCGGCAAAGACGGAAAATCTTGCCGTGCTGGAAGTGGAAAATTTCCTGTTACGCTACAAGGAAAACTCAAGCCGGGCCGAAAAGTTAATTCAGGCGGCAATCCAAGCGGACAAATTGGCCTCACGACTCAAGGACAAATTCGATCCCCGGTCCACGAAAGTTAGCCTTGATGAGGTACTCACCACGGGGACCTTGTCCGTTAGCACCATGTTGGACGCTAATGAGGCTTCCTATAGGACCCTTTTGGATCTTGCTACTCTGGAAAGGGCTTCCGGCGGTGCTTTTCGCCTGGCACTGGAATGGCCCAAAATGACCCCCTGATGATCTCCCGGATCGGGGGGGTGTAGATCGGTATGGATATCACACGGTAGTTGTGGTATCTGCCGAATTCCCCTCCCCGGGTTGGAGATCACAATGCGACGGCTCTCGCTTTGCACCTTGTTTTCCCCGTTTGTCGTAATTGCCTTGGCATCCAGCCTCGTTTTGGCCAGAACCGAAACCGCAGTTCCCATGCCATTAAAGGATGGCAAACAGGGGATGATGAGGATAGGTCTCACCTCCTCCCTGTTTCGCGATATGCCAGATGCCCTGCTCCAGATTGTGATGAAACCCTTCAGTGCGGTTATGGAACAACAAACCGGCATGAGCGGGTCATTGGTATCCGTGAAGGATGCGCGCCTCCTGGCCCAACAAATGGAATCGAATAACCTCCAATTGGGGGTGTTTCATAGTCATGAATTTGCCGCACTTCAGGCCAAACATCCCGGGTTGACCCCCCTGGTGTTCGCTGTGAACTCCAAGCAACCCCTGGAATCCATGTTTGTGGTCCGTCGGGACAAAAAACTTAACCCTCCTGCTGACATTGCGGGCAAAACCATCCTGATGCCCAGCACCGTGCGGGAGTATTCTTTGGTGTTTGCCAATCGAAGGTGTAGTGTTTTAGGCCGTCCCTTGCGTTCATATTGCAAATTGGTTGGGGTCAATGACTCCGAGGATGCTTTGGACCAGGTTGTGGACGGGCAGGCCGATGGTGCCATCGTCGAACGCCATCAATGGGATAACTACAAGGAAGATAAACCCGGACGAGCCAACAATTTATCCGTGGCATTGAACTCCGAATCGTTTCCCCCGGCGATCATTGCCTATATTCCCGCAAACCTGAAAAAAGACAGCGTAGAGAAGTTCCGAACCGGCATGATCAGTGCCAAGAAAAATCCCAGGGCAGCCGACCTCCTCAAACTCATCCGCTTGACCAGTTTCGAATCCATCCCGGAATCCTTTGACAAAACACTTATCCAATTGGCGAAAGATTATCCCCTTGAAGCCGCCGAAAAGAACTAATGTTTTGGTGCGGGTAAGCGACAACCCCTGAAAAGGGAAAAGGACCACCCTTTCCCTTTTCGGTGGATCGATACGATCAAATCCCCCTGTATTCGCCAAATTATCTATTTATCCAAAACGGCCATTTCTCTTGAGTTTAAAGGCCAGTCGCCCAATTTGTCCTAGAATTGCGCTCAAAACCCCTTTGGGTTTTTCTTTTCCGTATTTGGCTTTTTGAGGATACCCGACCCAGTCGGGATTTGTGAGCATGGCGGAGTCAATCCAAATTTCATCGCTAAAGGATCAGGCCCGGGAGCGTTACCTGATTTATGCCCTTTCGGTGATCACATCCAGGGCCCTTCCCGATGTCCGAGACGGGTTAAAACCGGTACAGAGGCGCATCCTTTACACGATGTACAACGACCTGAGGTTGACCTTTGATGGCCGACCCAGAAAGTGCGCCAAAATCGTGGGCGATGTAACAGGGAACTATCATCCCCACGGAACCTTGGCGGCTTATGAAGCCCTGGTTCGATTGGCCCAAAGTTGGGTCTTGCGTGTTCCGCTCATCCAGGGACAAGGCAATTTTGGATCGGTCGATGGTGATCCCCCTGCCGCAGAGCGATATACCGAGGCCAAACTTTCCACGGCGGCCGAAGCGTTAATGCTTGAACTCAAGCAAAAAACGGTCGATATGCGGCCCAATTATGACAATACCCGGGAGGAACCGATCGTTCTCCCGGCCCAGTTTCCCAACCTTTTGGTCAATGGTTCCTCAGGGATCGCGGTTGGGATGGCAACCAACATTCCGCCGCATCACCCGGTGGATGTGATTCGATCCGTGGTGGCATTGATTGACGACCCTGATTCCACGACCGCCCAACTTTTGGATAAGCTCAAAGGACCAGACTTTCCCTTGGGGGGGCGAATCCTGGCGGATCGGGCCGACCTTAGGCGTATTTATGAAGAGGGCACAGGTACCATTCGGGTCCAGGGAGAATGGAAGGTCGAAGAAACCGCCAAAATCCGGCAAATCGTGGTCACTTCAATCCCCTATGGAGTGGATAAAGGCAAACTGGAATCGGACATTGGTGCCCTGATTGAGGACAAGAAGTTACCCCAGCTTCTCAATTTGGTAAATGAATCCAATGAAAAGGAGGGGCTCAGAATCGTACTTGAAATCAAGGCGGGGGCCGATCCGGACCTGATAATGGCTTACCTTTTTAAGCACACCTCCCTTCAGGACACCTTTTCATGCAACCTGACCTGTCTGGTGCCTGTCGAGGGAGAACCGGGAAAGACCAGACCGGAACGGCTTGGCCTGAAAAGCATCCTCGAGTATTTTCTCCGATTCCGTCGGGAAACGGTGCAAAGGCGCTTTGAGTTTGAGCTGGAGCAACTGCGCAAGCGCATTCACATTCTCGAAGGCTTTGCCATGGTTTTTGATGCTCTTGACAAGGCCATCAGAATCATTCGGGCAAGTACCGGAAAGGCGGATGCTTCCGAAAAACTGCGCAAGGCCTTCCCCCCCATGGACGAAGTCCAGGCGGAGGCGATCCTGGAAGCCGCCCTATACCGGATTGCCCAACTTGAGATCCAAAAAATCCTCGATGAGCTTCACGAGAAAACCACTGAAGCCAAGAAAATCGAGTCTATACTTGGCAGTCCAAAGAGGCTTCTTGGGGTAGTTCGGGGAGAATTGGAAGCATTGGCCGAAATAATGGCCCAACTGGCTGGACCACGAAGGCGGACCCGGATTGTTTCTTCCGAGGATGCTCCGGACTTTGATCCGGAGGCCTATATAGTCCGGGAGAACACCAATGTCGTCCTGACCAGGGATGGCTGGATCAAACGGGTTGGAAAATTGGCCTCCTTGGAAACCACCCGGGTCCGCGAAAACGATTCGGTCATTGCGGTTGCGGCGGGGTCGACTCTTGATCAGGTGGTTTTCCTTGCCGAAGATGGGACCGCCTACACGGCCAGAATGAACGAGGTTCCCGCCAGTTCCGGTTATGGGGAGCCCATAGGAAAGTATTTCAAAATCGCAGACCAGGTTCGTATCCTGACGGCACTTACAGGTGATCCAAGGTTTACCGCTCCTAACAGCGAGGACGATGCCCAATCTATCGGGGAAGGGCCGTGGGTCTTTGCAATCACCCAACAGGGCCTGGCTATTCGCATCCCCTTTGGTGGGTTTCGAACACTTTCCACCAAGGCGGGGAGAAAGTACATCAGGCTTGGCGAGGGTGACAAGGTTGTCCTGGCGGGGGTGGTATGCGGCAGCGAGGCGATTCACCTTGCCACGGCCCATGGGCGAATTCTCCTGTTTCGCGCGGATGACATACCAGTGGTTGCCGGGCCAGCCAAAGGCGTAATTGCCATTCGTATGGACGCTGATGATGCATGCCTTGGCGGGATATTGGTGACCCATCCGGAAGACACATTGGTGGTCGAAACCCCCGGGGGCAAAACCTTGGATTTCAAAAAAGGCCGTTGTCAACCCGCCACGCGGGGGGGACGCGGCCAGGATGTTGCCAAGCGGTTGGGACTTGTTCGGGTGGTTCAACCCCCGATCCCGCTGGTGGACTGGGATAATCTTGAAAGCAAGCCTTCGCGGACAAGGGGTTCTTCCGAAAGGGGCAACTCCAGCCGTGGGGAGATGGGTCTGTTTGATTGAATTTCAAATAAGCCCAAAATGGATCATGACGCATAGTACACCGCAAATCAGGTAGGGGATTTTGAACTGATGGCCGACTATTCTGCAAAGGACATTCAGGTCCTTGAGGGCCTTGAACCCGTACGAAAACGCCCTTCCATGTACATTGGAGGCGTCGATGTAAAAGGGCTTCACCATCTCGTATGGGAAATCGTGGACAATGCGGTGGATGAATACCTGAATGGTCACGCAGACACAATCACGGTGACCTTGCATAAAGATGGGGAATCGGTAACCGTGGCCGACAATGGCCGAGGCATTCCGGTAGACCTTCATCCCAAACACAAAAAGCCCGCCTTGGAGTTGATACTCACCACCCTGCACTCGGGGGCCAAGTTTGGTGAGGGGGGAAACTATTTACATTCAGGTGGCCTTCACGGGGTCGGGTCCTCCGTGGTCAATGCCTTGTCACGCCGATTGGTGGCAACCATCAAGCGCGATGGATTTGAGTGGCAACAGGAGTTTCGCAAAGGTAAGCCTTATGGCGAAATAGAACGGGTGCGTCCGTTTAGGGGTCATGGAACCCAGATTTTCTTTGCTCCGGATGCAGAGATTTTCAAAACCGTCAAACTTCATGGAAATGAGATCAAGCACCACCTGGATGCCATGGCCTATATCCATTCAGGACTCAAGGTTTTCTTTGTGGATGAGATAGCCAAGGAAACCTACGATTTGAGCCACCCTGGCGGGATTCCCGAATTTTTGGAGATGCTCGTCACCGACGCTGGCAAACCCAAAGTCACCGAGCAACCTTTCACCCTCATCCGCAAAGACGGCGATAGGATGGAAGCGGCATTTGTCTGGACAGAGTCCTCGGACGAAAACTTCAAGAGCTATGTCAATGGTATCCGGACAGGCTACGGCGGCACCCATGAAAGCGGTTTCAAGGCAGGGATCGCCCGGGCGGTTCGTGACTATATGGACACCCATGAGATCAGGATCAAGGGATTAACCATAACGGCGGAGGACATTCGCGAGGGAATCATTGGCATCCTATCCGTTTTCGTCCGGGATCCCATGTTTCAGGGGCAAACCAAGGACAAGCTCAATAATCCTGAAATGGCCTCGCTCGTCGAGAATTTTGTTCGCCCGGCCCTTGAGTCCTGGCTCAATGCCAACAAAACAGCGGCGGATCAAATCATAGGCAGGATTGTTCTTTCCGCAAGGGCAAGGCTTGCGAGCCGGGAGGCGGCAACAGAGGTTAAACGCAAATCGGCTTCCACACGGAGGCTGAACCTTCCGGGGAAACTGGCAGATTGCAAATCCACTTTGGTGAATGAAACCGAATTGTTCCTGGTCGAGGGAGACGGAGCCGGTGGCTCCGCCAAACAGGGCCGCAATAACAGAATCCAGGCCGTCCTCCCCCTAAGGGGCAAGGTATTGAACTCTGAGGGAATGCCCCTTGCCAAGGTCCTTACCAACCAGGAACTCAAGGACCTGGTATGTGCCATCGGCACCGGTGTAGGGGATAAATTTGACTATTCTGGCCTTCGCTATGGAAAAATCATTCTTCTGATGGATGCCGATGCCGATGGTTACCACATTTCCACGCTTTTATTGGTTTTCTTTTTCCGTCACCTTCCTGACCTGATCAGGAAGGGGAATGTGTTTATCGCCGTTCCTCCCCTTTACAGGATCGATATTGGGAAAGAGACGCATTGGGCCAGGGATGATCGTCACAAAGAGGAAATCCTTGCCGGTTTTCGGGCCAATGCCAAGTTTGAGGTAAGCCGGTTCAAAGGACTTGGTGAAATGGATGCCAAGGACCTTTGTGAAACGACCCTTGATCCCAAGGTTCGGACGCTTCTCAAGATGGAGATCGATTCCAACCTCGAGACAGATCAGACCTTTGTGGACCTCATGGGAAAGGACCCTGCTCCCAGGTATCGGTTTATTATGGATCAGGCGGTCCTGGCTTCGACCGAGGACTTGGATATTTAAGGCTTGGACCTTGGGTCGATAGAATCATTTCCTTTGCCCTTGGATCGGCTTGCAAAGGTTTTTTATTGTCCATCCCTTTCAGAACTGGTCTGACAGAGATCAAGGCAATGGTCGGCTAATTCAGTAATACCATCCAGGCCATGAAGCGTTTCCCGCCAGGATTTTGGTATCCCTTCAAGGCCATAATAGGCCCCGGCGATTTGTCCATAAATCGCCGCTGTGGTGTCTGCATCGTCTCCCAAATTCGCCGCCAAAAGACACCCTTCCTGAAAAGTCCCGGACCTTGAAAAAGCCCATAACGAGGCCTCCAGGGATTTCACCACATACCCGGTCCCCCGGATTTCGGGAGGTTCCCTCCTTAGAAAGGATCCGCGCGCAACCTCATCTATTTCCGGGCACAATGGTTCCTTTTCCCAATAACCGCTTTCAGGACAATAGCCTGGAAAAAGGAGTTGGGATTTTTCATGACCATGAAGCGCCCCAAAAAGAAGCCCGGCAAAAAAACGGCAGGCATCTACCGCCGTTTGAGCCCCATGGGTTGTTTTGGAACTTTCACCCGCAAGGAAAATCGCCTCCAAAGGATCATTGGCATAGGCCATTACCACCGGGGCAAGTCTCATCAGTGACCCATTCCCTGCGGCATTGGCATCGGTTGTCCCGGCCATGGGGTCGCCTGTGACCTGAAAGCGGGAAAGGGAGGCCCGGGTGGTTGTACCAATATCAAAACAGTGACCTGTGCTGCTTCGGTGGCCATGGCGCCACCAGCGGATATAGCGGTGCATTTGGTCAAGGGGATCGAAATTTCCGGATTCTACGATGCTTTCGGCAAGGCAAAGGGCCATGGAAGTATCATCCGTCCATTGGCCGGCCTTGAGTCGAAAAGGGCCTCCGCCGACAATGTCGGTGATAGGCTCAAAGGAACCAGGAGGATTAAACTCCACAGTGGTTCCGAGAGCATCCCCGACGGCTAGGCCAACGAGGCAACCTCGCCATCTGGATTGGGGGGATATCGCTGATTTCATGGAGAACCCTGCAAAGAGTGAATGGAGATTTCCGGGGAAGAAAGGAACCGCCCCAGGCGAGGGAATCCTACCGGGCGGTTCATCCTTGGGCGAAATACCCGGAATCAATCGACATAAGGATCCGCTCCCAAATCCTTCAGGGTTTCAAGCCTATGATGTTCATAAGCCATTAGATCGAGGCGATTGCGGAAATGGCGTTTTTCCACATTACGCTGGGCTTTGGAAAAAACAGAGGCATATCCCTGCCATCCGGAAGAGGTGTCCCGACCGGCATCCCTACCCATTTGGGCAATCCGTTCCTTCCTTGCCTCCCCCAATCCTTCCAGTAATTCGTCTTCAAGGGACACAAAAAACTGGGCGGATCCAGGATCCCCTTGACGGCCGGAACGGCCCACAAGTTGCCGGTCAATGCGGGCAGCCTCATGCCGTTCGGTACCCAGCACATGAAGTCCTCCCAATTCAAGAACGATGGCTTCCGGCTTGATGTCCGTGCCTCGACCAGCCATGTTGGTTGCAATGGTGACCCGACCTTTTTCTCCAGCATGTTCCACAATTTGGGCTTCCTGTTCGTGTTGCTTGGCGTTGATGACCTGATGATCAATACCCGCCAGGGACAACTTTTTGCTCAGCCTTTCAGAACGATCCACCGACCTTGTCCCAATCAGGATAGGCCTCCCAATTTCATGCAATTCCTTGACGGAATCGACTATGGCATCGAATTTGGATTCTTCGTTTGGAAACACACGATCATTAAGCATGGTGCGAATACATGGTCGGTTGGTTGGAACACAGACAACCCAGATTTTGTACACCCGCCGGATTTCAATGCGGTTTTGCCGGGCTGTCCCGGTCATCCCCGAAAGCTTTTTGTAAAGCTTGAAATAGCTTTGAAAAGTAATCTGTGCCGCGTGTTCGGTTGGAAAAGTGATGCTAACCCGCTCCTTGGCCTCGACAGCCTGATGCAACCCTTCCCGCCAGGTTCGGTCGGGCATTCGCCTTCCGGTGAACTCATCGATGATGACGATTTTTTCCTTCTCGATCATGTAATGTTGGTCTTTACGAAACCGGTAATGGGCTTGAAGGGATTGCTCGATGGCTTCATGCAGTTTGTCCATCGCCTGGGCATTGGGGCCCGTTGGGGGACTGGAATAACGGGTTAAATGGCGGCCTTCATTGGTCAGTTCCAGTTTTTGTTTCTTGGCATCGAGGGTGAAATGTTCTTCATATTTCATCTTCTTCGCCAGATCGTCCGCCCAATTGTAAACCACCGACTCCTCTTCGGTGGCGGGGCGATTTTCACCACTGATGATGAGCGGGGTCCTGGCTTCGTCAATGAAAATATTGTCCGCCTCATCGACCAATACGAAATTGAAGTCCCTTTGCACCCTGGGGTCCTGGGCGGGTTGATTCCCGCCTTTTAACCAGGGACTCCAGAAGGGTGTTTCCTGGGATTTGGCGGCGGCCAATTTTAGCCTGTCCCTTAGAAAATCAAACCCAAACTCCGAAGCGGTGCCGTAGGTTACATCGCTCCTGTAAGCCCTTTGGCGGTCAAGGTCTTGCATTTGTTGTTGGAGGATCCCAACACTTAACCCCAGCAGTTCGTAAACGGGCTTGAGCCATTCCGCATCCCGCTTGGCAAGGTAATCATTCACCGTGGCAACATGGACACCTTTCCCCGATAAACCGTTGAGAAAGGTTGGCAAGCCCGCAATGAGGGTTTTTCCCTCGCCGGTCGCCACCTCGGCGCAGGCACCTTCGTGAATGATCATTCCTGCCGCCAGCTGGACATCAAAGGGTCTAAGCCCCAACACCCTCCGGGATGCAAGACAAAACAAGCCAAAAGCTTCCGGAAGCAATAGCAGCAGGGATTCCCCCCCACGGGCTCTGCCCTTGAGTTTCAAGCTGGTAGAGGTGATTTCCTCATTGGTCAAGGATTCGTATTTTTCTTCCCAGGAACGAACCTTGGGAACCATTAGTGCTGCACGGCTCAAACGCCTGGTCCAGGGAACACCGATGAGGGCATTGATTTGGTTAAATGCCCTCCCCCCTAGCCTTCCTGGAATGGACTGATGCCTTAATTCTGCTAAATGCTCGCCCCACTTTTCGGGGGATTCCGTGGAAAGTCCCGCCAAATGGCCTTTATTTCGGAATCCACGCCCAGGCGTTGACATTGATCGTGAAGTGGACACGGAGGCCCCCATGGAAATTACGCTAGGTACCCAATGGAATCATAACCCTTTGGGGTTGGATAAGGGGATAGCAATAGGGGTGGAAATGGGGTGAAGATGGAAAACAAGCCCCCCGGAGATTCGATTCACCTCTCCCAGTAAACCCAAACCATCCGGGGGAACTTGTTAGCATTATATATCAAAAACAAATTCCTTGGGGCTTTTGAGTCAATCCCGAAAAAGTTATAGAGCCTTTGCCCAAAAAAAGGATGCATTGGTGTACTTTGCGTTTGTTTCCGTCTGAAACGCAAATGTAAAGGGGCTATGCGGCCGAGCTATTCGCCTCTCCCACGAATAGCCCGACCACAATAACTTTGTCCTGCTGAATCTCGCCCAGACGGGACAAAAATCAAACACCGCAATCTCCGGGCCAAATGGACAAAAAATGAGGAACCTGTTTGATTATTAACATAAAAGATTGGAAACTATGGAGTTACAATTAATGATAAAGAGGGGCGAAAATCCGAATAAGCCCTCCTTGTCCTCACCTTTGCCACGGATGTAAACGACAGATGCTCAACTCCTGGGCAACCGAATCCGCCTCATTCCCATTACAGTTCGTTCTGGTTCCTTGGGAAACCAACTGGAAATCCTTGAGTATACTGCGATAAAAACTAAAGTAGACCGGCGGGATCAACCCTGCCTTGGGAGGAATTCTGTGGCCGATCTTGACCCCTTGGTGCCGACATTACTTGCAAGTTACAAGGAAGAATTCAGCACCGTTCATACGGAACAATTACCTCTTCCCTCCAGGGAGGCAGTGCTTGCCATTTCCAATGATTTTTTGGACCTTCTTTTTCCGGGCTATTTTCGTTTTCAGGAGTGGGAGGCCAAGGATTGGTCGTTGAAAGTTTCAGAGATTTTGGTGCGGATTACCAATGCCTTGAGCGTTCAAATCCATCGTGCCTTCCGGCATGAGCATACCTGCCTCGAAGGCAAAAAATTGGCAGGAAAAAGCCAAGCCATGGCCATTACCCGTGATTTGCTAGCGGGGATTCCGCAACTTAGGGCCGTTTTGGGCCAGGATGTCCAAGCCGCTTTTGAGGGAGATCCCGCCGCCAGAAATTATCAGGAGGTCATTTTTTGCTATCCCGGTATTGAAGCGGTGGCCATTTACAGGGTTGCCCATGATTTGTTCAAAATGGGGGTTCCCTTCCTACCCAGGATGATGACCGAGCTGGCCCACCACAAAACAGGAATCGACATTCATCCGGGAGCCCACATCGGGCCAGGTTTTTTCATTGATCACGGAACAGGAGTGGTTATTGGCGAAACCTGTGATATTGGTCGCAATGTAAAGCTTTACCAAGGGGTAACCCTTGGAGCCCTTTCCTTTCCAAGAGATGCTTCGGGAAATATCATTCGAGGTAAAAAACGACATCCTACCTTGGAGGATGAAGTGGTGGTTTATGCCAATGCCACCATCCTTGGGGGAGAAACCGTGGTGGGGCACCATGCGGTAATTGGTTCCAATGTTTGGCTGACGGAATCCGTCAACCCGCATACTACGGTTAACATGGAAAAGCCATCCCTTCGGATTCGCCAACCTGGGATTTCGGGCAATGGATCCTGAACGCCCTTGGCCCCTAATTTTGACCATTGACCCGGACTATCCGGTTCCAGGAGAATTGGAAATTCCCGCCAAGCTCTTGCGGGGAGGTGGATTGGTTTGTTTTGCAACGGAAACCGTTTATGGCCTTGGTGCCAACGCGCTTGACCCTACCGCCCTGGTTCGCATTTTTGAGGCAAAGGGCCGACCTGCCTCCAATCCTTTGATTGTCCATGTTGCTGATGTGGATGCCGCCAAAAGGCTGGCAATTTGGAATGATCGGGCCGAAAAACTAGCCTTCGCCTTTTGGCCCGGTCCCCTTACCCTTGTCCTTCCCAAAACCAACTGCGTGCTGGACTTGGTAACCGCTGGGGGACCAACGGTTGCCTTGCGAATCCCATCCCACCCGGTGGCGTTGGCCCTGTTAAGGCAGGCCAATTGTCCGGTAGCGGCCCCAAGTGCCAATCGGACGAATGCCCTTTCCCCTACCCTTGCCAGTCATGTTTTATCCTCCCTGGGGAATCGTGTGGATTGCATTGTCGATGGAGGGCCATGCAAAGTTGGTATTGAATCGACCGTTGTCGATGTCTCTGGGGAAAGGATTCAAATCCTTCGTCCCGGGCACATAACAAAGAGCCAGATTAGCCAAGCTTTGGGAGAAACCATTCATTTTGAAGGACAAACCGCAAAGGGTGGAGCGGCCCGGTCTCCGGGAAATATGCCCTTGCACTATGCCCCCCAAACCCCAATGGAAGTATTCTTGGCAGAAGCTCCCTTTAGGGCCAAAATTGCACAATTGAAAGCACTGGACAAGCGGATTGGCTGTTTACCCGATTTCGAGGAAAACAGGGTACAATTTGGCTTTGAAAACCCTTGGAATTGGGAACAACTTCTTTACCAGCGGCTCCACGCCATGGATGGTTTAGGGTTGGATTTTCTATTGGTCTGGGTCCCAGGCCACGGGGAGGCTTGGGAGGGGATTTTGGACCGTTTGCGGCGGGGAACCGGGAAATGCGAAAATTAGAAAAGTAATTAACCCTTTTCGTAAACCCTTTGCTCAGGTATACTCCCCATTGTGGATGCTCGTGCGAAGATGGTCCCCAAGGGGGGAAAGGGCAAGCGAGAATCCCTCCACGAATAAGGATTGCCCATAAACCGAAGCCCAAATTCCATCCCTTGGGCCTACACACATATGGAGAGTGTCGTATCCGACCGTTTGACCGATCTGGGCCGCCCCCCGCTGTAGACCGCGGCCCACGCATGAATGACCAAATCCGAATCAGTCCCATTCGCCTTATCGGCGCCGAGGGCGAACAGCTTGGTGTAGTCCCAACCCTGCAGGCCATGGAAATGGCCCGGGAAGCAGGTCTTGACTTGGTGGAGGTTGCCCCCAATGAGCGCCCCCCTGTTTGTAAAATCCTCGATTATGGCAAGTTCCGATACCAGCAATCGCGGAAAGAAAAGGTCAAAGCCTATCAGCAAAAACTGAAGGAAGTTCGTGTTCGCCCCAAAACAGGCGACCATGATATCGAAACCAAGGTCAATCAGGTCAAAAGGTTCCTCGACGATAAGGACAAAGTCCTTTTGTCCGTTCAGTTTCGAGGTCGGGAAATGCAGCATCTCGAAGAAGGAAAACGCGTTTTGGACCTCATGCTGGAAAAATTGGTTGATGTGGCCAAAATCGAAAAGGCGGCCACCATGGAAGGCAAACGCATGACTGCCATGCTTGCCCCTAAATAGGCTTTCCTCCCCTTTTACAAAGAAAAAGCCTGGCGCATCCGCCAGGCTTTTTCTTTGGTTTGGGGGACAGGAATTGGGTTTTTTACCGGACTATTTACCCGGAATATCCATCATAAAGAAATCACGGGGGCTTCGGGTGTAGGGATTATAGCCTGAGTTCCTTTGGATTTGACCTGGTACCATTCCCTGAAAGGGCATGCAGGGTAGACAAGGGGCCATAAACCGTGGTGGGGCGGGAGGAAAGGAAAGTCCCTGGCAACCCAAGCAAAGGGGATGTATTGGGGTGGGGTAGGAATAAACGCGGGGTTGATTTTTCGGTGTGGCAACAGAATCCGTAGGCTTGGGTGCCGGGGCGGCCGGATCCACCACTACCGGAGGAGGCGGGACCGGTAGGGCGGGAGCTGCAAGCGGTTTGGCGGGAACCGGTGGTTTTACCAAGGGGGGTTCCTGGGCAAGGGCCAAGGCGGAAAAGCCCAAAGCCGTCAAAAGGGCAATACTTTGCTTCAACATGGTCTGGGTTTCCTCTCCAAAGGGACTCACAAGGAAGAAATCGGAAAAAAGGGTTCAGAAATCCGGAGAGATGTGCCGGTTGAGAAAAAATGATCCAGGGAAACAGCCTGATTGTAGGAATTGTTCAGGCTGGGAATGAAACGAAGACGGACCTGCCGAGGGGTGGCAGGTCCGTCTTGTGAAGCCCCAATCGGGGTATTCGGTTTTTTTTACTGACCGGGGCCGCCGGGCATCATGGCCCCGCTTCCCTGGCCGCTGGGAATCGCCCACTGCATGGTGGGGCTGACAAAAACGGGGGCATAGTTTACCCGGCCGCCACAACCGCCGTTGATTTGATACCCATGGTTTTTGTAGTAGGCAACCCAGTCGATATTGTCGAGGGCACCGTAGTAGTTCTTAAGGGCACCATAATAGTCGTGCCAGAATTTCTGAAGCCTCTCCTCCTCAGGGGTCAGGCCTTTATACCTTTTGGCGAAAATGTTCCACCAGGGCTGATAGCCACTGTAGGATAGTTCATGCCATCCGGCATTTGAATAGCTGGCCGAACCAAAAGCCATTCCGGCCAGCGCAACAGCAACCAAGACAAACCGTTTCATCGCGACTCCTTCCACGATGGATCCGACTCATGCCGGCCTGGGTGGGTCGTGAGCCGGTCCTCGGCCTCCCTCCCTTAATCCGGAACCCGGGAAACTCCCGGGCGATGTCGCAGGTAATCCTCACCAGCGTCATCCGATGCTTTATCCATCGGTTTGAACTAACCGGCTTACCCGTGCAAATCGGTAGAACTGGGTGAAAAAGGGAATCGAACCGGATGGAAGGATCGTTAAGACGGGATTATTTAGCCAAGATTACCCAAGTTCACTTTGATGGTTGGAAATCCTTGAACGGTTTATTTGGACCGAAATAGCTAAACCCAAATGGAGGTTTTCATGCCCGGCCTACAGGTTTATGGCTCCTACTATTTGGTTTCCTCCATGCCCTGGTAGTTTTTTTGTAACCCCTCAGGTTGGCACAATGAGAATTGGGCAACGAGAATCCCTTTCCTTTCTGGAAGGCACACTTTTTCACCCATCCTGTATCGTTTTGCCTCACATTTTATCTCAATTCCGTGATATCATACCAAAACAATTCGAACTCTTGGTGGGCTATGTGTGGACGCTTCACGCTGACATTGGATGGAAGCCTTTTGGCAGCCCTGTTTGGAATGGAAATCCCAAGGGCTTGGCATCCCAGACACAATATTGCCCCTTGCCAAGAGGTCCTTGCCATCCGCCAACCCTTGGAATCAGGCAAAAAAGCCCTAGAAACCGCCCATTTCCGATGGGGTCTTGTTCCCAGGTGGGCAAAAGACAACAAAAGCGCACCAAGGATGATCAATGCCCGTAGTGAAACGGCCAGGGAAAAGCCCTCTTTTCGCTCCCTTGTGTCAAAGCGTCGGTGTCTGATTCCTGCCGATGGTTTTTACGAATGGAAAACCGATGGACCGACCAAGCGTCCCTTCTGGTTTTCCTTTCCCCAAAGGCGACCTTTTGTGTTTGCAGGGCTTTGGGAACTCCCCAATCCGGAAATTTTCAAAAACCAAGGGGGCGTTGGCCCTTCGGAAGAAATGCAACCACCTATGCCAACTTGCACAATCCTTACCACTTCCTCCCAAGGTTGGCTGAAAGAATACCATGATCGAATGCCGGTCATTCTTGACGAAGGCGATTGGCCGGCGTGGCTGGATACGAGCCAATCTGTGGATCCCCTTTGGAATCGGGTAATGGAAGCCTTTCCTGGAAGGGAAATGACCCCATTGGCGGTTTCAACCCGTGTCAATCGTGTTGCCGAGGAAGGGCCGGACCTGGTGGCCCCATGGTCCGAAGGATTGTCCGCCCAGCCCGTTCCTCCAATGTTTAAACCCAAAAAACCTTTGGAACAACCGGGGCTTTTTGACTAAGAAAACTTGCTTCGGGACCGGCTTTCCCTTTGGGCAAAAATGATAAGATAACAAAATGCGCTGGAGTGGCGGAATCGGCAGACGCATCGGACTTAAAATCCGAAGGGTGGTAATCCCCCCGTACGGGTTCAAGTCCCGTCTCCAGCACTTGATTTCCTTTCTAACTGGCCTGATCGGGAAAAACCAAATGAACCCCGTTCCCGTCCTCGATACCAGGTTTGAACACGGTTTTTTTCAGATGTGGCATCCCTCCTCATGGAAAGTGGAGCTTGAGGAAAGCGAGGATTCTTGGGAGGTGACCCTCCAGGGGCCGGGAACCGCCTTGATGATCGTTGGTCAGTAATTCCCGGCTTCAAAAAAAAGATGCGCCCTGATTTACCCATTGTGAAAGGTCTCCTGTTGAGACACTGTTTTTGGTTGAGCGACAGGCGGTAATATGCGATCAAAGAGTGGT
>SXGS01253688.1_pt1 | contig 18313 bp, 18 predicted proteins | sample 3174681 | NCBI WGS metagenome assembly SXGS01 (sample SAMN11356861, study PRJNA531348) | freshwater metagenome | isolation source: freshwater sample F1-80 | place: China: Fuxian Lake, Yuxi | collected 2017-12-25 | reverse complement strand
TCCACTGCTTCGAAACCTCTCCCGGCGACCAGAGGCGCCTCCGCGGGAGTCACGATCAGCAACCCTCCAATCCGCACCAAGCGCGACAAGGTGGCAAAGGCAAGATCCCTGGAAGGCAAGTCAAAGTAAATCAGAACGTTGCGACAAAAAACGACGTCGAACAGACCCAGCTCATCCGCCAACGTCGTGGCTAAAACGTTCCCGGATCGGAAGCGCACCATAGAACGTACCGTGTCCTGTATTTGATAACGCGCCCCTTCCACGGAGAAATATTTTTGCCTAAAATCCAGCAACTCGCCTCGGAAAGAGTTCCGGCCGTAAAGACCTCGCTGCGCCAAGGCAATGGACCTCCTGCACACATCCACACCCTGTATCATCACCGTCGCGCTTTCGAAACCACACCCCGCCATGCACATCGCTATTGAGTAAGGCTCTTCTCCCGTGGAACAGGGAAGGCTCAACAATCGGGGAACCCGGTTGGTCTTCTCTCCTTTGGTGAACTTGTGGATCTCCTGGGAAAGCGCTTCAAATATTTGCAAATCCCGAAAGAACCACGTCTCGGGCACCACCGTCGCATCAATCAGTTCGAGGATGGATTCGCGAGAGTTTCGCAAATGAGCCGCGTAGCCCTGCAAATCCGAGAATCCATTGGCGAGCGCCCGCTCGCGCACCACCCTGTCCAAAATCGAGCGCCCAATCGACTCGGGGTCCAACCCAATCTCAATCCTCAGCAGTTCCTCAATTTGTGTTCGCGCGTCCACCGCTAAATCATCATGAAACCCCATGCCTCTGCTCGTTTGCATTCAACTTCAACTTCAACTCCCAAATGGCCGCTTTGTTCAACAAACACGTTCTCCCCATCAGGATCCAAACAACAAGTCTCGTATCGACTCCGGAACCAAATTTTGGACGGCAATGGATTGGATCAAGCGGTGTTCCTCGCGGAGCACGGGACCCAAGTACGGAGCTCCAGGGGTCTTCAATCCGTTGTCCATGAAATCCTGAGCCTTGAGATCTTTGGTTTCTGTCGCCCTCTCCACAATCATGCCGAGTGTCTTCCGAGTGTCTCGCATCGGATAAGCCAAGAGGAGAATCCTTGTGCTGAAGCGTCTGGGACAGGGCTGCCCTAGGGCCAATTCTCCAAAATCAAGCACTGGCACCACGGTGCCTCTGTAAATAAAAGCCCCGGCGACGCCTCGGGGCGCGTGGGGGGTGGTTCTCAAGGTCACCAAAGGCAACACTTCAACCACGTGCCGCGCATCCACGACGTACTTGTCCTGCCCCAATTGAAAACAAAGAAACAACATTTAACGCGCTCTTCTCTCTTTCCGTCAAACATCTTGGAAACTCTTGTCGCACCCACCCCGTCGGGCTCAAGTCAAACCCACTCTGGCTCTGGCTTTAGCTCTGGAAACCTTTCCCTCGCCCTCCCGACACAATCCCGCAACCCGAACTTGTCTGGCTCACATCTTATCCGGCACTCCACCCCCCGTCGATGGTGAATGCGGATCCGGTGACGAATCCAGCCTCGTCGCTCGCCAGATAAACGGCCGCCGCTGCAATTTCCTCCGGCTTCCCCATCCTCCCCATCGGCTGCGTGGCACACATATCCGCATAGGCCTTCTCCGGATCGGGATACTCCCGGAGCCGCGCCGCCACAAATGGTGTCTCGACCCTCCCGGGACAAATGCAGTTGATGCGCACACCGTCGCGGGCGTGGTCCAATGCCATGGACTTTGTCAAACCCACCACGGCGAACTTTGTCATGCAGTAGGCCAGGCGTTGGCGAACAGCCACCAAACCTCCAATGGAGGCAAGGTTCACGACGGCTCCGGATCGCCGGGCGATCATTGCTGGCAGAAACGCTTTGGAAAGATTGAACACCCCTCTCACGTTCACTCGATAAAGCCGATCCAGATCCTCGCCGGTCGTTTCGTGGATCGTGCCGACGTGGCCGATGCCCGCGTTATTCACGAGGACGTCCAGCCGCCCATGCGCTCGCATCACCTCCTCCGCCCTCCGGCCGCAGGCGACCTCATCGCCCACATCCAACTCAAGGAAACTGGCGCTGCCCCCATCCTTCAGAATCGCGGACACGACAGACTGGCCTAAAACCACGTCCCGATCAGCGACGAAGAGATGCGCTCCGCGAGACGACAGAGCCCTCGCAATCGCCTCCCCGATGCCCGATGCCGCCCCTGTCACCAGCGCCACTTTTCCATCAAATCGAAACATGTTCTCCCTTTCGTCTTTCACACGAGTGTTCATGGCAGCCGCAGCAACTCGGCGGCAGTCCAAGCCCCCTGGCGGTCAAGAGTCAAGGCGCGTGTTTTCGCCACGAACTCACGCGAAACCGGCGCAGCGTCGTGGCCCCATTCCCGTCGCAAATAGGTCAGCACTGCGGCCACGCTGTCGTCGTCGAGACTGCCGAGACCCGGCATGTCCAGATCATAGGTGCGCTCCCCCACTTTGATGGGTCCGAAAACCCCTTGGAGAACCACTCTCACAAGTCTGGACTCGGATCCAAGAACCCACTCCGAATCCAGCAGAGGGGGCGCCAGTCCATCTTGGCCGCGCCCGTGCGGCTGATGGCAGACCGCGCAGGCGGTGATATACACTTCGCGGCCCGACTCAAAAAGCTTCTGCTGCTCGGGGGTCAATGGCGCCGGAACATCGCTTTCCGAAACTCCCGCTTTCCCGGGCCAAATCAAAAGGGAATCGATCTTGGCCAAACGCTCCGCAACCCCGGGGGAAGCAGCCCTAAAAAGCTCTCGATACGCCGCCGGCTCGGACTCGAATCGAGCCGGCCGTGGCTTTCTCCCAGGCTTTGAAGCGATTTCGACAAGACCCTCCAATAGAGCCAGTCTTCGATCTTCTGAACTCTTTCGATCGCCCAAAATCGCCACCAACTCTTGGATCAGACGAGATTGCCGTTCTAAAAACAGTGACTGCGCCAGCGATTTTAAGACCCGCGTGCGCCCACCGCTGGTCGCGCTGGGCCACCATTCCTCGCCCATCCCGATGCGAATGCCCGCCAATTCTTTCCCCGACAAACTTGAGAGTGCGGCTTTTAGGACGTAATCCGGCCCTCCCGAGTCGCACAACTCCATCAAACGCTTCACGGAGGCCGGCGACGTCAGTTCCGAGAGCGTGAGCGCGGCTTGCCATCGCACGGCGACGGAAGCGTCAAACGATGCTTTGATCACGGCGGCGGCAAGCTGTGGCGACTGGCCGCCTCGAAGAAATCGTTCTGACATCCTTAGGGCGGCTCGGCGAACTTCCAGGTGCGGATCGCCCATCGCCACGACCAGGAGCCCCGGCTCGATCTGTTCGAGACCTTCCAAAGTCCATAGGGCATGCAGCCGCTGCCGTGGATCGCCAGGATCCGTCGCCGACTTCTTCAACAGCGGGATCGCTTCAGCGGAGTTCTTCTCCACGAGCAGGCGCTGCGCCGTGTCTCGTTCCCAACCGTTGGCATGACCCAAATGCGTGATCAGCTCCGCCACCGTGGCCTTCGCAAGTTTCGGAGCCTTGGCGCGCATTCCTTTGGCGTGCGTGATGCGATAAATGCGCCCCCGTTCGAGTGGGTCGAGCAGGCTGCGGCTCTCCAGTTGTTTCCGCAGATAGCTGGTCAAATAAATGCGGTGCTGAATCAGCCCGCGAGCCAGATCCACGACGTAGAGCGCGCCCTCCGGCCCGTTGTAAAGGTTCACAGGACGAAATCGCTCGTCGGTTGACACCAGAAACTCTGTCTGAACATGCGCGTTGGTGGCCGTGATCCATCCGTCTTGCTCGATTAGGTTCGATCGCCGAATAAAGTTCCCGGTCGGCTCGCAGATGAAGGCGTCTCCCTGGTAATCTTGCGGAAAGTTTGATCCCCGATAAATCACAGGCCCGCAAGCACCGGTGAATGTGGCGAGCGTCCCGTCATCGCGCAATTGCTTGGGCTGATACCCCCGGTTCACCCCTGGATTCATCCGCCCAGGCCAGGTCGTTTGATCCTTCTCAAGCTGAACGTTCAACCCGGGTGGCGTCGGCACAATGGCACTTCGGTTCGCATAGTGTGAAGGAATGAAATCACCACGAAGATAGTCGCTGTTGGAGTTGAAAAACAGGCGGCCGAAATCGTCTTGCGTCATCCCCCACTGACCACGATTCAAGGTCGGTTCCCTAAGCCACTCTCCCCCGTTGTACCGGAATCGCACGGTGTGGTTGGCGCTGTAAATCCAATTATCCAACGCCCGATAAAGGCCGTTCGAGGAATGTTCAGGGTTGGAGCGAAGCCCGCGTTTGGGATCGTTCTCCACCGCGTAATCCCGCGCCACCACTTCTTTGTCATCCGCGACGCCATCCCCGTTCGTGTCTCGCACGAACCAAAGCACGGGCGGCTCCGACACCAGCAAACCATCCCCGGCCAACGCGATGGCTCGAGGCATGACGAGCTTGTCCAAAAATATCGTTCTCTTGTCCATGCGCCCATCGCCATCGGCATCCTCCAACAGCACGATGCGCCCGGTCGGATCCCCCTCCCCACCGCCTGCGTAGGTGCGCATATAACCCCGCATTTCAACAACATAGAGCCGTCCGTTGGGGTCGAAGGTCATCGCCACCGGCGAATCAACCAAAGGCTCTGCCGCGACGATCTCAATTCGGAACCCATCCGGCAGTCTAAAGGATTCAAGAGCTTGCTCAGGAGACAGGGCGGGCGAAGGCGGAATCTTCTCCGGCGGGATCCTCACCAGTTGCTCCTCCCCTGCTTTGTCGCCGCTTTGGGCATGCAGCGACACGTTGGCTGCCAGAAGCGCCGCTAAAATGAAGAGAAATGATCCCATAGTCGCTTCCGCTAAACCTGAGGTAATGCAGAAGCCTTGTAAAACGGTTTCGAAACAATGCTTGCTGGAAATGGCCGGCCACGGATCTCAATATTCAGCGCCGTCCCCACCTTTGCCATCCCCACGTCCACAAATCCGAGGCCGATGCCCACACCCAGGGTGGGGCTCTGGGTGCCGGAGCTGACTTCCCCTACCCGTTCCCCCTGCAAATTAAGCATCGGATAATGCGGCCTGGGCGGCGCTGAACGCTCCGTCATTCGAAATGCCACAAGCTTGCGCGCGCAGCCATTTTGCTTCTGTGCCAAAAGTGCGCTTCGTCCGTTGAATTCTCCCTTGTCGAAGGCCACGAAAAATCCGAGACCCGCCTCGATCGGCGTCAGGCCATCCCCTAACTCATGACCATACAATGGATAGCACGCCTCCGTGCGCAACGTGTCCCGGGCGCCCAGTCCTGCCGGCTTGATGCCCCACCTCGCCCCAACTTCCAGAACCCGCCCCCAGAGGCCGCGGATTGCCGTGTTCGGCGCCACGATCTCAAACCCATCTTCCCCAGTGTAGCCCGTGCGCGCCACCAAAACCGGATCCGAACCAATTGCTGACTTCAGGATCTGATTTTTCTTGAGGCGACTTGGCCTTGAACAGGGTCCATCCTCGGCGGACACTTCAAAACAGGAGTCGATAAATTCGACGACTTTAGGACCTTGCACGGCGATGGCGCTCAACGCATCCGACGAATTCTCCAGTCTCACTTCGTCTTGCCGGCTGAACTCCCGCAAACACTGCGCGAGCCAGGTTTCGTCAGCCTGAATGCGTGACGCATTCACGATCAGCAGATACTCCTCCGAATCGAGCAAAAAGACATAGAGATCGTCGACGGTTCCTCCATCGCGCCGACACATCTGGGTGTATTGACCTAGGCCCGGAGTCAGCTTCGCGACGTTGTTCGTGAGGACTTGGTTCAGAAAACTCAAGGCCGATGGACCTCTCACGTAAATCTCCCCCATGTGCGAGATATCAAAAATCCCAGCCGAAGAACGAACCGCCAGATGTTCCTCGACGATTCCCACATACTGAACCGGCATCTCCCAGCCACCAAACTCGATCAATCGCGCCCCTAATGCACGATGTTCTTCATACAAAGAGGTTCGCTTCAACATGTTTTAGAAATAATTCGCACCCTTTGGCATGCAGTTTCCTTTCGCTCTCTCGCCGTGGCGAAGAACCCGGCCTCGTTCGACAGATCTCAGACCTCGAGCCCCGGTCTTCCGCCAGAAATCGAAGACCTCCAATCCCCAGTAACAGGTCATCCCCATTTTTCCGTGCGCATCTGAATTTTCGGAACTTTCAACACCTCCAAGACAAGGTGCTCGGTGCTGTCCACGAGCTCATTCGGCCCGCACGCATAAAAGACCGTGTTGGCCAAATCGGTGATCTGCTCGCGGATCCATCCAGAGTCGATCCGGCCGCGGCGGCCTGTCCATGGGTCCTTTTCCACCAACCGAGTGCAAGTCACGCGAAACTTGAAGTTGGAATTCTCCATCTCGAGAGCGCGAAATTCGCTGTTGAAAATAATGTCGTGCGTGGTTCTGACACTGTAAAGAATTGTGATTTTGGTCTCCAACTCGCGCCTCGTCGCCTCCCTCACAAAACCTCGGAATGGAGTCACTCCAGATCCTCCTGCGATGCATACCAAATGCTTTTCAGGCTCGTATGCGGGTAAAAACCGGCCTGTGGGAGGAATGACCCATATCTTGTCTCCCGCCTTGGCCCAATCGACGATGCGTGTTCCCATTTTTCCATCACGCTTGACGGTGACCTCATAAAAACCCCGGTCCAAAGCGCAAGAAGACAAGGAATAAGCCCGCTTATAATGAGGCGCGTCCGGCCAGAACAAAGTGATGAACTGGCCCGTCTTCAAGTCGGGTTCGTAACCTTCAGGCCATTTCAGCTTCAAGGTCTTGGTGTCCGCCAACTCGACGGTGACCTCCTCAATCTCCATTTCCGTGGGTGGCTTGGCCATAAATCCAAACAGCGACCTATCAATTGGTGAAAACTCCCCGCCGCCCGCCAGATCCTCGAAAAGACAAGTTCAGGCAAACGGATCGAAATCGAGGGCGCCTATCGGACCGCGATCCGGGGACCCACATCCACGCACACTCCTTCCTGAGTGCTCCTCACAAAGACCTTCCCGTCGCTCACGGTGGGCGTGGACCAGCATTTCCCGGCGACCACCTTCGCCCGCGCCAACTCTGTGTACGCTTTCGGGGAAGCCTCCACGACAACCAACTGGCCCGCGTCACCCAACACCACCAGTTTGTCGTCCGCGAGTGTCACGTTGCCTGGACCAAAGCCTGGCTGGCTCCACACTTCGTCGCCAGTCATCAGATCCACGCATTTCAATGGGCATGAGCCGTATTCCTTGAACCCAAACATCCCATAAAGATATCCATCCTTGAAAACCGGTGTGCTCCAATGATTCATAAGCTTGCCCGGCTTGCGCCAAAGCTCCGTGGCCTTGAGCTTGCCGCTCTCCTTTGTGATTTTCACGGTGCCGGCCCCCACCGTGTAACCGGCGGAGCAATAAACCACATCCCCCGCGACCACCGGAGACGCAGCCGTCGAGACTTTATACAAAAAATCATGCCGCCAGAGCACTTCGCCGCTCGCCGGAACAACCGCCACCAAACCCGTTTGGGTGAAGAAAATGACCTGGCGAACCCCCAACACCGTAGCCGCGACTGGAGTCGCGTGAGTCATCTTGTCGTCCTGCCCTTTCCAGACAACCGCGCCCGTCAGCTTATGGATCCCCAGCAGCGCCTGTCCCTCTCCCCCGCCCGCCACGAAGACGAGATCGCCCTCTATCAACGGCGACGCGGCGTTCAGCCAGGAGATATTTCTTCCGGCGTTCTCCTTCATCAAATCTCTCGTCCAAACTTGCTTCCCTGTCTTGGCGTCCAAACACACCAGCTTCAGTTTCGCGGACATCACGTAAACCCGGCCTCCGTCGTACGAAGGTGTGGAACGAGGACCATCCCCACCGGTGTTTCCTTCAGCGCCGGAATCTCCGCCTCCTTCGAACTTCGTCGGCCCTAGCGGGTAGGTCCAGAGTTCCTTGCCGCTGGCGGCGTCAACCGCGAGCAGCACCTCTTGATTAGCCCCTTCAACCATACGCGAGATCTGAGTGAAAGCGGCCCCACCGCCGACGGTGAGAGAGCTGAAGCCGGCGCTCATGGGGCTCTTCCACACTTCCTTGGGACCTGCGGCAGGCCATTTCGTGGAGATTTTCTCCGCTGTCTTGCCGTCCGAATTCAGGCCCCGATACTGCGGCCACGGAGCTCCAGTCAAAGCGCTCGCGCCAATGGACAAGGAAAACACCCCCAAGAATAGCCTGCGAGTGATGAAAAAAATCTGCTTCATATAATACTATGGCTAAGGAAGGCGGGTCGTCCCACCATTCTGCGAAGTCTACCAATGCCGCCTCGATTCGTGCAAAAACAATCTACGACCCGATAAGTCATTTAATCGATGAAACTTCTCAGTAAGACTTTGGCGCGGGGACGTTCGGCCCGGCTCAACTGCTCGGCGGCCGCACAACCAGAACCGGGCGATGGCTGACACCCATCACCGATTGGGCCACGGAACCGAGAACTTTCCCCAGCACGCCTGTACGACCGTGGGAGCCAATGCAGATCAGTTGGGCTCCAAATCGTTCCGCATCCTGGCAGATCGCCATCGGGATATCCTCGTTCCCAACGATGGCGACCTCCGTCCTGATGCCGGACATTTCCCCCGCGGCGGGAATCAGCGAACGAAGTTTCTCGAGCGATTCGCAGGCCAATTGTTTGTGTTGCTTTTCTGTCTGGTGCTTGGCGCCAAGCTGAGGGGAGAGCAGCCCAGGCGGCTGCCATGGAGGAATCACGTGGATGAGCCTCACGCAGCCTCCTTGCCGGAGAGCCGCATACGCGTAAGGAATCGCATGATTCCCAAAATTCGAGAGATCCGTGGTCACCAGCACCCGCTTGATATCGGGAATCGTCCGCGAAACATCCTCGCTGATTAGGCCATGAGGGATCACTGCCACGCTCATTGGCGCGTGGTGCAAGACGCCCCGTGAAACGGATCCCAGCAAAAGGCGGCCGAAACCGTGCCTCTGGTGGGTCCCCACCACCAGCAGATCGGCGTTCTCCTCTCCCGCCAACTCGATGAGATGGTCGTCACATCGGCCCCATCCCGGAGAAATTCGAATGGCCACCGGCCGCGCGCCTAGAAATCCATCGACCTTCTCCTTGAGCTCTCTGTGCAGAATGCGCGCCAGCTCCGGATGATTCTCCGTCAAAGAGACGGGACCACTCAGCCCCAACCGCCGCATCGCCCCCGGAGGCCAATCCACGTGAACGGCGGTGATATCGCATGGGCCGAGTTCGTGCCAACCCGCAAGCCATCGCAAAGCAGCGTCAGTGCTTTCGGAAAAATCGCAGCCAACCACAACCTTCAACTTCCGCTCACCACGAACCCAGGCCGAGAGCGCTTCCCCGCGCCGCACCAATAGAGTGGGCGCCGGAGAGGTCTCAGCCGTGCGCTCGGCAACGCTTCCAGCCAGCAGCCGGCTCGGCCCCACTTGCCCGATGGACCCGACCACAACGAGCCTCGCGTTTGAGTCGCTCGCGGCCTGGGCTAATGCCACATAGGGGGATCCGGATGAAATTTCGCCCTTCACCGAGGCGCCCAAATCCTGGAGGCGAGCTGTCTCCTTCTTCATCAAGGCCCGACTTCTGTCCTGGGCCACGGCCTCCACCTCGGGATGGCTGGCCTCCAACCCCCTGGGCTCTTCGACATGAAGAAGGATCAATCCGCACTGGAACCGTTTGGCGATCAAGCCCGCCAGGCTGGCCGCCTCCTCCGCGTGAATTGAAAAATCCGTGCCACAGATAACGGGCTGTCTGCCATCTTCATTTAAGTTCGCCATAAATTAAGGATTGTTTTCTGGTCTGGAGGAAGCGGCACGGCGGCGCCTCGCGGTTCGCCAGGCTGCCCGAACACGGAGCGCAAACCGCTGGCCCACCTTCGTCACACTGCCACTCCCATGCCGATTCTTCCCGCCGCCGCATCATAAGTTGACCCTGATCACAACGCAAACCGCTGGAAGTTGACAGATCAATTCAACGTCATAAGCGCAAAACCAGCAAAAAACGAGCAACTCGAGCCAAGCCAGGGAGAGCGCACTTGCGAAAAAAGGCGATGCTCACATCAAACCTTGAAAACACAGGCCCATCCGCAAATCATGTCGGCCACGACGAAAATGCTCCTTGCTTTTGCGGTTATCGCGTTCGCGCTGAGTTTCGCCCCTTTCTTCGGGGATATCGGGTATGGCCTACTCAGGCCTTTCGGCGCTGCAGGATTTATTCTCTCGTTTATCAACCACATTCTCGCTAAGGAACTCGAGCTTTACGATGAGGACCAGCGCTCGCTGCAACGGTCGGTGCTGCCACGCTCCACCGCCAATACCGATCAAGTGGATTTCACGATGAAAAGCCAGGAAAATAACAGGCTGGCCGCATGAATTCGAGGCCCGCCAAAACCAACGAGAATCCAGATGTGAAAAAGACGAAATCCAAGACCAAAGCCACGCGACCCGATCCGAATCCGCCATCTGCGAGTTCAAAAGTGAGCTCGCCGGAATTCAAATCCATCCTGGTGCCATTGGACTTTTCCAGTGGATCCAGCGAGCTCCTGGCCTATGCGGCAACCTTTGCCCGGAAAGTTCAAGCCAAGCTGACCCTCCTTCACGTGGTCGAGCCAGTGGCCACCCCCGACTTCGCAAAATCCTTTCCCCTCGCGATGGAGAGCGATGAGAGAATGGCGGGAAGCAAACGCCAACTGGAACGCCTCGCGAATGACCAGGGGATTCAGCCGGACTTAGTCGAGAGAATCCTCGTCCGGTTTGGCAGGGGATACAATGAAATAGCCGGCGCGGCGCACACGCTGAAATCGGATCTCATCATCATCTCGACGCACGGTTTCACTGGACTTAAACATGCGCTCCTGGGCAGCACCACGGAGCGTGTCGTGCGGCATGCTCCCTGCGCGGTCCTAGTCTTGCGCACCAACCTTAAATAGTATAAAAACAAGATTGCTGGCTCAAGCAATCGCTTCCATCAACACATCGACATGAAAGTAAAACCCACCGGACATTCGGGAGAAGTGGCGTTGGAGATGAATCGCCGAGACGAACCTCTGCTGACGGCCGCCTCCACCGCTCCGTTTCGCCTGAGACAGATCCTTGTGCCGATCGATTTTTCCATTTGCTCGAAGAAGGCGCTCCAATACGCCGTCCCCTTCGCGGAACAGCACGGCGCCGCGATCACCCTGGTCTACGTCGTGTCCAGCGCGGCGTATCCCGCCGGCGAGTTTGGCGGGATGGAATACGCCTCGCTTGAAGCGGACATGTTGGCGAGCGGCCAGAAGGATCTCGACGCGCTCGCCCAAGCAGCGATCCGCGGAGCCGTTCAGCCCACCACCATCGTCCGGGCTGGCGCCCCCGCTTTCGTGATCGTTGATTTGGCGAAATCCATCCCCGCCGACATGATCGTCATTTCGACTCACGGCCACACCGGGCTCAAGCACCTCCTCCTCGGCAGTGTCGCGGAACGCGTCGTCAGAGACGCGCCCTGCCCGGTGCTCGTAGTGCGCGAGCGCGAACACGAATTCCTGGCGAGCTGAATAGCCAGACACTCGCTTGCGCCAAAACAGCCTTGCGATATCCTTCATCCAAACCAAACGTCAACCACACACAACCATGGCCAAACAAATCAAGAAATCTCCGGGGCCGACAAAGCCGATTCCAACCAATTCTCATTGTACTTTTTCCTTCAGAGCTCCCGAGGCAAGCATTGTTGAATTGGTGGGCGATTTCACGGAATGGCAGAAGAATTCCATCAAACTTCAGAAGCAGGACGATGGAGTGTGGCGAGTGACAGTTGGATTGGAGCCGGGCGAGCATCGCTATCGCTTTATCGTGGACGGAACCTGGAGCGACGATCCGGATTGCCCCATTCAAGTGCCGAATCCTTATGGCAGCCATGACGCCTTAATTCGGGTGTCGACCGCGACTCAAGCGTAAGGAACAGAGATCATCCCGTGCCGGGATGCGGTCTCCTGCGGCCTTTCATGGCGAGTGCTCTGCGATTTTGACGAGGGTGGCGCGGTGGAGGCCATGCAACATCCGGATCTTGTCTTGCGGCGGCTCAACTGCAGCGGCCTCGCTTCTCCCCGTCACATTCTCAATCCACTTGTTTTGCTATTTTCCAATAAGGAAATTCCCTACCCCCTTGCCAGATCTTTAGCGGTCAGTAGTTTGCTTGCCCCCAATATCCCTCGGTCAAGCGAAGCGGTAGTCTCTTTGCGGCAATCGGTCATGACGACGATGCCGAAATCGAAAGAGACCAACGATGAAACCGAACAGCGAATTAGTCGCGGCGTTGACGAAATCACGTGTTTTCCAAGAGTATGAAAGAGCTTACAACGAAGCGATCGGACTGCCGATCACCATTCGACCCAGGGAAACATGGCAACCTCCATTCCGGGGAAAGCGCTTGGAAAACGCCTGGTGCGCCTTGATGAACGAAAAGAGCGGCACATGCGCGGCCTGCCTTCAAATGCAGGAGAAGCTCGCGGGATCGGCGGCCAAGGCGGCGTGCACCATGACATGCGCGTTCGGCCTGAGCGAGACGGCCGTTCCCGTCCAGCTGGGACCGGAAACAATTGCCTACATCCAGACCGGGCAGGTCCTGAGACAAAAACCAACTGAAGCCTCCTATCAACGAGCCGTCGCGCACGCCGCCAATCTGGGAGTCTGCCTCGACACCGAAAAGGCTCGCCGCGCTTTCTTTTCGATTCCCGTGGTCACCCAGAAGAAAATGGGCTCCATCGCCACCATGCTTTCGATCTTCGCCGAACATCTCTCAATGAAAAGCAACCAGATCGCCATAAATCGAGCGAATGCCGAACCCGTCGTCATCGCCAAAGCCAAGCAGTACATCGAGGACAACCACGCCGAGGACCTGAAGCTGGGACAAGTCGCTCGGGCCGTGCATACGAGCCTTTTCTACTTCTGCAAACTCTTCAAGAAAGTGACCGGCATGAACTTCACGGAACATCTGTCGCGAGTGCGCACGGAAAAGGCCAAGAATCTCTTATTGAACCCGAACCTGCGCGTCAGCGAGATCGCCTACGAAGTCGGCTTTCAGTCCCTGACGCATTTCAACCGTGTCTTCAAAAAGATCATCGGCCACTCTCCCACCGAGTACCGGGCTCAACTGCAAGCCTCATGAGCGGCGGCGAAAGACAATAATCTCGCTCGCGGAAACCAACGCGCGTGACCAGGATCGGCTTCGCATGAAAACCCGGCTGAGCCGCGGCAAAAAAAAAGATTCCATCCCAGGGAGCGTCGAGCTAGCGCTCCGCGCGAACAGGCCCAATTCAGCCGGGGCGAAAAGGCTGACCACGCTGAGCGAGCTGAAGTATATCAAGGCCGCTCTCGACTCGCATTCCATCGTGGCGATCACGAACACCCGAGGCGACATCACTTACGTCAACGAGAAGTTTTGCCAGATTTCCAAATTCTCCCGCTCCGAGTTGTTGGGCCAGAATCATCGCATCATCAATTCGGGCCATCACCCGAAAGAGTTCTTCACCGGGCTTTGGCTTGCGATCTCCCATGGAAAAGTATGGCGTGGCGAGATCAAGAACCGCGCGAAGGACGGATCGTTCTATTGGGTCGACACGACGATCTTTCCTTACCTCAACACCGCTGGAAAACCCATCCAATACATTGCCATCCGCACCGACATCACGGCCCGCAAGGCGGACGAGGCGAGAATCGCTCTTTACGCCGAGGAGGTCGCCGAGAAAAATAAGGAACTGGAAACACTCGTCTATATCGCCTCACACGACTTGCGCTCCCCCTTGGTGAACGTGCAAGGGTTCAGCAAGGAACTCGCTCGCGCTTGCGAGCGGGTCAAGTCCATGATTTCAAAAGCGCCGGACTCGTTCGTGGAGAAGTCAGCCATCCTTGATCTGTTGTCCGAGGACGTCGCCGAGGCCCTGTCGTACATCCACGCGGGTGTTTTCAAAATGGATAGACTTCTGGCGGGATTTCTCCGCTTCTCGCGGCTTGGACGTTCAGCCCTGAACATCGGAGGCCTGAACATGAACGAGCTTTGGGAAGACATTCGCCGAACGATGGAATATCAGATCCAGGAAAAGGGGGCGGCCCTCACGATCGAACCGTTGCCTCCGTGCCTTGGGGACGCCACTCAGATAAACCAAGTCTTCTCCAACATCCTTGATAACGCATTGAAGTATCTAAAACCTGAAATCCCCGGACAGATCCATGTGAGCGGCCGAACCCAAGATGGCCGCGCCATTTATGAGGTGCGGGATAATGGCATCGGCATCGCCCCCCAGCATCAGTCCAGTGTCTTCCAAATCTTTCATCGACTGGATCCTTCTTCAGGTTCGGGAGAAGGTCTCGGGCTGACCATCACGCAGAAAATGCTGGAGCGTCAGGATGGAAAGATCTGGGTGGTCTCGGGCGCCGGCGAAGGCAGCTCGTTTTTTGTTTCGCTACCCATTGGCGAACCGCCGCCCGGCTTGACTCGATCCCTCAAAACCTCGGAAGCCGCGTGCAAAAAAGAACGGACCATGCTAACTCCCCAGCCCATGGCAAATGAAGTGACTGTGCTGATCGCCGACGACGACGCCGGCCACGCGCGGCTCATCGAGAAAAATCTCCAGCGAATCGGCGTGCATAACACGATCCTGAGGTTTGCCGACGGCCAGGCGATTCTTGATTTCTTGTTCGGCCGAGGGAGCGGGCCGACACTGCCGCCACAAATGCCCTGTTTGCTGCTGCTCGATATCAGAATGCCGAAAGTGGATGGAGTCGAAGTTCTGAGACAGATCAAGGCAGACCCGAATCTGCGCAAGCTGCCGGTCACGATGCTGACCACCACGGACGATCCGCGCGAAGTCGATCGATGCCACGAATTGGGGTGTAGCAGCTATCTTGTCAAGCCCGTGGATTATGACAAGTTTTCCGAAGCCATCAAGCAGTTCGGCATCTTCATCAGTTTGATCAAGGTACCCGAAGTCAACGGGAAGAAGGAGGCTTGACAACGGATGCTCGATTCCAAACCAGCCACCATTCTCGTGGTGGATGACGATCCAGGTCTCCAGCGCCTGGTGCAAACCACGCTGAGACGGAGCGGCTACATCACCGCTGGCGCCGGCTCCGGCATGGAGGCGATGAAATGGCTCGCGTGTGAACAACCGGATCTGATGCTGCTGGACCTCAAACTCCAGGACACGGGCGGCGCGGAGTTGATCAAAAGTCTGGGGAACCAGGGAAAGACAGTGCCCTTCATCGTCATCACGGGACAAGGAGACGAGCGCAGCGCCGTTGAAATGATGAAACGAGGAGCCTTGGATTATTTGGTCAAGGACGTACAATTCATGGACTTGGTGCCGACCTTCGTGGGAAGGGCTTTGCATCAACTCGAGAAAGACAAACGACTTGTGGCGGCTCAGATGGCTCTCAAAGAAAGCCAGGAGCAATTGCTCGCCATCAGCGAGCGCGAGCAACGGCGCTTCGGAGCGGAACTCCACGACGGCCTGGGACAACAACTCACGGCAATCGAGCTGCGCTGCCAGTCTCTGAAAGAAGATCTGCGCGGCGTTCGCGCCGATCTGGACGACGAGATATCGCAAATTTGCCAGTACTTGAGGGAGGCAATCGCTCAAACCCGCTCCCTGGCCCACGGGCTCTCCCCCGTAAACCTCGAGGCGGGGGGTCTCGCGGGAGCGCTTCGTGAGATGTCTGCCCGAATGACCGCGAAAGGGCGCGTTCAATGTCACTTTCGCCCGTTGCGCCCCGTCGCGATGAATGACGCCGTGGTTGCCGGACATCTTTTTCGCATCGCGCAAGAAGCCGTCAACAATGCCGTGAAACATGCCCGCGCACGGAACGTGGAGGTGTGTCTCGATGGGATGAACGGAAAGATTCGGTTGACCATTGCCGATGATGGACGAGGAATGCCCAAGTCACTGGATGCCTGCGGAGGCATCGGACTTCAAGTAATGCGGCATCGCGCCAGCGTCATCGGCGGTGAACTCGAACTTCAGTCCAAACCTGGCAGAGGAGTCACTGTGGTTTGCACCTTGAGAACGAAAGCCAAATGAGCGTCCCCGCGAAGCCCAAGATCTCTGCTAAAGCCAAGTTGCCATCGCCGGCGGCTCCCAAGAAAATCTTGGTGGTGGACGACCACCCGATGACGCGATCTGGCATCGCGCATTTGATCAACAAACAGCCCGATTTGGAGGTCTGCGGGGAGGCGGGCACCCCCGCTGAGGCAATGAGCCTGTTGGCAAAATGCCAGCCGGATCTGGTGCTCACAGATGTGACGATGCCCGGCCGCGGTGGCGTTGAGTTCGTCAAGGACGCACTCGCACTGCATCCCACGCTCAGCCTGCTCGTCGTGTCCATGCATGATGAATCGGTCTATGCTGAACGGATGCTGCGCGCGGGTGCCCGCGGATATATCATGAAAGAAGCCGGAGGAGAGAAACTTATGGCGGCGATTCGCCGCGTGCTCGACGGCCAAGTCTACGTCAGCGAACGGATGTCAGCCATCATTCTCGACGCGTTGACCGGCCGCCGCCCCCGCGGTTCGCGCTCCCCCATCGAAAAGCTCAGCGACCGCGAATTTGAAATCTTCCAACTGATAGGAGTTGGTCGTGGGACGCGGGAAATCGCCGAGCGGCTCCACCTCAGCCCAAAGACCGTGGACGTCCACCGCAGCCATATTAAGCAAAAGCTCGAGCTTTCGGACTCGACCGCGCTAATTCGGCATGCCGTGCGATGGGTTGAAACCCAAAACACCGACGAGGAATGACCTCACGCACGGCCAGGCGGATCAAGGGCTCAGGAGTATGGAACGTAGGGCATTTAGCATCCGGGAACCGCCTTCCTACCACCAAAAGCTGGGCGACCCATCCGTGCGAATCACCATGCTGTTGAACTTCCGCCACTCGGCATGGCCATCCAACATTAATAGATTGCCGCCGGCGGGGAGGAGCCCGTTCAAGTGAGGCGACTGGTGGCCTTTCCAACCCCCATCGATCTTGGTGTAAGTATTGCGGCCCCGCTCCTTCTCATTGGCGCCGTTCGAAATCGTGCCATCGGCCACGATGACGCGGGCAGATGGACCCGGATCGAACTGCGTGCCGTCCGGCATCTTCCACTGCGCCGGCTCGAATGACTCCGTGATATTCGTCAATCGAATTCGACCCGAACCTTTGAAAGCGACGGCGTAGCCGATCACCCTATACCCGCTATCTGTATCAGAAGCCTCCGCGCCACCGGCACTCGTGGTGAACTTCCAAAGGGTGTCATTGTCCTGCTTCGCGAAGCCGGGGCAATATAAGATTTTGCGCTGTCCTCCGTTGCGAACAAAGGCATTCGCCGCCCTCGCCGGAAGATCCCACGGCCACACCGCGCCGGTGCAGTCGGGGAATTTCTCCCGGTTGTCATCCGCGTACATCCGAATCGCCAGCCCGAGCTGGCGAATATTGTTATTGCACTTGATCTGGATGGCCTTCGATTTCGCTTTGCTGAGGGCAGGAAGCAACATCCCCGCCAAAATGGCGATGATGGCGATGACGACGAGCAATTCAATGAGGGTAAAAGCTTTCGAAGGCGCTCTGGCTGAATCGTCAAAAGGCGGAGGCTGTTTCATAAAATCTAAATGCTTTTGCGATGTGAACGGTGCCGCCTGGCAAGTTCGAATGATCAAGAATTTAGAACGCCACTCTAGCCATTGGGGGGAAAGATGCTATAAAAAATTGCGCGTCTGTCTTGAAGTTTTTCGCCTGGGCAAACTCCCCAGTTTGATGGGGACGCACCTTCACCGCATCCCGAAATCAACGTGCGCCGAGATTGACGCCAGCACAAGCCGTTGACTACGATCCCCCTCAACTCATGCCTCCAAACTCCACCGCCCACGCTGAACCGAACGACGATCTCCTCGGACATCCGCGCGGCCTTTTCACATTGTTTTTCGCGGAACTCTGGGAACGTTTCAGCTACTACGGCATGCGCGCCCTTCTAACACTTTACATGGTCGCGCCGCTGGCATCGGGAGGATTGAACTTTCCAACCGAACGCGCCGTGATCATTTACGGGACTTACACGATGTCCGTGTATATGCTGTCCATCCCCGGCGGCACGATCGCCGACAGCCTGCTCGGCGCGCGGGCCTCGGTGCTGTGGGGGGGGATGATCATCGCTTGCGGCCACTTCTGCATGGCGATTCCCACCGAAACCACATTTTTTCTTGGATTAGTGCTCATCGTGCTCGGCACGGGACTGCTGAAACCAAACATCAGCGCGATGGTGGGCGGACTCTACCGGCAAGGGGATCCAC
>SXGS01112397.1_pt1 | contig 18321 bp, 18 predicted proteins | sample 3174681 | NCBI WGS metagenome assembly SXGS01 (sample SAMN11356861, study PRJNA531348) | freshwater metagenome | isolation source: freshwater sample F1-80 | place: China: Fuxian Lake, Yuxi | collected 2017-12-25 | reverse complement strand
CTTCAACGCCAGATGCCGGCGATCAGGGAACGGACGCCCGGAGAGTTCCATCGCCATCTCAACATTTTCAAGCGCCGACAGCACAGGAATCAGATTGAACGCCTGAAAGATGAACCCGATGCGCGCCGCCCGCAGTTCGGCCAAGCCGCGCGATGAAAGGCTCTGCGTATCTTGGCCCTCTACCTTCACTTGCCCACGCGTTGGTTGATCGAGGCACCCGATCAGGTTCAATAGGGTAGTCTTTCCTGATCCGGAGGGACCGCTGAAAACGGTGAATTCACCTGACTCAATCACCAGGGAGATGTCCGAGAGGGCCGCCACTTGGCCCACCCCAGAACCATACTCTTTGAACACCTGCGACAGTTCACACAACGGCATCCGGTACTCCGGCGCTCAAAAGTTTGCTCGAACCCACATACTTACCACGGCATCCGGAGCGAGGCCCGAAAGATCCGCGTGCAATGAACCTCCCGTAGGGAGCTCCGCATTCAGCATTAAATCTTCGTCCGACGGCTTAAATTCACCGCCATCTCCAAAACGATAGGGGACTTGAGCGGAAAGCGAAACCTCGGCCCAATCGAGGGGTTTGAACTGGGCGACGGGAACGATAATCCCGGTACCATCGCGCAAGTTCTGGAACATCATTCCACTCACGGCGATCTCCGGCGTAAACCGGAGTGACGTCTGCACCAAGCCGTAGTCGATTCCAGAGGTAAAAGGCGCAAATGGATCCGGCTCCGCGACTTCGAACATCGCTTCGGCCTCGTCGATATCGCAATCGGGCGGCTGAATCGTGTTCATCGATCCCGAAACCGCCGAAGTGGGGTTCGCGTCCCCAGAGCCGTTTCGGTAATATTGAGCTGCAAAAACCCATGTTTCCAAAACGGGAACGCTGTAATCAACGCCAACGGCCAGCTCTTCGTAGGGCTTCGCGCCACCCACGTGAACAGCGCCTTCAAACCAGAATCCCACGCCAAAAGTGCCGCGAACGTCGAGCCCCAACAGCCCGGTGCGGGAATCACCGCGGTACGCTCCTACCAGCGAAACATCAGTATCCAACAGGTTAACGGTACCTCGCCCCGCCAGACGGCCGTGTTTGAGCGCATCATCCATCGCTCCCACCACCTGCAATTGGCTGGTATCGCTCACTGGAAATGTCATTCGAACGGCATTTACACCCGAACGAGGACGCCAAGGCTCGGTGAGCAACACCTCCGGAAAAGGATCCGTCGGATTGATCAGAACGGCCGAACCCCAATTTAACGCCTGCCGCCCAACCCGCAGATCGAATTTGGGATGGTACCAGTCCAGATAGAGGCGCTCCACCCTTAAGTAGGATTGTACGTCCCCGATCCCAAGAAATTCATTTTTGGGCGGCTCAGGCCATTCACAACCTGCCAACTCCAACAATGGCCCAAAATCGCTTTCATCGATGGTTCGCTGCACTTCCGTTTGAAGACGCCGTCCCTGAGAGAAAGCGACTTCCACCGTGGTACTCACGCGCACTCGATCCGAGAAGTCCGCCGACAATTCAGGGCGAATCCGTTCGATCATCTGCCACGGTACTCCGTCCGCGCCCACAGAATAGGCCGCTCGAACTTCCGCAAATCCCTGTACTTCGGCCGCATGAGCGGCATTTAGCAGTGGCCACCACATGCGCGAATCTTACGCCCGGCGTCTACCGGGTTCGGCGACTTTCTACTGAGCGTAGGACAAACGCCGGTTTCATCGACGATGACAGTCGGGCCTTCCATGCGAGTTCGTGGGCAACCATCCGTTCCAAACGCCGTCGTTCCATGTGAACTGCAAACAGTAGAAAACCGCCTACCAATGCCACATTCCAAACTCCGAACGCCATGCCGCCAAACAGGAACAGCAGCGCAAACACCCGTCCAATCGCCATCGCCCACTGGCTTCCAGCGACAAAGCCCCATTTCAGTGCAAACAGTGCTCGAAGGACGCGGCCGCCGTCCATCGGGAAAGCCGGAATCAAGTTGAAAAGCCCCATCAGACCGTTCAGAAGGGCCATCCACCCCAAAGGGGTCCAACCGGTGATCCAAACCGCCGTCCCGAAAATGACCGCTAAAACGAAGTTCACGGCCGGTCCCGCCACCGCCACCACCATCTCTTTGGTTGGATCGCCCGGCAGCCCCTCCATCGCCGCCACACCACCGAAAGGGTACAGCGAAATATGAGCGGTTTGAATACCATAATAGCGAGCGGCCATCGCATGACCAAACTCATGCAACAACACCGAGCCAAACAGCGCTACGCAGATCGCGAGCGTCAGCACCAACTCCCACACGCCGCCGCGCCACCATGACACCGCCGCATATCCGACCATCAAGGACAGAAATGACCAGTGAAGGAAGACTGGAATGCCAACCACCCGACCGATTTGCACGACGCCCCCGATCCGATCATGGGCACGAACGAGCTAAAGCACAACTGCATTGACGAATTGGGACACGAAATCGCATTCCTCAGGGAATGGAAGCCGAAGCCGTCACCATCACCTGTTCGCCGAAAGCCCAGCCTCGCTCCTGCGCCAACGCTTTGGGGTAGGAAGAATGCCAAAGAGTCGCCGTAACCGCTGGATGCGCGCAGTTGGCCGCAAAACGATGGTGGGTCTGCCATTCCTGACCCGGCATCAGCCGATTGTCACTGACCAGCTCTACCGCCAGAAAGTGAGGAACCATCGGATTTCCTGATGCATCCGCTAGAACTTTCGCAAACGCGAAACCCGGTTGTGCCGCGCCGATCCCCCGAGTCAGGTACGCGTGAGTCCCCATAGGAAGCTCGGAATCCAACACGACCATACCATTCGTAACGCTGACCACTTCCGCAGAACCCACCGCCGAACGAAGCGGTAAACCCTTCTCGTCCGGAGTCCAATCCGCCAGGGCCGACCACGTGGGATAGTCGTAGTATCCTTCCATTTCGTCGACAATGTAGATCGCATCCCCGGGCTGGGCGTCATCCCACACCGTCCAGTTTTCCTCTGCTCCTTTCCGTTGAATAAACCCTGCAAAATCGGGGATCACGTCCCCTCCGGTCGCCTTCAACGGGAGTCCGTCGCAAGTCGCCTCCACCGTCAAAAATACGCTTCGTAGAGGCTCTCCGGTGGGCACGGCATGACCGGCTCCAGCGTTCGACACCTCCACCTCTACAGATAAAGCGCTTTCCTCCATACTAACCGCCACATCCAAACCGAGAGCGTCCAACAATATTCCAGATTCCGGCTGCTTCGGTCCATACCACCCATGTTTTCGAACGGTACCCTCTGGCCGAAACCACCCCGCCGCCGGCCCTGGAACATCCGGCCAAATGTTTCCCAAATCCTGGGCATTTCCAGCAACCAGGTCGGGTGGCATATGACAGGAATGGCACGGAACTCCGGGTTCCGCCTCCTCAAACTCCGACCACGTCGAGTGGATCGGAAGGCCGTTCGGCCATTTGGACTCGTCCAGGCTTTCCCCAGGAAGCAAAGCTGCTTGTCGCGACTCATGGCACCCAAAACAAATCTGTCCGCCCGAAAAATGGCCTCGCGGTGTCGCTCCCATACGGGGGTTCATGACATCATAAAACGGGCCGAACGTGAGCGGCTGCCACACGCCCAATCCGGCGCTTTCGGACGGCTCCGACGGCCGGTGGAGGACCAATGCGCCTGAAACACCCGGCGTAGACTCCATATTCACGTCCTCCACCCGATGGCACACATCGCAATGCACGCCGAAATCGGACGCGAATCCGCTCGCCTCCAGGAGGTCTCTCCCACCCAAATCCCCATTGATGCCCGGAGAATGGCAGTCGGCACACCCACCAGTTACTGCGGGCTCAAAGCAGTCCCCGGGCGTACACTCTGCGTTCAGCGCTGCAAGCACGCCTTCGCCGACATGGCATCGTTCGGCAATCTCTCCTCCAGGAACTCGTACCTCCGCCCAAACACCGCTCTCACAGTCCGATTCCAAGAGCGCCGTCGCAATTCCGGAATACAGATCGTGCATCACCGGGTTCGTCGCCGCTTGTCGGTGGGGGGATGCAAACCAGGCGTCGTTGATCGTGAGATGGCAATGCCCGCATTGCGCGGTGGTTTCTCGGCGACCGGGCTCGCCCGGATCTTGAAATTCGTAAAGCAGGTTGTCTATCGGGTCAAATGACGTGAGTGCAATAAAAACCTCGGTTGTTTCAAGATCGTCAGGGACTTCGGTCCCTTGCGTGCGTGCCAACCGATGCGCCGCCAGAATCCAGTCAGAACCGGGTACCGCAGGATCGACCATCAGTTCCGCTGTGCCGGTCGAATCGGTGGTCACCGGCTGAAATGCGCCGCCTTGGCTCACAATGGCGCCCGAAATAGGCAAATCGTCGAGCGTGACGTGCACCAAAATCGGACGCGCCGGCAGTAGGTCCGTGTCCACGATTTCGGATTCCGCCCCGGTCGGGGAGTCCGCGCTGGAGTCCTCCCCCTGACACGCGCAAATCAGCGCCAACAGCCCAACCCGAAACCCCATCTCGCACACCTCTCTAGGATTGTCGCAACGGCCGCGGTATGGTCCCCAAGAGTGCACATGCTGACCCGAATTCGGCCTTTCGTCCACCGCCTATTGAACCTGCCGCCGGAACGCGGACCGGTGCCCATCGAAGTCCGCCGACCCGCGGAGCGCATTCCTCGTGAGCAGACGTTACGACTCATTAGTTGGAATATGCAATTTGCAGGAGGGAGACGGCGGCACTTCTTCTACGATGGCGGCAAAGACGTCTCGATACCGGCTCACGAAATCCGAAAAAACCTAGCAGATATCGGAGAGTTCCTCGCATCGCACCGACCCGACTTTGTGCTTCTGCAAGAGGTCGACCGTTGCTCCCGAAGGACCGGCTACGTCGATCAACATGCGGCCCTCGTCGAAGCGCTCGATGCTCCCTGCGATGCGAGCACCCCTTATTATCGTTGTCGGTATGTTCCTTCGCCCCAACACGAGCCGCTCGGCCCCATGGACCTGCATTTGTCTGTGCTGTCGAAGTATCAGATCGATTCGGCCTTTCGCGAACCGCTCTCACTGTTGCAGGAACCTCGCATTCGAAGGCTTTTTAACCTTCGCCGAGCCATTCTGGACGTGGGGGTTCAGATTTCCGGCGGCGGCATGTTGCGGCTGTTCAACACCCACTATTCCGCGTTTTCAAAAGGCGATGGCACCCTGAATCGACAGGTGGCAGAGACGTTGGCCCATCTCGCCAAACATTCTGACTACGCGGAGTGGGTACTGGCCGGCGATCTCAATTGCCTCCCGCCCGGCGACAACTCCGATCGGCTTCCCGAAAAGGACCGGAGCCAATACCCAGAGCGTGAGTCCCCAATTCAAGCCATGTTTAACCAATTGACCGCTCCGGTTCCCGCCCATCGCCTCGCTCAAGAGGCGAGGTTTCGGACCTATCTCCCTCCGTTTGCACCGCAGCCCGATCGTGTTTTGGACTATACTTTCTGTGGTCCTCACATCCAAATCGGAAAACTCCGGGTGTTGCCTGGCACCGACGCATGGTCCGACCATCGACCTTTGCTGCTAGAATTTAGTCTACCGGCGCGCGAACAAATGTCCCCACCGCTTCGACGTGGCCGGTCTGGGGAAACAGGTCCACGAACCGGAGGTCGGTGAGCCGCCAGCCTCCCGCCTCCAGTATCGCCGCATCGCGCCCTAAAGAAGCCGGAAAACAGGCGACGTACAACAGGAGATCGGCCTTCGCTTCGGCCATGGACTTGGCGACCTTAGGATGAAGGCCCACTCTCGGTGGGTCCAGCACGATCACGCGCGGCCCGTCGGCCTCCGGCATCGCCGCCAGCTGATCCTCCACTTTTCCGTGCACGTAAGTCGTCGTAAGGATCCCGTTCGCAGTGGCATTTGCACGAGCGTCGTTCACCGCGCTTTCCACTTCCTCAATCCCAAATACTCGAGCAAACACGGACGCGAGGTACAAACCAATTGCGCCTGTACCGCAGTACAAATCCAGGAGCTCCCCGTGATATCCGCGCGTAGCCTCGCCGATCACGTCATACAAACGAAGTGCCCCCTCGGTGGAGGTCTGAAAAAAAGACGAAGGAGACAAACGGTAGCGCACCGGACCAAGCTGCTCAAACAGGTGGTCTCTCCCCCACACCCCGCGCACCTCGCCGCGGGCGACGTCCGCTACCCCATCGTTGACAAACCAGACCACTCCAACCACACCCGCTTGGTTTAAAATAGTATTTGCGAGGCTACTCACGCGATCCTCGGCGTCTCCAACGGGACTGGCCGTGTACAGAGAAACCAGGATCTCCCCGGTGGAAGACTCGCGGAGGCCCAAGTACCGCCAAAACCCCGTGTGGTTCTTCGCATCCCAACAAGGCGGCGATTCTGCGGTTAGCGCAGCCTCGCGGACCACTTCGATCACGCGATTCAGCGCTTCGCTCACCAACTCACAGCGTGCCGCGTCCACTACTCGATCAAAACGCCCGGGGGCGTGAAATCCTAGCCACTTCCCCTCGATCGATGCGTCCTCCAGCTTTTCCTTCTCCGAAACATAGCGTCTCACGCCAAAAGATAGCTCAACGCGATTGCGATACCCATAAGCGGAGTCCGCTCCCACGATCTCGTGCACGTTCACGCGTTCGCGCAGGCTCTCCTCTGAAACACCGAACTCACGTACAATTTCAGACAGCGCCCATGACGCCTTCGCTTGCCGTTGGCCAAACAGCGTTAGTTCTTGGAGCACGCATCCGCCGCACAGCCCAAACAGCGCGCATTGCGGCGTAGCAGCCTGGGGTGAAGGTCGAATCGTCGCCAACCGACGCCCTTGCCACACGCCTTTCTGGCGTCCCTGCGGCAAAACACGAATGCGCGACCCAGGCGGCGCGCCGCGCACATGGATCGGAGCCCCATCCGGAGCCACACCGGCCCCCACTCCCCCTCGCGCCAAACTTCGAAGCTCGACTTCAAAGGGCTCAAGAAAACGTCGTTTTTTCACATGTCACCTGAACCCGGCCGCCCGGCGCGGGCCTGTTCCGCAGCGGGCCAAGGGCAATGCCGGCATCCCTTGCCACAACAATGACCCTGTGAGCGCAATTTTCCGGCGGTCATAACGAACAGGCCCGACTCCGGGTCAAGATATCCGGGTTGCCCCAAGCTATTGGCACGTTCGTGTGCCGCTCGCGCTTTCTCTGAGATCATCATGCCCACGCCATATCGCGGCGCGCCGCGAACTACCTCGGTTCGGGGCCTTACCCGACACCCATTGGTCCGAAGAGACCCCCATTCATCGTCATCATTCGTAAAAATACGAAATCGGGGATTCCCAAATCCGCGTGCGCAACTACACTACCCGTCCGCACCATGGTGTGAATTTCAGGAGGACCCCTACATGATGTACTTCATCGGCCTGCAACTCAAAGGCACCCCCGAAGAATACGCGAATCTCTACAATGCCATTCAGGCGCTGGGCTCCTGGTCCAACCGGCTGGAGAACACCTGGATCGTGCAATCTCGCTTTTCCGCATCCCGGATCCGCGACCTGCTGAAGACCCACCTCAAGCCTCAGGATCGGTTGTTCGTTGGCCAGTTTGTGAAGAACTGGGCCGGCACCGGCATGGGCGAAGGCTTCCCCGAGTGGCTCAACCGTCGCGCGTTCTCGCTCGACGAAACCGAGCGACTCCCTCCACAACAAGGTCAGTGATCGCCCGCTACGGCAGGCTGATCATCGGCGGAATGCTCACGGTTTTACTCTTGATCGTGGGCATTCAGGGATTTCTTGTGCGAGGCGACTGGGTTTCCATCGCCTGCATCAGCGTGGGCGTCGTGCGCGGCGCCATTCTGATTCGCCAATTTAGGCAGTGACCTCGAAACCACCGCTTTCGCCACGCACCAAGCAGACATAGAGCATCGCGGCGATGGCCGCCCGAGCATCCCATTGTTCCGGATCCTCGATGGCCTCCATGCAGGCAAAGAAGTGTTCAGAACTATACTCACGCAGCAACATAAGTGCAGCGTCGTGAACCAAGTCCAGCTGGGGCACCACGCCGCGGAAGGAACCACGCACTTGGTCCTCCGAAAGCCTGAAGGCGTCCGCGCTCGAAGGAATCGGCTGTTCAAATCTACGAAATAGCCACAGGAGTTTTGGGCTTGGATCCTCCGGCAGCCCGCCTAAGACCGCCTCGACTTCCTCGCCGGTGACTTCGTCCGCCGATTTACCCAGACGATCGCCGATAGCCCGCGTCACCGCCAACCCCACCCAAAGCGGAACCCGAACCCCTCCGCGCGCGGCTTGCAATACGAAATAGTCCCAGGGAAGGTCAGGTTCTCCTTCGACCGGAATGTTGAACGGGGCACTCATCCTCGACCGCCGAAAACTCCCGCAAGCGCAGGATGTTGCTGATGAAACGCCCGGGCTCGCGACGTAAGAAGCTCGCCGCCCCAACGGGCCAACCATCGGGATACGCGGCCTTCGCCCAGGTCCAAATCGATCCGCCCATCGACATTCCAAACCATGCGCCGAACCACCACCAGCGGCCGTGCCCCCATTTGCAGCGCAAATTCATCGGCGCCAAAATCCACAGAGATCGGACGAACTAAGCGAGCGTTGACCACCTCGCCAGCGGTGACCGCCATCAAACGAAGCGGCGCCCCAGCACGAAGCACAAGCGTAAAAGAGGTCAGATCCCAACGAATGGCTCGACGCGATCGCAATCTTGCATCCAAGCCGACTTCGGACAGATCCCCCAAAGAACGCCATACCTCGGCATCCCCGGGCTCGCAGGTACGCACCACCGGCGCACCTCCAGAATCTCGCCCAGAAAGACGCACTTCTCCCTCAAAATGCCGCAACCAACGCGACCAGGGCAGTTCGATCAACGACGCCGGTGCGTCGCGGGATTCCGGGCACAAAGCGGACAGCGAAGCCTCCTTCCTTATTGTAGCAGATCCTACGGCTACCTCGGCAACACGGTTCGAGGCATTGCATCCACCACCTCTTTGATCGCCTCGTCGTCCGCAAACAACTCATCCACGTCATCGCAGGACAGCAACGCCTTCGAAAAGCTTGATATGAGCGAGTTTCCTTGAGCGCGGTTCGCCAAATAGTCGGTCACATAGGCGACCACATCGTCGGTGGAGGCCTCCTCCCGGACAGACAATTGCTCGTCCTCCACCAAGCGCCGCACGACGTGATCCGAAAACGCCAACAAAAAAGCCGACAACATCGCCTCCAGCGACCCTGCAACCGTACTCTTCGCGACCTCTTATCGCATGTGAGATTCGGTGTCCGGCGTATTCAGGATATAATCCGCGGTATCGGGTTCTGGAGCGAGCATGGACGAGGCACGGCTACGGTTGATCGAGACGATTCGCACCTCCATCATCGGAGACGATCGCGTGCTCGACGGCCCGTTCGGCCCAAGACGGGTGACCTACGCCGACTATACCGCATCGGGTCGTTCGCTCTCGTTTATTGAGGACTACATCCGCAGCGAAGTCATGCCGTTGTACGCCAACACTCACACCGAGACCTCGCGCACCGGAATGCAGACCACCCGGTTTCGCGAAGACGCCCGCGCGATCATTCATACCGCCGTGGGAGGAACCGAGGAAGATTGCGTCATCTTCTGCGGATCGGGCGCAACTGCAGCCATCAACAAGCTTATCGACATTCTAAACCTCCGCATCCCAGCTGATTTGGACGAGAAATACCGCTTTAACGAGCAGATTCCTGCTTCCGAGCGTCCGGTGGTGTTCATCGGTCCCTACGAACACCACAGCAACGAACTCCCATGGCGAGAATCGATCGCCGAAGTGGTGACGATCGACGAGGATTTAGACGGTAGAATTGACCTAGCACATTTAGAACGCGAATTGATCCGGTTCAAGGATCGTCCCCTTAAAATCGGCAGTTTCTCGGCCGCGAGCAATGTGACCGGCATTGGCACCAACACCCGAGCTGTCAGCGTTCTATTACATAAGCACAATGCCTATTCTTTCTGGGACTTCGCCGCAGCGGGACCGTATGTGCAAATTGAAATGAACATGGCTGACGACTCCCCCGATGCGCATTTACAGTATAAGGACGCCATCTTTGTCTCCCCCCACAAGTTCATTGGCGGACCGGGCACTCCCGGCGTATTGGTCGCCAAACGGCACCTGCTAAAAAATAGTGTTCCAAGCTGTCCTGGCGGCGGAACCGTCGCATATGTCAACCCCATGGAGCACCGCTACCTGGACGATCCAGTCCATCGGGAGGAGGGCGGCACTCCAGCAATCATTGAATCCATTCGAGCTGGACTGGTTTTTCAGCTGAAGGATGCGGTTGGACATGAGACGATCCGCACCCAAGAACACCACTTCATCCGTCGGGCGATCGACACCTGGGGCAAGAATCCCTCCATCCGCATCCTGGGCAACCCCCACGCATGGCGATTATCGATCGTATCATTTGTGATACGGCACGGTAAAGGCTACCTCCATCACAACTTTGTAGTGGCCCTGCTCAACGACCTGTTTGGCATTCAATCGCGGGGCGGATGCTCGTGCGCAGGCCCCTACGGGCACCGCCTGCTCGGGATCGATCTCGACACCAGCAGAAACTTCGAGTGTGCCATTGTCGGGGGTTCTGAGGGGATCAAACCCGGATGGGTGAGAGTGAACTTCAACTATTTTATCTCCGAAGCGGTGTTCGACTTCGTTCTCGCCGCAATCAACATGATCGCCGACGAAGGCTGGAAGCTGCTCCCCCATTACCGGTTTGAGCCCGCGACCGGCCAGTGGCGGCACCGCGCGGGGCGTCCTGAACCGGTTCTTCGCCTGCAGGATGTCAGCTATCGAAGCGGTAAACTGGAGTACCGGGCCCGGCACGCCACCGAACCCGAATGGGCCTTGCACGGATACTTGGACGACGCCAAGAGGATCATCGCCGCCTCGCTCCTCGAATTTGATCACCTCACCCTGAACGACCCCCCGCTCGATCCAGATACCGAACGGTTGCGTTGGTTTCCAGTTCCAAGCGAGATCCTCGCAGAACTGCAGGGAGAACCTGACACGTTCGAGCGTGAGAACCCCATTCATCTACGCCCGTCCGCATGAACCCCAGCACCGCGGTCCCACCACCGCCGCCGGCGAATGATCTCGGCTGGCCCTTGGAAGTCGCTACGGGGATCCCGGTGTTCTTAGCTATTGTCTACGTGCTGAACCGTTGGTTCAATCGACCTTCACAAACGGAGTGAGGGCCTACTCATCGTCGTCCTCTTCCGCCGGCTCCAAGGACGAGGGCACCACACTCGATGAGAGGTGGGGGGTGGGGACCACCTTCACAAAGTCCTCTTGCTTCGACCGATAGTCCAGGTACTGCGACACCGTGGACATCGCATGCCCAACGTAGTCGGTTCGAATTTTTCCCTGATTTAAAGCAAACTTTACCCCCCCGTGAACCATCTCGGGATGTGGGGCATACCACGAGTTTTCCTCTTGGTATTGGACTCTTCGCAGGAACTGCAACGAAGCCAAAGTTGCCGTTTGGTAGCGGGCTTCTTCCTCGGGCCTATAGCGATCAGCGATGGTGAGCGCGGCAGCCGTGCCTTCCGCATAACAGAAGGTCTGCATCGCAGGAAGTTCCTCGGTATTTTTAAAGTACCCACCGACGTAGTCAGGCCACGGTGATCGCTCGCTCGTCCATTGATAGCTTTCGATCATCCAATCCGCGACTTCGAGGCCGAACTTCGCCGCCCGCTCGTCTCCCCTGCGGCGATAGACCGCTTTGCTCGCCATGACCGCCCAGGGGCCAAATTGGACGAGATCGAGCCGGTCTTGGTTGTCGTACTGCAAATGTGGCCAGCGATCGTCTCGACGTCGAGACGCGCGTTCGCGAAACCAGGGCTCATAGTAGTCCAAAAAACTCGGGAACGACGAAATCCCTTCGTCATCGTCGAAATAGTCGGCGACCTCTGCCAGTGCGAGCGCAGCTTCACCAGGGACAATGTCGTTTTTTTGACCTGAATAGGAGTGCGAATCGTCGACCCAATAAGGATCAAACCGACCATTCGGCTCTCGCATCGCCAGTACGAACCGCGCCATTCGGCGAATGCGCTCGTCCTCCTCATGCGAACCCGTCGCCCGCGCCCAAGCGACCCACCCCAGAAGCGCCACCGCGGTGGTGCCCAGTTTCTGATTCGGCTCTTTCTTTGCACCACGTTTAGGATACCGAAACAAAGAGGTACCCGGCGGCGGGGGCGGCAACGACTCCCTCTGCAAGCCCGGATCGGTATCCTTTACTTCAAACGCCAACATCCAGTCCATGGCCTTACGCGCACCGCCCAAGTACCGAGGGTCTTCCCGGTACCGCCACGCATCGACCATGTCGCGAATGCCCATCGCATGCCGAACCTCGTTGTACTCCTCCGAGAACCGATGCGACTCCGGCCAGTATTTATAGACGAAACTGCCATCTTCCTGTTGATTGCGAAGCCACCATTCTCCACCGTCGATCAGCATCCGCTGCAGTTCTGCGTCGGTGACCTCGGAGTCGACGACCTCCGGCACGCCACGAAACATACGGAGAACCTTCTCTCCGCCCGGATTGGCCTCCATGAAATGCTCGCCGCGGATAACGTCCAATCCGACCGCCGATTCCTCCCAAGGCCTCTCCGAACCCCACTCTCCCTCATCCGCCGCATGCTCCAAGAACGCCATCGCCGTCTTGTGCGAGCGAGCCACCGCTTCCGAACCTGGCAAAAACGTAAATCGTTCCTTTCCTCGCTCCAAGATGACACCATCGATGCCCAGCTCCCACACCTCCTCAAGGTCCGTCCGTTTACGCGATTCTACCGGTGCGCGCTCCAATACCACATGGAGTTCAAGCCGAACATCCGAAAGACGCTCGTCCAAAGTACCAATCCCGTCGATCTCTACGCTCCGCGCCCAGCGTCGCCGCAACTTGTCCGCCAATTCGTCCAGCACCGCTTCAACGTTTGATCCGGTGGCATGCCGAAACGCCAGCGACTGCCCCTGCAGTCGGATTCCTGCGATCAACCTCACGTTATTGGGTTTCCAATTGACTGGAACGGGCGTGTTGCCTTCCAAACGCGCTCTAAGCCCCTGCACCAACGCGGTGCCAGACTCCCGAGAAATCCGCGATTCGCCGGATCTCACCGTATACATCATCCAATCATCGGTCACCCGACGAAGCTGAAACCACTTCAAATGCTCGTGCCGAGCCAGCATCGATAACATCCGACGATCCCGATCCAGCGTCGGAATCACCCCGCGATGAACCAAGATGCCACGGATTTTCTGCTCACGAAGCGAGGTCGCCAGTCCCTCCTCATCGACCTTCAGCAACGGATCCAGCCACGGGCCAAACGCGATCTCATGCGGCAGTCCCAGCGACGGCCCAACCACCAACAGGGACTGATCGTCGACAATGTCCGCCAATAAGTCCTGACTCTCTTTGGAAAGCGGCGCTGCTACTTGGCCGCTGAGGCACTCCGTCACACGTGCCGCCGTGTCTCCCTTTATTGAGGAACAATCAAGGCTCACGCGCTCACTCGCGGCAGGAAGCACCTCAGTCCCGCAGCCGGCAGCCCATCCCACCAGCCACGGAATCATCGCCTGAGTGGATCCACTGCCTCGCACTGCGCCCTCCCTTTCTCCGCTATCTCGCGCACAGCATCAATGCATCCCAATCGGCCTTGACAGGCGCGATAGCTCGAATAAGTGGGACCGTCGCATTCCATTGCAGAGGACCTCTATGGCAAAGACCAGCATGATTCACCGGCAGAAGAAGCGCGAAGCGCTCGTCCGCAAGTTTGCGGCGAAGCGCGCCGAGCTCAAGCGCCGCGCCTACAATATGTCGTTGACCCCCGAAGAGCGTACTTCCGCTCGCGAGGCTCTCGCCAAACTTCCCCGCAACAGCTCCCCTGTGCGTCTCAACACCCGTTGCGTTGTGAGCGGTCGTGTTCGCGCCGTTTACCGTGAGTTCATGCTGTCGCGCATCGCCTTCCGCGATCTCGCGCTCAATGGCATGCTGCCCGGGATCATGAAAGCCAGCTGGTAGTCATCAGCGGATCCGAAGGATCCCATTGCACAAAACCGCCGAAGGGAGACAATCCCCTCGGCGGTTTTGCGTTGTTCCGGCTACACACTCGCAGCTTACACAGTCCTCCCACGTCCAATCCCCAAATAGAGCGGTATTCTCCCCAGATTGTTCCACGGAGGCGACGGGCTCCGCCTTCCGACTCTTGTGGTGCATGGACTCCCCTTGCCCAAACGCATTGGCATACGTCCGTTTACCGCCGCGGGAGCCAGAGCCGATTCACAAGAGTTCACAGCCGTCGCTGCTACCGAGAAACCCCATGCAATGCGCCATGGCGGTTCCAAAGGTGGTTCATCAAGTCCTGGACGAGATCCCGCGAGCCAATGGCCGAACGCATGATGTCCGGCGCCTCCTGCAGATTGGCCTTTTGATGAACGTTTTCCCGTAGCCAAGCCAAAATGCCCCCAAAGGAGCCGTGCTCGACGTCGGTCCACAACGACGGCATTTGCGCATCCAAGGTGGCTGCGATCCCCGCTGCGTAAAGATTACCAAGGGTATAGCTCGGGAAATACCCAAAAGACCCACCGGACCAATGCACGTCTTGCAATACCCCTTCGCCATCGTGGCTGGGAGTAATCCCAAGATAATCACGGTATTTCTCGTTCCACGCTTCGGGAAGATCCGCCACCTTGAGGCGTTCTTCCATCAGCGCGAGTTCGATCTCGAACCGAACGATGATGTGGAGGTTGTAGGTCACTTCATCCGCTTTGATGCGAACCAAACCAGGAACAATCCGGTTTGCGCCACGATACATTGCCTGCGCATCCACCGCCATTTCCGGAAAATGCTTCCGAACCCCGGGAGTCAACCACTTCAAAAACGGCAACGAACGCCCAATGGTGTTCTCCCAGAACCGCGATTGGGACTCGTGCAACCCATACGATGCCGCACGCGAAACATAGGTTCCCTTCAACGAAACCGGCAGTCCTTGTTCGTACAGCGCGTGACCGGTTTCATGGATGGTACCGCCGAGGCTGTTCAGCAGATCGTTTGCGTAAAGATGCGCTGTTATCCTCACGTCAGTGGGGTGAATTCCTATCGAGAACGGATGCTCAGCGTCGTCCAGACGGCCGGCCTCCAAATCGTAGTTCAAAGCGCGGATCACGTCCTGGTGCAAACCGCGCTGCCGGGCAACGTCAAACGTCAAATCAAACGCCGGAAGTGGCTCTACATGCTTCACCGCGTCGAGGAGTATCCCGAGCTCTTTTTGAAGCCGACCAAACATCGACGTGAGACTTTGAACATTGGTCCCGGGATCATAGTCGTCCAACAAGACATCATAGGGGTGTGAGTGGGCGTCGATCGCCTGTATCTTCTCCCGGGTGAGGTCGAGCAGCTGCGACAGATAGGGAGCAAACAGCGGGAAATTGGCCGTCTGCTTCGCTGTAACCCAAGCTTCAAACGCAGCACTTTCTGCTTCGGCGAGACGAACCACCAAACCCGGTGAGAGTTTGGTCGATCGATCGTACGCGCGCCGAACCACTCGAACCGTGGCGGCTTGCTCCACATTCAAACGTTCGGTCGCGAGGCGCTCCAAAGCCCGGCCCACCCGATCGTCGGTCAGCCGCTCGTGGGCCAAACGCGAGATCAAGGCCAGCTGGCTCCCGCGCGCACCTGCCGCTCGGCGCGGCATCATGGTTTGTTGGTCCCAGGCCAGCACCGCCCCGGCGCTCTGAAGGGTTTCCACCTCTTCCAAAATGGACGTTAGCTCAATCCAAGCCGGGCTCAATGCCATGTTCATGCGTCCAACCCCAATTTCTGCCGGAATTCTGCCTTCTCACGTGCGGAAAGATCGATCCCCACCAATGCCGCATCCACACTCATCCCTGAAGCCACGCGCCGCATCGCTTCAAGTTCCTGCCGCGAAAAGAAGGAGCCGCCGACGCGGTAGTCCGCAAACGCTTCCCATGCATGGGGAACCCATGCTTTGGCAATCTCGCCGATCAGGTCGGCGTACACTCGAATCTCGTACTGGGCGTGGTGATCCATTCGCAAAGAAAGGAAATGGAACAAATTGTGAAGGTCAACCTTCCAATACCACTGCGTGTAGTAGTTCAACGTCAAGTCCATGCGCGCCAACTCACGCGCCAATTGCGAGCGATCTTCGTCGACCGGTGCACCGTCACCCTGATCGTTCAACAGGTGCTCATAGGTGTCGTACACCTGCAATGAATCCCGACGGAGCAAGGCCAACACGCGCTCCGCCTCTTCAGCGCTCAACTCCCGTCCGCGCCCCTGACGATTGGAGTTGGATTGCGCGGCCAATTGATCCGCCGCGGGCAAGTAAAACTCGCGATCCAGAATCGAATAGCGCGCGCTGTATTCATTGACGTTCGCCGTGCGATGACGAATCCACTGCCGGGCGATGAAGATCGGCAACTTCACATGAAGCTTGATTTCGCACATTTCAAACGGCGTCGAATGCCGATGACGCATCAGGTAGCGAATCAAACCGCGATCGTTTTGAACCGAACGTGTGCCCTTGCCGTAGGAGACGCGCGCGGCCTGCACGATCGCCGCATCGTCGCCCATATAGTCCACCACCCGGACAAACCCATGGTCGAGCACCGGATGGACGCGAAACAGCCGCTCCTCCATCGCGGGAACCGTGGGACGAAGGGTCGCTGAGGGGGGGCTCGCCAAAAGGGCTTCAAGCTGCGCGTCGCGGTCGTCAGACATCGATCACTCCAGAATCGCGGAAATAACCCTACGGGGACGCCTCGCCACCCTCCGTCGCATTCACTCGGAAAAAGGTGTAGTGCACCGTCACATCTTCGGTATTGCCGAACCGGAACACTCGAAAGTGGATGTAATATCGTCGGTCGTCCCAATCCCCGAGCCAGAGCGGGGTCGCAGTGCCCCGGCCGTCGAGATTCCGGAAGTTCACCATCTCGACGTCGAGACGATCGTCGAAACGGGCGATTCGAGCGTCATCAGGGGGGGCATTTTCGTCCATCGGGAACGTCATGTACACAAACTTCCCGCTCGTCCCGTCCGCCAGCGCCAAAAGCAACGGCGAACCCTCAAAGGTGGTGGCCATCCCTTGTCCAACAATCTCCGCGGGACCCGATGCCAGCGTGACACCCAACTGAACCTCCCATTCGGCAAGGATGAACTTCAACCGTCCCGAATCGCGCTTGACGATCCGTCGAGATCCTTCTAACCTTGAGCGAGTGCCCAGCACTTCCTTGCGGACAGCTCCGTCCGCCCCGGAGAGTTGAAATGGCGAAGATCACTGATTTCCTGGGCCGTCCTCACTCAGGAGTTGTCCCACACGCCGTGATCGGTTTGGTGACCGAGTTGGGCGAAAGCGACAAACTTGGCATGGTAAAGGTCAAGTATGTGACGTTGAATGACGGAAGTGCCGAGCCGGTGTCGGACTGGCTGCGGGTGGCGAGCCCCATGACTGGTCCCGAATTCGGGCTGTTCATGATCCCTCAGGTCGACGATGAGGTGCTGGTACTCTTCGTGCATGGAAGCCAGGATGTTGGCGTCGTGATCGGATCTCTGTGGAATGGTTCCGACAAACCGCCCGCGAAAACGACCGATCCGAAAATGCATCGCGGTTGGGTATCTCGCGAAAAGAAGAACTATTTCCTGTTTGATGATGACAAGCACACGATCACGGTCTCGGATGACAGTGGCGACGTGAGCTTGGTGATGGATGTTCAAAACGGCAAGATCACGCTGAACAACCAAGGTTCCGGGAACGTCATCATCGAGGCGAAAAACGACGTCGAAGTGAACTGCAAGAACTTCAAAGTGAAAGCGCAGAGCAACATCGAATTGGAAGCCACGTCTGACCTCAAAGGCAAGGGCGTCAACGTCAAGTTCGAAGCCAGCGCCGGGTTTGAAGCCAAGGGCGCCACCGTCAAAGTCGAAGGCTCCGGCACCGCCGACTTCAAGGGTGCCGTCGTCAGCGTCGAAGCTTCCGGAATTTGTAAAGTCAAAGGCTCTCTGCTCAACTTGAACTGAGCGGGTTGCCGGGGCATGTGAGTCCAGGGAGGTACCGTGGCCCGGCCAAGCGATCCGCTGCTTCGTTGGCTCAGAAAAATGCTGCAAGAACGCAAACTCACGGCCGCTGTACTGGCCGAGTCTGCGCATTTGCAGCGCGGGCGGCTCCGGCAGATTCTGTCGGGCTCCCAGCCGATGACCGTCGACGAGCTTCTGCAGATTTCACAAGCACTAAAGCTGTCTCCCGCCGATTTTGGATTTCAGGGG
>SXGS01530561.1_pt1 | contig 18324 bp, 7 predicted proteins | sample 3174681 | NCBI WGS metagenome assembly SXGS01 (sample SAMN11356861, study PRJNA531348) | freshwater metagenome | isolation source: freshwater sample F1-80 | place: China: Fuxian Lake, Yuxi | collected 2017-12-25 | reverse complement strand
GACCCCGCCCTTGCCGCCTTTCCACTCGCCTCAGCCCCACGGCGCTCGTCCAAAAACGACTCGCCACTCCCGCAGGCCTCAAAATGCCGGTCCCAGCCGGAGATCCAATCCCGTGCCGCTTCGCGGTTGCGGAATCGCTGAGTGGCTACTTCACTTCTTGACTACGCCGGGACGCTGATGTTATCATCGTCGCGCCCCAGCCAGGAGGTGGCGCGATGCGCTTTATTTTTGTGTCGGCAGCTCTTTCCCTTGCTGCTTTTGCTCAGAGCGACCGCGGCTCTATCACAGGTACGATCACCGACCCGGCCGGCGCCGTCGTACCCGGCGCCTCGATCACGGCGGTCGATCTCGAAGCCGGCACCAGGTACGAGGCCACGACCACACCTACCGGAAACTACACCGTCTCGCAGGTGCCGGCCGGCACGTATGAAATCTCCGTCGAAGTCCAGGGCTTCCGCAAGTTCGTCCGGCGCGGTGTGCGCATCTTCGCCACGCAGACGGCCCGCATCGACGTCTCGCTCCAGGTAGGCGGCACCACCGAAGTGGTTACCGTGAACGCCGACGCACCGCTCCTCAAGACCGAGAGCGCGGAACAGAGCACGACGGTGAGCCGCGAAAAGCTCAATGAACTACCGCTCAACTTCGGCGCGCGCGGCAACACCTCGGCCGCCAGCATTCGCAACCCCTACAGCTTCGTCACGCTGGTGCCAGGCGGCAACATCTCCTCCTACAGTTCCATCAAGTTGAACGGCGCGCCCATCAACACCTACCAGGTGCGGGTCGAAGGCCAGGAGGCCAACAACCAGCGCCTGATGATCCGTCAGGACCAGGTGCAGCCATCGGTCGAGTCGCTCGAAGAGATGTCGGTCCAGAGCAACAACTTTGCCGCCGAGTTCGGGCAAGTGACGGGTGGAATGTTCAATCTTACGGTCAAGTCCGGCACCAACCAACTGCACGGCAGCGTCTTTGAGTACTTCGTGAATGAGGCTTTCAATGCGGGCATCCCGTTCACCAACAACCGGCGCGGCGGCCTGGTGCGGCCCATTAACCGCCGCCACAACTTCGGCGGCAGCCTGGGCGGGCCGATCTACATCCCGAAGATCTACAACGGGCGGAACCGTTCGTTTTTCTTCTTCGCGCTGGAGCGATTCCAGCAAAAGCAGCTCGTCAGCGGCACACTGGCGACGATGCCGACGGATGCAATGCGTGGCGGCGACTTCAGCGAAGCGCTCACGGGCCGCGCCCTTACCTCAGCGCTTGACCCGTTGGGCCGGCCGATTCTGGAGAACGTCGCGTATGACCCACAAACCACGCGAACCGTGAATGGCCAGGTGGTGCGCGATCCGTTTGCGGGCAACGTGATACCCGCCGGCCGCCTCGATCCGGTGGCGCTGAAGATTCAAGCGTTGATCCCGAAGGCCACGCGTTCCGGCCGAATCAACAATTGGGATCAGGCGTACGACGCCGAGACCGTCAAGAGCATCGCCACATTGAAGTTCGATCATGACTTGTCCCGGCTGGGCAAGGCATCGTTCTATTGGTCGCGCTATTTTGGTCCTCACTTCAACGGGGCGGACGGGCTTCCCATTCCCTTGACTCAGGTACGGCGCATTCGCACCAACACTCACACTTTCCGGCTCAACTACGACGTGCCGGTGAGGCCCACTGTGCTGGTGCACGCCGGCGTCGGCTTCTTGCGGCACACCAATCCCGACAAGAGCATTCCGGAAGTGCTGGACTACAACCCCGTGGCGGGGTTGGGCCTCTCCGGTTCGGTGTCGGGCAAAGGATTTCCGCGCATTTTCAATCTGAGCTCCGCCACCGGCGGCGGCATGTCGCTCGGCATGGGCGCGAACGGCGGACCGATTTTCGCCGACAAGCCGACCGCCGTGCTGAGCGCCACCTACGTACGCAACAGCCACACCTACAAGGCCGGTGGTGAATGGCGGATCGACACGCTGACGTCGAAGAACCTCAGCGGCACCTTCGGCACCTACAACTTCAGCCCGGTGCAGACCGGCCTGCCATCCACACAGGGGCAGGCGTTGGCGGGCGGCGACATCGGCTTGCCGTACGCAAGCTTTCTGTTGGGCCTGGTGAGCAGCGCCAGCATCTCCAACCAGTCCGACCCGCAATCGCGCAAGCCCTCGATCTCTTTTTTCGCGCAGGACAACTGGAAGGTGACGCGCAAGCTGACGCTCGACTACGGCCTGCGCTGGGATCACCAGGGCTATCCGGTGGAGATCCACCGGCGCACCAGCATGCTCGCTCCCACAATTCCGAATCCCGCCGCCGGCGGGCTGCCCGGCGCAACGGCGTATGAAGGCAGCGGCGACGGACGCTGCAACTGCCGCTTTGTCAGCACCTACAAGTACGCCTTCGGACCGCGGCTGGGCGCGGCTTATCAGATCACTCCCAAGACGGTGATTCGCGCCGGCTGGGGCGTGTCCTACTCGCAGACCGCGCAAGGCCAGGCGAATATCCAATCGACGCTCGGCGCCGGCGGCTGGAACACGGTCAACTTCGACACGCCCGTGTACGGCGATGCGGCGCTCAACCTGCGCAACGGCCTGCGCTACAACCTGGGGGATCTGTACCGGGAGACCTTCAACGCCGGGATCCGCCCTTCGCGTGGACTCATCGACTCACCGCCGGCGCTCATCGATCCCGGTGCGGGCCGCCCGCCGCGGATGGTGCAGTGGACCCTGTCGCTGCAGCGGGAGATCACGCGGAACCTGGTGGTGGAAGGCGCCTATGTCGGCAACCGCGGCGCGTGGTTCCAAGTGAACTCGCTGGTGAACTTGAATGCGACTCCATTTGATCGCCTGCGCGCCGTGGGGATCGACATCGCCAGTCCGGCGGACCAGGCGTTGTTACGGTCGCGTCTGGATTCGCCGGTGGCCGCGGCCCGCGGCTTCAACCGGCGCCCTTATGACACGTACTCACTCGGCAACACGGTGGCGCAAAGCCTGCGGCCGTTTCCGCAGTTTGGAAACCTCGCCGTGGTGGGCGCACCTCTCGGCAACACCTGGTACGACTCGCTGCAGGTGAAGGTGACCAAGCGCTACTCGCATGGGCTCGATCTATTGGGCACCTTCACGTGGCAGAAGGAGTTGACCACCGATGTGCCCGTGAACGACGCCTTCAACCGGCGCAACCAGAAAGGTCTGTCGAGTCTGTCCGAGCCCTACATCCTGGTGCTGGCGTTCAACTACCGCACGCCGGCACCCGGTACGAACAAGTGGGTCCGCGCGGCGTTGGGCGGCTGGACCGCGGGCGGAATACTCCGTTACGCAAGCGGCCTGCCAATCCCCGTACCGTCGTCGCAGAATCAACTCGGTAGCCTTCTGTTTCAAACCACGCGCATGAATCGCGTGCCGGGCGAGCCGCTGTACTTATCCAACCTCAACTGCCGGTGCTTTGACCCCAACAAAGACTTCGTGCTGAATCCGCGCGCGTGGTCCGACCCCGCGCCGGGGCAGTGGGGATTCTCCGCGCCTTTCTACAACGACTTCCGCTTCCAGCGCCGGCCCGACGAACAGCTCTCGTTCGGACGGGTCTTCCGCATTCGGGAAGGCGTGTCGTTTCAGTTGCGAGCCGAATTCTTCAACGCCTTCAACCGCGTCTACATGAACGATCCATCGGCGGCCAACCCGCTGCAGACCCAAACGCGCAACGCGCAGGGCGTGCCCACGGCGGGATTCGGGCGAATCGATACGGGGTCGCTGGTTTCCCAGCCGCGTAACGGTCAGATCGTGGCACGAATTCAGTTCTGACCAGACTTGGGCCCGAAGGCGAAGATCCATGAGCGGCTGGTGGTGACGTAGACCTTCCCGGCCCCGAGCGCGATGCTGCTCAGATGAGTCCAATCGTCGATAGCGTCCTTGCTGGAGTAGAGTTCCTCGCCGGTGAACGCGTCGAAGGCATACAAGGTGGCATGCGTCACGTTTTCCACGCGCTCCTGAGGAGACAGTATCCGTACGCGGGGGCCGCTCGATTTCTTGCCCGCCCGGCCGGACCCCATCGACAGCGGCGGCGCTTCGCCGGGACGGAGCGGCGCCGTAGTCCGCTGTTGCGTATTCTCACCGGTGGACAGCGCAAAGACAACCCCGTTGGCAAAGACCGGCGGCTCGGGCACGGCGAGAGTGCGCGACACCCACGCGGGAATCAGTGCTGGCTTGCCGCCTTGCACCGCAAACCGGAACGCCATGATGCTGCCGTCTTTCGTTTCACCGTGCGTGTGGGCAAAACCCGTCACTTCCTTGGATACCGGGCCCCACATCGGCACGTACACCCAGCGCTTTCCTTTAGCATCCACGGCCGTGGTCATTGCGCCCCAAATACCCGCCGCGGCGTAACTGTTCTCGTCGTTGCCGATGCGCTGGGCAAACAGTGGCGTCCTGTGATCGGTTCCGCCCAGCGAGTTCGCATCCAGGATGAAGATCGTGCCATCCTTACCGCCCGAGAGCACGTACTGGCGGCCCTGATGGGCGAAGGTGAGCGGGCTCGCCGACCCGAAGTCGAGGTCTTTCGAGTTGAGCATTTCGAGGTTCGGCGGAGCGAAATAGTCGCGCACTTCTAGCGTCTTCGGATCGAGCGCCAGAAGCACGTTGCCCCACTTGCCGGTTTCCGGCTCGAACGTGCCGTCACCGGTTTGGGCGTAAATGCCTTTAGGCCCCCAGGCGAGCCCGCCGCGACCCCAGGCTCCCGACGGCTTGCCGACGCTGGTGACCAGCTTGCGAATCGGCCGCCGCGGGTCCTGAATGTCTATGGCGATCATGTGCGAAGCCACCGTTTCAGCCTCGGTCGATCCGCACCCCCGCCCCACGCTCGTGTAGAGGACGCCGCCCACCAGGTTCAGGCTCCAATTGCGGCTGTAAGGCGTAACGAAGTCCGTCGGCGGGAAGCGGTCTTCGCCGTCGGGCAGGCTCACTCCGTAGAGGACGCCATCGGCCGACACGGCGTAGAGGATGCCGGCGGTTTTGTCGATCACCGGGGTCGCCGTTTGCATGTTCGTGCAGATCCAGTTGGCCGGCCGCGGCGCGGGCTTCTTCGGAGTCAACATCCGTTGCCAGGAGATCTTGCCCGTGGCGGCATTGATGGCCGTGAGTTGGTGCGCGGCGGAGAGCGTGTAGACCAGCGTCTCCGTACCTCGGCCGGTCTTGATGCCTTCCGCCACCAGCGGCGCCGAGAGCATCGAGTTGCCCGAGCGGATCTCGACCGGCACCTCGCGGTCGATCTGCAGCTTCCATTTCAATTCGAGGCTTGGAGCGTTCCGGCGGGAAATCGCGGTGTCGCCGCGATGCCAACCGCTGCGCTCGGCGTCGCCGCCCCATGTCAGCCATTCGCGTGAACTGCGGTCTTGTGCCGCGGCGGCTGCGTGCAGCAGAACGGGCAGGAGGAGAACGAACGGGCACTGGGTCCGCATGCGCGGATTGTCGCCATTGGCGACTCGCCGTGTCAAGCACAGCGCGATGTGATATATCATTACGATTTGTTCGAGACTGGAGATTCGCGTAATGCGCTGTTTATCGATTTTCACGTTCATGGCAGGAGGCCTGCTTGCCCAAGTGCCTACCGCCGAGCTCACCGGCACCATAGCCGACCCCACCGGCGCACTTGTTGCCGGCGCGAAAGTGGTGATCGCCAACACTGCTACCGGGGTGGAGCGCACGACAGAGACCAACACCGCCGGGGTCTATATCGCGCCCGCACTGCCACCTGGAACATACTCGGTCCGAGTCACCATGACCGGTTTCCGCGCGGCGCAGAGCAACGCGGTGCAGTTACAGGTGGCGCAGACGGCGCGACTGAACTTCCAACTCGAAGTGGGCAACGTGAGCGAGACGGTGGAAGTGGCGGCCAACGCCGAGGTGCTCGATACTGAAACAACCACGGTTGGCACCGTCATTGAAAACCGCCGCATCGTGGAGTTGCCGCTCAACGGGCGCAACTATCTGCAACTGGCGAATCTGGTTCCCGGCGGGACGATCTACGGACCATCGAATTCCATCGCGTTTGCGCGCGGCGGCGGCGGACCGCGCGCCGAGTTCCAGTTGAACCTCTCCGGCCAACGTCTCCAGTTCAACCATTTCATGCTGGACGGCGTGGAGAACACCGACATCAACTTCGGCACCTACCTGTACCAGCCGTCCGTGGACGCGCTGCAGGAGTTCAAAGTGGAGTCGGGCACCTACGGCGCCGAGTTTGGCCGCAACATGACGCAAATCAACGTCATCACCAAGAGCGGCACGAACGAATTCCACGGGAGCCTTTTCGAGTTTGTCCGCAACACGGCGATGGACGCGCGTAACTTCTTCCAGTTGCCCACCGCGCCAGTGCAGCCGCTCAAGCGGAACCAGTTCGGCTTCACCGTGGGCGGGCCGGTGCTGATTCCGAAGGTCTTCGACGGCCGCAACAAGCTGTTCTTCTTTGCCAACTACGAAGGCCAGCGCCAGCGCGTAGGCTCGCTCAACTTCGCCAACGTACCGCGGCCGGAGTACTTCTCGGGCAACTTCGCTGGCCTTTCGCAAACCGTCTACGACATCCGCACCCGCGTGCTCTCACCGGACGGCGCGCGCGTGCTATCGCAGGAGCCGTTTCCGGGCAACGCGATCCCGCCCACGCGCATCCACCCGAAGTCGCGGATCGCCCAGGCTCTGTGGCCCGCCCCGAATTCGCGCCCCACCACCACGCGCGACCTCGTCGACGTGCAGAACTATCAGAACAACCTCGAATCCAACCGCGCCGACAGCAACGGCGGCATGATTCGCGGCGACTGGCAACAGTCCTCCAGTTCCAGCATCCAGATGCGCTATAGCCACTCTCGGGAGCCTTACTACACGCCGGCCGCCGTGGCCGGCATGGGCAGCGCGAATACGTCGATCACGCATCAAGCGATGCTGGGGCACACCGCCGTGTTGAGCCCGACGCAGGTGAACCAGTTCAAGATCGGCTTCAGCCGCATCGAAGCCGCGGCGGGCAATCTGCACGACAGCGATCCGGAGAACAACTGGGTGGGCAAGCTCGACATTCCCTTCGTGCAGCGCGGGCCGCGTTTCTGGGGCATTCCCATTCTGTCGATCAACAACTTCACGCAGATCGGAGACCCGGAGAACTCGCCCTATCTGAACTGGAACACCTTCATCCAGTTCACCGACAACTTCTCGTGGAGCAAGGGCAAGCACACGATCAAGATCGGCGGCGACTTTGTGCGCACCCGTTTCAATCTGATCGGCAATGACCGGCCGCGCGGCGCCTTCACCTTCAGCGGCGTCTACTCGCAACTGGCCGGCGTGAATCCCTTGGCGTTGCATTCCATGGCGGACTTCCTGCAAGGCCTCATCTCCGCGCAGCAGGCGCAACCGGGAGACGTGGTGGCGCAGTTGCGCGCCTTCTCGATGGGCGCCTACTTCCAGGACAACTGGCGTGTCACGCCGAAACTCACGCTGAACCTCGGCCTGCGCTACGAACTCGCGCCGGGCTTCATCGAACGGCGCGACCGGATGACGATGGTGACCTGGGCCTGGGACAACTCGTTCCATCCAACGTGGGTGCGCGCGGGCACGGGCGACTTCTACGAAGGCAATCCGCCGGTGCCACTGCCGGCGCGCTTCCCGATCGCGCGCGATGGGCGCTTCGGGCGGCGTTCCTGGAAGACCGCGACGCGCCAGTGGGCGCCGCGCCTCGGCGCCGCCTACAGCCTGAACGCCAAGACCGTGCTGCGCATCGGCGCCGGAATGTTCTTCCCGCACGACATCGGCAACGCGGCCTTCGATATTCTGCGCAACCAGCCGTTCACCATGCGCGTGGCCAGCAACTCAAACCAGTTCATCCCCAATGCCACGTGGGACGCGCCGTATCCGCAGCTTGAGGTCTCCACGCTGACGCCATCGTGGGTGTGGGGAGACCCGCAGCCATACACGCCACAGTGGTCGCTCAACATTCAGCGCGCGCTCACCGGCAATATGTCGCTCGAGGTCGGCTACCTCGGCTCGGCCAGTGTACATCTGCAGCGCACGGTCTACTACAACGACCGCGTGCCCGGCGGTCCCATCGCCAACGTGAACCTGCGGCGGCCGTTTCCGAATCTCGGATTCCTGCAAGCCGTCGCCTCCTCGGTGCACGGCAACTATCACGCGCTCCAGGCGCGTCTACAGCAGAGCTTCTCGCGTGGCTTTTCCATTCTGGGCGCCTTCAGTTGGGAAAAGGCGATCGATAACGGCAGCGGCATCCGGCCAGCCACGGGCGACGCCTATGTGCCACCGAACGGAGCCGACCTGCGCTCCGAGCGCAGCGTCTCGGCCTACAACTTCGGCAAGAAGCTCACCGTCTCCGGCCTTTGGGAACTGCCGTTCGGCCGCGGCAAGAAGGTGGGCGGCGGTATCGGCCGCGCGGCGAACCTGTTGTTGGGCGGATGGCAGTTGGGCGGCATTTTCACCGTGCAGGGCGGCTTCCCGTTCAGCGCCGCGTGCCTGAATGGCGCCGTGGTGCAAAACACGGACGGGCCCTGCCGGCCGGACGCCACCGGTATCAGCCCGAGGCTGGATAATCCAGATCCCGCCCAGTGGTTCAATCCCGCAGCGTTCGCTAACAGGCTAGACTTCGTCACCAACGTAGGCCCGTATCGCTATGGCAACAGCCAGCGCAACAATCTGATCGGCCCCAGCCTGGTGGTAGTGGACGGATCCTTATTCAAATCGTTCCGTCCCACCGAGAGCACCAAACTCGACTTCCGTGCCGAGTTCTTCAATCTGCCGAACCGTCCGAACTTCGGCCAACCGAACGCCACGGTAGGTAGCCCCGGTTATACGCGCATCACCTCGACTCGCACGGACGGACGGCAGATCCAATTGGGGTTGCGGCTTACCTTCTAGCCTCAATTTCGGGGGCCTCAGCTACGGCGACGCGATGACGCCGCTTCCGGAATGCCACCGCAGAGCTGGGGAGAAGGGGCCGCGGGCGATTTCGACGCGCTCCATTTCGCTCACCGTGGTCGGGCGTCGTTCACTGGCTGCCCGAACACCGGGATTAACGCTCGGTCGAGAGAAGAACTCTGCCTCAACCATTGGACTTCGGAACGGAAAGCCGCCCGACACCTCATCAGGCGAGGATGGAACTAGCGACGACACCGTGAACGTCGGTCAGCCGGAAGTCCCGGCCGTTGTAGCGATAGGTGAGTTTGGTGTGGTCGAGCCCGAGAAGGTGAAGGATGGTCGCATGCAGATCGTGGATGTGCATCCGGTTTTCGACAGCATGATAGCCGTAGTCATCCGTCGCGCCATAAGCAAAGCCCCGCTTGACTCCGCCGCCGGCCATCCACATGGTGAATCCGTACGGATTGTGATCCCGTCCATCACGCTCCATGAAAGGCGTTCTGCCGAACTCGCCGCCCCAAAGCACGAGCGTATCGTCGAGCATGCCGCGCGAGTTCAGGTCGCGCAGCAGGCCCGCGATCGGCTTATCCACGCTGTGGGCGTTCCGGGCGTGCAGGCGCGCCAGTTCGGTGTGCTGATCCCAGTCGCCGGCGGTGCATTGCACAAACCGGACGCCGCGCTCCACTAGCCGGCGGGCCAACAGGCACTGCCAGCCGAAGTCCGAGGTTTTCGCATCGTCGAGTCCGTATAGTTTCTTTGTCGCTTCCGGCTCGCGGTCCACATCGAACGCCTCGGGCCCTTCGGCCTGCATGCGGAAGGCGAGTTCGAAGTTCTCAATGCGCGAATCGAGCCGGCTGTCGAACTCGTGCAGACGGGCATGGCGCCGGTCGAGTTTGGCTAGCATGTCGAGTTCGTAGCGCTGCTCCTCGGTTGTTCGATTGCGCATCAGGAGGTTTTCGATGGCCTCCTTGCGCAGTTCGGCCACGGGCGTACGCGACGTGCCGAGCGGTGTGCCCTGGTAGGCGCCCGGGAGAAAAGCCGAACTCCAGTTGCGGGCGCCGCTGTGGCTTTCATGCGGGCGCATGGTGATAAAGCCAGGCAGATTCCGGTTCTCCGTACCCAAGCCATAAAGCGTCCAAGACCCAATCGATGGCCGCGTCAGATTCACCGTGCCCGTGTGCATCTGCAGCATCGCGCCGCCATGATCGAGCCCATCGGCCACCATCGAACGGAGCACGCAGAGTTCATCCACGGTCTGCGCGATTTCCGGAAACAGGCTGCTCACGGGCAAACCGCTTTGCCCATGCTGTTTAAAGCTCCAGGGCGACTTCATCAGGTTGCCGAAATAGTCCAGTGTCGGCTGAAACTGCTGCTCCATCTTGAAGGGCAGCGGCTTCAGATGATCGCGATCCAGCAGCGGCTTGGGGTCGAACAGATCCACATGGGACGGTCCGCCACTCATAAACAGAAAGATCACACGCTTGGCTCGGGGCGCGAAGTGCGGCTTCCTGGGCGACAGAGGATCGTTGTCTTCCGCCGACAGCAGTGAGGCGAGCCCCAGCGCGCCGAATCCACATGCCGTTTCGCGCAGCCAAGCCCGGCGGGAGATGGGATTTCTCATGGTTCGTTCGCTTCGCCTCTCTAGTCTAGTCAATGTAGAAAAAGTGGTTGGACTCCAGCAGCAACCTCCCCAGCGCCAGCCAGGAAGCCGGAACCCCATCCTCATCCTTCCGTTTCGGATATCCGTCGAGAAAGGCAATCAGTTGTTCCGTCTCCGGCGGTGACGCCAGGCGCCCCCACGCGCGCAGGATGCCCTGCTCGACCCGGGCAGCGGAGGAGAGGTCCGGCGCCGCCAGCAAACGCCGCGCGAATGTTAGCGCCTGTTGCCGGAAGAAATCGTTGTTCATCAGATAGAGCGCCTGCGGTGCGATGTATGTCTCGCCGCGCTTGCCGGTGCTGGTGGTGGAGTCAGGGAAATCGAAAAGCACCATCATCGCCGCCAAGGAGTTGCGATCCACCGGCAGGTATACCGTGCGCCGGAAATGCTCGTCCATGCGGGTACGCTCTCGGCGCGAGTCCGTTCGCGAGCCGGCTACGGCGTCCAGGTAGCTACCGGTACGGAGATCGAGCTTGCCGTTCACCGCCAGCCAGGAGTCGCGAATCTCCTCGGCCGACATTCGCCGCCGTGCAAAACGCGACCACAGCCGGTTGGCGGGATCATTCTCCCAGGCAGGGCCGTTGGTCTCAGACGAGAACCGGTAGGTTGACGAATTCATAATGGCGCGGTGCAAGTCTTTGACGGACCAGCCGCCTTCGATAAAGCGTGCCGCCAGATAATCCAGCAGTTCCGGGTGCGTGGGCGATTCTCCTCGCAATCCGAAGTTGTCCGGCGTACGCACCAGACCCTCACCGAAGTGCCATTGCCAGATGCGGTTGACCGCGACCCGCGCCGGCAGGGGATTCGATGCCGAGCCCAGCCACTGGCCGAGCTCGAGCCGCCCGCTTGGCGTGGTCACGGCCGGTTGGTTGCCGCCTGTCAGCGCTGCGGGAAAACGCTTCGCCACCACTGGGCCGTGATTCGCGGAGTTCCCGCGGATGAAGATGCGCTGGTCGAAACGGTCGCCCTCGGAAACGGCATGCGTCATCGGCGGTTTCTCTGGCGACGTCTTCTTGAGTTCAGCCAGTTCCTTCTCGAGTTGCTCCACGCGCTGCCTGATTGGCTCGCTGACGTAGCGTACGCGATCTGCCTCCGGGATAGCGAAAGCGCCGTCTTGACGGTCCCTCTCGTTGAAGGTCTTGGCGAGGAATGAAATGTCACCGAAGAAGCGGTCGGATTCCCTGGTGAATGCAAAGCCCTCATAGCGTATCTGCGGCGCCGGCTTCCTGCCGCCGGCCAGATCGTTCCGCACGGACTGCGCCCATTTCTTCACGATCGCTTTCCACCGGGCAGCGGGCTCGGCAATCATGGACGCATACTCACTGGCCACGGCATGAACCGTGTCCGCGGTGGCGGCGTGCCACTTTGCCAAGGCCGGACGGAACGACCCGTCGTCGCTGAGATACTTCGCCAGCTTCTCCACGGCTTTCGCGTCGAGTCCTTCCTGGCGCGCCACCTCGGCCACGTCCGCCTTCTGCCGGTCCACCCTCCAGGCGGCCACCATGTAGCTGGCCAGTTTCGGATGGACCTCGCGATACACATAATCCGTTACCTCTGGCTCCAGCAGCGCGGCGATTTCCAGTTGCTTGCGCGCGACCTCCTCCTGCCGCTGCTTGTACACCGCGTAGATTTCGGGAGAAGAAAGCGGCGCCTGATACAACGAGGAACTGCGGCCTTCGAGCGTCTCATAGATACGCGTGCTACGGAAGATCGACGCCAGCCCGTAGTAGTCTTCCGTGGTGATGGGATCGAATTTGTGATCGTGGCAGCGCGCGCACGAAACGGTCAAGCCGAGAAAGGCCTTGGTGGTGGTATCGATCTGCTCGTCAATGGCGTCGTAGAGTTGCTTGGTCTTGTCCTGCTCGACGATTGCTTTGGGACCGAGCGCGAGGAAACCGGTGGCGATGCGACCTCGCACCGGATCGGCTTCCATCGCTCCGGCAATATCGCCGGCCACCTGTTCGAGCATGAAGCGGTTGAAAGGAACATCTCGATTGAAGGAATCGATCACGTACTCGCGATATCGCCAGGCTTCCCGGTAGGCTTGGTTTTCGTCGATGCCGCTGGACTCCGCGAACCGGGCGACATCGAGCCAGTGGCGGCCCCAACGCTCGCCGTACCGTGGCGAGGCAAGCAGCCGCTCAATCAATCGCGGATAGGCGGACGGAGTCTCGTCGGCGAGAAACTCGCGGATCTCTTCCGGAGCAGGAGGGAGCCCATGCAGGTCGAAGGTTGCTCTCCGCAAAAGCACGAGCTTGTCCGCATCGGGCGGAACGGCAAGACCCGCGGCATCCAGTTTGGCGAATACATAGCTGTCGATATCATTCCGGACGCGGGCGGCATCGCGCACCTGAGGCAAGGCCGGCTTGCGGACAGGCTGGAACGACCAGTATTGGGCCCGGCGGCTCCAGTCAGCCGCAGGGGTGGCGCCGCCGCCCGCCTCGGTTTTGGCTGCGGCGGGCAACGCCGCTCCCGCGCTGATCCAGCCATCCAGAGCACTCAACTCCCCGGTGGTCAGCCGGCCCGCCGGGGGCATCTTCATCTTGCCTTCCCAGCGCACTGCCCTCATCAGGCGGCCGGTTCGCAGGAGTCCCGCTTCCCGGTCGGCGGCACGCAGCCCATCAGGCGTCGTCAAATCGAAACCGCCAACCTTCGTTTTGGGATTGTGGCAGGCGCCGCATTTGCTCGTGAGCAAGGGCCGCACACTCCGCTCGAAGAGGTCTTCGCTGGCCGGAGCGGCCCCGGCCAGCACGGCTGCGGCAAACAGCCCCCGCACCAGTCCGCTCATAAACTGCGTCATGCCAGAATCTCCTTCACCACCCGCCCGTGCACGTCGGTCAAGCGGTAGTCACGCCCGGCATGACGGTAGGTGAGGCGAGTATGGTCGAGCCCCAGTTGGTGGAGGATCGTAGCCTGCAGGTCATGCACGGAGACCACGTGCTCGGCCACATTTTCACCACGCTCATCGCTTGCGCCGTAGACCGTTCCGCCCTTGAACCCGCCGCCGGCCACCCACGAGCAATAGACTTTCGCATGATGCCCCCGGCCCTCGGCGGTCGGATCCGGCACCGTGAGCGACCGGCCGAACTCGGTGGTCCAAACAACGATGGTGTCGTCGAACATGCCCCGGGACTTGAGATCGCGGATCAACCCCGCAATGGGCAGGTCCACCCGCGGCGCCAGCCGGTTGTAGTTGCTCATGTGCGCGTGCGCGTCCCAGTTGTAGTCAATCGACGTGCCGCCGTCGACCAGTTCAATGAAGCGAACGCCGCGCTCGGCCAGGCGCCGCGCCACCAGACACTGCCAGCCGAATCCCTTCGCCGCTCCTCGCTCCAGCCCGTAGAGTTTCAGCGTCGCGTCGGACTCGCGGGAGATGTCAAAGGCCGCGGGCGCTTCCCTCTGCATTCCGAACGCCGTCTCGAAAGACTGGATGCGCGCCGCGAGATTGGAATCTCCTTCGCGGCTCGCCAGGTGCTGACGGTTGAAATACTCCACCATGTCGAGTTCGGTGCGCTGCACCTCGGCGGAAACCGCGCGGCGCCCCATGTTGGAGATCGGCTCGGGACCGGGGACGATGCGCGTGCCCTGGTGCAGCACCGGCAGGAAGTCGGAACCGAAGACCTGTCCGCCGGCATAGGGCAGTTCAGGCGCGATCACCAGGAACGACGGCAGATTCTGATTCTCAGTGCCCAAGCCATAGCTCACCCAAGAGCCGATGCTCGGCCGGTTGAACGTGGCCGACCCCGTGTGAATGCCGATGGTCGCACCGAAATGATCGCCGTTGATGTTCTTCATCGAGCGAATCACGGTGACGTCGTCGATCACGCCGCCGATGTGCGGGAACAGATCGCTGACCTCGATCCCGCTTTCGCCGTACTTCTTGAACTGCCAGTCAGCGCCTTTGTAGAAGTCACGCGGGCGGCCGGTTGGTTTTCCATGGTTCCTGGTGAGAAACGGCTTGGGATCGAACGTGTCGACATGAGAAACCCCGCCGGTCATGAAGAGAAAGATGACGCGCTTGGCCTTGGCCGGAAAGTGTGGCGCGCGCGGCGCCAAGGGGTTCGCTGTGGTGGCGGCGGCGCCTTGCAACATCTCCGAGAGCGCCCCCGGGAGCAGGAGTCCGCCGGCCGCGAGCGACCGGAGCGCGGAACGGCGTGTGATCGTCATGGCTGCATCCTCTCCTCAATCGACAAACAAGAAAGCATTGCTGCTCAGCATCGAGCGAACGTAGCTGGACCAGACGAGCTGATCGCACATCGCCCCCTCACAGCCAGCGGCTCGATGTTGCGCGGCGAGGCTGGCGATGAACTCCTGCCCTTTCCGCGGCGACTCCGCGGACCTGCCGAAGATTCGCTGATGAGCCCACTCGAGCCGGCCCGCCGTATCCTGCGCGGCGCCTCGGAGCTTTTCGGCGATCGCATCGCTGTGCTGGTGCAGGAACTCGGAGTTCATAAGCCACAACGCCTGCAGCGCCGTGGTGGTTGACTTGCGTTCCGCGAACGGCAGGTTGCCATCAGGACCGTCGAACAGATCGAGGGTTTCGTTCTTCTTGAACCGCTGCTGCATGCCGTACACCGCGCGCTTCTTGTTGACGTAGAACTCCTGGAACGGTTCATGCTGGCGATAGAAGTATGTGCGCTCGCGTGGGAACGGGTGGCGCTCGCCGGGAGTCAGATCGAGCGCGCCCGCGAGTAGCCGGACGGAATCGTTCACCGATTCGGCATCCAGGCGCCGGCGATTCTGACGCCAGTGCAGCCGGTTTTCGGGGTCCACGGCGGCGTTAGCCGCATGGTGCTCACTGCTCAGTTGGTAAGTCTCCGAAAGCAGGATCATCCGGTGCAGCGCTTTCAAGGACCAGCCGTCCTTCACGAAGCGGGCGGCCAGATAGTCGAGCAATTCCCCGTTGGAGGGAGCCGCGCCGCGCACGCCAAAGTCACTGGTGGACGAAACCAGGCCCGCGCCAAAGTGCCAATGCCACACGCGGTTCACCATCACGCGCGCGGCCAGCGGGTTGTCCACCAGCCAGTCCGCCAGTTGACGCCGTCCGCTGCCGCGTTCTCGCTGAGGCACCTTCGCGCCACCCAGGATCTGCAGGAACCCGCGTGGCGCCGGCGCGCCGGGCGAGCGTGGATCGCCCATGCGCTGAATGGGAACATCGTGTCCCTCTCCTTCGCTGATCGCAAAGGCGGTCTCGAGCGGCGGGAACGCCTCGGCCACCGCGCGCCGTTGTTCGCGCAGTTCGGTCAACTCCTTCCACACCACTTCGCGCGAACGGCCCGGCGTCGTGATCTTGCGGTCTTGAAACGACTGATACTCGGCGAACTTCTCGCGCTCGCGCCGGTTCCATGGCGCGAGCCGGTCTTCGAAGGGCTTGAGAATCTCGTCAGCCTTCGCCTGCCCAGCCCGATACACAAAGTCGGCGCGATGCGGCCGGTGCTCGGCCCCGGCAAACGGATAGACCGAGCTGTCGAGGATGCCGTAGATCGCATAGTAGTCGGCGGTGGGAATGGGATCGAACTTGTGATCGTGGCAGCGGGCACAGCCGATGCTCAGCCCGAGGAAGGTCTTGCCAAGATTGTCGATCGTATCCTCGATGGTCACGTGCCTCTCGCCGTGCGGACTCACACCAATGCGGCGCGATATGGCCAGATAGCCAGTGGCGATCGTCTGTTGCCAGCGCTCGTCGTCATTTGCAGCCGCCAGCACGTCCCCGGCGATCTGCTCGCGAACGAAGCGGTCATAGGGCTTGTCCTGATTGAACGCGGCGATCACCCAGTTGCGATACTTGTAGGCCTCCGGAACCGGGAAGTCGGCCGCGTCGCCCGCCGTGTCGGCGTACCGCGCCACGTCGAGCCAGTGGCGGCCCCAACGCTCCCCGTAGTGCGGCGAGGCCAGGAGGCGCTCCACGACGGTGGCAAAGGCGTCCGGTGACTTGTCCGTGACGAATGCACCGATCTCGGCCGGAGAAGGAGGCAGCCCGGTGAGATCGTAGGTGACACGGCGAATCAAAGTCAGCTTGTCTGCGCGTGGCACGGGCGTCAGCTTGGCCCGATCCTGTGCATGCCCAATGAAGCGGTCGACAGGATTGCGATTCCAATCCGCGTGTGTGGCCACCGGCATCGCTTCGGTCTTCTTCAAAGGCTGAAACGACCAGAACGCCTGTTGTTCCGGCCGAATGACATAGCGGCTCAACTGCGCGGGCGCGTCGACGAAGATTGCGCCGCGTTCGATCCAACTCGCTAAATCCGCGATCGCCGCGGCATCGAGCTTGCCGGCCGGCGGCATCTTCAGGCGCGCATGTTCGTGCCTCACCGCTTGCAGCAGGAGACTCTTGTCCGGGTCCCTGGCGATCACAGCCGGGCCGGACAATCCACCCTTGGCGAACTCTTCGGCCGTATCCAACCGCAGCTTACCCTGCGGCTGCTGCGCGCCATGGCACGCTACGCAATTTGTGTCGAGCACGGGCTTGACGCGCGTCAGAAAAAACTCACGCGGCGACTCGGGCCAGACCGCGCCATCGCGTATCCAGCGCGCAACTGCATCGATCTCCGCGACATCGAGCTTCCTCGCCGTTAGCGGCATCTTCAGCGAGGCGTGCGTATGATTGATCGCCTGAAAAAGCAGGCTCTTCTCCGGCTCCCCCACCACGATCGCCGCTCCGGACCGCCCGCCCCGCAACAGGGCCTCGCGCGTGTCCAAGCGCAGTCCAGCCGAACGCGATACACCGTGACACGACTGACAACGTGTCGTCAGCAAGGGGCGGATCTTCGCTTCAAAAAAGTCGCCTCGTTCATCGGCCCCAACCGGGAGCACGAAGAGCAGTGCAAGCGAGCAAACGGCCCGGTTCATGGAATCATCCTATCGTGGCCAGCCATGCCAGATCGAATCGCGCCACCTTCAACGCCACCGGGCGGAATCGCGTTGCCGCCGGATCGCCGTGTTCGTAGAGACAATAGATCCTGCCATCTCCGCCCACGGCGAGATCCGAGTAACCGGACCAACCCGGCTCGATCGACCGGCGCATGGACCAGGTCCTGCCGCCGTCCCTGCTCATCTGCACGCTGACGTTTTTGCGATCCCGGCGCGCCCCAGGCTCAGCCGGGCCGTCACTCTTCTCCAGGTTGTGCGGGTTCGAGAACAGAATCCCTTGCGGATGGCGAACAAGGCTCCCCATGCACCCGGGTTCGAGCAGCGCCTGGTCAAGATACGGCTTCGACCATCGATGGGCGCCGTCCTTGCTCGTACTCACAATACGGCGGTTGGCCACGCCGGAGTTTCTCGAGTTGATCATCACCCGGCCATCGGGCAATTCGACGACGGTTGGCTCACCGCCCCTATGCTCATCGCCATCGTGAGGGAAGGCGATGTCTCCGGCGCGCCACGTCCGTCCCTGATCGTCGCTGTAGATTACCGAGGTCGTGTTCTGGCCGCCATGCGCGTTCGAGTTTTCGCCGAGCGAGAGCCATACGGGCACAATCAACCGGCCGCGGCGGGTCTGAATCCCGTGGCCCGGTCCAGCCGCCAGAATCTTCCAATCGATCGCTTTGCGGAACGCTTCAAACGTGCCGGTGATCTCCACGGGACGGGACCACGTGACTCCGTCATCGTTGGACCGGATGTAGAAAGCTCGCATGTACTCGACGCAGTACACCATATGCACAGTCCCGTCGCGGCCGGCGATGGCCATTGCGTTGTTGTAGGTGATGTCGCCGGGCTCGGCGATCTTTTCGCGCACATTCGCGGCGTTCTGTTGCAAGGGCATGTCGAGGCGTCCAGGGTACGCCGCCTTCG
>SXGS01002876.1_pt1 | contig 18327 bp, 15 predicted proteins | sample 3174681 | NCBI WGS metagenome assembly SXGS01 (sample SAMN11356861, study PRJNA531348) | freshwater metagenome | isolation source: freshwater sample F1-80 | place: China: Fuxian Lake, Yuxi | collected 2017-12-25 | reverse complement strand
GGCGATGCGGCGCGCCACCTCATGCCACGCCGCCGCCTTCTGCGCGCGCAGCAGTTCGCTGGTGTCCTCGAGCACCACCACCCAGCCGCCGGTGGTGCGTCCAACCTGGGCCACCGTGACGGCGAGATGCAGGGTCTTGCCGTCCTGCTCGAGGTCGAGTTGCATCGACGCCAGACCGGTGCGGCGCGCTCGATTGAGCAGGTGATTGATCTCCTGCACGTGCGCGGCGGGCAGCAGATCCTCGAGCCGAGCCGCCCGGGCGATCCGCTCGGCGCCGAACATCTGGATCAGCGCGCTATTCACGCGGCGAATGGCGCGTTCCGGCGAAAGCGAGATGACGCCGGTGGGGATGCTCTCGAGGATCGCCTCGGTAAACTGGCGGCGGCGCTCGAGTTCCTTCTCGTTCTGCTGGAGCTCGCCGGCCATCTCGTTGAACGCGCGGACCAGCGTCGCGAGTTCGTCGGAAGCGGGCGTGCTGATGCGATGGTCGAGGTTGCCGCGGCGAAGTTCGCCCGCCGCTTCCACCAACGCGGCGACGGGCCGGCTAAGTTGATCGGAGAACAGCCGCGCCATGAACGTGGCCACGAACAGCACGAACAGGCTGATCAGCGCGATCAGCATCGTGTAGAACTTGCGGATCGGGTTCTTACCGGCGCTCAGCCGGTGATACTCGGCCATGTCGGCCTCGATCGCCTTCTGCTTCTCCGCGAGATCCACCGCCAGGGACGCCGTCACCACGACGGAGACGTCCCCGGCCAAGGCCTCTCCAGCCACCTTCTTACCGGGCGCGGGGGCGGTGGAGCGGCACACCGGAATGTCGGGCCCGGAGCGGCGGCGGACCACCGCCTGAAAGATCTGGTTCTCCGCGCAGATGGCGGCAAGATCGGCGCTGGGAATGCCGGTATTCAGGAACGCGGCCAGGCGCGGGCTCGACAGCAGCCACTGCGCCTGGGCCTGGGCTCGCAGCCGCGTCTCCGACTCGAACTCGAGGCTCACCTCGTTCAAATTGCGCAGCACGCTTTCGGTGGGGCCCAGGAACATGCGCTGGATGTTGTAGCTGAGCACGATCCAACTGAAGACCGCCATGAAGAACACCGGGATCGCGCTGAGCGCCAGCGCGCCCACCATCAACCGCGTGCGGATGCGCGAGCCCTCGCGTCCACTCTTGCGCGCCATGTACAGCTTGGCGCCAGTGCGGAACAGCATGAATCCGAGCGTCACCGTGAGCACGAACACGAGCGTGGACATCGACCACAGCAGGTAGGTCTGCTCTGGCGTGTCCGGCTCGAACGGGACGCGGAACGATCCCTGCCAGACGAGGATCGCCGCCAGCACCGCCAACGCGGCGACGGATGCCACGTTCGCGATGAGCTTCTTCATGGAATCGGGCGGCCTGCCTCACCCCCGATTATAGGGCGTGGCACGCGGACGCGTGCTCGAGACACAGTACCGCGCTCGCCCGGCCATTCCCAGGCGGGTCCGCCGAGTCAGGCGCTCAGGATCTCGCCGCCCTCACGGGGACCGCCACGCGGCGGCATCCACGCTCTGGCAATTGACGTCGGACATTGTGAGAAGCTCCGAGAATGGTCTCTCGCCGGACGGCCCTCTTCGGTGGACTCGCCTTCCCCCTTGCCGCCGCCGAGCCCGATCTGGATCTCTTTTTCCAGATCCTCAGCCCAAACGCCAAGGAGGCACGGGCGGCGCGCGTGGCCCTCGAGGCGGCCTGGCGCGATAGCTACGCGATCCTGCTGATCGAGGCGATGCGCCTGGTGCAGCGCGAGCCGGCCAGGTCCCGCCTCATCGAAATCGCCGGCGACCTCACCCATCAAAAGTTCGGCCCAGACGTCAGGCAGTGGATGCGCTGGGCCTGGAGCCTTCCCTACGCTCCGCACTCCCGCTATGCCGAGTTCAAGGGCAAACTGTATTCCAACATCGATCCCCGGATGCAGGCCTTCTTCCCGCCGGGCGCCGCTTCCGAGGTCCGGCTGGATCAAGTGGAGTGGGGCGGCGTCCCCGTCAACGGCATTCCGCCCCTCGTGAAGCCGGCGATGCTGGCGGCGAAGGAAGCCGCGTACCTCGAGGACTCCCACGTGGTGTTCGGAATTCACCACGCCGGCGAAGCCAAGGCTTACCCCAAGCGGATTCTGGCCTGGCACGAGATGGCGCTCGACCAGGTGGGCGGGCTCGACCTCACCATCGTCTACTGCACGCTTTGCGGCACGGTGATTCCCTACCGCTCCTTCGCCGGAGGCCGCCTTCACACGTTTGGCACGAGCGGGCTGCTTTACCAATCGAGTAAGTTGATGTTCGACGCCGAAACCCAGTCGCTCTGGTCCACGGCGCAGGGCAAGCCCGTGGTGGGCGCTCTCGTTGGCTCTGGCCTCGAGCTGGACTTCGTCCCCATCGTTACCACGGACTGGGGCCGATGGCGCCGGAAGTATCCCGGGACTCAGGTGCTCTCGCTCGAGACCGGTCACAAGCGGGACTACTCCGAAGGCGCGGCCTATCGCGACTACTTCGCCACCGACGAACTCATGTTCGACGTCGCCCGCCGCGACAAGCGCCTGCGCAACAAGGACGAGGTGCTGGTGATTCGCCTCAAAGGCAAACGCCCGCTCGCGGTTGCCGCCAAGTTCCTCGCGCGGCGCCCCCTCCACGAACTCGAGCACGAAGGCGTCAAGCTCAGCATCCGCACCGAAGGCGGGGCCAATCTTGTCTTCAGCGAAGGCCAACAGATCCCCGCCCACCGCGCCTTCTGGTTCGGCTGGTACGCGCAGTTTCCCGACACCGTTCTGGTTCGGTAGCTCGGCGGCTCGCTTCGGCCCAGTCCTCGATTCGGATTCGGGCGGCGGCGAACTCTCAATCGGCGAGAGGGTCCCACACGGGCGCCAAATCGAGCACGAAGCCCTCTACCGGACCCTCGCCTCGCACTAACGAGACGCCCACGAGCGACTCGGCTTCGACGCCAGGACGGTACACTTCGACCGTCCTGGTTTCGGAGTCGATCAGCCACGCGAGCCGCGCCCCGTTGGCCAGCCATTCGTCCATCTTGTCGCGGAGGACCCGGATTCTGTCAGTCTGAGAACGCAACTCGATGACGAAGTCGGGGCACACGGGCCAGTACCGGCTAAAGGCAGCCGGATCCAAGTCCTTGATTCGTTGCTTGAAGATCCACGCGGCGTCCGGCGAACGGCGAGCGCTGTTCGGCAACAGCCATCCGGTGGACGAGTCGAATGCAACGCCGTTCTTGTCCTGGCGGGCCCAATTGCGGAGCTGGGCGCCGATTTCGCCGGTCCGCGCACCCGTCCAGGTGTAGGTCAAGGGCATAATGATCAGCTCCCCGCGAGCGGACATCTCGAGATTCAGGTCTGGATGTTCCGAGCACAGTTGAGCGAAGGCTTCGCCGGTCATGGGGCCCATCGTCAACATCGCGGGCAGGTGGGCCTCGTCAATCACGAACGCCATGCCCACAGTATATAGGTCAGGCGCCGGAACCGGGAGCCGCCTTACCGACGCTTGCCCTTGGTCCGATTTTCGAAAAGGAACACGCCGAGCTTGCCGCCCGCCACGAAGTCGAGATCGCCATCGCCGTCGAGGTCGCCCACCGCGGTCTGCATTCCCGCGCCGGCGCGAGTGGAGTAGTCGATCACGTGCTTCACCCATTGCAGCCGGGGCTTGCCGTCCGGGCCCGGCACGGTGAGAGTCTCGTACCAGTAGATCCCGTTCGGTTCGCGCGCGCCGTTTTCGTGGTCGTGCGCCATCCAGCGCTTGCCCGTCAGGATGTCGCGCTTGCCGTCGCCGTTCAGATCCACCATCGTCACCGCGTGCGCTTGCGACCACGTGTCGTCGATCATCCGCTTTTCCCACTTGCCACCGCCGAGGTTCTCGTGCCAGAACAGGCCATAGTCGTGCGCATGGCCGGCCACCACGTCGTTGCGGCCGTCGCGATTCACGTCCTCCACGTGCATGAAGCTGATGTGCTCCTTGTGGTCCCAGCCGGGATGATGCGTCCAGTCCGGCGCCTCGAACCAGCCTTTCGGCGTCAACACGTCGATCTTGCCGTCGTTGTTGACGTCGCCCGCGCCGATGCCGTGACCGTAGGACTTGTCGCTGACCTTATGCTTGATCCACTGGCCGTCCTTCACTTCGTACCAGGCGGTGTAGGCATCGCGGCCGCCATACTGCGGGAGCACCTCGCGCGCCTTGCCGTCGCCATCCATGTCAACCAGGAAGCAGAACTCGACGTTCATGCCCGTGTCGATCGGAGCCTTGGTCCAGGCGGCGCGCGTTTTGCCAGGGTTCTTCCACCACACCAGTTCCTTGGCGAACCAGGAGCAGCTCACCAGATCGGTCCAACCGTCGCCGTTGACGTCGAGGGGGAGGTCGGAGAAGTTGTCGATGTAGTTGTTGCTGAAACCGAATTCCCGGAATCGGTGTTGCGTCCACGAGGGCGCCTGGTACCAGTTCTCGCCGGAAACGATGTCCAGTTTGCCGTCGTTGTCGATGTCGGCGATCGCCGCCGTTTCGTTGGCTCCCTGGTCGAGGGTGTGTTTGGTGAACGGGATGTCCGGGGGGCGCGACACGCTCCAGAGCGATGCCGCGCACAAGGCGCCGAGGGACGCGAGAGAAACCTTCTTCATCGCGTCGATTGTATCGCGTCAGCGTTCGATGGTCACCGTCAGGGGCGCGGCGCGGTCGGGAACCTTGGCGATGACGCGGCCCCCGTCGTAGGTCCAACCCTGCGCGGCAGCCTCGAGCGCGGTCTCGTTTTCGATGAAGGCGAGCGCGGCTCCGCCGCTTCGAACCGCGGTGGGACGCGCGGCCACGCGATGCACCACCATCGTCCAGGAACGGTTCGCCGGCGGAGTCCAGGTCCCCGCCGTCCGGCGCAGGTCGATGGTGGTGGCCTGTCCCGGCGTGCAGGAGATCGAGGTGGTCAGAAAGACGCCGCGCTCGAAGGCGAAGGTGACGCCATCGTCCTCGTAGAGTTCGAAGGCGGCGGGCTCGCCGCAGTAGATGTCCAGGCGCCGCCGGTCGAGTGGCCAGGACGCGGTGGATTGCGCGAGCGGGGCGCGCGGCACGATCGATCCATCGCGCACGAACACGGGAATCTGGCCGATGGAAGCCGTCACCGGCGTCCAGGAACCGCCGGCGAATTGCTGATCCGTGCGCTCGAGGATCCAATTGGCGCCGGCCGGAAGGTAAACGAACCGCGTGGTCTCCCCCTCTTTCACGATGGGCGCAACCAGGAGCGAAGGTCCCAGCAGAAATTCGTCGTCCACGACGTAAGCGATGTCGTCGGCGGGGAAGTGGAACGGCAGCGGCGCCAGCACCGGCTCGCCATTGGCGCGATCGCGATGGAACAGCGAGTAGAAGTACGGGGTCAGCCGGTAGCGCTCTTCGACGATTCCACGAATCAGCGTCAGGTACGGTTCGCCGAACACCCACGGCTCGCGCCGTTCGGCGGTTTCGACGGCGTGGTTGCGAAACAGCGGGGTGTACGCGGAGAACGTCATCCATCGAAGGAAGAGCTCCGGACTGGGCGAGCCCAGGAATCCGCCGATGTCGTGGCCGAAGAACGGCTGTCCGCTCAGCCCCATGGAGATCGACATCTCGAGGTTGGCGCGGTAGGCGTCGAACGACGTATCGGAGTCGCCTCCCCAGTTGGCGCCGTAGCGATGGAACCCGGCGGATCCGGACCGCGAGAAGATCCAGGGACGCTGGTCCGGCCGCAGTTCCCGCTGCGCGTCGAAGCTGACTTTGGCTTCCTCGAGGGCATAAAGGTTGCGGGCCTCGGCGTCGGTGCGGGGCTGGCCATCGTAGTCGTAGATGGCCTCCGGCATGTAGTTCTGGGCGGGCTCGTTCAGATCGTTCCACACGGCGTCGATGTGGAACTCACCGAGGAACTTCTTCAGGGCGTCCTTGTACCATGCGCGGGCGGCGGACTTGGAGAAATCGAGCCAACTGACGTCGCCGTACCAGATCGTGTTCACCAGCGGCCCAGAAGGAGGCCGCCAACGCGAATCATTGGCCGATGATAGCGCGGACCGTCAGCGAACCGTCAACCAGTAGGCGAGCAGAAGCGACGAAAACATCAGAATCGCGCCTTGCGCGAACACGCTTACGTACAGGATGAGCGTCTTGATGATCAGTCCGGCCCAGGTCGGTTCGTAAACCCGCCGCACCGCCAGGAACATGTAGACCAGATTCGCGCCGAACAGGACGGGAAACAGAATCGGGTACCTGTCCGCCAGCGGCACGGTGGGGCTCGCGAACAAATACCGGAAACAGTACAGATGCATCGCGAACAGCAAGTGGGAGGCGTACGGCCAACCCTTCTTGCGAAACAACAGACTGGAGAGAGCTCCGGTGATGGCGAGGGCCAGGTACTGCGAACCGGAATAGATGGTCTCGGCCCGCTCGTCGATCAAATCCCCCAGTTCGTCGAAATCGACCTTGTCCGCCGCCGCCTTGGCATCCACCACCGATTCGGCCGCCGCGTAGTGTTGCATGAGGAAGTCCACCTTGAGGTATCCGGCGCCGGTTTCATGCGTGACGACGAACAGATGAATGGCGGCGATGATGAGGAACAACTTCACCGGACGAATGTAGTTGCGGCGGCGGCCGGCAAGGAATTCGGAAGAGAGCAAGCCAGGCCGGAACAACAGGTGACGGAAGGTAAGGTAGAGCTTGGAGTCGAAGTCGGTGAGTTCCTCGAAAACCTCGCCGAACATCGCCTTGACCGAGAAATCCTCGGCGGCTGGCGAAGGCTCGCCGCAGTTATGGCAATACTCGCCCACCAGTTCCGTTTGGCAATCGCGGCAGACCACGGGTTGGGGCGGAGCGGCCGGCTCGCTCTGCGCGGCGGATTCGGACCCGGCAGCGGATTCGGACGCGACGGCCGCCGGGTCCGGTTCAGGAGGCAGGGGGAGGGCCACCGGCGGAGCTCCCGGGGGCCGCGGAATGGTGAGCGCCAACCGCGCCGCCGGGGAGAGATCGGAGACGGGCGGCGGAGCGGAAGGGGTGGTCGCTTCAATCTCCATCGGGCTTCGGGACCTCCTTCTTGAAAGGGCTCAAAACGCGGAGGGTCAGATAGTTGAGCAGCGCCAACGCAATGCCGATATGATACAAGCCCATGCCGACGGCCGCGCCCACGATTCCGATCATCCAGACGCTGGCGGCGGTGGCCGTTCCGCTGACGCCGCCCTTGTCCTTGATGATCGCGCCGCCGCCGATGACGCCGATGCCGGTCACCAACCCTTGCAGGATGCGCGAATAGGTATCGGGCGTGGACCCCTGTATGCTGGTGGCGATCATCGTCAGGCCGCAGCACGCCGTGGCGACGATGGGAAAGGTCCGGATACCGGCGGACCGTGCCTCGTGCTCGCGGTTCCATCCGATGGGAAGCGCCAGGATGTACGCCACGCCGAGGTGAACGACGTCGGAGAACGCGTGGTCCATCGTAAATTGCAGAACGTGCGGTTCGTGGGGCATGACCGGCTCAGAGCTGCGACAACATCGACGCGCCTTTTTCGATATGCGCGTTGACCGCGCGGAGCGTTTCGGCCAGAAGTTTGGCTTGGCGATTCGCTTCGGCGATGCGTCCCGCGGCGGCCAGTTCCCGAACGGCGGGCAAGGTCGTCGCGCTGTAGCCGGTGTGGATGCCCGGCGCGTAAATCCAGTGCTTGTACCAGGGACGTCCGGGAAGACCCGCCTCGCGGAGCATCGCTCGCTCGCTGGCGGCGAGATGCCGGTTGACCGCCGACAGCTTGGCGGGGTCCGCTTTCCTCGAGACCGCGGCCTCGAACGCGGTCTCGTACCGCGCGGCCTGGCCCGCCAAAACGTCGATCTCGCGCCGGACCTCCGCCAAGTCGAGATTGGAGTGCTGCTTGCGGAGATCCTCGTAATAGCCAGCCACGGCCGCGTGGAAGCCGCCGAACTCGTAGGGGAGCAGAGACGCGCCGGACAGACGGAGGATCGACGTGGACATCACTTGCGCGAGCGTGCGCCCATAACGCAGGTCGCGGTCCATGTGGCGCGAAAACCAGGCCACCGAGTCGTAGATGGAGTGGTACGTTCCCTGATTGCCCGGACCGTTGAAGCCCAGGTTGAGGACCGGGATGCCGAGATGATGGACGAAGGCGACGTAGTCCGATCCGGCGCCGGGAGCCGACAACCGGAAGCGCTCCTTCCCGGCTTTGTCCTCGCGCGTGGCGAGCACGGTAACTCCGCCGGGATCGCGCACGTCGCGAATCACCTGGCGCAGGAACTTCTCGAGCACGGGCGAGCCGCCGCCGCTGAATCCGCCGCCCGCGTTCATGTCGGAATTCAGATACGCCACCGCCTTGCCGCGCAGTTCGTCGCGGTGCTTCTCCACCCATTCGGTGGAACCGATCAGCCCGAACTCCTCCGCATCCCACAGCGCGAACACGATCGTGCGGTCCGGCTTCCATCCGGTCTTGCGCAGTTCGGCGATGGAGCGGGCGGTTTCGAGAAGGGCCACGGCTCCGCTGATGGGGTCGGCCGCGCCGTTCACCCAGGCGTCGTGGTGATTGCCGTAGAGGATCCACTCGCCAGGCAGTCTGGCGCCGGGCATCCGCGCGATCACGTTGTGCACGGGTTTCGTCGTCCAGTCGAACTCGGCCCGCACCCGCACGATGGCGTCGCCGGGGCCCAGGTGGTAGGTGATGGGCAACGATCCGCGCCACTCCACCGGCGCCACCGGACCGCCCAATCGCGCGAGGAGAGGCTGCGCGTCCGCGGCGGATATGGGCAGCACGGGGATTTTCATCACCGTCGCCGCCTCCTTGCGGTCCAGCCGCTTGCTTCCTTTCTCCGATGCCCATCCGGGCGACAGCGGATCGCCGACATGAAGCGGCATGTCCATCACGCTTCCGCGCTGGACGCTGTCGGCGGGCCGGTAAGGACCTTTCGGAAAAACATCGCCCTGGAAGTGGCCGTCATCGCGTGGATCGGAGTAGATCAGACAAGCGAGGGCGCCGCGTTCCTGAGCGGCCTTGGCCTTGGTTCCACGCCAACTCTGGCCGTAGCGGGCGATGACGATCTTGCCGCGCGCGTCGATGCCCATCTTCTCCAGCGCATCGTAGTCGGCGGGGATGCCGTAGTTGACGTAGAGCAAGGGACCGGCCACGTCGCCGGAACCGGAATATGCGTTGTAGGTGGGAAGCTGGTTGCGGTCGCCCGAATCCGGGTCTTCCTTCATGACGGGTTCGGCGAGCCTGGCGCGGAACTTCACCGGGGCGGTCATCTCGAGCGAACGCGCGGTGGGATACGGAAGCAGCGCCTCGAACTCCTCGATCGCCGCGTCGAATCCCCATTCGCGGAACAACCCGAGCGCGTACTCGGCCACCGCCTTCGACCCGGCCGATCCGGCGTGATGCGGCTCGGCGGCCATGCGCTCCACGTAACGGCGCGCTCGGACCGAATCCGGATGCTGACGAGCCTTCTCTTCCAGATCGCGCTGAGCGGCCACCCGTTCGGGAGCGAAACCGCGAATCGGCGGCGTCTGCTGCGCCGCGGCGGCCCAAACCGTCGCGAAAACGAGAATCGGTCTCATGAGGCGGAGTTCAGAAAGGCGAGAAACTTCGCCTGATCCTTCTCGAGCCCGACGTGGCTCGCCCGAAGATTGCCCTCCGCGTCGAGGATCGCGTATTGAGGAATCGCGGAATTCTTGAATTGCGCATCCTGCAACTTCTGGTTCTCCTGGGACGCGGCATCGGTCCCGTCCGTGTATAGTTCGACCAGGACCATGCTTTTCAACACACCCGCGATTTCGGGGCGCACGAACATGTTGCGCTTCATCCATTTGCAGTTGGTGCAGGCGTATCCGGTGAAGCTGACGAACAGACGCTTGTTTTCCGCCTTGGCCTTGGCGAGCGCGCCCTTGTAGTCGTCCTTCATCCATTCGAGCCCGGCGGAGGGGGCGCCTTGGGCGGCCGGCGCGGTGGACGCGGGCACGTATGGTTCGAGTTCGCCGAGCGGAGTTCCGAACATCCCTGGGACCAGAGACAAGGCAAACGCCAGGAACGCGCATCCGGCCACGGCCCGGCCCGGACCCATCTCTTCATCGGTCTTGATGCCGTCCATGCGCAGGAAGCCGAGCAAGTACAGTCCCGGCATCGCGAACAGCACCACCCAGATCGCCAGGAAGCGTTCGCGCGTGAAAAAATCGGTGTGGGTGACGCGGTCCACATTGCTCAGGTAGTAGAACATCCAGGCGAGGATGATCCAGCCCATCACCACCTTGACGCGCGGCAGCCAGCCGCCGCTGCGAGGCAGCTTCTTCATGTACGAAGGGAACAACGACAGCACGAAGAACGGAAGCGACAGTCCCGCCGCGAACGCCGCCATGCCCGCCGCCGGCCGCAGCTTCTCGCCTTGCACGGAGGCGGCAAGCAGCGTCCCGACGAACGGTCCCACGCAGGCGAACGACGTCAGCGAAAACGTGAGCCCCATGAGCAGCGTTCCGGCCACGCCGCCGCCGTCCGACGCCTGATGCATCCGCGTCAGCAGACCCGACGGAAGCGTGATTTCGAACGCGCCGAGCATGCTCAGTCCGAACGCGAGGAATACCGCGGCGATCAGGCCGTTCACCCACGGATTGGAGCCCAATTGATTGGCTCCGAACGGTCCGACGATGGCCGTCACCGCCAGCCCGATCGCCGTGAAAAACACCACGATGCCGAGGCAGAATACGATTCCGTGGAACGCCGCGCCCTTCTCGCGATTCAGGAAAAACGACATGGTAATCGGGATCATCGGAAATACGCAGGGCGTGAACACCGCCGCCAGCCCCCATCCTAGCGCGCCCAGCAGAAAGGCGCCGAACGACTCGGCGGGAGCGCTGGACGTGGTAACCGCGGGCGTCGCGGCCTTGGCGGGAGCGCCGCCCGCACGCGCCGGCTCGAAGCCATCCGGAATCGCGATGGCCGCCGCGCGGGCGGCGAGGTCGACCTTGACGGTGACCGCCGCGGTTTTGCGCTTGAGCCGCAGGCACACGGTCTCGCTACACGCCTGATAGCGGGCCTCCGCGGTGAGTTCGAGCGCGCCCGCCGGCGCGCTGCCGTCGATTTCGGCTTCGATGAGGAAGACCGCTTCCTTGTAGTAGCTCTCCTGCTCGTTCCCCTGCACCGGGTCGAACTTCTTCTCCGGGGCTTTCTGGAAGGTCCGCGCGACGCGAGCGCGTGGATTTTCCACCAGACCCACCGTGGTCGGGATCGGCCCCGGCGCTGTGGTGGTGGAGTAGATGTGCCAGCCCGGTTCAAGGGCGCCGGTGAAGCGCAGTAGGACCTTGCCGCCCGGAGCGACGGCCGCGGGTTCGACCGACGCGGTCCACGAAACAGGATCGGGAGCCTTGCGTGGTGGATCGTCTTGGGCGGCCAGAAGCGCCGCGCCGGCCAAAATAGAAACAAAGAGACGCATAAAGATTAGGAGCCGCTCGAGACTCCAGTCTATCCGTTGGGAAGCGACGGCTAGTGGACCATGCCCGCGCCAACGGTGTGCGGCACGACATCGACATCCATCGTCATCATCAGCCCGTCCTGAACCATGGGCCGAAGCTGCTGGATAGCTTCGTTGAGCTTGTCTTCGGAGTCGACGGCGAGCACGGCGACGGGACGGTCTTCCGATCCGGCGGCGCGCCTCTTCTGAATCCGGCCGTTGGTTCCGTAGCCGGTGATCCCACTGAGAACCGTCGCGCCGGCCACTTCCATGCGCACGAGCTTGTCGACCAGCGCTTCGTAGAGGGGCACGTTTTTCCAGCGGTCGCCCTCATCCACGAAAATCATCAACATCTTGTTCGACCCGTTCACGATTGCTCCTTCCGGCCCCTTATCCGTTCGACGTTATTCTAACCCCAGGGGATTCGTCAAGTGCTGGAAAAATCGAGGCCACCGCGAAAAAGATCCGCCGGGTCCAAAGCCCGTTCCAATAGCAACACGGAGGGTTCGCCCGGGACCGCGGAGATCCTCGCGGAGCTGGAGCGGCTCGGCGATCCAGCCAATGTGGAAGGCATGGCGCGATACGGAATCGTCTCGACGTGTGCTTTCGGCGTAGCGGCGCCGGACATCCGGGCGCTCGCCAAGAAGGTCGGCCGCAATCAGGCGCTGGCCGAGGAGGTCTGGAAAACCGGGATCCACGACGCCCGCGTGCTGGCGTGCTTCCTCTCCGAGCCGAAAGTCATGTCCGCGCGCACGATGGACGCCTGGATCCGCGACTTCGACAACTGGGCCGTTTGCGACGCCGCCTGCTTCCACGCCTTCGACCGCACTCCACACGCCTACGCCAAGGCCCGCGAGTGGACGCACCGGACCGCCGAGTTCGAGCGCCGAGCCGGGTTCGCGCTGATGGCGTCGCTCGCGGTCCACGACAAGAAAGCGCCCGACGAGGCCTTTCTGCCCTTCCTGGAAGACATCCGCGCGGCGGCGGACGATTCCCGCAACTTCGTGAAGAAAGCCGTCAACTGGGCGTTGCGCCAAATCGGCAAGCGCAAGAGCGAGACGTTGGCGGCGAAGGCGATGGAGTTGGCCCGCGAGTTGAAATCCTCCGGCGTGGCCGCCGCGCGGTGGATCGGGTCGGACGCCGTGCGCGAATTCGAGAAGCGGGCTATGATCGAGAGTCGATGAAGCGATTGTTGCTGGCGGTGGCGCTGGCGGCGGGACAGGCCGCCGCCGAGGTCGTGACGGAGAAGGTGTTCGGACCGGAGGTTGCCACGGGTCCATACAAGCACCCGGCGAGTTTCACCGAACTCGACAACGGGGACCTGTTTCTGGTGTACTACGGCGGCGGAGGCGAGTACTCCGACGCAACCGCGGTGTTCGGGTCGCGGCTGCCCAAGGGAACGCGGCAATGGACCGAACCGCGGAAGCTGGCGTCCGATCCGTTCCGGTCGTTGGGCAACGGCGTGATCTGGCAGTCGCCCGACGGCGTGGTGTGGCTGTTCTACGTGGTACGGTTCGGAGATACTTGGTCCAGTTCGCGCATCCAGGTGAAGATCTCGCGCGACCGGGGCGACACCTGGTCCGACCCGTCGATGCTGGCTCTCGAGGCGGGCATGATGGTGCGAGGAAAGCCCATCGTGCTGGCATCGGGCGAGTACCTGCTGCCGGTGTACCACGAGACGGGCGAGGACCGGGAGGTGGTGGGCCCGGAGTCCACTTCGCGCTTCCTGCGGTTCGATCCGAAGACCCGGACCTGGGCTACGGCCGGCGTCATCCGCTCGAGGAAAGGCAACATCCAGCCGGCGCCGGTGGAAGTGGAGCCGGGCCGTTTGGCCGCTTACTGCCGCCGCGGCGGAGGCTACGGGCCGGTAACGGATGGATTCCTGGTAAGAGCGGAATCGCGGGACGGCGGCATGACGTGGACCGAGGGAGTGGACTCGGCGTTTCCCAACCCCAACTCGGCGGTGGATTTCATCAAACTGCGAAACGGCCACTTACTGCTCGTCTACAATCATTCGACGACCCGGCGGACGCCGTTGCGCGTCGCGGTGTCCGAGGACGGCGACCGGACGTGGCCGCGTTGGCGGGATATCGGGACGGGACCGGGCGACTTCGCCTATCCGGTGGCGGCGCAGACCGGCGACGGCAAGATCCACGTGGTCTACACCAGCGCCGGGCGGAAGCAGATCAACCACACGGTCTTCGACGAAGCGGACATCGGCGTGGGGAGATGAGCGGAGCCGCACCGCGGCTACCACTGCCGGCGCGCGTCCACCGACAGATACCAGGGGAACCGCTGCGAATTGCGGAATAGCTGACCGAACAACTTCAGCCGGTCGGTGGCCTGCGCCGCGCCAGTCTGATTCTGGAAGCTCTCGAGCGCGACGTCCCAATGCATCTTCTCGCCGCTCGTTTCCGCGATGTAGGCCAGACCCGGCGTCAGCATCACCGCGTGCACCGGCGCGTTGAGAAACACCCGCCGCGACGGGTCCCATTCCTTCGGATTGGCGAACACCCAGCCGGCCGACCGCCGCAGGTATCCGGGCATCTCCGGACGCTGAAACGTCCACGACGCCTGGGACATAGCCTCCAACGCAATCCCGTACATCCACGATTGGTGGCTGTAACCGCCCTTGAACTCGGGCGCCCAGCGCACGCCACACCTTCGTTCGCGCAGCCGGTCGACATTGCCGTCCTGCCAGTCCTGCACGCAGTCCACGATCCAGTTGGCGCGGTCCAGATACTTCTTGTCCCCGAAGACTTCGTAGGCCTTCATCATCGCGAACAGGCCATGGCCGATCGAGCGCGTGTTGCTCTGTATGTCCAGACCGTTGTTAGCGGCCCCGGAATCGGCCGACATCCGGGCCACGTCCCGCGACCAGGGATCGCCCGTCAGCAGATACCGGTCGAACAGGCTCTCGTTCTTGTAGAACGCCCAACTCGCCGAGGCCTCGAACTCGCCGTTCGAGTATCTTGTCCAATGATTCAACCCGGGACCGGTGCGCGGCGCCCCGCGCAGCGCCGGATTCGGGTCGTGGTGCGCGATATCGACATCGGCCAGATGCGCCGACGCTTCCACCGCCATCCGAAGGGACGCCAAATCGCCCGTGCGGAAGAAATGCAGGAACAGCGCGTGTGGAAAGTCGTAATACTGCGTCTCCCAGTGCACGCCGTAGTCGGGCCGCCGGCTGTCGGTGACGATCTTGTGCACCGCGTCGCCGAAGTTCAGCATTCCGTACTCGTCGAACGCGCGGCCCTCGAACCGGTAGCCGCGATCCCGTTTGGCCAGCACCGCGTCGCGCGACGCGGTAATCCACCGGTCGTAACGCTGGACTAACGGCCAGTAACGAGGCTGAATCGCCTCGGCGGACGATTCCACCAGCCGGCCCAGAGCCCCGGTGTCGCGCGTGTACCACTTCGGTGGCGCCACCGCGTACAGCGGCTCGTCGATGGAAGCCGATAAGTTCTCGCCCCCGAAAGACAATACCATCTCGTGCGTTTTGGCGACGCCCATGTAGATGTTCTGGGGACGCGCGGTTTCCGGGAATAACTCGAGGCGCGCCAATCCGTCGCTCCGCGCTTCGAACGCCTTCGGATAGAGCTGCCAGAACCACCGCAGCCCGAACCCGATCCCGCCCGCCTGGAACCAGCCCGCGCGGCGCGGCTCGGCGGAAAGCTGCTCCACGCGCGCCGGCTCGGGCGCCTTTTCGAGCCGCGCCTCCATCCGCAATCCGTCCAGCCGGACGAAGTCGCTCATCCGCTGTCCCTGGCGGTTGACGAAGCTGTAGGCCACCCGGATCCACGGCTTGCCGGAGTACGCGGTGATCCGGACCACATAGTCGAGCGCCTTGTCCTTACCGTTGACCCATCCGTGCGAGCCGGTGCGCTTCAGCACGACCTTCATCGGAGTCTGCTCTTCCACGGCGAGTTCGGAATCCGCGCCCACGCTCATCTTGTAAATCCGCTCGTCGGACCGCAGCAGGAAGTCCGCGCCGCTGAGTCCAGGCGCGTCCAACAAAGGTCCCCGCTTGTGAACGACGAACCGCAGCGGCCCCGTGCCGACCCGGACATCGTCTCCCTCGGCGATCACCTCGAGTTTCGCGGGCGGCGCGGGCGGTTCCGCATCGCCGGTGCGCAGGCGGTAGACGGCTCTGCCCCGCGCGGGCACGTTGGCGAAGAAGTGGCAGTGGACCCACTGAACCGGCGAGACCTGCGCGCCGGCTTCGCCCCACCAGCGGTTGACGACGCGGAAGTCCGCCGCCACCAGCTTGCCTTCGGGATCGTGCAGCCGCAGCTTGGCGGTATCGGTCAGCATCCCCTTCGGCAGCGGAACCCCGAATGTGACCGGCTCGGCCACACGGGCCACACCGGCGGTTTCCTGGACGGTGAGCGGAACATCCAACGCAAGCAGGAGCAACGCGAATGGCGGCATAGGGGAATCATAACGCCCCGGAGCCACGGCCGCGAGAAAAGACGGTCCGGGCGCCGCGTCAGAACCGGTAGTGCAGCCCCAGGTGGTTGATCCGCGCCTGATTGCCGCCGATCAGCCCAGTGACTGGAGTTAGTGCCCTTCCCACGGCATCGCGAAATCCCTCAGCACCGACAGGTCGCCGATGATCGCGCCGGGGCCGATCGCGATCGTGCGGCCCGCGTTGCCGAACGTCAGCGCCGGTGGAGCCGCGAAGATCGACGTGTTGAAAAACGGCTGCCACAAAACGTTGGGACGCCATCGCCGCGGTGCCGTTTCGCGCCCTCTTTTTGGAGTGCGCCGAGGAGTTCGCAAGACGGTACCACGCCTCGCTCGAGCGAACCGGGCGAGCCGGTTCCCCATTTCGGGTTTCTCGCCGGCGCGGGCCTGGTGGCTTTCCGCGTCTGCTTCTAGCCCGGCCAAACGCCGCCACCGGAGACCACTTGTGTCCGGCGCGGGTCCGAGATTCCACCCGGAAATCAACCCGGACAAACCAGGACAGTTTTTCTTGTCCGGGTTGGCTAAAATCGTATGTCACTGATTAGCAATGGGTTGGCGGTTTCGCCGGCTCCGCGAACCCGGACAAACCCGGACACCGGAGTCCACTCGGGGCAGGCTCGGGTGGAACTGGAACGTCCGGACGCGGCCGCCACCGGAGTCCACTTGTGTCCGGCGCGGGTCCGAGGTTTCCCCCCAGAAATCAACCCGGACAAACCAGGACAGTTTTCCTTGTCCGGGTTGGCTAAAAACCGTATGTGAGTGATTAGCAATGGGTTGGCGATTTCGCCGGCTCCGCGAACCCGGACAAGCCCGGACACCGGAGTCCACTCGAGGCAGGCTCGGGTGGAATTAGAACGTCTGGACGTAGTACGGCCGAGACCCGCTCGGGCACGGAATCACCGCCCGCAGTGAGATGTTTCAGTTGTCAAAGATCGAGGGCGCCTCTGGAGCGCTTTGGGCCGCCACATCGCGAGGCCGCCCACGTCCGGATTTTGCCACGGCCGTTCCGGCGGTCAAGCCGCCGGCCGCGGGTCCCGGCCGTCTCTGGCTGTAAGTCGCTGATTCAACGGCAAATTCAGGCAAGACTCTTTTGGGGGTAATGTGTGAACGGCTTACCGGCCGCGGGCCGGTCAGCGAAAAGACGCCAAACCCCGTCCGTGTCCGCGCGGGCGTTTCAACGAATAGTACGCGCTGGGTGGCGTACACATCGGACGAGTCGGGCAGGGACGAAGTGTACGTCCAGGCGTTCCGGGAGCCGCGGGCAAGTTCCAGATCTCGACCGGCGGCGGCTGGTATCCGGAGTGGAGTCCGGACGGCCACGAGTTGTATTATGGGTCGCCGGATGGCAAGCTGATGGTGGCCGGATTGAAGCTGGGCGCGGATTCGGTGGTGCCATCGACGCCGCGAGAGTTGTTCGCCTTGCCTTCTGCCGGTGTCTTCCGGCCCTACGCGATAGCTCCGGACGGCAAGCGCTTCCTGGTGGCGGCGCCGGTGGGCGGTTCGCAGCCGCTGGAGGTGGTGGCCAACTGGACCGCGCTGATGAAGCAGGCCTCGACCGGCGAGTGACGCGGCGCTACTTGGGATGTGGGATGATCTTGTGGATGACATAGGCGTCGCCCACGATCTGGAAGTAGAACCGCCAGTTGCTGTTGATGCGAGCCTGCCACACGTCCTTGTTGTCGTCGTACTTCTTGGCGCGCAGCGAAGGGTGGCGGAGGCTGGCCGCGAGCAGCGCCGCGCTCTTGTCAAAGGCCCTCTGGACGGCGTCCGGCGCGGAGTCATAGCTCGCCTTGGCGGTGGCAGTGAGCCTGATCCTCATCGAGCCTTGGTCGTTCTGCTCCTCGGTTTCTTCGCTCCGCCGCGCAGGAATGCGACCATTTCCGCCGGCGTGTCGAAGCTGTGGACCCGGCCCCGCTTCACATCCTCGAAGCTCGCCGCCAGTTGTGCGTCGATCAGCTTGCGCTCCCCAGGTGTGTATTCGTCGTCTGTCGCCGGCAGCGGAAACATGGTGACAATCCCTTTCGAGACCTTCACTTCCAGCCTGGTGCCAACCTTGATGCCAGCCAGCCGACGCACCCGTGACGGGAAAATCTCTCGCGTCAGCTCGTTAACAGTGACGGTCATTGCCTGAATGATTGCTCGCCCTGTCAAGGATAGCACCCTGCGATACAATTGGTCGGACATGGCGCTCAAGCGCGGAGACAAGCTGGACCAGTACGAGATCGTCACGCTCATCGGAGAGGGCGGTATGGGTGAGGTGTACCGCGCGCTCGACACCAAGATCAACAGCCGTCCGGTGGCGCTCAAGATGTCCAAGGGCGACTTCGACGAGCGGTTCCAGCTCGAGGCGCGGTCGCTGTCCCAACTGACCCATCCCAACATCTGCACCCTGTACGACGT
>SXGS01587269.1_pt1 | contig 18330 bp, 22 predicted proteins | sample 3174681 | NCBI WGS metagenome assembly SXGS01 (sample SAMN11356861, study PRJNA531348) | freshwater metagenome | isolation source: freshwater sample F1-80 | place: China: Fuxian Lake, Yuxi | collected 2017-12-25 | reverse complement strand
GGCTGGAAATGGTGCGCCGGCACGGCGCTGCGGCCGGGCGGCCGGACCTGGCGATGCACATCCGAGCCGACGGGAGCGGCCGGTGGGCGGTCGACCCGGCGCATCGTGCGGCGGTGATGGATGCTCGCGCGGATTTCGGGTTGGCCAGTCAGATGGCCGCACGATACTGCGAGGAGAACCGAGCCCGGCTGGGCGAAGCGCTTGGCCGCCCGGCGACCGAGGAAGAGGTCCGGCTCGCCTATTTTCTCGGGGCACGCGGCGCGCGCCGGCTGATCGAGGCGGCCGAGACGAAGCCGGACATGTCGGTAGCCGGGTTGATGCCGCAGGTTTTCGCCCGCCACCGGGCGATGCTGTCGGGCAAAAACCGGCCGATGACGGTGGCCGAGGCGCTGGGCACGCTGCAGGGGCAGTATGCGCAACAGATCGCCGAAGCGCGGGATCTTGAGTTGCGCAGACTGCCGGCGCGTATCGCCGAGGCCTATGGCACCGGGCGCGCAGCGGTCGATAAAGAAGGGTAGCGACATCCTGGTACCCATCGCCGTTCCAGTCAAGGGCGGAACGGCGGGGAAACGCAGCTTCGGCCCGCCGCTCGGCGGAGGTCACGAGGGAGCCGGCCGGCGTTCGGGCTGCGGCATGAGGTGCGGCGCCGGTGTCGGGCCGCACCCCTTATTATCTCTTGAGGTACTTGTCCTTGTACGAAGCGGCAGATCCCGGCTCGTATTCGTAGACGATCTTGCCGATGTATACCTGCCGGGCCTCGTCCCAGCGATCAGCACGAACCCGTGCGACGCACCGCAGATCGATGGCCCCCGAAGCGGAACGACGCACCGGGCACCGCGGATGGCAATCGGCGAGCGTCAGGCGGCAAGTCCGCCCCCCATGTCTTTTACGGCATTATCATCGATGAGAACCGGAACAACATGAACGTCCCCACCGCTCCGCCGACGGTGAGCCCGCCCAGCGCGAAGGCACCGACCAACGCTGCACCCCGCCAGCGCCGGCGGCGCCGCAGAAGATTGCCGGGGCCGGCGGTCGTTGCCGAAGCAAGCGGATCAGGGCCGTTGGCCGCTTCGGCAACGACCTGGGCACGAAGCGTCGCCCCGCGGTGCGCGACAATCTGGCGGCACGTCACCTCGCCCTCGACACGCGCCGTGGAGCGCAGCACCAGTTCCGACGTCACCGTTATGCGGCCCGCAAAGGCGCCGCCGATCTCGGCGCGGGAAACCTCCACCTCGCCCTCGAGCTGGCCGCGCGGGCCGATGGAAAGCTGGTTCGCCTGAATGCGGGCCTTGGTCAGCTGGCCATCGACGAAAATCGCTCCCTCGGTCGTGAAACTCCCCTCGAAGCTGGTGTTCTCGCCGATATGGATATCTTCGCTGTTCGCTCTCAATATCTTGACCGTCGGCTCCTTGGCCTCCACCGGCTTGGGCAGCGCGATGCGATCTGCCGCTGCACTCTCCATCTTACTTAAGGCTGTCGTTTCGTTCGCCATGGCTACCTCTTCTGTCTGATTTCGAACTGCCTACCGGCTGGAAATCGAGCCCCCACACCAGCCCGGCGGCTGGCGCTACGGACCGATCCTGCGCCCGGCAAACCGACGCGGCAAGGGTACCCCCGACAGAGCGTCGCCTCGACGCGTCGTCCCGGAGGACGTGCCAGCGCTGGCGCCGGCGCACGACCATGCGTCCGATCCGGTCTCCGGCCCCGGGAGAATCATCGAACTGTTCACGGATCTCGCCCCGCCGCCATCTCGACAGCCCCCGGCCCGGCACGCGAGAGCAGCATGCCGACCTCCATTGGAGGCGCCACCGCGCCGCGGACCTGCAGGTCGAGAAGACGCATCCGCTCGACCAGGCTTTGATGCACCGCCGCCGCGCGCACTCGTTCGCTTTCGGCGCTGGCCAGACCCTGCTCCATCTTGCTGAGCCGGCGCCGCAGCATCTCATTCCGTGCCGCCAGTTCCTGGGACGGCGCGTCGCCCTCGGCGCGGCCGGCCTGCGCCGCCTTCTCGACGGCAGCGACGCGCCGCTCGACCGCCAGAAGATGGGCCTCCTCGATACGCACGATTTCCAACTGCGCCCGGTCGGCCAGCCGACAGGCGTGGCGATATCCCGCGGCCGTCCATGCCGCCCCGACCGCGAGCACCACGAGACCGGCCGCCGCAGCGCGCTGCAAAGCAGGCGCCAGGATGACGTAGCGAACACCTTTCGTAGAACGAAGAACGATCTCGCGCTTGCCGAACACGCGGCCGTCTACCCCGGAAAGGCGGTGCAGCAGGGACATCGGAATTCCCCGATAAAACGCGTGGCGGCAACAGGCTTGTATTGGGCACGGCGTCGCTTGGCGTGGTCGGGGCGCGACCTTCGGCCGGGTCGTCTTTATGCTCCCACGCGGATGGTGCCGGCTCGCCGCAAGATCGGTCAAGATTGTAAACGCACCGATTCGGAGGCATCGCATGAATCCGCATAAACATGCGACGACAGGCGACGATCCCGGCAAGCGCAGGGATGCAAGATGCAAGACGAAGGCGCCGGAGGGGCGCATCTCCGTTTGTGTCTCGCTCGTCCACTACCACACTGAACTGCCGATTGAAATGAACGGTGCAGCCTCCGGCGGCAGCCCTCGCGATATCGGGCGGCACTCATGTGCGCCCCATCAGCGAACCATTCCGGGGCGGCACCCCAGCCACAGTGACGGCCCCCCGATTTCTCTACCGGTCGCACCGGGAGTTTTCGAATCCGAGCATCCTTCGTAGCCCGGGCGAACGGCGCTGCGTTCCTGCCGTAGTCTCCAAGCGAATGAAGCCTTCAGCCGATTGCAGCCAAAATGGTGTCTATAACAGATCAGATTTCTGGTGGCCGGGTTCGGCTTTATCTTGTGTCCAGAAAATTTCGGGGCAATGTAGCACGCTTAGAGTCTTTAGGAGTGAGGGGTGAATTGGCTCGTCCAGCGGATCGCGGGCGCTATTGGGGACAGATCATCTGGTGCAGCGGTCGTGGTGGGGGATTGTTTTATCCAGCGCTCAAGATTTGCGTCACAGAATAAAGAAGGCGTCTTCATCTCTCGGGACGCTCTGACGTGGCGCGTGGTAGCGCTGCAAACGATCTTCCGGATTCCCCATGCCGTGATTCAGAAGACCGACGAATTGCATCTTAAGCGTATGCTGGCTCTCGACATGTTGACCGACAGCAGCGCCTTCCAACGCATCGAACCGACGCGGCAAAACGCGGAGAGGGGAGGGAAAGATGACGTTGAGGACAGGCCGCGGTCGGGTAACAGCGACAATCCTCCATAACCAGAAAGTCGACTATCGCCTCAGATGCGGCGGCGTTCGCGCCGCCGTTTCCTTCCCGCAGGGCACGGGTCGCGTGCGCCCTCGTCGAGAGGCGGCTTGCGGGTCGTTGGGGGCACGAGGGAGAGACAGTCGCGTGTACGCCCTTGTCGTATCTTTGAGCGCCCTGCTGCTGCTCGGCGGCTGCTCCTATGCCTCCGAGGCGCTGTGGCCGTCCCTGAGCGGCGGCGATCCGCGTGGCGAGCCGCGCGCCCAGCGCCAGGAAGCTCCGCCCCCGGCGGCCGAGCGCGCCCCGCAGCCGGCGCTGTCGCCAACCGGCGGGTCGCTGTCCCAGGCGGCCCCGCCCATCGCCGCCGCCCAGGCGCCGGCGCAGCCGATACAGATGACCGAGGTCGGTCGGCGCGCCACGAGCACGCGCCAGGAAGTGCAGAAGCTCGGCCAATCGGTCGGCATGCGCACCACGGCGATGAATCAGATCCGCGGCGAGACGGTGCAAACTGCCCAGCGCTACCAGGCCCTGATCGGTACGATCAACGCCCGCCTCCAAGTCGGCACCACGCCGGGCAATCCCATCCTCCAGGGCCAGTGGAACCAGGCGAGCGGCGAGCTCGATCGGTTTGGCGCTGATATCGGCCGCATGTCCACGCTCTCCAACCAGGTGGCCGCCGATGCGGCGATGGCCGCGTTCCTGCTCGAGTCGACGCGCGCCGCCTACAGCCTCTCGGGGGCGGTCGAGGAAGACCACCGCGCCTTGGCTACGCTTGAGGACGAGGTCAACCGGACGGTCGTGTCGATCGACCGCCTGCTCAACGAGCTGTCGGAGGACATCAGCCGGCAATCGGCCTATGTCAGCCGCGAGCGCAGCAACATGACCGCGCTGTCGACCGCCATCAAGAGCGGCGAGCTCTACGGCACCGGCTTGGCCAATCGGGCATTCATGGTCGTAGCTCCACTCAACGGCTCGCCGCCGCCGGCTGGCGCGAATCCTGGATCGGCCTCGCCGGCTGACAATCTCGCGCCGGTTCCATCTGCCCGTCGCTCATCGGCCACGGGCCGCCAGCCCCCACGCGCTCCTTAATCGGCGGTCATCGATGCACGGGCGCCGACTGACAGTCTCACGCGGAATGCAGTGGGCGAATTCGTAGAAATCTTCAGTAGGGGGTGGGTCCGAAGCGGGCCCTGTCCGGCCCAGCGCCCGATTGCCGCTGTTCCGCCGCGTGAGCCAGCTACAGTAACCTGCCCGCTGGACGCGGGCGAACCGGCGGGGACCGGCCGCGGGGCGAGGAGAACGGGGGGCCATGCCGGAGGCCAGAGCTGAGAGCCGAGATGGAGCGCCTGCAGCGCGAGAACGAGGCGCTACGCAAAGGGAGCGATCCGGGGATCAGCCTGAAGGTCGGCGAGTAAGGGCGGGCTGTCGGTCTATGGTCTGGGAGGCTCCCGGTAACGCTGTACCAGGAACAGTGGCTCACGCTGCTGGACCGGGCCGACGACATCCGGGCGTTCATCGCGGCGAACCATGAGCGGCTGAAGAAGAGGAAGGGCTGACGGCGGGGGCGTGCCGGACCGCGCACGCAGGGGGACAATGACACCGCACGCACAATGCGAGGATCGACGATGAAGAAGAGCAAAGCAGGACGGGGCAGGAGCGTGGCCAAGCGCAAGGCCGCGAAGCCGCGGGCGAAGTCTGCGCGGCGGGCAAGCCGGCCCGTGGCGAGGACCAAAGCGGTCAGGAAGGCCGCGGCGAAGAAGACGGTCAGACGCAAGGCGCCAGCGAAGCCGCGGCCCAAGCGCGTCGCGCCGGAACCGAAAGCGGCGCCGGTTGCGGCAGCCGTAGAACCGTCTGTCGCGGCCCCAACGCCGGCGCCGGACGGCAAAGCGCCGCTGTCCCCGCAGGCCGAGGCGCCGCCGGGTACGACGGCGGCCTGAATAACATCCGTAGCCACCTGCCGCCACGCGGAATACGGATACAGCACGGAGTTGGGATTTTCGTTGCGGCTCGGCAAGGCTGGCTTGGCGGCCCGCCGCTCTATTTCCAGTGCCCGGGCCATAACTGCATCATGTCCGCGCATCGGCCCTATGCAATCGGGCCTCAGGAACGGGACGAATGGATGTTCTGCATGCGCAAGGCGTTGGAGGATTGCGGAGTGTCGGCTGAGGTCCGAACGTTGCTCGACCAGCCCCTCTTGCGAATGACTGAGGCGCTCAGCAACCGCCGCGCCGCCCGCTGAGATCGCGGGCCACGAAGTGCAAAACGTGTCGTCAAGGGCATGCACCCGTCCGCCGCAGTCCTGTCACGAAGTTGGCAGAAATCTTTGACAGCAGGACCGCGACATCATCCTGGCCGGCCTGTCCCGCACGCCGCCGACGCGTCATGGAACAATGATCGACGCTCCTGCGGTGCGGCCACTTTCGAGATCGGCATGAGCCTGGACGATATCGACCAGCACGTAGCGCTTGCCGATATACGGCTTGAGCACGCCTTTCCTGACGCGATCGAAAACGGCGCCGGCCGAGGCGACGAGTTCCTCGCGTGACGCAGTGTAGGTCACGAGCGTCGGCCTCGTGAAATAGAGCGAGCCGAGCTTTTGCAGGGTCGCAGCCTCCACCGGCGGCGGCGCGCCGGTGGTCGTACCGAAAGAGACAAAGTAACCGCGCGGCGCGAGGCATTTGAGCGATGTCTCATAGGTGGCCTTGCCGACCGAATCGTAGATGATCGGCACGCCAGCTCCGCCGGTCAGTTCCTTGACCCGCGCCAGCACATCCTCGCGCGAGCGGTCGATGACGGCAAAGTAACCGGCGTCGCGGGCCAGCGACGCCTTCTCAGCGCCGCTCGCCACGCCGATCAGCTTCACGCCCTTGTGGCGGGCCCATTGGCCCGCGAGCAGTCCAACGCCACCCGCCGCGGCATACATCAGCGCCAGGCTGCCCGGTTCCGGATGCACGCAGCGCTCCAGCAGATACTCGACCGTCATACCCTTAAGCAGCACGGCCGCCGCGGTCTCGTCGGACACGCCGTCGGGGATCTTCACGAGGCGCGCCGCCGGAAACAGCCGGCGTTCGGCGTAGGCGCCCGGCGCGCCGCCCGCATAGACCACCCGGTCGCCGGGCGCGACTTCAGAAACACCTGCTCCGACCGCTTCGATCACGCCGGCTGCTTCGCCGCCGCAGGGCGACGGCAGCGGCAAGGGATAGGCGCCTGAGCGGTGATACACATCCATGTAGTTGAGGCCGATCGCCGTGTGACGGATCAGCGCCTCACCCGGGCCGGGCGATCCGACCTCCCCGGTTTCGAGCTTGAGGACCTCCGGCCCGCCCGGCTGATGGAATCGGACTAGTTTGGTCTGCATCGCGTTCTCCCGCTTTCGCACCCGCACTGCCGTCGCCGCGGCATGTTCCTGTTTGCCGCCACCGGCGGCAGACCGTATACTTAATTATCGTTTGGTCAATAGTGCGGGGTTCGCCCGTCGCCAGACGCAAGAAAGGCCTGCGAGGACCATCGAGTGAACCAAGGGAGGGGAACACCCATGCGTAAATCGACATTCCTGACATCGCTCGCATTGCTGGCCGCCGGCGCGATCCTCGCGGCACCGGCGGGCGCCGAAGATATCCGCCTGCGGATCGCGTCCGGCCACCCCAACGCGAACACCTACGTTAACCTGATGCAGAACTTCTTCGCGCCGGAGGTAACCAAGCGGGTCGCCGCGCGGACGCCGCACAAGGTCGAGTTCATCGAGGGCTATGGCGGCTCGATGGTCAAGGTCGCCGACACGCTCGAAGGAGTGCAGTCCGGCATCATTGATATCGGCGGTTACTGCTTCTGCTTCGAGCCGTCGAACCTGCCGCTCCATGCCTTCCAGGTCATGTTGCCGTTCGGCACCATGAGCCCGGTTGCCAGCGTCAAGCTGGCGCGCGCCGTGTACGACAAGGTGCCGCACATGTCGAAGGTATTCGAGGACAAGTACAACCAGGTGCTGCTCGGCCTGATCGCCGATAACGGCTATAACCTCAACACCACCTTCGAATGGAACAGCGTCGCCGACCTCAAAGGCCGCAAGATCGCCGGCGCCGGCCTCAATCTCAAATGGCTCGAATACGCCGGCGTGGTCGGCGTGCAGTCGTCGCTCCCTGAGGGCTACACGGCGATGCAGACCGGCGTCTACAACGGCTGGATCATGTTCCCGTCCGGCGTCGTCAACTTCAAGTACCACGAGGTCGCGAAGTACTACACCGAGATCGGCTTCGGCGCGATCACCTGGCACGGCCTGACCGTCAACAAGGCCCGCTGGGGCCGACTCCCGGCCGACGTACGCACGATCATCCAGGAGGTGGCGCGTGAATACGAGGCCCGCACCGGCACGGTGAACGAGGAGAACTACCCCAAACAGCTCGAGCAGCTGAAGACGGCCGGCGCCATCGTCAAGACCGTTCCGGACGGGGTCAAGGCGGATTGGGCGAAATCGCTGGCGGTTTGGCCGCAGGAGAAGGCGGCCGAGCTCGACAAGGCGAACCTGCCGGGCACGCAGGTGCTGAAGCTGGCGCTCGAGGAAGCGGAGAAGCTCGGCCACAAGTGGCCGGTGCGCTACGCGATCAAGTAACCGCCACGCCGGGTCCGCCTGCCGCGACGCGCGTGCGGCAGGCGGACCGGTCGCTTTCCCGTGCCTTCTTCGGATTGTTCCTCTCCATGATCGAACGTTGTATTGACCGGGCCGCACGCGCCCTGCTCGTGGTCGCCGCGGCTCTCGGCTTCCTCCTGTCCTTCCTCGTCTGCGCCGACGTGATCGGCCGCGTCATCTTCAATTCGCCGGTCAAGGGCACGCCGGAGATGGTGTCGATGGCCATCGTCATCATCGCCTACCTGCAGGCGGCCTATGCCATCCACTCCGGCGGCATGATTGGTGTCGATGCGGTGACGATCCACCTGCCGGCGCGCATCCAGTCCGTCCTGGCGGCGTTCGGCGCCGTGCTGGGGGCCGGCCTGTTCGCGCTGGTCCTTTGGGGCAGCATCGACGGTGCCGCACATGCGTGGAACTCGGGCGAGTACGAGGGCGAAGGGGCCCTGCGTGTCCCGGTCTGGCCGGCGCGCTTCGTCATCGTTCTCGGCTGCGCTCTCGCCAGCCTCAGCTACGCGCTGCTGGCGCTACGCTGCCTCGCCGCCGGACTGCGTGGCGAAGCGCCCACCGGCTACATCACGTCTCACTGAAAGAAGCGACCGTGTTCGACATTCCCCAGATGCTGTTCCTGATCGGCACCTTGCTCGGCCTCGTCTTCGCCGGGGTCCATATCGCGGTGGCGCTCGGCACGACGGCGGCGCTCGGCATCTACCTCATGCAGGACGACATCGAGATCGTCCGCATCTTCATCGCCAACACGGCCTACGAGGCGCTGCGCGACTACGTCTTCGCGGTGATCCCGCTGTTCATGCTGATGGGTGAGTTCCTCGCTCGCTGCGGCGCGGCGACCGACCTGTTCACTCTGGTCAACCGGATGACGCGCTGGCTGCCCGGGCGCCTCGCCATCGCCACGGTCCTCGCCAACGCCGTGTTCGCCTTCGTGACAGGCGTCAGCATCGCCGCAGCCGCGGCCTTCTCGCGCATCTCCTGGCCGGAGATGAAGCGGCACGGCTACGAGCGGAAGTTCGCGCTCGGCTGCGTCGCCGGCAGCGCCTGCCTCGGCATGCTCATTCCCCCGTCCGTGCTGATGATCGTCTGGGGCGTACTGACCGAACAGGGGATCGGCCGGCTGTTCATCGCCGGCATCATTCCCGGTTTCATTGTCGTCGCCCTGTACTGCGCCTACATCCTCTACGTGGCGTTCACGCAGCCGCATCGCGTCGGCGAGCAGCCGGCCCCGGGGGCCGGCCCCGCCGCCCGCCCGGGCGAGGGATTGTCCCATCCGGAGGACGACCAGACACTGGGCGAGGTCGTCCTGTCGACGTCGCTGGTCGTCGCGCTCGTCCTCGGCGTGCTGGGTGGCATCTGGTTCGGTGCCTTCACGCCCACCGAGGGCGCCGGTGTCGGCGCGGCCGCCTCGCTGGTCCTCGCCCTGATCAAGGGTGTGCGCTGGCGCGAGATCGTCCAGATCGTCCTGACTGTGGGCCGCACCTCGGCGCCGCTGCTGCTGCTGCTCGTCTTCGCGCAGCTATATTCGCGGGTGCTGTCGATGACCGGCGTCACCGGCGCCGCCAAGGCGATGTTCCTCGATTCCGGTCTCGACCCCTGGCAGATCCTCGCCCTGATGGTACTGGTCTGGTTCGTCCTCGGCTGCTTGATCGATTCGATCTCGATCATCCTCCTGACGGTGCCGATCTTCGCCCCGATCGCCGTAGCGCTCGGCTTTGACCCGATCGCCTTCGCCATCCTCGGCATCATTGCCATCGAGACCGGCCTGCTGACGCCACCCTTCGGCATGCTGGTTTTCACGGTCAAGGCCGCGCTGCCGAACGAGAACGTCTCCACCAGCGAGATCTTCCGTGGCTCGACGCCCTATTGGATCTGCCTGCTCGCGGCGATCGTCGTCATCGCCGCTTACCCGCAGACGGCGACCTGGCTGCCCAATCTCGGACGCTAGATGTTTAGTCCCGACATTTGATGGGTCGGGTCGACGATGAAGCGCTCAGGCTAGTTCGTCCAGGTCTTGCAGATTTGCTCGTAGGGTGTGAGGCCGTGAAGGGTCTTGAGCCGGCGGGCAAAGTTGTAGGCGGCGAGGAAGTCGCTCAAGTGCCGCCGTAGCTGCTCATGGGTATCGTAGTGGTAGCGCTGCACGGTCGCCTCCTTGAGAGTGCGGTTCATTCGTTCGACCTGACCGTTGGTCCATGGATGATTGGGCTTGGTGAGCCGATGCTCGATGCCCTGTTGTCGACAAGCGCGATCGAAGGGGTGGCCCCGCCACAGTGCGGTCGGCTTGGACCGGTTGCGCGGCAGGTCAGCGAACTGGATGCCGTTGTCGGTGAGAACGGTATGGACCTTATAGGGGACCGCTGCGATCAAGGCCGTCAGAAAGCCTACCGCCACCGGCGTCGTGGCGCGGGGGTGGAGTTCGGCAAAGGCGAACTTCGATGTGCGATCGATCGCAACAAACAGGTGGAGCTTGCCTTCAGCGGTGCGGACCTCGGCGATGTCGATGTGGGAGTAGCCGATGGGATAGGCTTTGAACTTGCGCTTGTCCGGCTTGTCGCCGCCTACCTGCGGCAGGCGAGAGATGCCGTGGCGTTGCAAGCAGCGGTGCAGCGACGAGCGGGTCAGGCGCGGGATCTTGAGTTGCGCAGACTGCCGGCGCGTATCGCCGAGGCCTATGGCACCGGACGCGCAGCGGTCGATAAAGAAGGGTAGCGACATCCTGGTACCATCGCCGTTCCAGTCAAGGGCGGAACGGCGGGGAAACGCAGCTTCGGCCCGCCGCTCGGCGGAGGTCGCGAGGGAGCCGGCCGGCGTTCGGGCTGCGGCATGAGGTGCAGCGCCGGTGTCGGGCCGCACCCCTTATTATCTCTTGAGGTACTTGTCCTTGTACGAAGCGGCAGAACCCGGCTCGCATTCGTAGACGATCTCGCCGATGTATACCTGCCGGGCCTCGTCCCAGCGATCGGCACGAACCCGTGCCCGCCGGGTCGTGCCGCCCCCTTCCTTGGCGATCTCCATAGCCCGTCCCAAGGTCGGACAGCTTGTCAGCAGGATCCACCGCCTACCGTCATACACTTCGACATCAAACGTCTGGCCGTCAGACATCACATCCCGTCCTTGGTGCCGCTCTGCCCCACAGGTGCTGTACGGTGATCGCCCACGGGCGAACTGCACCTTCATCTACCTACGGACCGTACGGTGGGGGACGCCTATTTGGTCCAGTGTGAAGCGGCTGCCATCGTGCGAGCGGCCATGGCTCGGTTAGAGATTCGGACACCAAGCTAATCGGTGCGCAAACGATACAAGCCGGAACGGCAATGGCAGAATTACGAGAGCGGGCAAAAATCCGCGTCATCGATGGGGCGCGGGCACGCGTCGAGGATATCATCGCTACCGTCGGTTGTTGGAGCCCGTCCCGGCAGGAAGCTGTGCGGAGACAGGTCGGTGATACGTTGGCACGGTTGCGGCTGGAGATCGAAAGCGGCAGACGATCAATCGCCCAGGTTACCGCCGCAGTGCAGCGTCGGGTAGACGACCGAGGCCCGCCCCCGCACCGCGATCCCGGTGCCGCGTTCGCCGACGAATTGGTGCTGAACTTCCTCCTGGCGGTGACATTCGTCCACGAAGGCCGGGCGCGGAGCATCTGCGAGAAAGTCTCCCAGACCATCCATCTCTTCGGAATGCGCTGACTTGGCAACAGCGGCCGCGGTCATAGGATCGGAGCGAGCCACGTTCCCGCCTTGCGCTGCGCAATGGAGAGCTGACGGAGGTAGGCTTGGTCCCCGGCCTTCGCCAATCGTCCCAGACCGCCGCCTTCGGCAAATCCAACGACCCGAGCTTCGAGATCGCCCTCGGCGGCGCGACCGCAGACGGCCGCGAGGGCGGTCACGGCGCGCCGTTGGCGGCGAGCCCCACGGCTCTGGCGTAGGTGATGCGGCCCTTAAGATTGGCCTTGGAGACGATGATCTCCTCGGCTTCGAAGGGGCTTTCGCGCCCCGTCGGCACGACCCGCGATGAAGCCGTTCTTTCTCTCTATAGGTTGGTTGCGTGGCTTGCATGGCGATACCAACTGACATTCTTCCATCGATCTTGCGGCCGGCCCTCTATTGATGCACATCAAATTTCCGGTCGGGGCGTCCGAATCGCCCCGAATGAAGGCCCTGTCGAACCGAATCGGAGCAGTCGACCGCCGCCGGCCCAACCGCCCGCGCGACCTTGATGGAGTGATGTCGGCATCGGCAATCGGGATCGCGGGGCGGCGCAGGCAGGCACTGGCCGGCGCTGTCGTGTGGCTGCTGGCGGTGGGACCGGCTGAAGCCCAGATGACGGAGCCGATATTGGCCGACATCGAGTATCTCGCGCGCCAGATGGCGGTTTGCTACGCCGACGGGCGCATGGAGTTCGGGCAACGCGTCCTGCACCGCCGCTTCGTACATGACTACCTAACCGGCTGTAGGGCGAGCGCGCGGCAGGTGCGGCGGATCGACGACGCCTTCCTGCATCGGCCCGCCGGCAGCGAGAGCTGCAACCTGACGCGATTCTTCGAGATCAAGGAGCAGCTTCAGCGCGCCCGCGACCGCCACGGCTGCTGACGCGAGCCAGCCTCGCGCTGCCCATCCTCCTACGGCACGCCACTCTTGAACAGAAGTGGGCACCTCGCCCTTTTCCATCTGTTCCGGTTCGGTTGCGCCGCGCGCCAAGGCGCTTTTCGGCCCGAATATCCGGATTTCGCTGTCGTCCACTTCCACGCGGTCCACGAACAGCCGCCGGTACGATTTGCGGTAGGCGGTATTCGGGCTTGTCAGCCGCTCCCGCATGGCGACAGCGAAAGCCTCCAGCTTCTTCGGGCTGAGGACAGCCAGCGGGGCAGCGCCCTGACGCTCCAGCATGCTTGTCAGCCGGATTTGCTCATCGCGCCGTTGCCGCAGGTTCGATATTCTCTGACGCAGGGTATCGTCGTTGATATCGGTAACGCCGCGCTCGATAGCCTCGTATAAGCGCTCCAGGGACCGCTCTGTCTCGCGCTTCTCCGCGTTCAGCGCCTTGACCTTCTCCAGCCGGTTGCCCTGGCCATGCCGGGCGCGCTCGGAAAGCTCCGAGAGAAGCGCCTTAAGCCTGTCGGGGACAAATATCCGGTCCGCGACGTGCCCGATCACCAGGTCGTCCAGCATGCTCATAGGAACCGACCGGCCCTGGCACGCTGTCTTGCCCTGCCGGGCGCAAGTGGAGCAGGTGGAGCAGGTGTAATAGCGATATCGTCCGCTCTTGCCCGTGCGGATCACCATGCCGCCGCCGCAGGTGGCGCAACGCGCCAGCCCGGCCAGCAGTGTCGGTCCCGAGACGATACGCGGGGGAGTGTGCTTCGGGTTCCGCTGGGCGAGCAAGCCCTGAACGGCATCGAAGACCGACGCCTCGACAATGGGAAGGACAGGGAAGGCGACCCATTCGGAGGGCGGCTTGGCCCTGCCGGTCTTGAAGCTCTGACGATTGAAGTAGTGTTCGCCCTTGTAGGTCGTCCGTGTCAGCAGCCGGTAAACAAGCCCGGTCGAGAATTTCCGGCCATCGCGGAAACGCAGCCCCTGCCGGTTTAGCCGGTCGGCAATCCCCTTGACGCCGACAGGTCCGTTGCCAGTGCCGTGCCGATACCAATCGAAAATCCTGCCGACGATCTCGGCTTCCTGCGGGTTGATATCCAGCCGCTTCTTGACCTTGTCGCCGCGCCGCTCCGCCTCGACGACGCGATAACCATAGGGCGGCTTCGATCCGTTCCAGAAGCCCCGGCGCGCGTTCTCCTGCATGGCGCGCAGCGTGTGCTTGCCGTTCTCCCGGCTGGAGTACTCATCGAACAGCGCGACCACCTGCCGGATGAGATGGCTCATCGGATCGTCACCGGCCTCCTGGGTGATCGAGACCAGCTTGACGCCGACTTTCTGGAGGCTGCGCAGGTAGAATTCCAGCTGGAACGCATCACGGAAAAACCGCGAATAACTGTGGACCACGATCACGTCGAACGGCCGTGCCGCCCTCCGCGCCTCTTCGATCATCCGCTGGAAGACCGGCCGCTTGTCATCGGTGGCGCTGGCACCGGGTTCCTCGTATTCAGCCGCGATTTCCCAGCCCTTCTTGCGGCAGTAGGCATCGGCCTGCCGCCGCTGGTCGGGTATGGACAGGTCTTTCTCAGCCTGTCGGGCCGTCGAGACCCGGAGATAGAGCGCCGCGCGCATGGTCTTTCCGCTCCCAGCCGCTACCCGCCGTCATGCTCCAGCATGCCGGCAACAATGTCGAGACAGTGGACTTCCAGAAGATCGATTTCCGCCGTTGTGACCGGCAGCCTGTCCGGCCAGTCATCCGCTACCGCCGGCTGCCAACGCCGCTCCGGACAGCAACCCTCCGATAACGTCGGGGGAGTTGCGGTTAATCCCGGCCCGGTGTTTTCGGGAGCCGGCCCGCTTGCGCCTACGTGACGTAGGCGGCTGTTTCTGCTTCGCACCGCATGGTGACCTCCTTTCTTTGCCTGAGTCTGCCGGCCCGATCCTGTCCCAACCTAACGTTACGTTAGCCCCCAACGTTACGTTGGGAGCCCTCCGATCCTTGCCGTTCCAGTTCTGCAAGCTCGCCTTGCAGCCCCTCCCAGCCGAATTCGTCCAGGGCGATCTTCCGGAACGCCTTGAACTGCGGCGGGGGTAGTGCCGCTTCTGCCACGGTCAGCAGCCGGGTCAGCCGGCGCTGCACCAGCTCCAGGATCGCCCGGGTCACCATTGGCCCAGCCCGTAACCGGTCAAGCTATCCAGTCCGCGGATTAGAAGGCGAGGCCCTGTTGGACTTGCGTTGGAGCTGGCGACGGCTAAAGACATTCCGCGTCCTTCGGACGGCAAAAAAATCTACCGGCTGCGGGCGCTGTAGATGCGCTCAAACAGCTTGTTCAGATTGATCAGGATGGAACTGGCCGATTTCTCGTCCGGACCGATCGGCTCACCATTATCGACAGTATCGAAGAAGTGAATCTTGGCGTCCGTGAAGGCGCCCGTTTTCCGGTCGACGTTCCACGACACCTGCATGAACGCCGTGCCCTCGTCCGTGGTGGCGAGGAAGAGTGAATTCCACGCTTCGTCGTCGTTGTCGTAAAGCACGTCGGCAACCGGCTTCATAATGTCGATAGTCGCGCCGTAGCGCGCCAGCTCCATCAGGATGACGGCAATCTCGACGGTCGGGTCTTCCAGGTAGAGACGGGGCGTACCGGTTCCGGTCTCCTTCTTGCCGCCATAAGGCCGGAGCAGGTCGTTTTGGGTCCAGTGCCGGACCTGGCGAGCGGCGCGGCTGACCATTTCCGCTGACGAGGCCAAGGCGACCCTCGCCGCAAGGTCCTTGAGGGTCAACAGGGGCGGACCTGCCTCCGGCTTATAGGACATCGAGTCATTTCAATGATTTAGATACATTATGTCCAATAAGACATTATGCGTCTTATTGCAAGCCCCAGCCGCACAAGCGCGGATGGGATCATCGTCTCTATAAATGCCGGCCCACATCCATGCGCTGGTGCAGAACGCGGACGACGACAAGACCCGCTTCGGATAAGCGATAGAACACGAGATGCGAGCCTGCCGGGTATTTGAAATACCCTTCCCGGATATCGACGGGCCGCCCGGTCTTGCTGCCCGCCGCCAGTTCCTCGAACGCAGCGACGATGGCGTTGTGATAGCTGTCCGCCTGTTCCGCTGACCGGTTTTTGAACGTGTAGAGCCAGATTTCTTCGAGGTCGGCTTCGGCGCGCGGGGAAAGGCGGTACCCCCGGCGCTTACCGGGCATGCCTGGCCCGCATCCGCTTCAGGAACGCCTTGTTGTCGAACGGCGCCGGCGGCCCGGAGTCCTCTCCGGCGATGAGCGCATCCCGCAGGGCCTTCACCTTGGCCTCGTGCTCCTCCAGGAGACGCAGGCCCGCCCGCACGACATCGCTGGCCGAGCCGTAGCGGCCGGTCTCAACCTGGGCATCGATGAAATCGGCGAAATGCGCGCCGAGCGAAACGGACGTGTTGCGGGGCATGCTGGAACCTCCTGGGTTGAGGCCAATATATACCAATATTTGGTATAGGACGCGTCTCGATTTCAGCGCCCGAACCCATTGAGCCGACGAAGGTCATCCGGTCGCGGTGGATGGGATAATCATTGAACCTCCCAAATGGGAGGATGTACTCCATCCTTACATCCTTACAAGAGGCATTCACCATGCTCGCCAAACTGACATCCAAGAACCAGTTGACCCTGCCCAAGGCGGCGTTGTCGTCCTGTCGGGACACCAGGTATTTCGACGTGACCGCGGACGAGGGGCGCATCGTGCTGACGCCCGTGCGCCTCAATCGCGCCGACGCCGTGCGGGCCAAGCTGGCCGATCTGGGCCTCACCGAGAAGGACGTGGCCGAGGCGGTGGCCTGGTCGCGCAAGAGGACGCGCAAAGCCGGATGACCCGACCGCGCATTGTTCTCGACACCAACGTGTTGCTTTCGGCCCTGCTGTTCCACGCAGGGTCGCTGTCGTGGTTGCGCCAGGCATGGCGGTCGGAAACCATCCGCCCGTTGGCCAGCCGCGATACCGCGGCGGAACTGATCCGGGTCCTGTCGTATCCGAAGTTCCGCCTGACCCCTGACGAACGCGAGGATCTGCTGGGCGATTATCTCCCCTGGTGCGAAACCGTCAGGGTGCCGAAGCGGACCAAGGCCCCCCACTGCCGCGATCCCTTCGACCGCCCGTTCCTGGAGCTTGCGCAGGCGGCCAAGGCCGACGCGCTGATAACCGGCGACAAGGATTTTCTGGCCCTCGCAGGCGTGTTTGCCGTGCCGATCCTGGCGCCCGCCGCGTTCCGGGACCGGCTACCGGAAGATTCTGAAAAATGAGGCGAAGATGGCCCGCGTGGTCTTCGACCACGCCGTCGAGCCCGGTTTCGTCAAGATCGGTGGCCATCAGCGTCATCGGCTAGCGCGTCACACTGCCCGAGGCAGGGGGCGCGGAAAGAGCAGGAGGTTGTGCCGACCGGTTGCGCTGGCGCCCTTGCCAGTTACTCCGGTTCTGCTGGTTATCCCGGTTGCGATGGCCCCTCCGCCGGCTGGGACGGCTGCGCTGGTTGTGCGGGTTGCCCCGGTTGCGCTGGCCCCTCCGCCGGCTGCGCTGGCTGCGCTGGCTGGGCGGGTTGCCCCGGTTGCGCTGGTCCCTCCGCCGGCTGCGCTGGCTGCGCTGGCTGCGCGGGTTGCGCGGGTTGGCCCGGTTGCGCTGGCCCCTCCGCCGGTTGCGACGGCTGCGCTGGCTGCGCGGGTTGCCCCGGTTGCGCTGGCCCCGCTGGCGCGGCCAGGCCCGCTTGCGGTTCGCCGCCGCTCGGCGGGCGGCCGCCCGGACCCGTTTCGGTTGCGGCGCGATTCGACGCGACTACCGTCGATGTGGCGCTCTGTGCCGCGGCGGAGGAGGAAGACGATGAGGACGGCGCGGCTGCGACCGTGAGCGTGTAGCTCACCGCGGCAGGCGCGCTGAAGGCTGCGTCCGAGGCCTGGCTCGCGGTGATGATGGCAGAACCCACCCCGACGATCGTGACCGCGCCGGTGGATGAGTTCACCGTCGCCACCGCCGTGTTGCTGCTGGCGTAGCTGACCGCGCCGCTGCTCGCGCTGGAAGTCGTCTGCGTGAAAGAGGCAGCGCCGACGGTCTTCGATGTCGCCGTCATGCTCGCAAGCGTCGGGGTAGGCTTGGACACCGTCAGCACGTAAGTGACGTTCGATGGCGCGTTGTAGTTGCTGTCCGAAGCCTGGCTCGCGGTGATGGTCACGCTGCCAGCCCCCACCACGGTCACCGCGCCCGTTGATGAGTTGACCGTCGCCACAGTCGGTTCGTGGAGCCCGTTGCGTCAGGCGGCCGTGCGGCGGCTGGTCGGCGATTCGCTCGCGCGGCTGCTGCCGGAGATCGAAAGCGGCCGACGATCGGTGGCACAGGTTGTCGCCGACGTTCAGCGCCGGATAGACAGCCGGGGCCCGCCCCCGCCGCGCGACCCCGGTGCCGCCTTCGCCGACGAATTGGTACTGAACTTCCTCCTGGCAATGAAGTTCATCTGCGAGAACCGGTTACGGAGCGTCTGCGAGACCATCTTCCAGACCGTTCATCGCTTCGGTCCGAGCTAATTCAGCAGCGGTCGGCCGACCGGCCGCTCGCGGTCAGCGCGGCGGCAGAGCAAGCGGCGAATTTAAGGGGCTGCCCGTGTCCCGCTCACGCGCCCCAGAAACGACGCAACCGCGCCGTTCAGGATCTGCGCCTGCTGGGACAGCTCGGTGGCCGCGCCGAGGACCTGCTGGGTTGCGGCGCCGGTCGCGGCCGACGCCTTCGTCACTTCGGTCACATGCGCCGACACCTCGCGGGTGCCCACCGAGGCTTCCTGGACGTTGCGGG